>Ga0310811_10013331_pt1 | contig 10705 bp, 13 predicted proteins | sample YCmetagenome_FD_207642 | JGI IMG/M metagenome (GOLD analysis project Ga0310811, IMG submission 207642) | Soil microbial communities from experimental microcosm in Duke University, North Carolina, United States - YC | ecosystem: Engineered > Artificial ecosystem > Soil microcosm > Unclassified ...
CGAGTTCATCGCGCGGCGCTCGCTCATCGTCGAGGGCCTGAACCGGATTCCCGGTGTGAGCTGCGTGATGCCGCACGGCGCCTTCTATGCCTTCCCGAACGTCAGCTCCTTTGGCCGATCGAGCAACGAGATTGCCGACCACCTCCTCTACGACGCCGGCGTGTGCGGCCTCTCCGGGACGGCGTTCGGCTCGTTCGGCGAGGGGTACCTGCGCTTCAGCTACGCCAACAGCCGCGAGAAGATCAGCGCGGCGCTCGAGCGGGTTGGCGAGTCGCTTGGCAAGCTGGAGCGGACCGGCGAGCTCGTCGGCGCATCGGCCTAGTCAGCGCCTCATGACGACCATCCGGCAACGGACGGCGGACCGCCTCTATGACGAGGCCGTCCCCTCGTTCGAGGACTGGGACGCGATCCGGGAGATCATCGACGAGGCGATCGACCTCGCCCTGAACTATCGCCAGAGCGGCCACCCCGGCGGCTCTCGTTCGAAGGTGCACATGTTCCTGGCGCTCCTCCTGTCGGGGGCGATGCGCTGGGACATCCGCAAGCCCTGGCGGCCTTTCGCAGACCGCTTCGTGCTGAGCGCCGGCCACACGGTGCCGCTCGTCTACACGACCCTGGCCGTGCTCAACGAGGTGCTGCGCGCCCGGGCCGAGCGCGACCCCGACCCCGCCTTTGCCTTCCCCGATGACGGCCGCTGGGCGCTCACCTGGGAGGATCTCCTCAAGCTGCGCCGCCGTGGCGGGCTCCCCGGCCACGCGGAGATGGAGGGGAAGACCCTCTTCCTGAAGTTCAACACTGGGCCGTCTGGCCACGGCATGCCGCCATCGGCCGGCGAGGCGGTGGCGCTCAAGCTGGCCGGGGCCGAGGAGGTCAAGGTCTTCGTGGTCGAGGGCGAGGGCGGCCTGACTCCCGGCGCCAGCCACGAGACGCGCAACTCGGCCTGGGGGCTGGGACTCAGCAACCTCGTCTTCCTCCTGGACTGGAACGACTATGGCATCGACGATCCCGCCGTCTCGTCAGTGGTCCCGGGCACCCCGGAGACCTGGTTCAACGCCTACTCCTGGCGCGTGACCGGGACCATGGAGGGCTCGGAGTGGGGTCCCGTGACCCGCGCGGTGCTCGAGGCGGCGCGGGGGGAAAACCCCGAGAAGGTGCCATCGGTGGCCTGGTTCAAGACCCGCAAGGGGCGTGGCTACGGAAAATACGACAACAAGAGCCACGGCACCCCGCACGCCATGAACTCGCCCGAGTTCTGGGCCGTGCGCAAGGAGTTCATGCATCGCCACGGCGTCGAGTACGCGGGCGTCGACGAGCCGGCGCCGAAGGACGCGGCCGAACAGCAGGCGCAGGCGCGACACAACTTCGGGGTGGCGATGGGTGTTCTCCGCGCCAACACCGCGTTGGTTGACGCGATCAGCGACCGGCTGGTCGAAGTTGCCTCACTCGTGCCGGACAAGCTCGAGAGCTTCAACCTGGGCGGCCACGGCGCCGACATCTTCTCCGACCCACGCCTGACCAACGTCCACGGCTACCCACCCGAGATGTGGAAGGCGCCCGGCGAGAAGGCTCCCAACCGCGCTGCGCTGGCGACCTGGGGCTCGTGGGTCAACGCCTACGCCAAGCAGGAGTACGGGCGACCGCTCTTCATCGTCTGCTCGGCGGATCTGGCCGAGTCCACCAACATCGCGGGCTTCGCCAAGGACTTCGGCGAGATGCCGGGCTGGGGCTGGTACCAGCGCGACACGAACCCGCGCGGCGCGCTGCTGCCACAGCAGATCACCGAGTTCACGAACTCGGGCGTGTCGGTGGGGATCGCCACCGTCAACCTGGCGGATGACCCGATGACGGCCTTCAACGGGTTCTGGGCCGCCTGCTCGACGTACGGCTCCTTCTCGTACCTCAAATACGGACCGATGCGCCTCTTCAGCCAGCTCGCCCAGGACTCCGAGCTGAAGGTCGGCAAGGTCATCTGGGTAGCCGGGCACTCAGGCCCCGAGACGGCCGAGGACTCGCGAACGCACTTCGGCATCTACGAGACCGGCGTGACGCAGCTCTTCCCGGAGGGGCATGTCATCGACCTGCATCCGTGGGAGTACAACGAGGTGCCGGTCGTCCTGGCCGCAGCCCTGGCGACCGATGTCCCGATCATCGCGCTGCACCTGACCCGCCCGACGGTCGACATCCCCGACCGCGCGGCGCTCGGCATGGCCTCGCATTTCGACGCGGCGCGCGGCGCCTACCTGATCCGCGACGTGGCCCCCGGCACGCCGTCTGCCGGCACGGTCTACGTCCAGGGAACGGTCACCACCGCCAACGTGGTGAAGGCGCTGCCGGAGCTCGACCAGCGGGGCATCAACGTGCGGATCGTGGCCTGCATCTCGCCACAGCTCTTCCGGCGCCAGGACGCTGCCTACCGCGACGGCATCTGCTCCGCCACCGACAAGTGGAGCGGGATGGCCATCACCAACCGTGCCTTCAAGCTGATGACCGACTTCGTCGAGGGGCCCGTCGCGAAGGAATACTCCCTCTCGTCGGACTGGGACGACCGCTGGCGCACCGGCGGGACCGTCGACGAGGTGATGGACGAGGCCCACCTGGGGCCGGGGCACATCCTCGCGGCGATCGAGCGCTACGCGGCAGAGCGCGAACAGCGCCACGCGCGGCTCCAGGAGATCGTGGCCGGCGTGGAGCGACTAGGCTAGAGCGGCACATGAGCGAGTCACACGGGCACACGTACGAGCACCACCGGCCACGGCGTCCCTCGCACCTCGCCCGGCGCACGACCCCGCCCCCGGACCGGCCCGCACCGCCGAACCTGCGCTACCTGCTCTACGTGGGCCTGGCGCTGACCGCGGTGGTGGTGGCGCTGGCGGTGCCGTACATCATCGGCTACCTGATCCAGCTGGTGACCGGCTAGCAGGGCTCCCGCGCCTTACAAGCCTCGCTTGTACATCCGCACGTCGGCTCGTGAAATCGGTCGTCGCCGGGTACTCACGCGTCGTCCTACAACTGGGGCTAGTGCCACGACCCATTCCGGCGCCACATTGGGCTCGATTGACACGCCTACGCGTCCATGTACAACTGTGGCTTGTACCGACGCGTTCTCGCTCAGGCGCGGGCGGTCCAGACGAGCACCGAGTCGCCGGCGACCTTGACCCTGGGGCGGACCAGCGGCGGCAGGTCGATCGGGTAGGCCTGGGTGTCGCCCGCGTAGCCACTTCCCTGGGACCAGCCCGCGGTTCCGTTGGCCAGCTCCCCGGACAGGTTGAAGCTCGCGCCGTGGCAGGGGCAGCGAAGGTCCTGCCACTCCTCCCGATAGGCGAGGGTGCAGCCCATGTGCGTGCAGACCGAGCTGAGCGCGCGGATCGTGCCTGCGTCGTTGACCACGTAGCCATCGAAGGCGATCGTGGAGAAGCGGACCGCGGCGCCATGCGGCAGGTCGGCGAGCGACGCCACTGCCACCCATTCGCCGTCGCGCACCAGCGGACGGCCGTTGCCGGTGAGCGGAGGCGGCCCCGACGGTCGCAGGATCGAGATCGCGCCGGCGCCCGCGGCAAGCCCCGCTGCGGCTCCGAGACCGACCCGCAACAGGTCGCGACGCGTCAGCCGGACCTTGTGGAACGGCGTGCCCGCAGGCAGCGACCAGCCCTGGACCGAGGTGATCCCCGCATCGGCGTCGCGCATCCGCAGGCGCAGCTGCTCGACGAAGGCAGGGTCGGGCTGCCCGCGCTCCGGCTCGGCGGCAGCGGCCAGCTCCGCCGCGAGGCGGGCGAGCGGCGCCTCATCGTCGACCATCCCGTCCGGGGCGGGTCGTCCGCCCTCCAGGAGGGTATCGATGAACTGGTCCAGCGCGTCTTCGCGGTCGTCAGCCATCGGCTTCCACCAGGAGGGCGGCCTTGCGCAGGGCACGGTACTGCAGGACCTTTGCGTTGCCGTGGCTGATCCCGAGCTTGCTCGCGGTCTCGGCGACCGACAGGCGGTGCAGGAAGCGAAGCTCCAGCACCTTGGCGTACTGGTCGGGTAGGCGCTTCAGGAGGCCTCGGACCGCGGTGGCGGCGCGATCGGCATCCGCGTCCGCATGTGGATCGGGTTGCGGCATGACCGGCTCCCAGGCGGCGGCCACCTGCTCGACGCCAACCTGCGGCAGGCGGTAGAAGGCGCGCCAGTAATCGGCGATCGCGTTCTGGGCCACGCGGTACAGCCAGGCGGAGATCTGGGGCGCAGGACGGTCGAGGTCAAGCTGCTCGACGGCCCGCATGAAGACCTGGCCGGTCAGGTCCTCGGCATCCGGACGATTGCCGACGCGGGCGTACACGAACCGATGGATGGCGGTCACGTGCGTGTCGTAAATCGCCTCGAATCGGGCGTGGGTCCTCGCGTCGTGGTTAGCCGTAGCCATTCAACTCCGATACGCCGCGGGTTACGCGGCTAGGCGTCGCGCGGCCTGAGCGGGGCGAGCAGTGCCGCGATCTCCTCGAGGAAGATGGCATCGGTCTGGTCGTAGGCGGCCAGATCGGACCCGTCGATGTCGATCTCGCCGGCGACCTGGCCATCGGCGAAGATCGGCACCACGATCTCGCTGCGGGTGGTGCTGAAGCAGGCGAGGTAGCGCGGGTCGGCGTTCACGTCCGCCACGATCTCCGTCTGGCCCGATGCGGCCGCCGCGCCGCAGATCCCGACCCCCACCGGGATGCGGGTGTGCTCCGTCGCCTCCGGACCGATCCAGGGGCCCAGTACCAGCTCGGTCCCGGTCCCGTCGAGCCAGTAGATCCCGACCCAGTCGTAATGCGCAAAGCGGTCATGGAGCAGCTCCACGGCTCGCTGGGCAGCGGCCTCGGTGCCGGGCGCCTCGGCGATCGCGGTGCGGATCAGGTTGAGGGCGTCGCCGTGCTCGACGGGCCGCTCCTCGGCAACGGCGTGACTCATTGGTTGGGTGCCCAGCGATCCGCCCAGCGGTCGATCCCCACGATCGCCTTCCGCAGGTCGGATCCCTTGGTGGTGAGGGAGTACTCGACCCAGGGGGGCACCTCGGAGACCATCGTGCGGTCCACCAGGCCCTCGTCCTCGAGCAGCTTCAGGCGCTGCGAGAGGGTGGCCGAGTTGGCTCCCCCGAGGGCGTCCTGCAGCTCGCAGAAGCGCTGGGTCCGATCGCCGAGCACGCGGACGATGCGCATCACCCACTTCTGTCCCAGGACGTTGAGGGCGGCCGTGGCGGCGCACTCGCTGCGGAGGGCGGCTGCCCGTCGCTCAGCCCTGGAGCGGTGCGGCGCCCGAGGCGACGACCCGTTCGACGGCGCAGCGTGCGGGGCGGGGTCCATCATCAGGCGGCGGACGATAGCACCGCCCCCCGGCAGGCGCAATCGCGGCCGGGTGACGCTCGACCTTGACGCTCCAACGCATGGGCCGCCATCCTCCCCGGCATGGATCGGTGCCTGCCCTGACCACGCGCCGATGGGTTGCCCGGATCAGCGCCGTAGTCATCCTGCTGTCGCTCCTGGCGATGCGTGGCGGCGGGCCGGGCACTGAGCCCGCCAGCGAGACCCCCAACCCGCTTGCCGGTCTCCCTCGAGGGTGCATGGTCACGCCCAATGCGGTGCCCAAGGTGACGATCGAGATTGCCGGTCGCGCGTTCGGCGAACCGGTCACGGTCGAGGCTGGTGCTGCGGTCGCGTTCGTGAACCGAGACGACACCAGTCACACCGTCACGGAGGGGATCGCCGGCCACGCCAACTACGGGACGGCCTGCGTCACCCAGCGCCTGCATCCTGGTGAGAGTACGGTCGTCGCATTCGCCGAGGCGGGCGACTACCCGATCACCTGCACCATCCACGCCTCGATGCACACCACGGTGCACGTCCGCTAGCGCGGGTCCGGGGCCTGCCTCGTGATCGGCAATGAGTCGTACCGCTTCCAGCGGTAGATGAGGGTCGACGCCGTCCAGCTCGCCACGAAGATGGCGATGATCCCGAAGCCGATGATCCCGAAGTCGAGGTTGCGCACGAACTCCCAGGCGCCGCCGTGCAGGCCGAAGCGCTCGGCAACGATCGACAGCACCTGCATCCCGCCGATCGCAAAGGCGATGAGCACCGAGACGAAGGTGATGTTCAGGTTGTAGTAGAGCTTCCGGATCGGCTTCACGTAGGCCCAGCCATAGGCGCCCAGCATCAGGACCCCATCTGTCGCGTCGACCAGGGACATGCCGGCGGCGAAGAGCGCGGGCAGGACGAGGATGAAGGCGATCGGGACGTGGTTGGCACCCGAGGTCGCGGCGAGGCCGAGCAGTGCCACCTCGGAGGCGGTGTCGAATCCCAGGCCGAAGAGGATCCCGAGCGGATACATGTGCCAGCTCTTGCCGATCGCGCGCAGCATTGGCCGGAAGATCCGGGCCAGCAGCCCGCGCTCGTTCAGGAACTCCTCCAGCGTCGCCTCGCTGTACGAGCCGCCACGCGCCACGCGCCGGAACATCCGGTAGATGTCGATCAGGACGACCAGGTTGATGACGCCGATGACCAGCAGGAATACGGCCGAGACGGTGGTGCCGATGAGGCTGCCGATCTCCTGCAGCGCCGGGATGTCAGTCACGACGGATGCGAAGAGCGCGATCGCGACGGAGAGCGCGACCACCACGGTCGAGTGCCCCAGCGAGAAGAAGAGGCCCACCGCCACCGGGCGCTGCCCGTCCTGCATCAGCTTGCGGGTGGTGTTGTCGATCGCGGCGATGTGGTCGGCATCGACGGCGTGGCGCAGGCCGAAGGTGTAGGCGAGGAACGCGGTCGGGAGGAGGATGGGGTAGGAGATCGAGGCTGCCAGCGCCAGGCCCCAGGCCAGGACGTTGAAGGCGACCAGGAACCCGTACATGCGAACGATGCGGGACCGGACCGGGCCGGCCGTTCGCAGGAGACGCAGCGCGCTGTCGACCATCGGTTCCTCCGCGGCGATTCTATGCGGCCGCCGAGGCTTACTGCAACCGGTTGCATTAGCAACGTGCGCCAGGAACACACCGGCGAACCAGGGCTGCATCAACGAGAAGGGCCGGCGCTTTCGCACCGGCCCTTCGGTCGCCAGCGGTGGGTGGCTACTGGACGTGGACCTCCATGTTCATGGTCTTGTGAATCGTGCAGGTGATGTGGTAGTCGCCTGCGGCCGTGAAGACCAGGTCTCCCTGCGACCCGCCGTTGATCGACACCTTCTGGACCCGCGGGCTCGGGACCTCCGTCCCGTTCTCCCCCTCGGCGAGGACGTGCGTCACGCCGTCCTCGTTGATGAAGGTGAGGCTGCCGACGGGCACGGTGATCTCGCTGACGGAGAATGCCAGGCCGCTCAGGGTGACGGTTGTTGCCCCGCTCCCGGAATGGCTGGCTGCGGCGCTTGCCGCGACACTTGCCGGCGCGCTTGCAGGCGGCTGGCTGGTCCCGCCCGAGCTGCATGCCGCGAGGACGAGGACGAGCGCGGGAATCACCGCGAGGGTGGCGTTCCCTCGTTTGCGGCGGACGGGTGATTGGTCTCCTGTTTGGTTGGTCATCTACATCTTCCTACGCCATCGGTTGCAGTGCGCTCACGGAGCCTCGGTCTGCACGATCGTCGCGAGGCTCCCGGCGATGAGATCGGCCGTCATCGGTCCGAAGTAACGGTCCCGGATGATGCCGTCCGAACCGATGAAGTAGTGCGTTGGCGCGCCCCACACTCCGTACGCGGCGAGGAAGGACCCGGAGGTATCGATCGCGATTGGATAGTCGAGCGGGTGGCTCGCCGTGTAGTCGCGCACCACGTCCGGCGTGTCCCAGACGTCCACCGCCAGGACGGCGAGGCCCTCGTTGCGATGCGCCGCATACGCGGCCGTCACGTCGGCCGCCTCTGCCTCACACGGCTCGCAGGCCGTCTTCCAGAAGACGAGCCACAACGGCCGGTCCGCAAAGTCGGCGAGCCGCAGCGGAGTGCCATCGAGGTCGCTGAGGGACAGCTGCCCGTCGTCAGCGGTGGCGGTGCCCGGGGCAATCTGGCCGATCTGCACGCCCGGCGCCGCGCTGGCGATGACGAAGAACGACGGTCGTGGCGAGCCGCCCAGAGGGCGGGAGGCGAGGTACGCGATGCCAAGCACCGCAACGCCGACAATCGGGGCCATCACGAGGAGCGGGACGCGTCGACCACGCGCCGGAGGTGGCGTCTCGTTCTGCATCGCGGCCGCAGTCTAGCCGCCTCCGATGGGTCCGTCCCTGGGCGGGCTAGGTCTCGTCCTGGACGAGATGATGCTCAAGCGCGTAGCGAGTAAGGGCCACGCGCCCGCGGACGCCGGCCTTGTCGGTGACGTTGGCGATGTGGCGCCGCACCGTGTGCGCACTGATCCCGAGCGCCTGCCCAGTCTCCGCGGCGGTCCGACCTGCGGTGAGCAGCCGGAGCACCTCGATCTCGCGTGGGCTGAGCCGATCGGCCTGGCGCAGCCAGCGCAGGGAATCGACCACGACGACCGAAGCGACCACGGGGTGGATGTAGCGCTGGTCCCTGGCGACCGCGCGAACCGCCGCGACCAGGTCCGCGCTGGGCGCCCCCTTGACCACGTACCCGGCAGCCCCCGCCAGGAATGCCTGGCGAACGGTCTCCTCGTGCTCGTGCATCGTCACTGTCACGAGCCGGATGCGAGGGAAACGGCTCGTAAGATCGCGCAGCAGAGCGATCCCGTCCGAATCGCCGAGGGTGATGTCCACCACCATCACGTTGGGCTTGCGGCTCGCTGCCAGGGCCAGCGCGGCGGACGCGTCGGAAGCTTCGCCGACCACTTCGATGTCCGTCTCGCGATCAAGGATGAGGCGCAGCCCGTCCCGGACGAGGGCGTGATCATCGACGATGCCGACCCGGATCATGTCGCTCATTGGGGGATGACTCGCAGCGGTACGACCAGGGTGACCCTCGTCCCCTGGCTCTCGGCGGAATGGATCGAAAGCGTGCCGCCGAGCAGCTCCGCACGCTCGTACATTCCCGCGAGGCCGATGCCGGGATCGACCGCGGCGCGTGGGTCGAAGCCACGGCCTTCGTCCATCACCACCACCAGCAGGTTGGAGTCGTGCAGGCCGAGCGAGACGCGAGCGACGGGCGCCCCGCTGTGGCGCGCCGCATTGGCGAGCGCTTCCTGGACGATGCGGTACACGCCAACCGTAGTCGTCGGCTCCAACGCAGGCATGGGATCCAGCTGCGGTTCAACGTGCACCCGGACCGGGAACCCCGATTGGCCGGCGAGGTCGCGGATCGCCGCGGCGAGGCCACGCTCCTCGAGCCTCGATGGCCGCATCCGATGGGCGAGGTGGCGGACCTCCGCCAGGGCAGTGGCGGCCATCCGGCGCGCCGAGGTGACCCGTTGCTCAGTTGCCCGGGCGCTGGCTCGCCCGCCCGCTGCGTCGAGGGTCAGCGTCATGGCGGTGAGCACCTGCCCAACGCCGTCATGGAGCTCGAGTGCGATCCGACGCCGCTCATCCTCCTCCACCGTGAGCAAGCGCTCGCTGGCCTGCCGGAAGAGGCTCGCGTAGCGTTTCGCGGTCGTGTCCACCCGGTCGGCCATCCATGCGACGAGCACCGCGATCAGGAACATCAGGGGCCACTCGGCCAGGTCGAATTCGGGCTCGGAGAGTCCGAAGACCCGTGCGTTGGCATACACGAGGAGCGGAATCGAGACGATCCCGATCCGAAGCAGCGTGGCCCGCAGGCCGAACAGGAAGGCCTGCACGGTGAGGAGCACGAACACGACGTGGAACATCACGTCCGCCGGGAGGAGGGTCGACACGAAGGTCGCGACGATGGTCGCGACCATGGCCGTGTCCAGGAATCCCTGGGCCAGGCGGCGGTTGAGATGGACCCATGACGTCCAGCGCTCGGCCCGCGTCCCGGTCCAGGTGGGAATGGTCGTGGTGGACGGCTGGCCGACGTGTGGCGCAAGGTCGTCGACCGGTGCCGTGTAGGGCGGAATGGCCAATACGGGACTCCAGAATGGCTGGTTGCGAGTATAGAAGTCGGCGCAAGGGGCGACGATCCTGAGCGGCGTGTGGAGCCGTCCGCGGCGTGGCCGTGCTCGGCTGCCCGTCCGCGCACGGGCCGCATGGAGGATGAGGATGACCGGATCACTTCGCCGGGGATTGGCGCTTCTTGCGATTGGCAGTCTGCTCGCCTCGTGCGCGAGCTCCGGACCGACCGCCGGCCCGATCTCGGCAACCGTCAAGGAATGGCAGATCAGCCTGAGCTCCACGAATATCAAGACGGGCGAGATCACCTTCAACATCAAGAACGACGGCGACAAGGAGCACGAGTTCGTCGTCCGCAAGACCGACCTGAAGTCGGACGCGCTGCCCACCAACGACGACGGCACGGTCGTCGAGGACTCGCCGCAGCTGTCCGAGGTTGGCGATCCGAGTGAGGTGGCGGAGATCAAGTCCGGCAGCAGCGATCGGTCACTGACCGTGACCCTGCAGCCTGGGCACTACGTCATCTTCTGCAACCTGCACGTCGAGGATCTGGTGCATTACCAGAAGGGGATGCACATCGACTTCACGGTCACCTGATCCAACTCGCCTCAGCGTGACGAGTCCCCGGCGTCATTTCTGGATTGCCGTTGCGGCCTGGGTGGTCCTCTCCGTCCTGGGGATCATCCTCGTCGCCGGCATCCAGGTACTCCCCGAGATCGCCTCTGACGAGGCGGTCATCGAGAACTCGGCATTCGTGC
>Ga0310811_10013333_pt1 | contig 10705 bp, 8 predicted proteins | sample YCmetagenome_FD_207642 | JGI IMG/M metagenome (GOLD analysis project Ga0310811, IMG submission 207642) | Soil microbial communities from experimental microcosm in Duke University, North Carolina, United States - YC | ecosystem: Engineered > Artificial ecosystem > Soil microcosm > Unclassified ...
CTCTCGAAGCACCCGCGGTCCTACGGCTTCCCGCGCAACCACCCGCCGATGCACTCGTTCCTGGGCGTGCCGATCCGCGTGCGCGACAACGTCTTCGGCAACCTCTACATGACCGAGAAAGAGGGCGGCGCGCCGTTCGACGCGGACGACGAGGCAGTGCTCACCGCACTCGCGGCGGCCGCCGGTGTGGCGATCGACAACGCGCGCCTGTACGACGAGGCGCGCCGGCGACAGGGTCAGCTGGAGGCAGCGAACGAGCTCACCCGCGGGCTGCTCTCCGGCCGGAAGGCCGGGGACGTGCTGACGGACTTCACCCGGAGGGTGCGCGCCCTGACCCAGGCGGATCTCGCGGTGGTCGGCCTGCCGGACGCCGAGGCCGAGGACATCCTGGTGACCGCGGCCGACGGGGTGGGCGAGGAGCGGCTGCGCGGGGTGGCGCTGCCGATCGGGGACTCGCTGCTGGGCGCCGTGTTCAAGGCCGGGCAGATCGAGATCGTGCCCGAGGTGGCCGCGGATCCGCGCTCGCGCAGCGAGGTCGCGCCGGACCCGTCGCTCGGCCCGGCGATCCTGGTGCCGCTCGGCGGTCCGGGCGAGGTACGCGGCGTGCTGTCGGTGGTGCGGGCGGCGGGCGGGGCGTTGTTCGACGAGACGGACGTGGCGCTCGTCTCCGACCTCGCGGTGCAGGCCGCGGTGGTGCTGGAGCTCGCGGACCGGCGGCGGGACAGCGAGCTGCTCTCCCTCTACGCCGACCGCGACCGGATCGGGCGGGACCTGCACGACCTCGCGATCCAGCGGCTGTTCGCCACGTCGATGTCTCTGCAGGGCGCCTATAAGATCACGCAGAAGCCCGAGGTGGCCAAGCGGATCGCCCGGTCGATCACCGACCTCGACGACACCATCAAGGTGATCCGCTCGACGATCTTCGCGTTGCACTCCCACGAACTCGAGAACCAGGGCACGCCGAGCGTGCGCGGACAGGTCATCGAGGCCTGCGAACGCGTGGAGGAGCAGCTCGGGTTCAACCCCTCGGTGCGCTTCACCGGACCGGTGGACACACTCGTGTCGGAGGAGGTCGCCGACCACCTGATGGCGGTGCTGCGCGAGGCGCTGTCCAACGCCGCCCGGCACGCGCGGGCCACGGCGGTCGACGTCGAGGTCGCCGTGGACGGGTCCGAGGTCGCGCTGAGCGTCGCCGACGACGGCGTGGGCATTCCCGCGGGCGGCGGCCGGCGCGGCGGCCTGGCGAACCTCGCCGAGCGCGCCGAACAGCTCGGCGGGCACTTCTCCGCCACTCCGCGGGAGGGCGGCGGCACGGTGCTCGCCTGGCGGGTGCCGGTCGACCGGCCGGACGAGGATTGACGAGGAGCGACGGCCGGGCGCCTCGGGCAGCCGGATAAAGACTGACGGTCGGCACACCGCGGTGGGCGCCGCTCGGGTGCACTGCCGCTCGCTGCCGCTCAGTGTCGTTCAGGTGCCGTGGAACGGGCGGCCACGCGGTTCGGCCGCCTCGGTCTCGAAGCGGTCCCACACGTCGGCGCGGTGGGCGCGCAGCTTGCGGGCCGAACGGCGGGTCGCGTCGCGCATCTCGGGAGCCGGCACGATGAGGATCTGGCAGCACGCGCACCCGAACAGCGCGCGGCCCACCGAGCCCGACCAGATCGCGCCGAGCGCGCCGCGCCCGTCGTTGCCGACCACGATCAGGTCCCTCGGATCCGACGCGGTCCGGGCCAGCGCGGAACTCGCGCAGTCGAGTATCGGCGTGACGCGCACGTCCAGATCGGCCGGGATCCCGCCGAGCGCCTCGGTGAACGCCGCCTCGATGTACCGTCTGCCCAGCGTGTCGGTGCTCGCGGTTCCGCGCACGGCGAACAGCGGCAGGCCGCGGCCGCGGGCGAGGCTCTCGGCGGCGCGCAGCGCCGCGTATCCGGCGAGCGACTGGGCTACTCCGACGACGATCCGCGGGTGGAGGCTGGCTTCCATGGGGACCGCGCTCCTTAGGTCGGCGGATTCCGCGTTTGTCTCTCACTCCGAGCCTGCCGGAGGGGCCGGGTTCGTGACGAGGGTCTTTGGTCCCGTCCGGGCACCCGGGCCCGCGGCATTCCAGGACGGGCGGGTGCGCACTGCACCGCTCCACCGCCGGGGCCGCGTGCGTGATCGATGCCGCTCGCCTCAGGCGCCGGGGACGACGGCGATCGGGCATGCGGCGAGTTCCAGCATGGCCCTGAGATTCCGGCCCACGTCGGGCCCGCCGCCGAGCACGGCGAGGTGGGCGCTGCGCGCCATCGTTCGCAGCGTCGACAAGGGCCGGGTGCGCAGGATCAGGCAACGGCCGGGTACCGTCGGGAAGTCGGCGCGGAGTTTCGAGAGTTCGTGCTGCATGCGGGGTTCGGCGCGATATTCCGGATGGCCGGGCTCGATCCAGTAGTCGTCGCCGAAGGCGCCGCCCTGGGGGGCCAGGCGCACCACGTCCAGCGTCGCGCCGAGGTCCGCCGCGGTGTGGAAGGCGAACGCGGCGGCGGCCGGGGACAACCGCGGTCCGCTCAGCAGCAGCATCGTGCACTTGGAGCAGTCGCGTTCTCCCTGGGGCGTGTCCGGGACGACCACGAGGGGGACCGGCGGGTCTTTGGGCTTCCCGTCGCCGTCGGCGGTCAGCGGTCCCAGGCCGGAGGTCCCGGTCACCAGCAGGTCGCCGGGCGCGGTGGGCGGCGGGCTGCCGGGGTGACGGGCGTCGTCCTCGGCGACCTCCGCGGTCACGGGCAGCGCGGGGACCAGGTCGTGGATGCAGTGCATCTCCTGGGCCAGTTCCGCCAGGTCGAGCGCCGTCTGGTGGCGGGCGGCGAAGTCCGCGCCGGCTGATCCGGGGCGGCCGGCCTCGGCCAGGATGCGGGCGTCGGCGAGGTGCACCACATGCAAGGGCAGCGCCCGGGCCGCCGCGTGGGCGGCCGCCCAGCCTGTCGCGTGCGCCGCCGCGGCTGTCCCGTCGGTCCAGACCACGATGCGGCGCGGGGACTGGTACGTCGTCATGACCTCAGCCTTTCGCTCCGTGGGCGACGAGCACTCGAGCCGCCGCTTGCCGGCCCGCCTCCAGTCTCGCCGGGTGCGCTGCGGCGCGGTACGGCCAGAAGTCCCGGCGCCGTCGAATCGCGCAGACTTAACCGCACGGTCAGCGCCTGTTCGCGATAGCTCATCGTGAACTCCAGGCGGCCGAGTTCCCGCGGCCAGTACGGGTTGAGGTGCAGCGCGTCGCCCCTCGTCTCGACGCCGGCGAAGCAGCGCTGAAGCACATCGATACCCGGCCATGGCCGCCAGGTGCACGCCTTCGGCCGTCGTGCCGCCCTGCAGCAGCCGGGTGCGCACCGCGTGCGCGACGCGTAGGCGCGACTGCACGGTCTCGGTCTCCACCAGCGCTGTTTCGTCCCCGAGCACCTCGGCCTGCTCGATGCGCAGATGCTTGCCGGACAGGTCGCGATAGCGCTCGACACCCGCCTTGGCCCTCTCGGCGTCGAGGACGGAGCGGAGCGTCAGGGTGCGGTTACAGTCTTCCGGCAGCACGGGGTGGTCTGCAGCGCGCCGACGTGCTCGAACTCCATGTGCGCGAAGCGGCGCTGCAGCGCACGGGTCGAGCGGCCGGCGGCGTCGCGGAAGGCCAGGTCGCGCACCAGCGGGCCGCGGCGCAGATCGAGCGTCTGGCGGTAGTGGGTGCGCTCGACGGATCCGGCGTCGAACCACGGCTCCTGGTCGAAACTTGGCGACCGTGCACAACGCCTCGCGCAGCTTCTCCTGCTCCGGGTCGAACCCGTCGTACTCCACGGACCAGGCCGACAATCACTGCCTCCTTCGGCCGGTGCTCGGGGCCGGTGCTCAGGACCAACGGCCCTACGTCTCGATCCCCACGTTCCCCAACATGGGACATGTCAGACACGCAGTCGGCGCGGCGGGCAGGCGTCCCGCCACGCCGCGACCGTTCGGAGGGTCTTCATGGTCGACCGGAAGGGCGAACGCTTCCTGCTCGTCGGTGGCGGCATCGCGTCCCTGGCGGCCGCCGCGTTCCTCATCCGCGACGCCGGCGTGCCCGGGCGGGCGATCAGGATCCTGGAGGCGGGCGAACGGCCCGGCGGAGCGCTGCTGTCCGGCTCCACGACCGAGCACCCGACCCTCTACGTCGGCACCGCCGTGCGCGGCATCGACGCGAGCGCGCGCACGTGCCTGTGGGACCTGCTCGGCTCCGTGCCCACGCTCACCGACCCGCAGGCGACGGTGCTCGACGAGATCCGGGCGGCCGAGCGTGCGGCCCCGATCGACGCCAAGGCCCGCCTGATCAGCGCCGGGCACCGCGTGACGAGTCCCGTCCCCGGCCTCGAGGAGGCGGACCGCGCGGCCCTGCTCGCGCTGCTCGCCCGGCCGGCGCCGGAACTCGCCGCACGCCGCATCGACCAGGTGCTGCCGGCGCACCTGTTCGCCTCCGACTTCTGGATCCTGTGGACCACGACCTTCCGGCTCCGGCCCGGATCCAGCGCCCTCGACCTGAAGAACTCGCTGCTCAACCACCTGCGTGACCTGGCCGCGCTGCCCAGGCTCTCCGCACTGCACCGCACCCGGCGCAGCGAATACGAATCGATCATCCGCCCGCTGCACCACTGGCTGGGAAGCCAGGGCGTCATGTTCACCCGCGGCGCCACCGTCACCGACATGGAGTTCGCCGAGGACGGCACCGGCGGGCGACGCGCGAGGACCGTGTCGTTCACCACCCGGGACCGGTCGTACGAGGTGGAGCTCGGCGCGCACGACCACGTCCTGGCCACCCTCGGATCCATGACCGCCGACGCCGCCCACGGCGACGACCTTCACCCGCCCGAGCCCGACCTCGCCCAGCGCGACGGCACCTGGCGCCTGTGGGAGTCCATCGCGCGCAGGCAGCCCGACCTCGGGCGCCCCGACGTGTTCACCTCCCGCGTCCAGGACACGGCCTGGCTCTCGTTCACGCTCACCACGACGACACCCGACCTGACCTGGTACATCGGCGACCTGACCGGGAATCCGGGAGGCACCGGCGGACTGATCACCTTTCGCGACTCGCCGTGGCTGCTGACCCTGGCCGTCCCGCACCAGCCGCACTTCACCGGCCAGGCGCCGCAGGTGCGCACGGCGATCGGGTACGGCATGCGCCTCGAGGCGCCCGGCGACCACGTGCCCGTCACCATGCTCCGGGCGAACGGACGCCAACTGGTCGACGAGCTGATCGGGCAGTTCGGCATCGATCGCTCCGCGGTCGCCGTGCGCATGAACACCACCGCCCGCGCCGTGCTGCTCCCGTACGCGGGCAGCCCGCTGGCCCCGCGCCACCCCGGCGATAGGCCGGCGCCGGTCCCGGCAGGCGCGCGCAACTTCGCGTTCCTCGGCCAGTACGTCGAAATCCCGGGCGAAGTCTCCTTCAGCATGGAGTACTCGGTGCGCTCCGCGATGCACGCCGTCTACGGCCTGCTCGGCGTGGGGCGGGAACCGCCCGGCCACGGGCCCGGGCTCGACGCGGCCGCCGCGCGCGCGGCCCTGGAGACCGCGACGGGATGACGGTGCCCCGCAGTCCGCGGCATCTCAACCATCGTCTATTCGATCCCTTGTTCGGCATGGCTGCGCCGCGTCTTCGGAAGAAGCGCGCGCGGCCTGATTCGCTGAAAGCCGAGTCAGGCGCCGGCTCAAGGGAAAGAGCAACGCATGTCCGATGTGGAGGAGGCCGCGGCCGCGCCCGCGCTGGCCGCCACCGCGCAGGCCCCGTACGCGCAGGCCGCAGCCGCCGCCGCAACCTGTCCGAGCGCGCAGGCTCAGACCGTGATCGCCACCTTGAACGAGCTGACGACGGCCATGCGGGAGATCGCCAACCCCGCGAACCAGATCAGCCTGACCAACGTTCCCCTCGTGCTGATCGGCCAGGGGCCCGTCCCACCGGTCATCATCGGGCTCAACAACGCGGCGGCCGTCGCGAGCCAGGCCGTCGCGCAGATCAGCGAGCTCAAGCCGCTCAGCGGTTGCGACGCGGACGCCTACCGGGCCTACACCGCCGTCTCCCGGCAGACGCTCAGCATCCTGATCGGGAAGCCGGCCCTGTCCGCTCAGGCCCCGTTCGCCGCCGCGCCGATCGCCGCGGCCCTGCGGCAGGTCGAGGCCGCCGATGACGCGCTCGCCTTCGCGCTGATCGAACTCGTTTCCGGCTCTGCCGGCGACACGGTGAAGGCCGAGGCCGCGTCCCTGAGCAGCACCCTGGACGTGGCGATCAGCGAATACTCGAACGCCGGCTCCTGACAGCCGGCCGGGCACCGGCCGCGGCCGGTTGTGTTCCGGCGGAGCGAAGTGGCAGAGCGAAGTGGCAGAGCGAAGCCGCTCGGCGCAGTAGGGCTCAGCGCAGTACGGCGGCCAGCAGGTCGGCCCCCAACGCCGTCAGATCGGACAGGTTGACGGTGTAACGGACGTAGCGCCCGTGCCGCCGGGCCGTGAGCAGGCCCGCGCGGCGCAGGACGGCGAGGTGGCGGGAGACCTCCGGCGGTGAAAGCTCCCACGCGTGGGCCAGCTCACCGGTGGTGTGCGGGCCGCGGGCCAGGGTGCGCAGCAGTCGCAGCCGCACCGGATGGGCCAGCGCCTCCAGCCGCAGCGTGACGGTTTCCAGCGATACCGGCTCCGGTGCGCTCGCCTCGGCCACGGGGTACTGGACCACCGGCTGCCATCCGGGCGCGTGGACCACCACCAGGTGCGGGCGGCCGAAGACGCTGGGCAGGAAGGTGACCCCGGCGCCGTGGGCGGCGGTCGCATTGTCCTGCAGCTTGTCCACGATGATGTGGTCGCCGTCCGGAGCCAGGGTGACGGCGCTGGAGACCGACGCGAGCGCCGCCGCGATGCCCTGGCGCTTGAGCAGGTCGTTCTTCAGGCGCAGGTCGGTGGCGAGCTGCACGGCGACGCCCGACCAGGCGGCGTCGAAGAACGCCTCGGCGCACTGTTCGAGGGTGTGACGCACCCGTGCCCGTACGGCGCCCGGGTCCGTAAGCAGCCGTTCCGCGAACGCCTCTTGGAGCGCGCCGCGGGCCTGGGCCAGGTCCAGGGCCCGCTCGCGCGCCGTCGCGTCGGCGAGCGGGGAGGGCGTTGTGAAGTGGACGCGGTTGCTGCCGCACGTGGTGATGAGCGCCGCGGTCACATACGTCTCATCGTCGATGCGGTCCACCTCGTCCAACTCCTCGGCGAGGGTGAGTCGGGGGCGAGCGGGGACGAGGAAGTCGGCGCGTGAGGAACGCCAGAGGAACTCCGCTTCCCTGAGCCGCTCGGCCAGTTCCGGCCGCAGCCCGGCCCACACGTCCCCGGCCCAGGCGGCGAGCTGCGGGTGATGGGCGGGTTCGGCCAGCACGTGGAGCATCGCGGTCAGCTCGGCCAGCGGGGAGGCGGCGAAGCGCAGTCGCCCGGGCGGCAGTGCGCCGATCTCGATCCTCAACGTCATCTGCCCATCATCGCTGATCGGAGCGCCGGCGAACGCGTCGATTGACGGTGTGCGTCAACCGGCGCGGTCGGCCCGGCCGCCCGGCCGCACCGTTGACGCCATGGCAACCACCACCACGCTCCCGACCCGCCCGCGTCTTCAGCCGCGCGTCCTCGTCCGCGCCTCCGGCGGCCCCCGCTACGCCGTCGCCCTGGTCGTGGACGCGCTCGGCACCGGCCTGCTGCGGCCCTTCCTGCTGCTCTACGGGGTGAGCGTGCTGAGGCTGTCCGCGCCGGCCACGGGTATCGCGATGACGGCCGGGGTCGTCGTGGGCCTGGGGTGCATGCCCGCTGTCGGCCGATGGCTGGACCGGGGCGCACGCAGCACGGTCGTGGCGGCGTCGATGCTGGTGCGGGTGCTGGGTGTGGCGCTGGTGCTGGCCGCCCCGGCGGGGCGCGTCTGGATGTTCGCGTCGGCGGCGCTGTTCCTCGGCATCGGCAATCAGGCGTGGCCGGCCGCTCATGCTGCTCTCGTGGCCACGGTCGCCCACGGCCGCGAACGCGACGCCGCTCTCGCGGGAGGCCGCGCCCTGCGCAACGCCGGCCTGGGCGCAGGTGCCCTCCTCGCCACCGCGTGCCTGGCAGGCGGCGCCGCCGCGTTGCAGGCGCTGGCAGCGGTCACCGGGCTCGCCTATCTCGCTGCGGCGGGGCTGGCATGGTCGGTCCACCTGCACGCGCGCCCCGACGCCGGTCCGGCCGCTTTCTCCGCAGAAGACGACAGGACCGGCGCCCGCGCACCCGGGATGCGCGTGCTGCTGGCCGCCAACGTCGTCTACGTGTTCTGCCTCAACATCCCCGAGATCGCGCTGCCTCTGGTTGTGGTGACGCAGTTGCACGCATCCCCGGTGTGGTCGGCGGCCATCTTCGTGGCGAACACGGTGCTGGTGGTCACGTTGCAGGTCCCGGTCACCGTCCTGATGTCCCGCTTCTCCCGGCGGGCCGGGCTGGCCCTCGCAGGCGTGGTGCTCGCCGCCTCCTACCTCGGCTTCCTCGCGGCCACCGACCTGGTACACGGGTGGAGCGCCCCGGCTGTCGCCGCGGTGTCCGTGCTGTGCACCGTCGGCGAGATCATCTATGCCGGCAGCGCCACCGCGCTCGTCACGGCGCTTGCCCCGGTCCACGTCGTCGGACGCGCACTCGCCCGCTTCCAGCTCTCCACGGGCTTCGGACTCGCCGTCTCGCCGGCGCTCATCACCGCTCTCGCGTCCCGCGGCGAGGCCGCCCTCTGGGGCAGCCTCGCCGCCGCGACGCTCGTGTCCGCCTGTGCTGTGGCCACCGAGAAGGGGGAGGGATGAGCATCAAGGAATCAAGGAGCCGTGATCAAGGAGCGGGGAGCGGGGAGCGGCGCGTCATCCGCCCGCGGCGTCCTCGGCCTCCCAGCGCAGCAGGTCGCCCGGCTGGCACTCGAGCACCTCGCAGAGCGCGGCGAGGGTCGCGAAGCGTACCGCCTTGGCACGGCCGTTCTTGAGCACCGCCAGGTTGGCGGGCGTGATCCCGACGCGGTCCGCGAGCTCGCCCACGGACATCTTCCGCTTGGCCAGCATCACGTCGATGTCGACGGCGATCGGCATCAGATCACCTCGTCCAGCTCCGCCTGCATCTGCGCCGCCTCGACGTCGCGTGCGACGGCCTGGGCGAGCAGCATCCGCAGCACGAGCACGATGAGCGCGACCCCGAGGATCGCCACGCCGATCCCGCCCATGATCGCGGTCACGCCCGGATCCGCCCTCTGGCCGGGCGCGTTGATGGCCGTGACCGCGAACCACACGAGGGCGGCCGCCACGATCGCGCCGATCACGAGGTCTACATAGCGGAAAGCGGCGGGGGAGAACACGGTGCCGCGGCGCACCATCGTCACCAGTCGCCACACGCTGACCACCGCGACCTCGACCGCCGCCATTCCCACGATCGTGACCACCCGCAGGGGGGTGAGCGGGAGCGAGCCTTCCACCGGCTTGGTGGCCAACGTCCACACCATCAGCACCTGCACGAGGCAGGTGCCGGTGAGCACCACGGCGAGCACGGCGCGCAGCGCTCGCACAGCCAACTTTCCCATGTCCCCACTCTCCATCGATTTGCGATGGGAATCTATCGAACTTCGATAGGTGGGGCAAGGGTTGAGGCCCCGCGTTCAGGCGGTCCAACCGAGGGGCAGTTCGAGCTCGAACCAGACGACCTTTCCGTTGCGGGTGGCGCGGCTGCCCCAGCGGTGGGCCGGCTGTACGCGGGTGACGTGCGGGGCAACGCTTGTCGTTCACGATTCCAGATTCCACGGATCGGGTCCCTAACGCTAATCGGTACCGGGGCCGGCCCTGGTGCGCCGATGGCGCGCGCCGTGCCCGCGCGGGCGGCCCGACGCAGGTGAGCAGGCCCGACGGTGCGATGACGCCGCGAGTTTCACCATATATGGACCGTGTTGTGCGATTTTCGTCGCCCGCGCCGGCCTCGTCGCCGTCCACCCGCTCGGCCATCGCCGCGTCTACTCGATCGAGACTTCACCGCTGAAGGACTTCGGACAACGTGTTCGAGAACTGATCGCGATCGCCGAGGCGCACGAGGACGAGCTGGATGTCCTCACCCGCTACCAGGCCGCGATCGAAGCGGAGACCGCGCTCGCGGACCGGGACCGGTGGGCGGACGGGAGAGGCTTCCGGTTCGAGCGTGTGCTGGCCGCGACACCCGACCTCGTCTGGCAGCACTGGATCGAGCCCGACCTGCTCGCCTCGTGGTGGGCCCCGCCGCCGCTGACGGTCACCCAGGCCGTCCTCGGACCGGAGGCGCACGGCCGCGCCATCCTCGAGATCCGCGACGCAGAGGTGCGATACCGCTCCGAAGGACAGGTCACCGCCGCCGGCAGCCCCGAGCACCTCGCGTTCGACCTCACGGTCCTGGACGCTCACGGCGCGGCCTCGTTCACGAGCCACCACGAGCTGAGACTCCTGCCCGTCCCCGAAGGCACCCGCCTGCGACTCGAGATCCGCATCAGCGACACGACCGTGGCCGCCGCCCCGTTCATCGCCGGCATCGAAGCCGGTTGGGGCCAGGCAGGCCCTCGACAACCTCGCCGCCCGCCTCGGCGCGTTCCACCGCCCCGCAGGCCCGATCGCCGACAACGAAGAGGATGGAAGATCATGACGCACTCCGGCGAACGCCTCGTGATTGCGAACATCAACATCACCCTCGACGGCCG
>Ga0310811_10013335_pt1 | contig 10705 bp, 8 predicted proteins | sample YCmetagenome_FD_207642 | JGI IMG/M metagenome (GOLD analysis project Ga0310811, IMG submission 207642) | Soil microbial communities from experimental microcosm in Duke University, North Carolina, United States - YC | ecosystem: Engineered > Artificial ecosystem > Soil microcosm > Unclassified ...
GATGTCACCCGACGCGTCGAGGTTCGACATGTTGAACATGGTCTTGGTGGCGGCAAGCGCGGCAGGCATCGCCGCCCTGATCTTTGTGGCATCGTCGACGGTACCGGCATCCGCCACTGCTTTGACCAACCAGCGTAGCCCATCATAGCCAAGTCCCGAGATCTGCTGCGGCGTGAGCTTGTATTTCTCCTGATAGGCTTTCTTGAATGCGTCGATCGCAGGATCGGCCGCTCCCCATCCACTCAGTTCCAGGATCGTGCCGTTCGTTTGTTCGGCCGGCAGCAGCTTGGCGAGTTCCTCGCCCGAACAGGCGGCCGAGTTGATGATCGGTCCCTTGAAGCCGAGTTCCCGCGCCTGCTTGATGACGATCGCCGAGGGCTGGCAGACGGTCGTCAATACAAGCGCGTCCGGTTCATTCGGCAGCAATGTGGATAATTGCGGGTAGAAGTCCGTATCGTTGGCGTCATAGCTGGCTTTGCCGACCACCGACCCACCGGGAAGCTTCGCCCAATATTTGGCAAAATTATCGGCCCAGCTTTTCCCCAGTTCTGTGTTCACCACCATGATGGCGACTTTTTTGACGGTCTTGCCATCTTTCTCGAAATACTGGTTCACCAGATTCACCCAGGGCTCCATCGTCCGGTCGGTGTTGTTGGTGAACCGGACCACAAGCTTATTGCCCAGTTTCGTGAATTTGGGGGTCTGTGACGTCGCCATCAGCATGAAGCCTTGCTGCTGATTGAACCCCATCATCGGAAACGCAGCCAGGCTGGATGGCGTCATGATCACGCGCACCTTGCTCTGCGCCGAGAGTTCCTTGCCGCAGTTCACAGCCTTGTCGGGCTTGAATTCGTCGTCACAGAACACCGGCTCAACAGTATAAGTCTTGCCGCCGACAGACACGCCGCCCGCTTTGTTGATCTCTTCCGCGCCCATCTTGACGCCGTCCTGGAATGCGATTCCATAGTCGGCGCCCCCGCCGGATAACGGCGTAACGATCCCGACCGGAAAAACCTCCGCACTGGCGCGGCCGTGCGATGCAACCACCGCACAGAGACTCAGACAGAGTGTAGCGGCGAACAGCTTGAACTTCGCCATGACAGGACTTTCCTCAGTTATTGATTGGCAGAACGCTTCAGGCTTTCGTTCAGATCTCGGCACGCCTCATGGCGAGGTGAAGGGATTGAGCGGTGCTTCTATGTCCGAACAGATCCATCGGCGATGCACGTGTCGGCAAGCCAACATTGCGGCACTGGTTGATCTCCGGCGGACTCGAGCCTGTTGGTTCGCGATGTCATGCCTAGCGTTTCCCTTTTTTTGTGCCATGACGTCAGCGCATCATGGATGCTTCGCACTGTGCAATATCCCGGTAGTGTGGTCAAACAGCCTCGCCTCCAGAACGGCTTGCTCGGCACCCTACTGAACCGCCACACCGGTATCGCAGTGCCCAACGATCAGAGAGTCGGTTCGCACAATAAGGAAACGCCATGCCCAGCATTGTTCGCTTCAACGATCTCGAAGCCTCCTGGAACACCAAACAGGCTCGGCAACCGGGCTATATGCGCTGGCTTATCACCTGGGTGGGAGGGCCTGCTGGATATATCAATACCAATCCGAACGATGCGATCGAAAGCACGCAGTGTGCTGTGGGCATGATGTATCTGCCACGCGGCCAGCGACAGGCAGGCAAGCACACGCACGGCGTCACCGAGGTCTACGTCGTTTTGAAGGGGCAATTGGAGGGCTTCGATGCATCGGGCCATCCGCATCGAGCCGGCCCGATGGATTGTACCTATATTCCGGCTGGATGTCCGCATGGGGTTCGCAACTGCGGAATGGACGATGTCGTATTGGTCTGGATACATGATGGCATCGAACGCAACGATGCGGCCGTCTATTATGCGGATGACCATGCGTTTGGAGACGTGCCGCCGATCAGGCTCGTGCGGTTCGCCGACCTGGAGGCTGCGTACCCGGAACCAGACGCGCAAGAGCCGGGAACAATGCGATGGTCGATCAATTGGGTTGGTGGCTTAGCCGGGTCGGTCAAACCGAACCCGGCCGGAGCGGTCCGCAATGACAAGATTAGCATCGGCATGACGGTCCTGGAGCCGGGCAACAGCATCCCGCCCACGACGTGGCCAGTGACGCGTCTGTATCTCGTCATCGAGGGTCAGGCGATTACGAAACTCAATAATACCAACGCGAGCCTGGGTTATCTGGACGGCCTGCATGTGCCGGCAGGCGAGGTAGCGGCTCTGCGCAATAATGGTCCATCCTCGCTCCGATTGCTGTGGGTAGATACTCAGCCGAGTGGGTAAGCGTCGGGACGATGTTGAAACAAGGTCTCCCGGGCGTCCGCGTGGTGGAACATGCGACGCGGATGATGATAGGCCGCGGTGTCGTCGGGTCCCATTTCCGGCCAACTCGTGGAGCGACCACATTGGAAGGAACTTCCAAGTGAAACGGCACTGCATTCGACTGCTCCGTCAAAGGAGCCCACGAGTCCAGATGGCATAGACGAATATTCGAAGGGTGGCGCGCCCGGGGGCCTGCCCTTGCCCCTCGGTAGAGGCCGCCCTATGCTCAGGCTGCTGATTTGACAATCGGCGTCATCGCGGTCCTGCAGAGGCACTTGGCGAAGAATGAAGCTGTTGCTGGAGACCAACCAACGCTTCCCATTGCCTACCCGCACGCGCGGCAGTGCTCTCACGCAATGAACCGGGTTCGGATGACCGCAGTGCTCCCGGCGCTGTCGATAGTCTTCGGCCTGCTCCTATGGGAACTGATCGGTCTAAGCACACCGCCGGTGGTGTTTGCTCCCGCGTCGGCTGCATTCTCGTTCCTGGTGCAACAGACCATCAACGGGGCGCTCCCCATTGCCATCGCGCAGTCGTTGATGACGCTCGCCGCCGGCTATCTCCTGGCTGCTGCGGTCGCGCTGCCGCTGGGTTTCCTGATGGGCCGCGTCGCCTGGGTGCATGAGTTGCTGCAGCCGGTGCTGACCGCCATATACGCGATCCCGCCGGTCGCCTTCATCCCGTTCGTGATCATCTGGTTCGGCCTGTTCACTCAGTCGCGCCTCGCCATCATCGTCCTCATGTGCTTCTTCGAGATGCTGGTGATCACCATGACCGGTGCGCGTTCGATCGACCGCCGGCTCCTGGATGTGGCGCGCAGCTTCCAGGCGCCGCGCCGTCGCGTCTGGAGCGCCGTTTTCGTGCCCGCCAGCCTGCCGTTCCTGTTCACGGCGCTGCGCATCGGCTTCGTCCGCGCTGTGGCCGGCACGATCACCGCCGAACTGCTGCTGTCACCTGCCAATCTGGGCAAGCTGCTGCTGGACAGCGCCGCGCGGTTCAATACCGCCGGCATATTGGGCATTATCGCCACTGTCGCCATTATTGGCCTGATCGGACAACGCGCCCTGCGATGGCTGGAGCGGCGTGTGCTGCGCTGGGAACGCGCATGAGCCCGATCCAACGCATCACACTACGGCTCCTCGGCGTGGCGTTGTTCCTGGTTGCTTGGGAGATTATCGGCCGCTCGCTGGGCGATGCGCTGATGGCCCCGCCCTCGGCCGTTGCGCAGGACCTGGTGACGCTGGCCGGCGATGCCGAGGCCCAAATGACGATATGGCAGTCGATCGCCCCCGCTTTGGTCGGGTTCGCCATCTCCTGCATCATTGGCATGCCGCTTGGTGCAGCGATGGGGCGTTCGCCGGCATGGAACGCGCTGGTGCATCCCTGGGTCAGCACCTTCGTCGTCACCTCGGTGGCCGCGATCGTGCCGATCCTGATCCTGATGCTGGGCACCGGCTGGTGGTTTGTGGTCGTGGTCGTGGTGCTGTCTTCGGTGTGGTACGTGACGCTCACCACCTATCAGGGCGCGCAGCGCATCGAGCAGCGCTGGCTGAATGTCGGCCGTTCCTTCGGCGCCTCGCGCCTGCAGGCGTTCCGGACCATCATGCTTCCGGCGTTGTTCCCCTACCTGTTGGCTGGTGCGCGCATCGGCCTGGTGCATGCGATCCGTTCCATGGTGCTGGCCCAGCTCTTCATCATGACCGGGATCGGTGGCCTGCTGCAGCAGGCTGGCATGGATGTGTCCACCACGCGGCTGCTGGCGCTGCTGGTGGTGATCATGCTGATCGCGCTGCTGGCAAGCCATGGACTGGGACGGCTCGCACACTGGCTGGCGCCGTGGCATGCGGCATCCGGACTGATGGAACGCACATGACGCAAGGAAGATATCGACCCAACACGACCGAGACATAGCCGCCTGGCGGCGCAACGCTGCCGGCCAGGTTTCGAAGCAAATAACACTGTGGGAGGAGAGAAACCCATGAAGGTCCGCCGGCTTACACCGACAATTGGTGTCGAAATCACCGACATCGATTTGTCCCAGCCGCTCGACGATGCTGCTTTCACCGCCGTTTTCGAAGCCTGGCTGCATGGCAAGGTCGCGGTGTTTCCCGGCCAACACCTCACCGAAGAGCAGTTGATGAATTTCGGCAGCCGCTTCGGCGAGCTGGAGATTCACGTCCGGTCCACCTATCACTCCCGCAACCATCCCGAAGTGATGATCGTCTCCAACAAGAAGGAAGACGGGCGCTCGATCGGTGTCCTGGGTGATGGCGAGGCGAAGTGGCACATCGACCAGTCCTACATGCCGCAACCGACCTTCGGCACGATCCTGTCCGGCGAGGAGATCCCATCGGAAGGCGGCGACACCTGGTTCGCGGATCTCGGTACAGCCTATGAACGGCTATCCCCCGAACTACGGGCGGAGATAGAGGGCAAGCGGGTCGTGAACTCCGTGGACCGGCACAATCGGCGCGAGGGAGCCACGCGGCCGGACCTTCAAATGAGCCAGGAACAACTCAAACGCGCACCTGATTCGCCGCATCCCCTCGTGCGCACACATCCGCTGCTCGGCAGCAGATCCATCTACTACAGCCCGAGCCACACGGCGGAGGTGGAGGGGCGCACCGAGACTGACAGCCAGCCGCTGTTCGCCGCGCTGCTGGACGTGATGACGCAATCCGATCTTATCTACCGGCACCACTGGTCGGTTGGCGACGTCGTGATGTGGGATAATACCAACACGATGCACCGGCGCGATCCTTTCCCGGGCAACGACACGCGGCTGCTGCGGCGGGTCAGCTTTCGCTATCCGCCGCAGCACCGTGTGCCGGCCTGAAACTGACCAGGCATTCCCGGCCGCATCGTTGCGGCCCAATGAAACGGGGCCGACGGTCACCGATTGATCGGCCCCAACCGTCGTTCCGGCCGGATGCCGGACAGGACTGAGGGGACTTCCATGATCACTCGCCGCAAAGCCATGGCAACGATGGCCGCACTTTCCACCCCATTCGGCGCCCGCACGGGCCTTGCTGATAGCAAGCGCTCGCTGAAGGTGATGTCGAACGCCAATGTCGCCGGGATCCACGTGCCGGGAAATGTCGCGTGCCGGGAAATCATCCAGCAGCTTGGCGATTACGGGCCGACCGACTTGTCGCGGCTGGAGAAGCAGGCGGCTATCACGCAAATCCTAGTGGGCGGCGGTCCGGACATCGTCGATGCCGACACGCCGTCGATCTGCTCCGCGGCGGCGGCCGGCGCCGACCTGAAGATCGTCGGCCAGTTCTATGCCAGCGTCGACCTCGTGTTCGTCGCCGACGGAGACAAGGTGCGCTCGCTGGAGGACCTGACCCGGCCGGACGTGGTGGCGGGCATCAACACGCCGGGTGACACCGTGCACGCGGTCCTGCTTGGCGTGCTGATGAAACACAACATCGACATCAAGAAGGTGAACATCGTGGCGCTGGGCGGCTCCAGTGCCCGCATGCGGGCACTCATGGCGCATCGCGTGCAGCTTGTGCCGATCCACGCCGACCAGGCGGACAGCATCGCAAAGCGCGGCAACTATCAGGTGCTGATCAAGCCATGGAAGGAGTACGATTTCTGGTCCAACGAAGTATGGGCGGTAAACGGCAAGTGGCTTGAGAAGCCCGAAAATCAGCGCGCCGTTGTCGATATGATGCACGCCCAACTGATCGCCAACCGCTCGGCGACGAAGGACTTCGACTGGTTCGCCAAGATGTTTCGTAAGTATAGCAACGATAAGGACGCGGCACACTGGCCGGACGAGCGTATCCATGATGAATGGACGCTGTTGGCGCAAGAGATCAAGGCATGGCCGGAGCCGATGCCGCTGGACGTGAAGGCTTTCAATACACTGATCCCGATCTACGAAAAGGCCGGAATAGTCTCCGCCGGCGCCAGCTTCGACAAAGTCGTGGAGCCGCGTTTTCTGGATGAAGCGCAGAAGCGGCTGTCGTGAGCGGGATCATCGAGCAGCCTCCGGCCGAGCACGTGGTGGCCTCCGCGACAGCGCCCCCCAAGGTACGCACGATCGAACTCACGCGCCGCTTCCCGCACGGCGCACAAGATGGGCTGCTCGTATTCGATCGGTTGTCCCTGGATGTGCCGGATCTGGAGTTCCTGGCGATCATCGGGCCGAGCGGCTGCGGCAAGTCGACGTTCTTGCGTATCTTGAATGGGCTGGACAGCCCGGACAGCGGCGTGATCGAGATCGACGGACGTCCGGTGACGGGACCCGGCGCCGGCCGCGCCATGGTCTTCCAGAGCTTCGACCTGTTTCCCTGGCGCACCGCGCTGGAAAACGTCGCGTTCGGGTTGGAGATGCAGGGGGTTCCCCGGCGCGAGCGGCTCGAAACCGCTCGGCAGTACGTCAACATGGTCGGGCTTGCGCATTTTGCCCAATCCTATCCGCATCAGCTCAGTGGCGGCATGCAGCAGCGCGTGGGCATCGCACGCGCCTTGGCGGTGCGTCCGGAAATCCTGCTGATGGACGAGCCGTTTGGGGCGCTGGACCTGCAAACACGCGACCTCTTGCAGGATGAGTTGCTGCGCATCTGGCAGACCGACCGCAGGACGGTGCTGTTTGTTACGCACAGCATCGAGGAGGCGATCTATCTTGCCGACCGGATCATCGTGTTATCGCCACGGCCAGCACGCATCGTGCGCGACATCCGGGTCCCGTTCAGCCGACCGCGTATCGAGGAACTCAAGACCGACCCGAGTTTTCTGGAGATCCGCCGAGAGATCTGGGCGCTGCTGAAGCACGGCAGTGACCCCGTGCCGGGCCGGTCTCAGCATGGTTAGATTGCCGACTTTGCGTTGGTCGTAGATCTGGAGCCTCACAGCGCGTTTACTGGCTGCCACACCTGTCAGTCTGTAAGACGGTTAAAGGCCAAAAAGTAAACATGACGGCGCACGGGGAACGCTGCGCCCGGAGCGAGGCTCTTATTACGATTAAGTATTGGACTGGCTGCCGGCAAAGCGCCAGGAGTGTGTACCGCGCAAATCTGTGCCCTTAGTCTGGAGGAATAGCATGCAGTTGGGCTTGATCGGGCTTGGGCGCATGGGCGCGAACATGGCCACGCGACTGGTCAGGGGCGGGCACGAGTTGCACGTCTATGACAGTCACGCCGACTCTGTGCGGGACATGACGACGAAAGGCGCGAAGGGCGCAAGCAGCCTTGAGACGCTTGTCCGCGGTCTAACCGCACCCCGAGCGGTGTGGCTCATGTTGCCGGCGGCGGCGGTCGATCCGGTGCTGGATTCACTTGTGCCTCTGCTGCAGGAAGGCGACATCGTTATCGATGGCGGCAATTCCTACTATCACGACGATATCCGCCGCGCGGAGGCATTGCGGGCGAAAGGCCTGCATTACGTGGATGTCGGCGTCAGCGGCGGCGTATGGGGATTGGAGCGGGGCTACTGCCACATGATTGGTGGCGAGGCCAAGATCGTTGCTCATCTCGATCCGATCTTCCGCTCGCTCGCGCCGGGGATCGACGCCGCGTCGCGCACGCCCGGTGCGGCGGGTGAGCCGACCCAGGCCGAATATGGCTATCTTCACTGCGGGCCGAACGGCGCCGGGCACTTCGTCAAGATGGTGCACAATGGCATCGAATATGGCCTGATGGCTGCCTACGCCGAAGGGCTTGGCATTCTCCGCAAGGCGAATGTCGGGAACACGCAGAGCGTGGTGGACGCGGAAACGACACCGCTGCGGGAGCCGAAGCTCTACAAATACGATTTTGACGTCGCCGCGGTGGCCGAAGTCTGGCGGCGCGGCAGTGTCGTAAGTTCCTGGCTTCTGGACCTTCTCGCCAGCGGTCTCCGCAAAAGCTCGGAGTTGACTGAATTTTCCGGCCGGGTCTCCGATTCCGGAGAGGGGCGGTGGACACTGCAGGCGGCGATCGACGAAGGCGTGCCAGCGCCTGTCATTGCGACCGCCTTGTTCAGCCGTTTCAGTTCGCGCGGCGAGGCCGAATACGAAGACAAGCTGCTTTCCGCGCTTCGGTTTGAATTCGGCGGCCACATTGAAAAGCCGGCGGGTTAGCGCCGGTGCTGACGACGCGGCGCCGGCAAGCCGCCTGAACATGATGACGTCCCCAATACGTTGATCGAGCGCTATCACCGCGCCCGATGACGCTCTCTGTCCGGAGGGATCATGACCACGCAGGATCTCGACCAACTCTGCATCAACACGATCCGCACACTGGCGATCGACGCAATTCAGAAAGCCAAATCCGGACATCCGGGTACACCGATGGGCATGGCGCCCGTTGCCTATGACCTTTGGCAGAAGCGGCTCAACTTCGATCCTGCGGATCCGATCTGGCCCAACCGCGACCGGTTCATCCTGTCCGCCGGCCACGCCTCGATGCTGCTCTACGCTCTGCTCCATCTGACCCGCACCGTGGCGGTGGACGAAAAATACGAGACGGTTGGCCGTCCCACGGTGACTTTGGACGATATCAAGGCGTTCCGGCAGCTCGATAGCGCCTGCCCGGGTCATCCCGAATATCACCTGACATCCGGCGTGGAGGCGACGACTGGTCCCCTTGGCCAGGGGGTGGCGATGAGTGTCGGCCTGGCGATGGCCGAACGCTGGCTGGGGGCGCACTTCAATCGTCCAGACTTTCCGATCGTCGACTGGCGAACCTACGCCCTGTGCGGCGACGGCTGCATGATGGAGGGTATCTCCAACGAGGCGGCCTCGCTCGCCGGCCATCTCGGGCTCAACAAGCTGTGCTGGATTTACGACTCAAATCGCGTGACCATCGAAGGACATACCGAGATCGCCTTCACCGAGGATGTGGCGACCCGGTTCCTGGGCCTCGGGTGGAATGTCCTGCATGTTCGCGACGCCAATGAGGAAAAAGAGGTTGTCGGGGCGTTCGACCTGGCATCACGCGAACGCAGCCGGCCGACACTGATCATCATCGAGAGCCATATTGGCTATGGTGCGCCCCACAAGCAGGACTCCCCCGAGGCGCATGGCGAACCGCTGGGAGAGGACGAAGTCCGGCTCACGAAGAAATTCTACGGCTGGCCTGAGGATGCGCAGTTCCTGGTGCCCGACGGCGTCTACGACCATTTCGCCAGCGGCATCGGCGCACGGGGTGCCGCGCGTCATGCGGAATGGCGCGAATTGTTCGGACGATACAGCAAGGCGCACCCCGATCTTGCGCAGCAGTTCGAAGCCATGCAGCGGCGGGAGCTTCCGCCCGGCTGGGATCAGGCCATTCCGACTTTTCCAGCGGACCCGAAAGGTATCGCCAGCAGGGACTCCTCAGGCAAGGTAGAGAACGCCATCTCCCAGCACCTGCCCTGGCTCGTTGGGGGCGCCGCCGATCTTGCGCCGTCAACCAAGACGCGGATGACGTTCGAAGGGGCCGGCGATTTCCAACCCGATAGCCATGGCGGCCGCAATCTTCATTTCGGCGTTCGCGAGCACGCCATGGGGGCGGCCGTGAACGGCATGGCGCTTGCGAAGTTGCGGCCATTCGGCTCTGGCTTCCTGATCTTCTCGGATTACATGCGCAATCCCATCCGCTTGTCGGCGATCATGGAACTGCCGGCGCTGTACATCTTCACCCATGATTCGATCGGTGTCGGGGAAGACGGACCAACGCACCAGCCGGTGGAACAGATCGCCGGACTTCGTGCCGTGCCGGGGCTCATCACCCTTCGCCCTTGCGACGCAAATGAAGTGGCGGAGGCGTGGCGCGTTGTCCTGAAGATGAAGCATCAGCCGGCCTGTCTGATCCTCAGCCGCCAGGCGCTTCCAACCCTTGATCGCAACCGTTTTGCACCCGCGTCAGGGGTCGCGCGTGGCGCCTATGTTCTGGCGGACCTTGGGGGCGGCTCGCCGAAGATCATTCTGATCGGCACCGGCAGCGAGGTTTCGCTCTGCATCGAGGCGGCGGAGCAGCTTGCCGCGAGCGGGGTTCCGGCTCGTGTGGTCAGCATGCCGTCCTGGGAGCTGTTCGAGCAGCAAGACGAGGCCTACCGCCTGGAGGTGCTGCCTGACGCTATCTTCCCGCGCGTTGCCGTGGAGCAGGCGGCCACGATCGGGTGGGAACGCTATGTCGGCCGGCGGGGCGCTATTGTCGGCATGCACACCTTTGGCGCGTCCGCACCGCTGAAAGGGTTGCTCACGAAGTTCGGGTTCACCCCGGATCACGTGGTCAGTGTGGCGCGCGAGCAGATCGCACGGCACGGCGGCTAGGGACTTATCGCTTAAGCGCCAATTTCGTCGTGGTCGGCGAGCTAAAACGGCCGGTGCCTCAGTTTAAGCCACCTCAACCCATATGGGGCCTTTCGGGGTA
>Ga0310811_10013337_pt1 | contig 10704 bp, 12 predicted proteins | sample YCmetagenome_FD_207642 | JGI IMG/M metagenome (GOLD analysis project Ga0310811, IMG submission 207642) | Soil microbial communities from experimental microcosm in Duke University, North Carolina, United States - YC | ecosystem: Engineered > Artificial ecosystem > Soil microcosm > Unclassified ...
GCCGACGACGTGCAGGCGGCGCTGCGCGGCAGCGCAGCCGAGCTCGTCGAGCGCCACGTGCGCACACCGGTGCTCGCGGCGACGCTCGCCACCGACGGATTGATCGGCACCGACGCGGGGCCGCGCGATCCCGGGACCGCGTACGTGCTCGCGCACCACTACGCCGGCCGCGCGATGGACGCGCAGGGCGCATGGGGGTTCGTGCGCGGCGGGATGGGCGCGGTCGCGCAGGCGCTTGCCTCGGCGGCACGCGCCGCCGGCGCGGAGCTTCGCACGCAGAGCGCGGTCGCGCGCATCGCGCTGCGCGACGGGCGCGCCGCCGAGCTGCAGCTGCGCAGCGGCGAGGTCGTGCGCGCGCGGTTCGTCCTCGTCAACGCCGATCCGAAGACGCTCTTCCTCGGACTGCTCGATCCCGGCGACGTCCCGGACGCGCTGCTCGCCCGCGCCCGCGCATGGCGCACGAACGGCGTCGCCTTCAAGCTGAACCTCGCGCTGCGCGAGCCGCCGGACTTCACCGCGCGTCCGGGGACCGCGCTGCAGCCGCACCATCGCGCGACGATCCACGTCGCGCCGAGCATCGACTACCTGCAGGCCGCGTTCGAGGACGGACGCCGCGAGGGCGCGTCGCGCGCGCCGATGCTCGAGTGCTTCATGCAGTCGCCGACCGATCCGACGATGGTGCCGCCGGGAAAGCACGTCATGTCGATCTTCGCGCAATACTTTCCGTACGAGCGACCGGATCGTCCGTGGGAGCCGCGGGACCGCGAGGCGATCGCGGACGCGATCGTCGCGACGCTCGCGCAGTACGCGCCGAACCTTCCCGGTGCGATCGAGCAAAGGCAAGCGCTCGGCGCACCCGATCTCGAGGCACTGCTCGGCCTTTCGGGCGGGCAGATCTTCCACGGCGAGCTGCTCCCCGAGCAGATCTTCGAGCGCCGGTTCGCGGTGCGTCCCGGGATCGCGGGACTCTACTTGTGCGGCTCGGGGACGCATCCCGGCGGGTGTGTGAGCGGCTTTCCGGGCCGACGGGCGGCGGAGGCGGTGCTCGCCGACGCGCGAAAGGCAAGCGTCACCGTACAAGGAGGCAGCACCCGATGAAGATGCTCTTTTCCACCGCCGCACTCGGTGCGGCCCTCGTCGTTTCCCTCACGGCACAGTCGCCCGCGCCGTCGATGCCCGGGATGAACATGGGGAACGCGATGTCCAAGACGCTCCAGATCCCTCTCGCGGCTCAAAACGCTTCCGGCGAGTCGGGCACCGCGACGCTGATGGACGGCACGAAGGGTCTGATCGTGCGGTTGCGCGTCACCGGCGGCGGTGCGGCGCAACCGGCGCACATCCACAAGGGCACGTGCGCGACGCTCGATCCGAAGCCCGCGTATCCGCTCACGACGGTCTCCAACGGCACCTCCGAGACGACGATCCCGAACCTCACGATCGCCGATCTGCTCAAGGCTCCGTTCGCGATCAACGTCCACAAGTCGACGAGCGAGATCCAAACCTATGTCGCCTGCGGGAACATCGCCAAAGCCCAGTAACGCGCCGTTCAACGAAGGCGCCGCGCACCACGCGGCGCCTTCGCGGTTCGGCGTGCCGGCGCTCGACGAGATGCCGGACGACGTGCGCGCGGTCTGCGAGGAGTCGCGTGCGAAGTTGGGCTTCATCCCCAACGTCTTCCTCGCATACGCGCGCCGGCCCGAGCACTTCCGCGCGTTCATGCAGTATCACGATCTGCTGATGAAGGGCCCCAGCGGTCTCTCGCGCGCCGAGCGCGAGGCGATCGTCGTCACGGTCTCGGCGGAGAACACGTGCCTGTACTGCGTCACCGCGCACGGCGCGGCGCTGCGCATCCTCGGCAAGGACGCCGTCGTCGCCGATCAGATCGCGACGAATTGGCGCACTGCCGATCTCTCACCGCGGCTGCGAGCGATCCTGACCTTCGCCTCGCACGTCAACGAGCCCGGATTCACGGCGAGCGAGGAAGAGATCGCGAAGCTGCGCGCTGCGGGATTGAGCGAACAGGACGTGTGGGACGTCGCCGCGGTCGCCGCGTTCTTCGGGTTCTCCAACCGCATGGCCGGGTTGATGGACATGCGTCCGAACCCGCAGTTTCACGAGCTCGGACGCCCCGGCTCGTCTCGCTGAGCGACTCACCGTTCGCGGTGTGAGCGGACGTCGGATTGGGAACGCGGCGAGGTTGGGTATGACGTTGCGGTGCGCATCAGAATTGCGGCCACGGCCGCCGTCGTCGCAGCATGCAGTGCGACGATTCTCGCAACACCTGCTCTCGCCATCGACAATCCGATCGCCGCGACGATCGCCCCGCTCGGGAGCAAGGGGGCGAGCGGAAACGTGACCTTCTTCCAGATGGGACAGAACGTCAACGTCTCCGTCTCGCTGGACAAGGATTCACAGGGCGCGCAGGCGCTCGACCTGCGCAAAGGCACGTGCAAATCCTTCGCGCAGAGTTCCGCGTGGCCGCTCGGATCGTTCAACGGCAGCTCGCAAGAGACGCGGCTGCCGAACACGACGCTCGAGAAACTCGTCGGCAACGTCCTCTTGATCCACAAGTCGCAGGACGTCTCCTCACCGGCGATCGGCTGCGCGCAGATCAAAGGCTAACCGGTCGCCCTTCTCCTCACGTCCGACGTATCATCGCGTGACAACGTGATCGTCACGCCCAGGTGATCGTCACGGCGACGTGATCGCCTGGGCGAAGATCGCGGGGTCGACGTTGCCGCCGCTGACGACGATGCCGACGCGCGCGCCGCGTGCGTCGACCTTCTCGAACAGGAGCGCGGCGAGCGCCGTCGCGCCGCTCGGCTCCACGACGAGCTTGAGCCGTTCGTAGGCGAAGCGCATCGCGGCGCGGATCTCGTCGTCGGTCACGGTGACGACGCCCGCGCCGAGCGCGCGCACGATCGGCCACGTCAGCGCCCCGGGGGCCTGCGTCTGCTGGCCGTCGGCGATCGTCTTCGGAACCGGGATCGAGACGATGCGATCCTCGCGCCACGAGCGCACCCAGTCGTCGCCGGCCGCGGGCTCGACGCCGTAGATGCGAACGCCCGGCGAACGCTCCGCCGCGGCAAGACAGCTCCCCGCGAGCAGCCCGCCGCCGCCGAGTGGGACGAGCAGCACGTCGAGCCGCCCCGCGTCCTCGATCAGCTCGAGGACGGCGGTCCCCTGTCCGGCGATGATCGCCGGATGATCGTACGGCGGTATGAGCGTCGCTCCACGCTCGTTGGCGATCGACGCGGCGAGCTCGGCGCGGTTCATCCGCTCGCGTTCGTAGGTGATGACGTCGGCGCCGTAGCCCGCCGTCGCGGCCAGCTTCGCCGCCGGCGCGTCGGAGGGCATCACGATCGCGGCGGGCACGCCGAGCAGCCGCGCCGCGAGGGCGACGCCCTGTGCGTGGTTCCCGCTGGAGAAGGCGACGACGCCGCCCTGCTTCTGCTCCTCCCCGAGCTGCGCGATCGTGTTGTACGCGCCACGGAACTTGAAGGCGCCGATGCGCTGCAGGCTCTCGGCCTTGAGGAAGACCTGCGCGCCGGTGCGCTCGTCGAGCGTGCGCGAGGTGACGACGGGGGTGCGATGTGCGACGCCGCGCAGCCGCTCCGCGGCGGCGAGCACGTCGTCGAAGGTGGCGGAACGGGACGTCTCGATCACTTCGCCGCCGGCACCACGTTGTAGTTGAAACGCACGATCTTGTCCTCGGGGTCGAGCTTCATCGTCTCGTGGACGCTGCCGTTCTTGAAGCGCAGGTCGAAGTCGTGGACGCGCGGAGCTGCGCCCTGCGCGGTCACTTCCTTGACGGTCTGCAGCTTCCCGAGCGGCCCAAGCACGTCGGCGGCATGGCCGACGCGCGCGCGGTTGACCTCGGTCGCCGTCTCGGCGTTCTGGAACTTCTTCACCGTGGCCAGATCGTTGGCTTGGAGCGCGACCGTCATGTCGCGCGCAATCTTCTCGTACTTGTTCTCGTGGTGCCCGAAGAGCGAGCGTGCGATGATCGCGACCAGGATGACCATGATCGCGACGTAGACGAGCTGGTTCTGCTTCGCCCGGGCGGTCTGGGGCGTGGCGGTGAGGCTGCGCATCAGCTCAGCGCCTCGCGCGCCAGCTCCCGCGCGCCGAACGGCGCGAAGGTGAGTCCCGGATTCCACTGCTCGGCGAGGCTCACGCTCCAGGGGCTCTCGAAGAGCGCGAGGGGATTGCCGTCCCAGTCCTCGACGAGGCGGCCGTTCGACGGCATCGTCGCTTCGGCGATGCCTTCCCCATTCACGCGGCGGGCCGTACCGTAGGGCAGCGTCTGGAACACCGTCTTCACGTTGTACTCCGACTCCAAGCGGTATTTCACGACCTCGAACTGCAGCGCGCCGACCGCGGCGAGGATCGGCTCGGTCCGCGTCTGCCCGTACGGGTAGAACACCTGGATCGCGCCCTCCTCGCGCAGCTGGGCGATCCCCTTCTGGAACGATTTGTAGGCTGAGGTATCGATACTGCGGACCAGCGCGAAATGTTCCGGCTCGAACGAGGGGATCGGCTCGAAGCGGACCCCGTCGGCCTGGGCGAGGGTGTCGCCGATCGCGAAGACCCCCGGGTTCGCCAAGCCGACGACGTCGCCGGCGAACGCCACGTCGACCGACTCGCGGTCGGAGGCGAACAGCTTCATCGCGCGCGTCAGGCGCACGTCCTTCCCGGTGCGCACGTTCTTGACGGTCATGTCGCGCTCGAACTTCCCACTGCACACGCGCAGGAACGCGATGCGGTCACGATGCCGCGGATCCATGTTGGCCTGGATCTTGAAGACGAAGCCGCTGAACTGCTCGTCGGTCGGCTCGACGACGCGCTGCTCGGCGTCGACGTGCGCCGCCGGCGGCGGCCCCATCTGCACGAACGCGTCGAGGAACAACTCGACGCCGAAATTCGTCACGGCCGAGCCGAAGAACACCGGGCTGACGTCGCCGCGCAGCATCGCGGCGTTGTCGAACGCCGCGCCTGCGCCTTCGAGCAGCTCGAGCTGATCGAGGAACTCGCGATAGGTGTGCTCGTCGACGAGCGCGGCGATCTTCGGGTCCTTCGGATCGCTCGTCGTCACCGGGGCGCGCTTCGCGCCGTGCTCGGTGCGCTCGAAGAGGTGCAGCTCGCCGGAGCTGCGGTCGTAGACGCCGCGGAACGTCTCGCCGTTCCCGAGCGGCCAGTTGATCGGGTACGCCCCGATCCCCAGCACGTTCTCGAGCTCGTCGAGCAGCTCGAGCGGATCGCGGCTCGGGCGGTCCATCTTGTTGACGAACGTGAAGAGCGGGATCCGCCGCGCGCGGCAGATCGCGAACAGCTTGCGGGTCTGCGGCTCGACGCCCTTGGCGGCGTCGATCAGCATCACGGCCGCGTCGGCGGCGAGCAGCGTGCGGTAGGTATCCTCACCGAAGTCCTGGTGGCCCGGCGTGTCGAGCAGGTTCATCGTGAACCCGTGGTAGGGGAACTGCAGGACCGTCGAGGTGATCGAGATCCCGCGCTCACGTTCCAGCTCCATCCAGTCCGAGGTCGCCGCCCGCGCCCGCCGGCGTGCCGCGACTTGCCCGGCCGTGACGATCGCCCCGCCGTACAGCAGAAGCTTCTCGGTAAGCGTGGTCTTCCCGGCATCGGGATGCGAGATGATCGCAAAGGTCCGGCGTTTGGCGACTTCCTCGCGAATCTCCATGACCGAGCGGGATTCGACGAAACCGCCGCCGAGGACTTCCTCGGCGGCGGTTCGTCGCCGGGGTCAGCGCTCGATGACGGCGGCGGTCGCGTCCTTGCGCATCGGAGCTTCGGCGGTCGGGTTCGCCTTCGGCAGCGCGTAGAACCGCGAGTACGTCACGTTCCGATCGTCGCCGAAATGCCAGCAGTCCATGCCGATCATCGTCTGGTCGTACGGCGTGCGTCCGGCATGCTGGAGGTTGGCGTCGCTCGGAAGCGCGAGCTCGAGGTGGATGACGTGCGGCTGCACGGGGCGCTCCGCGAGGTGCTGCGCGGCCGGAAGTCCGTTGGCCTTCACCACTTCGAAGACTTCGCAGACGCCGGTGAACGGCGGCGTGAAGGAGATGTGCACCATGTCACCGTCGCCGCCGCTGCGCGCGAACGGCAGCTTCGTCGTGCGATTTTCGTTGTCGTAGCGATAGCCGTGCAATTGGAAGGCGGGATGCTGGCAGGCCAGCGTGCACGACGGAAGTTTGTGGTGATCCACGGGCTGCATGAACATCAACAGCCCAGAGGCCAGGGCGAGAAGCATCGGGTCTTTCTTTGCGAGCTGGCTGTGCGATAAGGCTCGCGCGCGTCTTTGCGCATGTCACCGACGACGTCGGTGCTTAGGAGACGCTAGCGGCGAGCGTTTCGAAGATCGGCCGGCTGCGAGGTGATGGAGCGTACGCGATCTTCCCGGCAAGAGTGCCGAGCATATTGTACCCAAGCGGGGCCATCTCGGCGCTAGACTTCTGTCTTCACGTCGTGGAGTGACGCAGGGCCCGCTTTGGACGATTGGCCGCCCATCCGCACGGCGGCCGCATTTCGCCTGCAGGCTTCACCCGGTGCGGTGAAACGTTCTTACCCCGCTTGAGAAAAACGACACGTCGCGCGTTTTTAGTAGACGCGAATCTCCATTCTGCCTGCGCGTTCCCACACCAGCGTCAAAGCATCGCCGTGCCGGTACAGACGAGCTTCCGGGGGCACGCGCAAGCGATCGTCACCCCGAAAAACCCAGATGTCGTGCTCGCGCACGATCACCGTACAGGCGCCGCGTCGCAGCGTCGAGGGCTGCACGCGTTCGCGTTCAGGCGGAACGTCGTTCGCGAGCAGCGCGGCGGGGCCCGTCTTCGACGATTGCTGGTCGAAGCAGTTCGGCAGCGCGCTCATCACCCACGGTCCCTCACCGCTGAACTTCGACCACGCGCGCGCCTCGTCGCCGTTCCCGCGCGTGACGGTCGGCGTCTGGCTCGGGTTCGGCCGCGCCGTCAGATTCCACTCACGCGTGACGAGCCGGTGCGCGAAGACGACGCTCCCGATCACAACCACGATCAGCGTCGCAATCAGATAAAAACGCCACATTTTAACGGCGCTCCGCCCCAGGCTCCGCGCCCCTAGCGCAAGCGCGGGGCCCCCCAGACCCGGGCCCCGTCACCATTTCGATAGCGTTCACATTCCCCGTGGGGGCCCGGCGCGGTATACCTATGCGGCGGATTCTTCGACGCCGGCGAAGGGTTCCGCGAGCACGAGGCGCGCGCGGCCGATGCGCGCGTCCGCCATCCCGTAGTAGAACTCGAAGTTGCGATCGCCGCGCACGTCGATCGCGGTCGGGAACACGACGTTGGAGACGATGCCGTGCGTCTCGTCGACGCCTTCGGGCGTCATCACCGGCGTGCGCGAGTGATAGCGGACGATGTGCGGGCGCTCGAGGTCGTGCACGACGAAGCCGGCACTGTAGCGCATCTTGTAGCGGCCCTCGCCGCCCTCGATCGCGTCGACGCCGTGGAAGATCGAGAACCAGCCTTCCTCGATACGGACCGGGGGCGTCCCGCCGCCGGTCTTGATGCGGCACCACGGCGAATCCGGCGCGAGCACCAGCGCGCTCTCGCGCACGTCGAGCAGTTTGTTCACGTCCGCGAGCACCGGCGCGAGCGGGATGTACCCGATCCGCGTCGATTCGCGCTCCCCGGGCGGGAGGTCGAGCAGCGTCGGGATCGCGCCGCGGCCGTCCATCGTCGAGAGCCGGAGCATCGGCCGGTGGTAGAGCGCGAGCGACATGACGCCGCTCGGGGAGAGCACCGGCTCGGGGAAGAACGCGCCGTCCTTGTCGTCGCCCTGCGGCAGGTCGGGGGCGAACCGCACTTGACCCAGGCGCTTCCAGGCGTAGCCGTCGTCGGAGAGCGCGATCGTGATTCGCGGGCCCTGCGGGCCGAACGCGGTGTAGGCCATCACGTACTTGTCGAGCACGGGGACGAACGTGACGCGCGGGTCCTCGCAGCCCATCCCGCCCGGCGTCGTGCGCAGCTCGTACGGCGCCTCGGGCTCCAAGGCAAAGCCGAGCCGCTCGAAACGCACGTCATCGCCAGACCGCACCGCGCGGCACAGGCCGACGCGCGACACGTTCCCTTCCGCGACGACGCGCGGATAGAGCAAGAACGTCCCGTCGCGCGCCGTCGCGCTGGCGGGGTTCAACACGCCCTCCGCTTCCTGCGGGGAACTGTCGGGACTCAGGACGATCCCCAGCCGAGCGATCGATCCGTCGAAACGCGCCAGCGCGTCCAGCGCCATCATGCCAAACCTACCACAAGCTCATGCGCGCTGATACCCGCCTGGGCGGCGAGGTCGTCGAGCGCATCCGCCTCTCCGATGAGAACGCAGGGATCGGTACCGGCGTCCCACAGGCGGGTCGTGTACTGCATCCCGACCGCCAGAATAGCACCAGCGCCCGCCATCCCCTTCGGATATCCGTCACCATAACCGCAACGTAACACCACCACCTCCGAGGCGTCCGAAATCCGGCGGTCGCCGTACCCAGCGAAGGCGACGGTGCCGGGGGCGTGGCGGCGGACGAGCGGCGCCCGGACCCGCAGCGCGCAATGGGTCACGACCGGGGCGCCCAGCCGCGCACCGAACAGCCCCACCCCGATCCGCAGGCGGTCGTGGGCGTTCGCGGCGCAGGCGGAGCCGGTGCTCGCGACGTCGGTCCCGACGACCGGGACGCCGGCTCGCGCGAAGGCATCGCGCGCGGCGGCGAACGCCGCCAACTGCGCGCCGGCACGGTCCGCCGAGCTGACGTGCGTCCAGAGCTCGACGGCGAGCTTCGTCCCGGCGAGCGCGGCGGCGAACGCGGCCGCGTCGCCGGGCGCGATCGCGCTCCATCCCGACGCGTCGTGGATCCCGACCCGCACCGTCAGCCCACCGCGACGCTCCGCCTCGGCCGCCAGCGGTGCGAGCGCCTCGCGGCTCGAGACGTTCGGGATCCCGCCGAGCGCGAGGACCCGCGCGACGCGCGGCGCCGGGACGTCCGAGAGCAGGCGAATCGGCAGGCGCGTCCCCGGCCGCAGGGCCGCCAATTCGTCGTCGTCGGCGACGACGTACGACTCGACGACGTCGTTCAGCTCGCGGGCGAGCCGCAACGCGCCCCAGCCGTAGCCGTCGTTCTTCACCACGGCGGCGACCGGCGCGCCGAGCGCCGCGAAGGCTCGTGCGTTCGCGCGCAGCGCATCGCCGTGCAGCTCGATCGAGGGCCGCATCACTTCAGCACCGTCGAAGCGACCGGTTCCCCCGAGGGCGCGACGACGTCGACGTGGGAGCCCGGAAGGTAGACCACGTTCGGCACGACCCAGATCGTGTAGGTGCGGTACTCGCGCGGCGCCGGCTCGCCGCCGTCGAGCGGCGCCCGCTCGAACGCCACGACGCGGATGCGGTCGCTGTTGGCGCGGATCGACTCGACGATCTGGCTGAACCCCGTTTCCTTATGCGGCCCCATCAGCAGCACGACGGCGAACTCGTGCCGGAAATCCGCGATCTGCGGGATGCCCAGACTTTCGAGCGTTCGCCGGTCCCGTACGACCACGACCTCCTGCGGGCCCACGACGGGCGTGGTCCCGGAACGAACCTGGTTGACCCGCACTTCACGACACCCGACGAGGACGACGGCCATCACGAGTGCGGCAAGGAGGCGCCGCATCGAGGACCGTCCGTTCGACGCGCTTCACCGAGGATACCCCGCGCTTGCGACAGAAGTCGCATGATCCGATGTTGAGCCTGCTCCCGATCGTGTCGATCGTCGTAGCGCTGGCGACCGACCCATCCCCCGGGCCCTCCGCATCTCCCGGGCCCTCCTCCGGACCCACGGCTCCGGCGCGACCCACGCCGCTGACCGAGATCGGGCGCGTTCGCGCGTTGCCCGCGTGCACGCCGATCGTCGTGCACGCCAACGGCGCGATCACGCAGGCGCTCGACAACGACCGCGCCCTCGCGATCCTCACGCACAACTTGCGCGCGGCCGACTACGACAACTTCAACGTCGTCCAGCTCAACAACGCGATCAACGCGCTCACGAAGATCGCGGCCGACATCGAGAAGAACGCGATCTCGGGCGACGGCGAGGTCAAGCGCCTACGCGAATATGCCGCCGCCTCTCCGGACCCACAGCGCAAGAAAGAGCTCAAGGCCTTCGCCGACGCGCTCGGCGGGGCGCTCTATCGGCAGAAGAAATCGGCCGGCGAGCTGATGCGCGACATCGCGATCGTGCAGGGCCGCAGCGAGGCCGCCGACGCGCGCGAGATCATGGCCCAGAACAACCCGCCTCCGGAGACGGCCGCGATGACGACCGGCACCGAGATGAACCGCCGTTCGATGCTGGGCGGGCACCCCGACAGCTGGACTCGGGTGATGCAGCAGATCGCGGCCCAGCTCGACGACCTGGCGCCGGCGATCGGCATGGACGAAGGGACGGCCGCCGACCACAGCATCGCTGCGACCTCAGGCTGTTGACCGCTGCCCACGACCTCTGTCGCGACCTGAGTCGTTTCGTCCGTCACGGTTCGGCGGTACGCTAGGCCGGATGTTCCGGGCCTTTTCGCTTGCGGCCGCCCTCGCGGCGTTTCTGCTTGCCGTCCTGGGGAGCTGGGTGCGCATCAACGGCGCCGGGATGACCTGTCCTGACTGGCCGCTCTGCCATCATGCGCTGGTGCCGGCGCT
>Ga0310811_10013339_pt1 | contig 10704 bp, 9 predicted proteins | sample YCmetagenome_FD_207642 | JGI IMG/M metagenome (GOLD analysis project Ga0310811, IMG submission 207642) | Soil microbial communities from experimental microcosm in Duke University, North Carolina, United States - YC | ecosystem: Engineered > Artificial ecosystem > Soil microcosm > Unclassified ...
GCGCTTCCTCACGCGCCCCAGCTCCTCGCGCCTGCCCAATCTACCTGATTGTGCTCAGGACGCCGCGGCGCCCACGGTCTTCTTCCGCGCCGGCGGGGTCCAGCGATAGGCGGCGCCATATCGGTTCCAGGCATTGATCGAGGCCACGGCCGAAGTGAGGTATGCGAGTTCCTGCTCCGAAAACTCTGCGCTCGCTTCCGCGAAGACGTCGTCGCTGACGCCGCCGGTGATGAGCGTCAGCGCTTCCGTCCAGGCCAGCGCCGCGCGCTCGCGCTTGGAAAATTGCGGCGCCTCGCGCCAGACCACCACCAGATTGATCTTGTCTGTGGGAACGCCGAGGGTTTCGGCCTGCAAAATGTGATATTGCACGCAGAAGGCACAGCCGTTGATCTGCGAGGCACGCAGCTTGATCAGCTCGAGCAACTGCTTGTCGAGGCCGGCCTTGGCAGCCACCTTGCCGAGCGAGGAGACGATCTCGAACGCATCGGGCGCGAGCTTCTGGAAGTCGGCGTATTCGCTGCGTGCATGTGACATGTCATCATTTCCTGTACTATAAGAACCCTGATTGATTATAAGAGCCCTTACATTATGCGCAAGCCGACCAGAACGATCGCATCGCGGCCAGCCGGAAAGCGGCAAAAGGCCACGCCGTTGAAAAGGCCGTTGCGAGGCCGGAAAACCGCCGCCCTCGCCTTGCCGCTCGCCAGCGTCTACCTGCCGCAGCCCGGTGAAGGCAAGCGCGGCGAACAGGGCTATTTCGGCTATCTCCTGCGGCAGGCCAGCGCCGCCTCGCGGCTGACGCTGGAGCGGGCGCTCGCCGAGCTCGGCGCCACGCCGCCGCAATTCGTCGTGCTGACCATGCTCAAGGCCTATCCCGGGCTCTCCGGCGCGAATCTCGCCCGCGTCGCGTTGCTGACCCCACAGACCGTCGGGGTCATCATACGCAACCTGGAGCGCGACGGCGCCATCAAAATGACCCCGCATCCTGTGCATGGCCGCGTGCTGCAATGGACGCTGACGCGGCGCGGCCTTACGCTGCTCGAAAAGTGCCGGAAGCATGCGTTGGCGCTGGAACGGCGGCTGGCCGCTGGCCTCAACCGGCAGGCACAGGCAACGGTGCGCCGCTGGCTCGCCAGGGTCGCCGCCGATTTGCAGGAATGAAGCGGCATCGCGCCGCAATCCTTGTTTTGCCCCGGCCGCCATGGCGCCGCTAGACTGGCGCCATGAAGCTCGCTGATTCCCTGAAAAAACCGTCCCGGCGCGCCGTGCTCCGCGCCGGACTTCGTACCGGGCTTGGCGCCGCAGCCCTGGCGTCGGGACCGCTTACGGCGCGCGCCGCGCCTGCCAGTTTCGACAAATGGCGCGAGCATTTTCGGGCGCGGGCGCTGGCGAAGGGCGTTTCGGAAGCCACCTGGAACCGCGCCATGGCCCATGTCGAGCCCGACATGAGCGTCTTCAAGGAGATGGGGAACCAGCCGGAGTTCACCGAGGAGATCTGGCAATACATCAACCGCCGCGTCTCCGACTGGCGCATCATCCATGGCAAGATCGCACTGAAGAAGCACGAGGCGTTGTTCGCGCGCATCGAAAGGGATTTCGGCGTCGGGCGCGGCACGCTGCTCGCGCTCTGGGGCGTCGAAAGTGCGTTCGGCGATCCCCAGGTGCAGCAGAACCATATGCGGCCGATCTTCCCCTCGCTCGCCGCGCTCGCCTGGAACGCGCCGCGCCGCAAGCCCTATTGGGAAAGCGAGCTCATCAATGCAATGCGCATCGTCGACAGGGGCTGGAGCACGCCTGAGGAAATGCGCGGCTCCTGGGCAGGCGCGATGGGTCACACCCAATGGATGCCGGAGGTCTGGCTCCATGTCGGCATCGACTACGATGGCGACGGAAAGATATCGCCCTTCGGCAGGCCGGACGATGCGCTCGGCTCGACCGCCAAATTCCTGGTCGATCGCGGCAAATATCGCGCCGGCGAGCACTGGGGCTATGAGGTGCGCGCCCAAGGCAACAGCCGCGGCAGCCGGACCTATGCGGAATGGGCAAGCTCCGGCATCGTCCGCGCCGATGGCCGGCCATTCCCGCAGCCGAATGCCTCCGCACAGCTCTGGACGCCGGTGCCGGGCGGGCCGTCGTTCCTGCTCGGGCCGAATTTCTTTTCGGTGCGGAGCTACAATCCGTCGATGAACTATGCGCTTGCCATCGTCCATCTCGGCGATCGCATCCTCGGCGGGCCTCCCTTCATCCAGCCCTTCCCGGGCTCGGAGCGCGCGCTGACGCTGGCCGAAGTGCAGGAGATGCAGACGCGGCTCACCAAAGCCGGCTTCGATACCGGCGGCACTGACGGGCGCGTGGGTAACGACACCATGAAGGCGGTCAAGGATTTCCAGACCAAAGTGGGAATCACGCCCGCGGACGGTTATGGCGGGCTCGAAGTGCTGGCGCGGCTGCGGCAGGGTTCTTGAGGTCGGCAGCGGCTTGCGGCCAGCGCATCTCCTGTGGTTTGGATCAGCGGAAATCCTTCCTCAGTCGGAGATCCCCATGCGTCCCGCCGCGCCGGCCACCACCGTCCTTGACTCCCTCCTGTTCCGCGATGCCTTCGGCACGCCGGCCATGCGGGAGGTGTTCTCCGACCATGCGCTCGTCGGCCGCTATGCCGAGGTCGAGATCGCGCTGGCAAAGGCAGAAGCAAAATGCGGCGTCATCCCCGCTGAGGCGGCGGAGGCGATCGCGGAGCGTACCGACGTCACCGCGTTCGACTTCGACCTGTTGCGCCAGGAGACCGACAATGTCGGCTATCCGATCCTGCCGCTGGTGCATCAGATGGCCAAGCAATGCGGCGACGCCGGTGGCTTCGTGCATTGGGGCGCGACCACGCAGGACATCATGGATACCGCCGTCGTCCTGCAACTCCGCGAGGGTTTGCGGATGATCGAAAGCGACGTCGCCGAATTGCGACGCATTCTCGCCGATCTCTCGCGGCGCTATCGCGACACGCCGATGGCCGGGCGCACGCATCTGCAACAGGCGCTGCCGGTCACCTTCGGCTACAAGACATCGATCTGGCTGGCGATGTTCGACCGCCATGCGGAACGGCTTCAGCAATTAAAGCCGCGCGCCCTCGTCGGCCAATTCGCCGGCGCCGCCGGCACGCTCGCCTCGCTCGGCGACAAGGGCTTTGAAGTGCAAAAAGCGCTGTGCGAGGAGCTCGGCCTCGGCGTACCCGCTTCGACCTGGCATGTCGCGCGCGATGCCCTTGCCGAGACCGTCAATTTCCTGGCGCTGGTGACGGGCTCGCTTGGCAAGATCGCGCAGGACATCATGATCATGGCCTCGACGGAGTTCGCCGAGGTCTACGAGCCCTTCGTCAAGGGACGCGGCGCCTCCTCCACCATGCCGCAGAAGCGCAATCCGATTTCCTCAGAGCTGATGCTGGCGGCGGCCAAGGCCGTGCGCCAGCATGCCGGCCTCATGCTCGATGCCACGATCCAGGATTTCGAGCGCGCCACGGGCCCCTGGCACGCCGAATGGATCGCAATCCCCGAGAGTTTCGTGCTCACCGCGGGCTCATTGCACCAGGCGAAATTCGCGCTTGGCGGCCTCATTGTCGATGAAGCGCAGATGGCGAAGAATCTCGACATCAGCCGCGGGCTGATCGTGGCCGAAGCGGTCATGATGGGGCTGGCACCGCAGCTCGGCCGCCAGGAGGCGCATGACGTCGTCTACGACGCCTGCCGCCGCGCCAATGAGGAGCACATCTCGCTTAGGGATGCGCTATCCGCCGATCCGAAGATCACCTCGCGCATCGATCGCGCGACCATCGAACGCCTGACCTCGCCCGCCAATTATCTTGGCCTCGCGCCTGAGATGGTCGACCGCGTGCTGGCATCGAAGCCGCGCTGAACGCACTCACACTCTGCGCGGGGCCGCGCCCGCATACATGCCGCCGTCGATGACGAGCTCCGTTCCCGTCACATAGCGCGACGCGTCGGAGGCGAGATACAGCACCCCGCTTGCGATCTCCGAGGCCTGCCCGGCACGGCCGAGCGGCGTTGCGAGTTTCGCGCGCTCCTCGGGATCAATCGGCGCATTGCTTTGGTTGCCGATAGCCCCCGTCGGGATCTTGCCCCAGATCGGTGTGTCGATAATGCCAGGATGCACGGAATTCACGCGGATGCCGTCTCCGATGGAGGCGCATTCCATTGCGACTGCCTTGGCAAACAGCCGGACGCCGCCCTTGGTTGCGGAGTAGCCGGCCAATCCCGCGGCGCCACGCAAGCCCGCCAGCGACGACATCATGATGACCGAGCCGCCGCCCTGCTTGCGCATCAACGGCAGGCAATACTTCACCGAGAGGAACACGCCATCGAGATTGATCGCGGTTTGCTTGCGCCAATCCGCAAGCGTCATGTCGACGATGGAGGGCACGGCAATGCCGATGCCGGCGTTCGAGACCATGATATCCAGCCGCCCGAAACGCCGTTCGATCTCCGCGACGACCTCAGCCCAGCGCGCCTCGCTCGTGACATCCTGCTCCACGAAGAGGGCTTTGCCTCCGGCCTTGACGATGCGGGCGACGACCTCGGGACCCCTGAGTTCATCGATGTCGGTCGCGACGACGATCGCGCCCTCCTGTGCCAGCAACTCGACGATCGCCTCGCCAATCCCCGATGCTCCGCCGGTCACCAGCGCAACCTTGCCTTCCACCTGCCCTGCCATTTCCGGTTTCCTTCTTATCTGATCACCGCCGGCCCCTGATCCGGCACGGCGACATCGAGCACGCGGAGCTGCACGCGCTCCGTCCCCTGATAACGGTCGACTGCCAGCGATCCCGCGACATGCAGGACCTGGCCGCGCTGTGCCAGCAGCGCATTGCCGAGCTTCTGGCCGACCGCGCGAAAGGCGATGGCGTTGACCATGGCGCCATCGCCGGCCTTGAAGCGCAGGCGCAAATGTGCCTGGCCGACTTCGTCGGCGAAGACGAGTTGATGCGATGGCAGCGCTACGACGGGCTCCGGATTGCCACTGCCGAAGGGGCCCGCGCGATTGAGAGTCGCGGCCAGCTCCGGCGTCGCGCTGCGCGCGGTGATGGCGCCGTCGATGAAGAGCTCGTTGACGTGGCGCGATTGCGCCACATCGTGGGCCAGCGCACTGTCGAGATACGCGCGGAATTCGGCGAGCTTCTCCTTGCGCAGGGTGACGCCCGCGGCCATGGCGTGACCACCGCCCTTCATCAACAAGCCGTCGTGGACGGCTTGCCGCACCGCCTTGCCGAGATCGACGCCGCCGATCGAGCGGCCCGAACCGGTGCCGATGCCGCCGGGTTCGAGCGCAATCGCAAAGGCCGGCCGCGCGAACTTCTCTTTCAGCCGTGCAGCGACCAGACCGACCACACCGGGATGCCAGCCCTCGGAGGCCGTGACGATCACCGAGCCCTTGTCTTCCAGGCCGAGCGAAGCCAGCGCCTCGGCCTCGGCCTGCGCTTCGGCCGCCTGCTCGATCACGCGGCGCTCAGTGTTGAGCCGATCGAGCTCGGCAGCGATGCGCGCGGCCTCGGAGACATCGCCTTCGAGCAACAGCCGCACGCCGAGATCAGCGCGGCCGATGCGGCCGCCGGCATTGATGCGCGGGCCCAGCATGAAGCCGAGATGCCAGGCCTCCGGCGGGCCGTTAAGCCGCGAGACATCCATCAGCGCGGTGTGTCCGACATGGTCGCGCCGTCGCATCGCGATCAGACCCTTGGCGACGAAGGCGCGGTTCAAGCCGATCAGCGGCGCCACATCAGCGACCGTGCCGAGCGCCACATGATGCAGCACGCCGAGCAGATCGGGCTCCGGCATTTCCGCGCTCCAGAAGCCGCGCTGCCGAAGCTCGCGGTTGACCGCAACCAGCGTGACGAAGGTCAGGCCCACGGCAGCGAGATGGCCGAGGCCGGAGAGATCGTCGGCCCGGTTCGGGTTGACCAGCGCGTCGACCACCGGCAGCTCTTCGCCGGCCTGATGGTGATCGATCACGACCACGGATTGGCCAAGCCGCTTGGCTTCAGCGAGCGGCTCGATGCTGGTGGTGCCGCAGTCGACGGCGATCAGCAGCGTCGCGCCCTTTGCCGCCAGCGCGCGCACCGCCTCGGTGTTGGGGCCATAGCCTTCGAACAGCCGGTCCGGGATATGAATCAGCGGATCGAGGCCGCAATGGCGGAGGTGCCAGGCAAGCAGCGCCGCTGACGTCGCGCCGTCAACGTCATAGTCACCGAAGATCGCGACCTTCTCGCCGCGTATCGCCGCGTCTGCGATGCGCTTTGCCGCCACCTCCATCTGCGTGACAGTGAAGGGATCCGGCATCAATTTGCGGATGGTGGGATCGAGGAAATCCGGCACCGCGTCGATATCGACGTCGCGCCCTGCGAGCACGCGCGCCAACATCTCCGGCAGTTGATGGCGTTGCACGATCGCCAGCGCCCGCGCCGCCCCGCGCGCATCAAGCCGGTCGCGCCACAGCTTATCCGTGAGCGAATGCTGCACGCCGAGGAAGGCGGGCGGCATTTCGAAAGGCAAAGCTGTCGCGGGAAGCGTCATGGCGCTTCCAAGATAGGAGAATCCGCGCCGATTTGCGACCTGTTATCCCCGCCCTTATGCGAGGGCTGGATCAGCAGCCCATCTTGTCGGCGACGCCGCCAAAGTCCTTGGCTATGACGTCCCACTCGCCCTTCGCCTCGAAATCGTATTTTTGCAGCGGGCCATATTCGGTCGGCCGCGCGACGAAAGCGGTCTTCAGGCCCTGCTTCTGCGCGGCCTTCAGATCATGGTTGTGGGCGGCCACCATCATCACCTGCTCGGGCTTCAGGGTGAGCAGCTTCGCAGCGCCGAGATAGGTTTCCGGATCGGGCTTGTAGTGCTCGAACAATTCAGCCGACATCACGAGGTCCCATGGAAGGCCTGCGAACTTCGCCATGTTGGTGAGCAGCGCGACATTGCCGTTGGAGAGCGGCGAGATGATGTATTTGGTCTTGAGCCGCGTCAGCCCCGCGACGCTATCCGGCCAGGCGTGCAGGCGATGCCAGCCCATGGTGAGGTGATGCAGATCGGCATCGCTGAGGCCCTTGATGCCGAGTTGATCGACCAGCTTCTCCAGCGACTGGCGATGCAGGACGTCGAGGATGACATATCCGTTTTGCGGGTTCTTGCGCACCACGTCCATCGATGCGGCGTAGACCGCGCGCCAGCCATCGACCAGCGCGGTCCAATCGGCCTTCTTGCCGTTGGCGTCGCCCCATTTGCTGAAATCGTTGATCAGGCTGGTGCGCCAATCGACGACGGTGCCGAAGACATCGAACACCAGCGCCTTTACCCCTGAAATGTCGGACATGCTCGCTCCCTTTTTTCTTGTTCTTATCGCTTGTCATTCCGGGATGGTGCGTGAGCACCAGACCCGGAATCTCGAGATTCTCGGGTGCGCGCAATTGCGCACCATAGTTCGATGCTACGCATCGCCCCGAAATGACGCGGGGCTTAGTCGAGATGGAACTTGTCGAGTTGCCGATGCTCCGCCTTGATGTAGCGCACCGTGCCGGTAACGGAGCGCATCACCACAGTCTCCGTCTCGTACACGCCGTCTTTCCGGAACTTGACACCCGACAGCAGCGAGCCCGTGGTGACACCGGTCGCGGCGAACAGGCAGTCGCCGCGCGCCATGTCTTCGATGCCGTAGATCTTCTTTGGATCGGTGGCGCCCATCTTGTGGGCGCGCTCGCGTTTTTCCTCGGTGTCGAGGATCAGGCGGCATTGCATCTGGCCGCCGATGCAGCGGAGCGCCACGGCGGCGAGTACACCCTCGGGCGCGCCGCCGGTGCCGATATACATGTCGACGCCGGTTTCGTCGGGGGTCGCGCAGTGGATAACACCCGCGACGTCGCCGTCGGTGATCAGCCGTACCGCGGCGCCGGTCGAGCGCACGCCCTGGATGATCTCGGCATGGCGCGGACGGTCGAGCACCAGCACCGTGATCGCGGAGGCTTCGACGCCCTTGGCTTTCGCAAGGCGGCGGACGTTGTCGGCCGGCGAAGCGTCAAGCTCGACCACGCCCTTCTGATAGCCGGGACCAACCGCAATCTTCTGCATGTAGACGTCGGGCGCGTGCAGCAGCGTGCCCCCGTCGGCCATCGCCATGGTCGCGATCGCGCCCGGCATGTTCTTGGCGCACAGCGTCGTGCCCTCGAGCGGGTCGACGGCGATATCGACCTGCGGCCCGGCCTTCAGCCCGACCTGCTCGCCGATGAAGAGCATCGGCGCTTCGTCGCGCTCGCCCTCGCCGATCACAATGGTTCCCTCGATCGGCAGCTTGTTCAGCTCGCGCCGCATCGCGTCGACCGCAGCCTGGTCGGCGGCCTTCTCATTGCCATGGCCGCGCAGCCGCGCGGCCGACACCGCCGCGCGCTCGGTCACGCGCACGATTTCAAGGGTGAGGATGCGCTCGAGCAATAGCTGCGGCGGAACGGAAATATGGGTCGACATCTGCGCACTCCCTCAAACTCAGTCGCGGACTATTAGCCCGCCAACAATGCCCAAATGCGTCATCGGGTCCGATGGCGCATCAATTTTTTTCGATCCGGATCACCTGGGGCCGGCCAGAAATCACCTTGTCGCGCTGCACGGCGGCAAGCGCCCGATATACCGCATCTTCGTTGGTGGCGTAGGTGATCAAAAGGACGGGCACGGGCGACGTCTTGCCGGCGGCCCTGCCTATGTCGGCGCCGTTGGCGTGACGCTGCACGATGGATTCGATGGAAATCTTCTGTTCCGCAAGACGGGTTGCGATGGTCGCGGCGGTGCCGGCGAGATCGCGTGCCATCAGGCGGATGTAATAGCCGCCTTCGTGCCGCTCCATCGGCGCCTTCTCGGTGCTGCGCAGACGATCGACCGGCCGGCCGAACGGCTGCACGCGGACGCCGCGCGCGACGTCGGCGATATCGGCGAGCACGGCCGATGCTGTCGCGGCGCCGCCGGCGCCGGGGCCGACCAGCGTGATCGGCGGGATGCCATCGCCATCGATGGTCACGGCATTGGTCACGCCCATCACCTGCGCGATGGAGGATGATTTCGGCACCATGGTCGGATGCACGCGCTGCTCGATGCCCTTTGCCGTCTTCACGGCGACGCCAAGCAGCTTGACGCGATATCCAAGGTCGGAAGCTGCGCGAAGATCTTCCGGCGCGATCGAGGAGATGCCCTCGACATAGACCGCGCCCTGCGCGATTCTGGTGCCGAAAGCGAGGCTCGCAAGGATCGCCAGCTTCTGCGCGGTGTCATGGCCATCGACGTCGAACGACGGATTGGCCTCGGCATAGCCGAGACGCTGCGCATCTTTCAGACATTCGGCGAAGGACAGGCCCTCCTGCTCCATCCGCGTCAGGATGTAATTGCAGGTGCCGTTGAGAATGCCGTAGACGCGGTTGATGCCGGTTGCGGCGAGCCCCTCACGCAGCGTCTTGATCACGGGAATGGCTGCACCGACCGCGGCTTCGAAATTCAAGGCGCCGCCATGCTTCTCCGCAGCCTGCGCGAGCCGAATGCCGTGCTTGGCGATCAACGCCTTGTTGGCGGTCACGACCGACTTGCCCGCCTTCAGCGCGGCTTCGACCGCCGAGAGCGCCGGCTCACCGGAGCCGCCCATCAATTCGACGAAGCAGTCGATGTTGGGATCGCTGGCGAGCGATACCGGATCCTTGGCCCAGGTGACGCCATTGAGATCGAGGCCACGCTTCTTCGCTTTCGAGCGCGCGGTCACGCCGACGACACGCACGGTGCGTCCGCAGCGCGCGGACAGGGCCTTGCCTTCGTTGTCGATCAGGCGGACGACTTCGGCACCGACAGTGCCGAGCCCCGCAATGCCCACCTTCAGGGGTGCGACCATCGGTCAGGAACCTAACGGATAAGAATTAGCGCCGGTTGGCGAGAGGAACCACGTTGTGCAACGTTTCGATACCGCTTTCAAGGAAGCGACGCACGCCACGGGCCGCCTGGCGGATACGCTGCTCGTTTTCCACCATCGCGATGCGCACATAGCCCTCGCCATGCTCGCCGAAGCCGACGCCGGGTGAGACCACGACACCGGATTTCTCCACCATCAAGGTTGCGAACTGCATGCTGCCTATCTCTGCGAAGGCTTTCGGCAGGGGCGCCCAGGCAAACATCGAGGCCTGCGGCGGCGGAATGTCCCAGCCGGCGCGGCCGAACGATTCGACCAGTGCATCGCGCCGCTTGCGATAGGTGTCGCGCATCTCCTGGATGCAATCTTGCGGCCCGTTCAATGCGGCGGTAGCTGCGACCTGCACCGGCGTGAACGCGCCATAGTCGAGATAGGATTTCACCCGCGCCAATGCCGCGATGATCCGCTCATTGCCGACCGCAAAGCCCATGCGCCAGCCCGCCATCGAGAACGTCTTCGACATCGAGGTGAACTCGACCGCGACATCGATTGCACCCGGAACCTGCAAGACGGAGGGCGGCGGGTTCTTGTCGTCGAAATAGACTTCGGCATAGGCGAGATCGGAGAGGATCAATATCTCGTGTTTCTTCGCGAACGCGACCAGGTCTTTGTAGAAGTCGATGTCTGCGACATAGGCGGTCGGATTGGAGGGATAGCAGACCACAAGCGCGAGCGGCTTCGGGATCGAATGGATGATCGCGCGCTCCACCGCTTCGAAGA
>Ga0310811_10013340_pt1 | contig 10704 bp, 8 predicted proteins | sample YCmetagenome_FD_207642 | JGI IMG/M metagenome (GOLD analysis project Ga0310811, IMG submission 207642) | Soil microbial communities from experimental microcosm in Duke University, North Carolina, United States - YC | ecosystem: Engineered > Artificial ecosystem > Soil microcosm > Unclassified ...
GCCTGTCCGCCGAGCTTACCATCCGTACCCACCTCTTTCGCCACGCGCGTCACTTCGTCGCCGAACACGCGCAGACGATCGACCATATTGTTGATCGTATTCTTGAGCGAGAGCACCTCACCCTGCGCCTCGACGGTGATCTTCTGCGACAGATCGCCATTCGCCACAGCAGTCGTGACGTCGGCGATGTTGCGAACCTGCGTGGTGAGGTTCGATGCGAGACCGTTCACGTTGTCGGTGAGATCGCGCCACACGCCGGCCGCGCCCGGCACCTTCGCCTGGCCGCCGAGTTTCCCTTCCGTGCCGACCTCGCGCGCAACACGCGTGACCTCACCGGCGAATGCATTGAGCTGGTCGACCATCGTGTTGATCGTGTTCTTGAGCTCGAGGATCTCGCCCCGCACGTCGACGGTGATCTTTCGCGACAGATCTCCGCGCGCCACGGCCGTCGTGACATCGGCGATGTTCCGCACCTGTATGGTCAGGTTTCCGGCCATCGCGTTGACGTTCTCGGTCAGGTCCTTCCAGGTTCCGCTCACGCCCTGCACGCTCGCCTGGCCGCCGAGGATTCCCTCGGTGCCGACTTCGCGCGCCACGCGCGTCACTTCGGCGCCGAACGCCGAGAGTTGGTCGACCATCGTGTTGACGGTGTTCTTGAGGGCGAGCACCTCGCCCTTCGCTTCCACGGTGATCTTCTGCGACAGATCGCCCTTCGCGACCGCGGTCGTCACGACGGCAATGTTGCGCACCTGATTGGTCAGGTTGCTCGCCATCGCGTTCACGGAATCGGTCAGATCCTTCCATGTTCCCCCGACGCCCGGCACGTTGGCCTGTCCACCAAGCACCCCCTCCGTGCCCACTTCGCGCGCCACCCGCGTCACTTCGCTCGCGAACGCGTTGAGCTGGTCGACCATTCGATTCACGGTCGAGCCGATTCGGAAAAACTCCCCCTGGACGGATTTGCCTTCGATCTCCAGTTCGACCTTTTGCGACAGATCGCCCTCGGCCACGGCCTTGATCACGCGCGACACTTCCGACGTCGGCGCCACGAGACCGGAGATGAGGATGTTCACCGAGTCGACCGCCGTCACCCACCCGCCGCTGACCTCCGTCAGGCCGACACGATCGCGCATCTTGCCTTCACGCCCAACTGAGCCGCTGACGCGCGAGAGCTCATCGACCAGCATGGCCTGCTTCCGCGCCACGTTGTTGAAGGCGTCGATGATGTCCGCCATCATCGGGTCACCGTTCGGCGTGAGATTGACGGTGAAATCACCGCGATCTACCGCCCGTAGGCCCGTGAGCAAGTGCTGCAGTGAGCGTTCGCGCGAGTTTGCACGCTGTTTCGTTGCCCGACTGCCTCCGAGAGAAACCTCGACATCAGAGGAATGCGTGGTACTCCGGCTGACGCCTTTTTTCGGGCGGCGGCCGGAATCGCCGTTTCCATCGATCCGAACGGTGGGAATCGCCGTATCCTGGTCGATGACTTGAGGTCTTTCGCCCACGCCCACGGGGGTTGCTCCTGACCAAAGGGTCCAATGCGGACGACGTGATGCCGGACTCGACAGCCAAAGGCCCCCGAGGTGGCGATAGCCCTTTAGTGCAAGAACCGGACACAGCGAGCGACTCCAGACCTTTGGCGGCGCCTTCTCAGGCGCGCGATAGCTCGTCCCGCAACTTGCCGAGCTTGCCCCCATAAGCGACGATCAGGTCGGAGGCAAACCCCGACTCGCACTCGACGAGGGCGGCAAGCAGGTGAAGTGTGTTCACACGCTCGTGCCGCCGTTCGTCCGCGATTGCGACCGATCGCGCGATCACCACTTGGGCCGCTTCGCTCAGCGATAACTTCGGTCGTGCCGCGCGCTCGGCTCCCGGCTGCAGTCGCTCGGCGAGCGCGCCGCGGAGACGTTCGAGTGCTACGCCCGCGCCGCTGAGAAACGCGAGTGGAAGGGGCCGCGGGCTGCGCAACACGCCAACGAACAGATTCTCCGCGCGAATCTCTGCGCTGCCGTGGCGCGCTGCGTCATCACTCGCGAGATCCAACGCTTCCTGTATTTCCTCGCCGAGCGGCGGCGGCGAGCCGCGCTCACGATCGGCTTCGGCGAACACCTCTTCGACCGTGCCCGCTCCGCAGAGCTCGAGAATCTCACGAATGACGGGGCTACCGGGCTCCCGAAGCGCCATCGTGCGCGCGAACTCTCGCGCCGAGGCATGCGGCCCTTCTCCCTTCCGATCGAGATCCGCCCCGCGTCGCAGCAGCGCCCGAATCGTTGCAGTGTCTTTCTGGCCGATCGCAAAGCGAAGCATCGATGTGCCTCCCCAGCCGTCGTAGTCGATGGGAAAGCCTCGATCGATCAGCAGTTCGATCACCGCGGTTCGGCCGTTCATCGCCGCCACCAGCGCCACCTCGGCGAGCAGCTCGTGTTGATCCGGGTCGGGCAGCGACGGGAACCCGCTGGGTCCGATGAGACTGAGTGGCGCGCGGTGCTCAAACGCCGCGGCGGTCAGCTTCCCGCGTCGGTCGAAGTAGCCACGAACCTTGTCGCCGTCGCCGAGTCCGGCGGCAATCCAGAACACCGAGGGAGGCGTAACGTGCTTGGCGAGAACATCGACGGCCGCGCCGTTTCCATACTTGAGAAGCGCGTGCTCGAGGACGGACACGCCGTTGGGCGGCATCCAATTGGGATCGGCGCCCCAATCGATGAGGTGCTGAACGGTCGCCGGCGTGATGCCGAAATGCCCGAGAAGCATTCGATTGAGCACCGGCGCGAGGTCGGCCCCGCGATCGACGAGCCAGTCGGTGACTCGTCGAGCCTCTGGAGTTCGCTCATTGCGGTCGACAATCGCCGCATTCCAGATGAGCGTTCGCCATGCCGGCCCCCGAGTTTCGCCCATGCGCAGCAGTGCCGGGTGCTCCCGGACAACCTCGTTGAGCGCGGTAAGATCGTGCGTCTCGATTGCCCGCAACGCGCGCCCGAATGGCTCGCCTGCCTGTTGCCACAGATCGCCTTTCCGATCGCGAGCCAACTCCTCGTGCTCGACCTCGCGCTGGAGGTGCTCCCAGCTCGAGAAACGATGCCGGCGCGCCACAGCGACGCGCGCGTCGTCGACCGTGACGGCCGACGCGAGAACGTCGGCGATCGACCGTCCGTAGAAGCGCGGGACGAACGCCGCCAGCGACCGCGCGGCCCACTCGCGCCTGGCCCCGTGTTCGGCGAGTAGCGAGCGTACGCCGCCATCATAGAAATCTAGTTTGTAAACTGTGTTGCGTTCCGAGAGCGCATCGCGCTCGAGCGTGTCGAAGTACTGAACGAGTCGCGGCCAGCTCACGAAGCCGAGCTCGCGCGCCACCGCGAACTGGGCATCGGAGAGCTTTGCATCGGGTGACTCGCGCCGCAGCCGGCGAAGCAGTGCCTTGGCACGCTTGCGCTCGAACTCGAGGTTCGCGTTTGCGGGGAGCGATCGCGTCGCGGGCGCCGACTCGACGTCGGGCACACCCATGGGGCGGCGGGACATAATGCCTCCTTTCGTTTTGGCCCGTGTCCGCCGCGTGGGCCCGAAAAGAGGTGTCGGTTGTCTGGGGCACTGCATGACTTCGGATGGGACAATCCCTTTCCGCGGACGGGCGGCGCTCCGACGGCGCCACGTCTATCATTGCCAGCTCGCGAAGCGGAGTCAAGCTGCGCCCGTCCGCAGGTCAGCGTTTGTTCAATGTCACCACATCGTCCGTTTTGAGCGTCCCCTCGCGGAGAACTCGCGCATACACGCGACTCCAACCCGGATTCACTTTCTCGGAGATTCGCGTGAACTCGCGATCGAAGAAGGCGTCGCGAATCGTCGTGCACGGCGCGGCGAAACCGGTCACCTCTACTTCGACGTCGCCCAGCCGCAGACGCGTTCCCGGTCGGAGCGACGCCCAATCGAGACCGCCGATGGTGACGTTCTCGCCCGCGGCCCCGGGAGAAATCGGGTGACCTTCGAGCTGCAGTTGGTCGATCAACTCGAGCGAGTAGAGCGAGAGCGCGCGATCCGGACCGCCATGGTGCACGCGATCGCGCTGACGATCGCCCTCCATCCCCTCTCGCGTGACGCGCGCCTCGGCGATCGGCAGCTTCGGAACGCCGCCGTCCGAGCGATTCAGCGACACGATCCGCGCCGTCATTCGACGAGCGCCGTCACGAGGTGCACGGGAATGCCGCCGTTCTTCGTTCGGAACTGTTCGTCGAAGTCGAGCAGCGTTTGTTGCTCGAGCTGTCTGTCCGCCGCGAGCAGCGCGAGCATCCATCCGGGGCGGTTCCGACGCGCCACGTTGCCGAGTTGAGCGTAGAGGTTGCGCAGTCGGTCTACCTCGCCCACGCGCACTCCGTACGGCGGGTTCGCCGCGATCAACCCTGGCGCACTCGCTTCCGACATCGCCGAGATTGTCTGCTCGTCGAATTGGATGTCGTCCTGCACGCCCGCGCGCTGAGCATTTGCTCGCGCCGCGACGATTGCGCCCGCGTCGCGATCGGCCCCGTGAATCGCCACCGGCGATCGGGGCAACTCGCCCTCTCGCGCGTCGGAGACCAGCGATTCCCATTCTGACTTGTCCGTCTCCGGCCAGCGCAGAAACGAGAACGAGCGATTGATTCCTGGCGCGATCCGCCGCGCGATGAGCGCCGCCTCGATGGGAATGGTTCCTGAACCACACATCGGGTCGTCGAGCGGAACGTCGCCGTTCCAACCCGCTCCGAGCAGGATCGCCGCGGCGAGCGTCTCACGCAGCGGAGCCTTGGCGAGCTGCTGGCGGTACCCACGCATGTGCAGGAGCGCGCCCGAACTGTCGATGCTGACCGTGCACACGTCGCGCACGAAGCGAACGATGAAAAGTTGTCGGTCCGAGGCAGTCGACGAGTCGTCGTCCGACTCTTTGCCCGTCACGACGCGTACGCCCGGGACCTGCTTCGCGACCGCTTCAGCAAAGCGCTGCGCAACAGCACCGCTGTGGTACAGCTTGGACTTGCGACAGGTCACGCGAAACTCGACGCGCTCGCCCGATACGACGAAACGTTTCCAGGGAATCTGTTTGGCCTGAAGTTCCAGCTCGAAAAACGCCGTCGCGCGGAACTCGGCGAGCCGCACGATGACGCGGCTCGCGGTCCTCAGCCAGAGATTGGCGCGGGCCACGGACTCCAGTGTACCCGTCCAGGAAACACCGCCGTCTTCCGGCTTGCCCGGGATGTCGAGCGCGGTGAGCTCGGCCGCGCAGATCGACTCGAGGCCGGGCGCGGTGACGGCAAAGGCCGTCAGCTGGTTGGGCTGTCTGGAAGGCTTCACCGGTACAACAATAACGTCCATGCGAAATCATCTAGCTCTTCTCGCTCTGTCTGCGTCCCTCGTCGCCTGCTCCAGCACCAATTCGGTTGGTGTTCTCACCGACGGCGACTTCGGCTCGTTCAATGGCGCAACCGTCGAGTTGACCGCCGAGGGCGGCATCGCGGCGCTCTCCGTTCACCATGTCGTGCGGCACGACGACCGGGCATACATCTACTCACAGCGGCACATCTGTGGGCAGAATTGCGGTGCTCCGCTCGACTCGGCCTCGGGTACGCTCAGCGCGGCCGCGACAGACTCGCTGTTCAACATCGTCCTCGCGCAATCGCCGTCTTCACTCAAGGACGATTATGGAATCACCCAGGGCGGCGCCGACATGATGACGTACACGCTCACGCTGGCTGCCGGCGGCAATGTCAAGACGATCCGCGCCGACGACGGAACCATGCCGGAGCCGATGCGACAGATCGTGCAGGCCCTTCGCACCACGGTCGCGAACGCGCGAAAATAGATCGCCTTGCAGAGGATGTACTGATCGTGTTTGAATGGAGGGCCTCGCGAAACCGCGGGGCCCTTCTGTCGTAGGAACGGACAGGCACGGAGCGTTTCCCCCTACCTCCGCCGAGGTCCTCCCGATGGCACTCGCCGACAACTTCCGGTTCGCCGCGCGAAGCCTGCGCAAACACCCGCTGTTCACCTGCGTCGTGGTGTTGAGTCTCGGACTGGCGATTGGCGCCAACAGCGCGCTGTTCAGCGTCATCGATGCGGCGCTGTTTCGACCGTTCGATGTTCGCGAGCCCGACCGTCTCGTCAACGTCTATACGACCGACAGCACCGGACGCGGATTCCAAGCGTCATCGTACCCTGACTTCGCCACGCTGCGCGACAACCTTCGCGGTGTCACGGGCGTGATGGGCCACAGTGGCCTCATGACGACGATCACGGGTGGCAAGCCCGAAGTGGTGTTCGGCGAAATCGTCACGGGAAACTATTTCTCCGTGAGCGGCGCTCGAATCGCGCTCGGGCGCGCCTTCCTTCCCGACGAAGATCGCGTGCCGGGAGCGAGTCCAGTCGTGGTGATCAGCGATCGCTTGTGGCGCCGGCGCTTCCACGCCGATTCGTCAGTCGTCGGTCGCACCATGACGCTCAACGGCCATCCATTTACCGTCGTTGGCGTGGCCGCTCCCGAGTTCACCGGAATGCTCTTTCGAGGCATCAACTCGGAGCTCTGGGCACCGGTGATGATGATGGGTCAGCTGCGCACCGACCAGCTCGCCAATCGGGACGAACACTGGATGTTCGTGAAGGCCCGCCTCGCCGACGGCGGCTCGCTGGAGCAGGTGTCGCGAGACTTGGCGACAATCGGCGCCCGACTCGCTCGGGCATTTCCCGCGAGCAATCACGGACGAAGCTTCGTCGCGCGTTCAACCACCGACGTGTTGGTGAATCCCGACGGCGACCGGGCGATTCTGCCCGGCGCGGTGATCGTCCTCGTCATCGCCGGATTCGTCGTGCTCATCGCGGCCACGAATGTCGCGAACGTGATGTTCGCACGCACTGCGAGTCGCGAGCGCGAGATCGCTGTCCGACTCGCGCTTGGTGCATCCCGGCGCCAGATCGTGTCGCAACTCCTCGCCGAAGGAGCAATACTCGCCAGTCTTGGTGGCGCGCTCGGACTAGGGCTCGCCGTTGTCATGGCGCGGTCACTCGTGGCATTTCGGCCGCCCGTGCCGGTGCCCATTTCGGTGCAGGTCGGAATGGATGGGCGAAGCATCGCGTTCACGGCATTGACGACCTGCCTCGCCGCGGTGGTCTTCAGCCTCCTACCAGCGTGGCAGGCGTCCCAACCGCATCTCACTCTCGCCCTGACCGGAGCGAGCGCGCTTCGCACGGTGCGTTCGGGACTCATGCGCATCCGACGCACGTTACTGGTACCACAGCTCACCCTCTCGCTCGTTCTGCTGCTGGTCGCGGGACTGTTTGCGCGGAGTGTCATGAACGCAGGTGCCGTCGATCCCGGCTTCGACGTCGATCGAACCGCCGTACTTGCGCTGAGTCTCAATCTCGACGGATACGATTCCGTCCGCGCTGATGCCTTCTATCGAGAGCTGAGCCGGCGCATCGACGCATCCGGTGGCGCGTCGTCGATCACGGTGACCGATCGCATTCCACTCGACCTCTACGGCTCCCAGACGGGCAGGTTCGTTCTATCGTCGCCGGGGAGTGACCGCGCGACGCGCGCAATCCAGACGACCGGTATCGACGCATCGTATTTCGGCACGCTCGGCGTTCCGATCGTTCACGGGCGTTCGCCCACCGAAGTCGAGGTGCGCGAACATCGGCCTGTTGCAGTCATCAGCGAAGCGATGGCGCGTCGATATTGGCCGGGCGGTAATGCCGTGGGTCAACGTCTAGAGCGCGACGTCGGTGTTTCCTTCGAGATCGTTGGGGTCGCGCGCGACACCAAAGTCCAGACGCTCGGGGAGGCGCCCGAGCCGATGGTCTACCTCCCGCTCGCCAACGACTACGCTCGCTTGCTCCGCGTCATCACGCGGTCGTCGATCAATCCATCGCTCGCCATTGCATCGCTGCGCCGAGAAGTCTCGGCGATCGATCCCGGTGTCGCGATCTTCGAATCGGGCACCATGGCCGAGCACGTCGCCACGATGCTCTTTCCCTACCGTGCCGCCGCCTGGGTGAGCGCGTTGCTCGGAGCGTTCGGGCTCCTGCTGTCGAGTATTGGCCTGTTCGGAGTCGTCGCGTTCGCCGTCGGGCGACGAACGCGCGAGTTCGGCATCCGCATGGCGCTGGGCGCGACACCGCGCGGTGTCATTACGATGGTACTCGCCGAGCAGTCGCGCGTCGTCGCGTTGTCGATCGTGATTGGTCTCGCGCTCGGGCTCGCCGTCGCGCGGATGCTGGCCAGCGTGGTGTTCGGCATCTCGTGGAGCGATCCGATCACCGTCGCGGCCGTGCTCGTATCCATCGCTGCAGTAGCGCTCGTCGCGAGCTACCTGCCCGCAGCGCGCGCCGGTCGACTCACTCCGTCGGCCGCACTACGCGAGGAGTAGCAGACGGCTGTGGCGCGCGGGCCGGCGCTGCTCGCACGCGCGCCGACTTTCGCCGCGCATCGATCGCGCGATAGCCGAGCAACAGGGCGAACACGGCGAAGTAGACCAGCGGGAAGAAGGTGTCCTTCTTCACTGCCCACAGATAGTGAATGGTGCCGGTGATCGCGGCGAGATACACGAGGCGATGCAACTTTGCCCATCGCTTTCCGAGCCGCCGAACCCATCCCTTGGTGGACGTGATGGCCAGCGGCACCATGATCAGCCAAGTCAGCATCCCGATGAGGATGTACTTGTGCTTCACGATCTCCTGCCACATGTCGCCCCACGCGAAGAACCAATCGACACCCGCCCACATGCTCAGGTGGACGGTCGCGTAGAAGAACGTGAACAGACCGAGCATCCGTCGGTATTTGGCGACGCCATTCCACCCTGACGCGCGCCGAAGCGGAGTGATCGACAGCGTGATCGCGAGAAATCGGAGCGTCCACAGCCCCGTCTGAATCTCCAGCTCGCGAATCGGATTGGCACCGAGCCGCTCGTGCAGAAACTGCCAGGCGATGAATGCCAGGGGGACCAGCGCCGCACAAAAAAGCCCGACCTTCCCCCACTGAATCCTGCGATCTGAGACCTGAGACCTGATCAGAAATTCTTCCTCAGGTCCATTCCCGCATACAGCTTCGCCACCTGATCGGCGTAGCCGTTGAACATGAGCGTCTTCTGACGACGGAACTGTCCGATGCGGCGCTCACTGGCCTGCGTCCAACGCGGGTGATCGACTTCCGGATTCACGTTGGCGTAGAAACCGTACTCGCTCGGATTGGCGATTTGCCAGGTATTCTCCGGCTGCTTGTCGACGAACGAAATCTTCGTGATCGCCTTGATGCCCTTGAAGCCGTACTTCCACGGGACGATCAATCGCAACGGCGCGCCGTTCTGATTCGGCAGCGTTTTGCCATACAGACCGGTGACCATCAACGTGAGCGGATGCGTCGCCTCGTCCATGCGCAAACCCTCGACGTAGGGCCACGGCAGCACGCGCGATCGCTCGCCCGGCATCTGATCCGGCGCATATAGCGTCGTGAACTGCACGAACTTCGCGCTCGGCAGCGGCTCGAACTTCTTGATCATCTCGGCGAGCGGAATGCCCTGCCAGGGAATGACCATCGACCACGCCTCGACGCAGCGAAAGCGATAAACGCGGTCTTCGAGCTTGAACGGCTTGACGAGGTCTTCGAGTTGGTAATCTGCCGGCTTCTTGACGAGTCCGTCGACCTTCACCGTCCACGGTTTGGTTCTGAAGCTCCCGGCGTTCTGTGACGGGTCGTCTTTCCCCGTTCCGAATTCATAGTAGTTGTTGTACGTGGTGATCTCTTCCCACGTGTTCGGCTTGTCCTCCTGAGGGCGCCCAGACGTCATTGCCAATGCCAGGCCAGGGATCGCCAGACCGGCCGCAGCCGCGCCAGCCACCGCGAGGAACTTGCGGCGATCGACGTAGGCCTCTTCAGGCGTGATCTCGGAGGATTTGATGTCGTCCGGCTTCTTGATCAGCATCTCGGTCCCTGTTCGCTGGGTTTGGCTTCAAACTATTACCCCTGAACCAGATTGACAGTTTCCCCTGTCGCTTTGGACGCTTGGCCGTCTTCAGAGTTGCCATTTCGACCGATCCGGGTCGGTATGGCCCGTGCCTTTATCGGGGTCGTTCGCGTCGCCGCGGCGGCGCGCATCACCTCGTAGACCGCCCCTTTTGGGCGGTGAACACATAGGCACCACGACGGAGGAACGTTCCATGTTGACGACTCGTGCTTTGAACTCGACCCTCGATCGGATGATCACCCTCAACCGCGCCCTCGACCACGCCTTCACCAACGGACTCTCGGGCCAGTCCCGTGTCTGGGTGCCGGCGATCGACGTCGTCGAGAAGAAGGACGCCTACCTGTTGTACGCAGAGCTCCCCGGAGTGGATGCGTCGCAGGTCGACATCAGCTTCGAGCAGAATGTCCTGACCATTCGTGGAACCAAGAAGTCGGCGATCGACGCCACCGCTGACGGTGAGCTCCGCGTTTACGCGGCCGAGCGTGTGACCGGGAACTTCGAGCGAACGGTCCGCCTCCCTGAGTTCGTCGATGGTCAGAAGATCGGGGCGGAGTTCACCAATGGCCTGCTCACGATCACGGTTCCGAAGGCCCAGGCAGCACAGGCACGCAAGATCGACATCAAGGCCGCGCCCGCCTCGAACGCCACGAACAACTAGTCGAATGGATCGCCTACCCTACGCACTCGCTAGCGAGTGCGTAGGGCAACGATCGGATCGATGCGACCG
>Ga0310811_10013344_pt1 | contig 10703 bp, 11 predicted proteins | sample YCmetagenome_FD_207642 | JGI IMG/M metagenome (GOLD analysis project Ga0310811, IMG submission 207642) | Soil microbial communities from experimental microcosm in Duke University, North Carolina, United States - YC | ecosystem: Engineered > Artificial ecosystem > Soil microcosm > Unclassified ...
CAGCAGCATCGTGCCGGAATCGTAGGGCTCGAAGCCGCCGAGAATATGGAGAAACGTGCTCTTGCCGCAGCCCGAGGGGCCGACGATGGCGACGAACTCGCCGTCGTTCACCGTCAGCGAAAAGCGATCGATCGCCTCGACCGTGCGCGTGCCGCGGCGGAATGTCTTCACCAGTTCGCGCACTTCGAGCAGCGCCTGCCCCGGGCGCTGGCGCGCGGCGGCAACGGCATCCGGAGTTCCGCCGTCTGTCATACCCATCTCCCTCGGCCGGCAAATTAGGCGAGTGCGCGCGGCGGCGCTACCGCGCATGTGCGGCCCGCGCTCCGCGCGGGATCGGTAAGAATCCCGAGCCGCGCGGCCGCGCCGCGGGAACGCGCACCGGGTGTGTGGCGTTTGGTTTCGTGCAGCACCGGAGGCTTTCAATGCCGGACACCCTTGCCGAATCGCGCGCGGACGCCGAAAGCTGCGTCGCGCTCTGCCAATCCGCCCACCGGGCCTGCGTCGAGACGATGCTCTACTGCCTTGGCCGCGGCGGCGCCTATTCGGAAGCCGACCACATCCGCCTGCTCGCCGATTGCGCCGAGATCTGCCAGACGGCGGCCGATTTCATGCTGCGCGAGTCCCCGCTGCACGGCGCGGTCTGCTCGGTCTGCGCCGAAGTGTGCGATCAATGCGCCCTCGAGTGCGACGCCTTCGCCGACGAGGGCCGCCTCGACGATTGCGCGCGCATTTGCCGCCAATGCGCGGCGAGCTGCGAATCCATGGCCGGAATGTAGCTAAGCGAAGACGACTGCCGCCAAGGCGGCGCGCAGCTCGGGAATCCCCGCCCCGGTCTCGGCGCTGGTCGCGATCACCTCGGGATGGCAGGCGCCGTGCCCGGCGATCTCGGCCTCGAGCGCGGCAATCACCTCGGCCATGGCGGGCGCAGGCAGCTTGTCGCTCTTGGTCAGCACGAGCTGGTAGGACTGCGCGGCCTCGTCGAGCAGCGCCATGATCGCGCGGTCGGGATCGCCGATGCCGCGGCGCGCGTCGATCAGCAGGCAGAGCCGGCGGAGATTGGCGCGGCCGCGGAGATAGGCGCGGATGAGCGCGTTCCACTCGGCGATGTCGTGCTTGCCGGCGCGCGCGAAGCCGTAGCCGGGAAGATCGACGAGATAGGCGCGGCCCCCGAGGTCGAAGAAATTGAGCTGGCGCGTGGCGCCCGGCGTGCCCGAGACGCGCGCCAGGCTGTTCCGGCCCGTGAGCGCGTTCAGAAGGCTCGACTTCCCGACATTCGAGCGGCCGGCGAAGCCGATTTCGGGCCGGACCGGCTCCGGCAGCTGCGCCGCCTTCGCCACGCCGATGACGAAGCGGCACTCCTGCGCGAACAGCTTGCGCCCGGCCTCGAGCGCGTCGGCGGCGACTTGCTGCGAACTCATGCGCGCTGCCCGCCCCTTTGCCCGTTCAATTCACAGGAATGGTCGCCCCCGCAAAAAGCGGGGGGACGACAAGTCGAGAATGGACGATGACGCGCGGGCGGCTCAGCTCCCCGCCTTTTCCTTCGCCGCCGCGGCCTTGGCGGCCTTGCGCGCCTCGAGCTCTTTGATGTTGCGCGGCACCGAGGTGTCGTGATGCGCGCCGATGGCGCCCGACTTTTTCATGATCAGCCATTGCTGACCGATCGAGAGGATGTTGTTCCACGACCAGTAGATGACGAGGCCGGCCGGGAAGCTCGCCAGCATGAACGTGAAGATGATCGGCATCCAGGCGAACACCTTGGCCTGGATCGGATCGGGCGGCGTTGGATTGAGGCGCTGCTGCAGCCACATCGTGCCGCCCATGATCAACGGCCAGACGCCGATGCTGATGAAATGCAGCCAACTCGTGTGATCAGGCAGCGCCCAGGGCGCCAACCCGAACACGTTGAGGATCGATGTGGGGTCGGGGGCCGAGAGATCCTGGATCCAGCCGAAGAAGGGCGCGTGGCGCATCTCGATCGCCACGTAGAGCACCTTGTAGAGCGCGAAGAAGACCGGGATCTGCAGAACAATCGGCAGGCACCCCGCCGCCGGATTGATGCGCTCCTTCTTGTAGAGCTTCATCATCTCCTGGTTCAGCATCGCCTTGTCCTGCGCATAACGCTCGCGCAGGCGCTGAATTTCGGGCTGAAGCTTCTTCATCTGGCTCATGCTCTTGTAGCTCTTGTTCGCCAGCGGGAAGAACAGCGTCTTGACCAGGATGGTGAGGATCATGATGGCGATGCCGAAATTCCCGACATGGCCGTAGATCCATTTGATCGCGAACAGGAACGGCTTAGTGAAGAACCAGAACCACCCGAAATCGATTGCCCAATCGAACTTTTCGACTTTGAGCGTCTCGCCGTAGCTCCTGAGCACGTCCACTTCCTTGGCGCCAGTGAAGACGCGGTGCACGGCCTCGGTCTTGCCGCCCGGCGCGATCGTGCGCGCATCGCCGACATAGAAGGCGTTGTAGGTGTCGGCGGCCTTGTCGTAGCTGTAGGCGGCGCGCTGCTGCTTGTCCTGCTGCGGAATCAGCGCCACCAGCATGTAGTGATCGGTGAAGCCGAGCCAGCCGCCGAAGCTTGGCTGGTCGAGGCCGGCCTCGCGGATGTCCTTGTAGCTCGGATCGTTGATGGTGCCGCCGCTTTCGGCGCTCTTGCGGAAAACCGCGATCGGGCCTTCGTGCAGGATGAAGAAGCCGAGCGTCTTCGGTTCGCCGACGAGCCGCGCAAGCGAGTAGGGCTCCAATTGCACCGGCTCGGTGCCGGTGTTCTCGACCGTCTCCTGCACCGTGACGAGGTAGTGGTCGTCGATGTCGAAGCGGCGGCTGAACTTCAAGCCTTGCGGATTGGTCCAGGTGAGAGTCACGGGCTTCCCCGTCTGGAGCGGGCCGCCCGTGGCCTGCCACAGCGTGTTCTCGTCCGGCAGCGTGACGGGCTTGCTGCCCGCTGCCGGCCGCCAGCCGAACAGCACGTAATAGGCCTTGCCCTTGCCGGCTTCGGCCGGGGTCAAGAGGTGGAGGTTCGGGCTATCCTTCTTCACCGTTTCGCGATAGTCGCGCAGCGTCACGTCGTCGAGCAGCCCGCCTTTCAGCGAGATCGAGCCGGTGATGCGCTTGGCGTCGATGGCGACGCGCGGGCCCTTTAGCAAGTCCTCGCGCGCGACGGTTTTGGGCGGACCCGCGGGCGGAACCGTGGCCGGAGTCGGCGGCTGCGTGCCGGGCGGAGTCGTGGCGGGCGGCGTCGTGGGGCCCGGCGTCGCCGGCGTGGTCGTGGAGGGCGTTGCCGGCTGCGTCGTTTGCTGGCCTTGCGGCGGCGCCGTTCGCTGCGGCGGCGAGATCACCAGCTGAAACAGCAGGATGATCGCGACCGACAGCACGATGGCGAGAATCAGATTCTTCTGGTCGCCCATGGAGTCTCGCTAAGGCTAACGGTCGCGCCCGGCCGGAGCGGCGGGCGGCACGGGGCCGGTCGGCGGTACAGGGCCCGTGCGTGGCACAGGGTCGTAGCCCGCCGCGGCAAAAGGATGGCAACGCAGGAAGCGGCGGAGGGCGAGCCACCCGCCCTTCAACCCGCCGTGCTGCTCGAGCGCCTCCATCGCGTAGTGCGAGCAGGTCGGCAGGAAGCGGCACTGGCGGCCGAGCAGCGGCGAGAGCGTGAGCTGATAGACACGCACGAGGCCGCGAAAAAGATGCGCGAGCGGACTCATGCGGCGGCCTCGGCGCGCTCTAGCAGCCGAAGGCGCTTCAGCGCGAAGCGCAGGTCCTTGCGCAAGTCGGCGAAATCGCGCGTCGCGGTTTCGGCGCGCGCGATCACGACGTAGTCGTAGCCGGGTGCGGCCTCGTTCGCGATCACCTCGCGCGCGAGCGCCTTCAAGCGCCGGCGCGCGCGATTGCGGACGACGGCACCGCCCACTTTCTTGCTCGCCGTGAAGCCGACGCGGATCGTTTGCGCTTCGCTCACATTTGCTCCGGATTGGACCGCCCCAATGGCGCCATCTTGGGCGCCGCGAGGACAGGCCTGCAGAACCAGCCCGGCCGTCGCCCATTTCGCCCCGCGGCCGGCGACGCGCAAGAAATCCGCCCGCCGCGCGAGTGTAATGAGCGCCCGCCGGGCGCCGGCCATCTTAGTGCGTCAGCCGCTTGCGGCCCTTGGCGCGGCGGCGCGAGAGCACCTTGCGCCCGCCCAAGGTGGCCATGCGCGCGCGAAAGCCGTGGCGGCGCTTGCGGATCAGTTTGCTCGGTTGATAGGTACGTTTCGGCACGGGAACACTCCGAATGGCGGGGATATAGGGACCCGCGCCCACAACGAAAACAGCCGTTCACCCCCGCTGGTTCGGGCGATGGGCGATCCGGTTTCGTGGGAAACGCGCTAGGCGGCGCCTCTATACGGGGGCCGCTTCGGCCAAGTCAATGCGGCCTGAGGTGTCCGAGGCCGCCGCCGGCCGCGGCTAAAGGGGCCTGGGCCAATGGGTTAAGGCCGTCCTCCTGGTGACCGGTTTGCCTTCTGGCGCCCCGGAGCGTCACGCGAGCGTGAACCGGCATCGCCAAAGCTTCATTCCAGCAAGGGCCGGCGCGCGTGCTAGCGTGGCCGCAAGACGCGGGGCTTTGCGGTAAATAGAGAAGACGACGCCATGTCCGCCGATCCTGCCGCCCCGACCGAGCTTCCGCCGCGCCGCAAGCCGCTCTGGCTCCGCGCGCTGCCGCTCGCCCTTTTGTGCGGCGGGCTCGTGGCCTTCTTCGCGCTGGGCTGGCACCGCTACATCTCGTTCGACATGATCCGCATTCACCGCGAGATGTTGATGGAGTGGGTCGGCCGCTGGGGCATGCTGGCGGGCTTCGCCTACATCGCGGGCTACGCGCTGATGGCGGCGTTCTCGATCCCGGGCGGGGCGCTGGCCACGATCGTCGGCGGCTATCTCTTCGGCCTCTGGCTCGGCGTTTGCGCGAGCGTCATCGGCGCCACGCTCGGCGCCATCGCCGTGTTCCTCGCCGCCCGCACCGCGCTCGGCGATTTCCTCCGCGCCAAGGCCGGTTCGGGCCTCCGCCGCATGGAGGACGGCTTTCGCCAGAACGCGTTCAGCTACCTTCTCGTGCTGCGCCTGGTGCCGATCTTTCCGTTCTGGCTCGTGAACCTCGTGCCGGCCTTCTGCGGCGTATCGCTCCGCACCTACGCGCTGGCGACGCTGATCGGCATCGTGCCCGGTAGCTTCGTGTTCTCGAGCGTCGGCAACGGCCTCGGCGCGCTGCTCGACCGCGGCGAGACCCCCGACCTCATGATCGTGTTCCAGTGGGAGATCCTGCTGCCGATCCTGGGTCTCGCGCTACTGGCGCTGCTGCCGATCCTGGTGCGCAAATTGCAGGCACGGCGCGCATCGCGCGCCGATGCGCGGCGCCCGGCCGAGTGACGCGGGCGGCGGCTGCCCCTATATACACGGCGTCCTGAGGAGCTGGGATGCCCGCCGCAGCCACCCGCCTGCCGTCGATCCGCCGCAGCCTGACAACGCGGCTGCTGCTGTGGACGATCGTCTTCGTGATGGTGGCCGAGGTGCTGATCTACGTGCCTTCGATCGCGCGCTATCGCGTGCAGACGCTGCGCGACACCATCGCCGACGCGCATCTCGCCACGCTCGCCATCGACGCCGCGACCGAAGCCAACACCGCGATCAGCCCCGAGCTCGTCGACAAGCTGCTCGGCCATGCCCGCTCGCAGGCCGTGATCCGCTACCAGGACGGGCAGCCCCGGCGCGTGGCACTCGGCGAAGTGCCCGAGCAGGCCGACGCCACCTACGATCTCCGCACCGCCAACTTCTTCGGCCTGATCTGGGATGCATTCGCGACGCTCGTGGCGCCGAAGGATGGCACCGTCCGCGTCATCGATTATTCGCCGCAGGACGGACGCGTGCTGCTCGAAGTGTTCATCTCCGAGGCGCCGTTGCGCCAGGGGATGATCTCCTATTCGAGCCGCATCCTCGTGCTGTCGGTGATCATCTCGATCTTCGCGGCCTGCCTCGTCTATCTCTCGCTGCACTGGCTCCTGGTGCGGCCGCTGCGGCGCCTGACCGAGAACATGGCGACGTTCCGCGATTCGCCCGAGGACACGGCGCGCCTGATGCGGCCCTCGGGGCGCGGCGACGAGCTGGGCTTCGCCGAGCGCGAGCTGCGCGACATGCAGTTGGGCCTCCGCGCCGCGCTGCGCCAGCGCGAGCATCTGGCCGCGCTCGGCACCGCCGTCACCAAGATCAACCACGATCTCCGGAACGCGCTCTCCTCGGCCCAGCTCGTCTCCGACCGCATCGCCGACAGCGCCGATCCCGGCGTGCGACGCGTGGCGCCGACGCTCGTGCGCGCGATCGACCGCGCGGTCGATCTCTGCGCGCAGACGCTCGAATATGCGCGCGGACAGGAGCACGAGCTTCAGATCGCGCCGTTCGATTTCGCGGCGCTGGTCGACGAGACGATCACGGCGCTCGCGCCGGCCGCGCCGAACGCGAAGCTCGTGAACGCCGTGCCGCGACCGTTCACGCTCAACGCCGACCGCGCCGAGTTCGAGCGCATCGCGATGAATCTCTTGCGCAACGCCGCGCAATCCGGCGCCAAGACGGTGACCGTGAGCGCCGCGCGGCCGCTGCCCTCGGGCATGGCGGGCGCCGTCATCGACGTCGTCGACGACGGCCCCGGCCTGCCGCAGGACGTGCGCCAGCGCCTGTTCGAGCCGTTCGCCGCCGGCCGCAAGGGTGGCACCGGCCTCGGCCTCGCCATCGTGCGCGATCTCGTGCACGCGCATAGCGGCAGCGTGCAGCTGGTGGACACCGCCCCGGGTGCAGTCGCCGAGGCGGGCGCGCATTTCCGCATCGAGCTGCCCCGGGCCTAAGCATGGGGGCAGCGATCAAAACCGTGCGCGCCGTGGCCGAGCTGCGCGCCGTCGTTTCGGCCTGGCGCCGCGCCGGCGACACGGTCGGCCTCGTGCCGACCATGGGCGCGCTCCATCGCGGGCACATCTCGCTGGTGGAGGCGGCGCGCGCGGCGTGCACGCGCAGCATCGCCACCATCTTCGTCAACCCGAAGCAGTTCGGCCCGCGCGAGGATTTTTCGCGCTATCCGCGCCAGGAAGAGCGGGACCGCGCGCTGCTCGAGGCCGCTGGCTGCGATCTTCTGTTCGCGCCGCCGGTCGGCGAAATGTATCCGGCGGGATTTTCGACCACGGTTTCGCTCGCCGGCGTCACCGACCGCTGGGAGGGCGAGGCGCGGCCCGGCCATTTCGCCGGCGTCGCCACGGTAGTGGCCAAGCTCTTGCTGCAGGCGATGGCCGACAAGGCCTTCTTCGGCGAGAAGGACTACCAGCAGCTCCGCTCGGTCACGCGCATGGCGCGCGATCTCGACATTCCGGTCGAGATCGTGGGCTGCCCGACCGTGCGCGAGGCCGACGGCTTGGCGCTCTCCTCGCGCAACGTCTATCTCACGGCCGAGGAGCGCAAGATCGCGCCGGCACTCCATCGCGCGATCGCCGCGCTCGCCGCCGCCGCGCGCGAAGGCAAAGACATCGGCGCCGCAGTTGCGGCCGGAAGTCAGTCTTTGCTCAAGGCCGGCTTCGCTTCCATCGACTACCTTGCCCTCGTCGACGCCGAAACGCTCGCGCCGCTGGCGAAACTCGACCGGCCGGGGCGCGTCCTCGCCGCCGCGAAACTCGGCGCGGTGCGGCTGATCGACAACGTCGCGGCGATGCCGGATCGCTGACCGCTACGCCGCCGCGGGCTCCGGCGCGGGGCGGAAGACGACGAGGGCCACGGCGCTCAAAACGAACGTCAGCGCCACGACTTCGCGCCAGCCAATCGGCTCTCCCAGCAGCAGCGCGCTGCTCGCCATGCCGATGACGGGCGTCACCAGCGCGCCGATCGACGCGATCGTCGCCGGAAAGAGACTCACCACCTTGAACCAGACCGCGTAGCCGACGACGACGCCGAAGACGAGGATATAGGCGCCGGAGAGCAGCGCCGCGTCGCTCGCCTGATCGAGCTGGAAGCGCTCGGTCAACAGCGCGATGACGCCGATCGGGACGCAGGCCATCAGGAGCTGCCAGCCGGCCAACGTGTTCATGCCCGCCGACCAGCTCCGGCGCTTGATCAGAATGGTGCCGACGCCCCAGCTCATCGCCGCGGCCAGCACGAAGACGAGCCCGAGCGGATCGGAGCCGAGCGCCCGGAAATCGTGCGAGGCCAGCACCGCGACGCCGCCCATGCCGAGCGCGAGCCCGGCGAACACGCGCGCGGTCAGCCGCTCTTTCAAGAAGAACGCGCCGAGCAGCGCGGTCCAGACCGGCAACGTGTAGCAGACGACGGCGGCGTGGCCGGCGCCAATCATCTTGAGGCCATAGCCCGAGGTGACGTGCCACACCGTCATGTTGAAGACGCTGGCGACGGCCAGCGGCAGCCAATCGCCGCGCGCGAGGCGGATGGTTCCGCCTGCAAGCCGGGCCATGAGCAGCAGCGCGGCGCCGCCGACGAAGCACGTGAGCGCGCGGAACTGCCACACCGGCAATTCGACGAACACGGTGCGCATCGCCGGCCAGCTCGTGCCCCACACCAGCCAGAGCGCGACGAGCCAGATCCAGGGCGGGAGGTAACCGCGCCCGGTCATGGCGCAAGCGCTATCATTCGGATCGCGCGGGCGCGCCGATCGGCGTGGCCGCGTTCGCCGGCGCGCGCTCGGGCGGCTGGATGAGTACGAGCGCCACCGCGGACACGACGAGAATCAATGCCGCCATCTCGCGCCAGCCGAACGGCTCGCCGAGAAACAGCGACGAGCTCGTGACGCCGACGATGGGCACGAGCAGGCTGCCGATGGCCGAAACGTGGGTGGGGAAGATCTTCACCGCCGTGAACCAGGCGTAGTAGCAGAAGGCGAGCGCGTAGATGACGAGATAGATCGAGGCGCCGATCACGGGCCAGCTCGCCCGGTGATAGACGAAGGGCTCGGCGAACAGCGCGATCACGATGATGGGCACCGTGCCGATCGTGACCTGCCAGCCCGCGAGCGCGAGTGGCTCGATCGCCCACTTCACGCGCTTCTGGATGTGCACGCCGATCGCCCAGTTGAACGCGCCGGCGAGCGTGATGAGCGCGCCGAGCGGGCTCGTGCCGAGCGCGCCGAAATCCTTCGAGAGCAGCACCACGACGCCGGCCGCGCCCATCGCCAGCGAGACGAAGCGGCGCGGCGTCATCTTTTCGCCGAGCGCGACCATGCCGATGAGCGCTGCCCAGATCGGCATCGTGAAGCCGAGGATCGAGGCGTGGCCCGAGGCCATGAGCTTCACGCCATAGGCGATCAGCACGAACCACGAGGTGACGTTGAAGAGGGCCGCCGCCACGAGCGGCACGATCTGCTCGCGCGGCACCGCCAAGCGCTGGCGCAGCAGCCGCGCCATGCCCATCAGGAGGAGGGCGCCCGCCGTACCGGTCACGGCGCGGAACTGCCACGGCGGAATTTCGCCGACGATGAGCTTCATCGCCGGCCAGTTGAGCCCCCAGCCCAGCGCCACGGCGATCAGCATGGCGAAACCGACAGCGCGCGAGGGAACTCCGGCGCTAGTGCCCGCCATAGCCGTTTCCCAGTCCGAGCGGCAGCGTTAAAGGGTGGGTACCAGCTCCTTGTTGCTGTACCCAACTCCGCGACTTCGCGTGTCGTGAAGGGCGACTCGCGAACTCGCGAAACTGGGTATTAGCGGGCAACGCGCTTGCCCGCGATCGGCGCCACGTATTGCGGCTCCGTGTCCCACGGGAAGTGGATCCAGGTGTCCTGGCTCACTTCGGTGATGTAGGTGTCGACGAGCGGCCGGCCTTCGGGCTTGGCGTAGACCGTGGCGTAGTGCGCCTTCGGCAGCAGCTTCCGCACGATGCGGAGGGTGGCGCCGGTGTCGACGAGGTCGTCGACGATCAAGAGGCCGCTGCCATCGCCGGGCGGCGCCTTCAGTACCTTCACGTCGCCCTGCGTCTGGTGCTCGTAGGTGGCGACGCAGATCGTGTCGATCAAGCGCATGTCGAGCTCGCGCGCCACGATCGCGGCCGGCACGAGGCCGCCGCGCGTGATCGCGACCACGGCGCTGAAGTTCCCCATCTCCGACAGGCGCCAAGCGAGCGCCTTGGCGTCGCGATGCAGCTCCTGCCACGAAACCGGGAAGGATTTCTGGAATTTCTCGCTGGTGCTGGCGGCTTCGCTCATGACGAGGCTCCTATAGCCCGCCGCCGCCCGCCGCGTCCACGCGGCCAGCGAAACGGGGGCATGCGGAGGGAGAGGATTATTGGTTCGAGGCGGGATCGACGGCCAAGCCCTACCATGGAACCAATTTGTCATCCCCGCGAAAGCGCAGGGCCGTCCAGGGAAAATCGTCTACACCCAACTTGTCGTCCCCGCGAAAGCGGGGACCCATCTCTCCGCCGGCGGATGCGCGCTGGAAAGTCCTGTATTTCCAGCGGCCGGCGTCGCCGCGGTTCCGGACGTTCGATCGGATTGCGGGCGTCAGCATGGGTCCCCGCTTTCGCGAGGACGACAAATAAAAGCGAAGTCCCGATCTCGTCGGGCGCGCTGCAATCCCATAGCCGATGCTGTTTTGCGCACGCGCCGCACGAATTTCCCCCGACAGCCCTGCGCGAAAGCGGGGACGACGGTAAATCTCGGACGCCCCGACAGCGCCCTTCGCCCAGCGAAAA
>Ga0310811_10013345_pt1 | contig 10702 bp, 9 predicted proteins | sample YCmetagenome_FD_207642 | JGI IMG/M metagenome (GOLD analysis project Ga0310811, IMG submission 207642) | Soil microbial communities from experimental microcosm in Duke University, North Carolina, United States - YC | ecosystem: Engineered > Artificial ecosystem > Soil microcosm > Unclassified ...
CGTCACGCCCAATAACATCGAGAACAGCACGGACGCGCAGCCGACCAGCAGCGACACGCGCGCGCCGTAGAAGATGGCCGACAGGATGTCGCGCCCCTGGTCGTCGGTGCCCAGCACGAAGGCCGCGCTGCCGCCGTCCTGCCACATGGGCGGCGTGTTGGCATCCATGATGTTCAGCGATGCCAGGTCGAACGGGTTGTGCGGCGCGATCACCGGCGCCAGCAGCGCCGCGGCGACGATCAGCAGCGTGATGGCGGCCGCCAGCATGGCGCCGGGAGAATGGCGAAAACTGAACCACAGGTCGCTGTCCAGGGCGCGCGCCCACAGCGCCGCGATGCGGGGCGTATCGTTACTGGAGCCGGTCTGGGTGCTCATGCCATGCGTTCCTCAAGCCCGCTGCACGCGCAGCCGCGGATCGACCGCGAAATACAGCAGATCCACCACCAGGTTGATCAGGACGAACACCAGCGCGATCAGGACCAGGTAGGCCGCCATAACCGGAATATCGACCATGCCGACGGCCTGGATGAACAGCAATCCCATGCCTGGCCACTGGAAGACGGTTTCGGTGATGATGGAAAACGCGATGATGGAACCCAGTTGCAGCCCGGTGATTGTGATCACCGGTACCAGGGTGTTCTTCAATGCATGGCGGAAGTGGATCAGGCGATCGGGCAGGCCGCGGGCGCGCGCGAACTTGATGAAGTCGGCCTGTAGCACTTCCAGCATCTCGGCCCGCACCAGGCGCATGATCAAGGTCATCTGGAACAACGCCAGCGTAATGGCCGGCATGATCAGCGCGGCCAGGCCGCTGCGTGTCAGCAATCCGGTGGTCCAACCGCCGATCGCCACGACGTCGCCGCGCCCGAAACTGGGCAGCCAACGCAACTGCACCCCAAAAAACAGAATCAGCAGAATACCGATCAGAAAGGTCGGCAGCGAGATGCCGGCCAGGGAAATGGCCATGAATGCGCGCGATAGCATGCCGCGGCGCTTCAACGCCGTATAGATACCCATGGGGATGCCGAAGGCCAGCGCCATCAGGGCCGATACGAACGACAGCTCCAGCGTGGCGGGAAGGCGCTCTTCCAGCAGCTCGCTGACCGGACGGCGCTGGCGGTAGGAGACGCCGAAATCGCCGCGCGCCGCGTTCGCGACGAAGCGCGCGTACTGCACGACAAAGGGATCGTTCAGGCCCAGGCTGGCCCGCAATGTCTCGCGCTGTTCTGGCGTCGCGTCCTGCCCCATCAGGTTGGTGATGGGGTCGCCCACATAGCGGAACATCGAGAACGCGATCAGCGCCACCGCCAGCATGACCAGCAGCGATTGCAGCAGGCGGCGCGCGACAAAGGCCAGCATGAAGGCCCGTCCTCAGGGCATGACCACGTTGCGCAGATCCAGGACATCGTCGGCGCGCTGCACCACCTTGATGTTGTCTTTCACGCCCCAGGACATGGGCTGCTGGTGCAGCGGCAGATAGCCCCATTCGTTGCGTACGATCTCGAACGCCTGCTTGATCATCGCGTTGCGTTTTTGTTGATCGGTTTCCGATCCTATCCGGTCGATCAGGGCGTCCACTTCCTTGTTGCAGTACCCGCCCAGGTTGAACTGCCCCGCCGCCGTCTTGGCGTCGCGGCAACCCACCAGATTCAACAGCGCGTTGTGCGCGTCGATGGAGGTCGGCGTCCAGCCCAGCATATACATGCTGGTCTGGTTGCCTGCCTGCAGCAGGATCTTGCCGAAGTACTTCGACTTGGTCTGCGCCAGCAGGTCGATCTTGATGCCGATGCGCGCCAGCATGCCCGCGACCGCCTGGCATACCTTTTCGTCATTGACGTAGCGGTCGTTGGGGCAATCCAGTGTGGTCCGAAAGCCATTGGGATAGCCCGCATCGGCCAGCAATTTCTTGGCGCGCGCGGGATCGGACTTGATAGGTGCGCCGAAACTTTCGTCGTAGCCGTTGATGGCGGTCGCGATCAGGGATCCCAGCGGCTTGGCCGCTCCGCGCATGATCTTCTGGTTGATGGCGGTGGTATCGACCGCCAGTACCACCGCTTCGCGCACGCGCGGATCCTTGAACGGGTTCTTGCCCTTGACGTCGGAAAACAGCAGTTCGTCGCGCGCCTGGTCCATGCCGATGAAAATCGCGCGCGCTTCCGCTCCGGTCAGCGCCTTGACGCCCTTGGTATCGTCCAGACGCTGCCAGTCCTGCACGGGAACCGGCTGCACGATATCCATTTCGCCGGAGAGCAGCGCCGCCACGCGGGTTGCTTCCTGCGTGATGGGGCGGAATTCCACTTCATCGACATTGGTGGGGATCTGCTTGTTCCAGTAGCCCGGAAAGCGCTTGAAGCGCGTGCGTACGTCCGGCTGGCGTTCCACCACGACGAAGGGGCCGGTGCCGTCTTCGTGCATATTGGCGTAGTTGCCCTGGTTGTCGCCCTTGACGTTGGTCGCTTCGGTCGTCTTGTTCTGCTCCGACCAGGACTTGCTCATGATGTACAGATACGCCCATTCGCGCGGCAGGATAGGGTTGGGCGTGGGTGTGATGACTTCGACGGTGTGGTCGTCGATCTTGCGGATGTCGCTGGCCTTGGCGCCGTAGCCTTTCATATCGGAACCGGCCGTCAGGCTGCGCTTCCAGGAAAAGATCACGTCGTCGGCGGTGAAGTCCTCGCCGTTATGGAACTTGACGCCCTTGCGCAGCTTGAAGACCCATTTGGTGGGTTCGGTGTTTTCCCAGCTTTCAGCCAGCATCGGGACCAGCTTCAGGTCGCCGTCATAGCCGGCCAGGGGTTCGTAGAACGTGGCCTGGAATCCCAGCGTGAACGTCTCGTTCAGCGCCATGGGGTCGAGCGATTGCGCGTCGCCCTGGTAGGCCCAATGCAAAGTGCGCGCGTGCGCGGCGGGGATGATTGCCGCGATGGCGAGCAACGCTGCAAAGACGGTTTGTCTGGTGTACATGACAAGTCCCATGTTTCTCTGGCTCCTGCATGCGCTGATCAAGCGCGGGCGGACATCGTTGAGAGAGACAGCATCGATACAGCAGGCCGATCCTACCGTAAGCCCGGAACCTTTTACCTTGGGGTATCTACGCGGTTGCGTGAAGAAGCCGCTTCGGTCATCGCCGTCAGGCCAGGCGCCGCGCCAGCGATTGCACGACGGCCGCGCGCCGCGCGCCGTCCCGATAGCCGTCGGCGATGCCGCACCATTCCGGGCGGCTGCGCGCTTCCTTGATTTCCGCCGGCGGGCCGGCATCGCGCCACGGGTCCGTATCCGCCCGATCCAGGCGCATGGGCTCGCGCGCGGCATGGCCGCGGCGTTCAAGCGCGTGCAGCAACGAACGTTGCCGCACGGCCAATAACCGCAGCACCGCGTCGTCCACGCTCAATTCGCGGCGCCCGCGCAGTTTGCCGCCCAGCCGTTTGCCGAAGCGTTCGATACCCTGCCACATGCCGCCGGCCGCGGCGCCGATCAGAGCCGCGGTACCCAGGCTGATGCCCGCCAGCATCAGGTCCACCGCCGCGCCTGCCATCGCGCCGGTCGCCATGCCGATGCCGACTTCCACGCCCGCATCCTTCAGCGCGCGCGGATGGAAAAGATCCATGCCCCAGCGCTCGCCTTCGAGCGGCAAGGGGTCGCGCGCATAGTCGTCCTGGCGGAAGTTATACAGGGCAAGCAGCGCATCGACGCAAACCTGTTCGCGGCGCCGCGCCAGTTCGCGCAGGCGCTGCGTGGCGTCGTGCAGGGAGGCATCGTCCGCGTCGCACGACAGGCGCAACGCCGCCACGTCCACCAGCAGTTCGGCGATCAGCCGCAGGGCCGCTTCGTGGCGTTCGCGCCGTTCGCGCGCCAGCGCGTCCGACAGGCGGCCGAGGATTTCCGAATGACGGTCCAGCAGCATGCCCAATCGTTCGTACAGCTGTTTTTCGCCGTCCAGCGGCGGCGCCACGGTATCGAACTCCAGCAGTGCGTGCAGGCCCAGGCGGGCCATTGCATCGCGCCATTGCTCTGCCCGATGCGATGGCGCATGCACGAAATTCAAAACCGGCAGCAAGGGTTTGCCGCAGGCGGCCAGCAAGGCCAACTCGTCGCGATGCTTGCCCAGCACGGGATCGCGGGCATCGATGACATACAAGGCAGCGTCGCATTCGAGCATTTTTTCCAGCACGCGCGCTTCCTGCTCGAAGCGGCGGCGCGCCTCGGGGGATTCCAGGAACAGGCGGATGCGGTCGGGGCCGTCCAGGCGGCGTTCGCCGCACAGCTGTTCGATATATTCCAGCAGCGCGATGCTGTCTTCCATGCCCGGAGTATCGAACCACGCCAGCACCGGCTGTCCTTCCAGCCGCACACGCGCGCCCTGCACCTGGCGCGTCGTGCCCGGCGCGTCAGCCACATCGCCGAACGACGAATCGCGCGTCAGCGTGCGCAGCAGGGATGTCTTGCCCGTATTGGTGTGGCCGACGACGGCGATCTGCAGCATGTCAGCCATGATCGCCGCCCAGCCAGCGCAGCGGCTGGTCCGTATTGCGCATGATCGCTTCGGCCGGCATGCCCGCGTCCAGAAGGCGGCCGCGCCAGGTGCCCGCGCGGTCGGACGCACCGGAATTGCCGGCCAGGTCGTGGCCGCCCATCAGCCAGATACGTGTTTCCGCCGCCTTCCCGGTCAGATCCGCAATCAGCGCCAGGGCGCCGCGATCCGGTGTCTGGCGCGCGTCGCACGCCACCAGCAGGCGGCGCGCGGGTGCCTGTGCCAAGGCATCCAACAGCGCATGGCGCTGTTCCCGGCTGTCGAGGTTACCCGCGACGCGGATGGTCGCGGGTATGTCAGCCGGCGGCCAATCCACGTCGTCCGGCAGTTCCAGGCCCGCCAGTACGGCCTGGCCGCCGGTGAACGGCAACGGCGCGGGGCCGATGCGGGGTGCATGCGGGCCGGCCGCCCCACCTTCCTGGTCCAGCGGATCGGCGGGCGGTTGCAGGCGCGCCCGCAAGGCCGCGTAGCCCGGCAGCGCCATGTCGATGCGCAGTCCGCGCAGCGCGGCACGCAGCCGGACGATGCTGACGAGCCAGGCGATCAGCCTGGGCAGAATGCCGTACGCCACCAGCAATCCGATCAGCCACCACGCCCATTGCGCCTGCGCGCCGGGGGGCAGTAGATGGGTGCCGTCGCTCAGGCGTACCGTATCCGTGTCGGGCAGCGCGAAACCCAGATGGGCGGGCAGCCAACCCAGGGCCTGAGTCACGTCGACGAAGGTATCGGGCGCCAGCAGCGTGGTGGCCCAGGCAAAGCGGTAGCGGGCGGTCGACAGCACGGCCAGGGCCGTGGCCAAGGCCGCCGCCAGGGCGGCCAGCCACAGCAGATGGCTGACGGCGCCGAACAGCCAGCGCGCGGCGCCGGCGCGCGTTACCAAGGCCATCAGGCCTTGCGGCGGCAGCGCGGCATCCGGCCCGCGCGCCAGTTTGCGGGTAAGCCACAGCCACGCACCGCCCAGGCCGCCACCGGCCGCGCCGCCGCGCACGGCGAAGCTAGACAGCCAGAACAGGAAGGTCAGCGCATGCAGCCCCAGCAGGGCGACCGCCGCCCAGATGATGTTGACGACGCGCGTGCCGTCGCCCAGCGCGCTCCATGCCGTACCCACCCCAGCCAGCACGGCCAGCGCCAGCAGCAGCAGTGCAGCGATGCCGGCGCCGCGCCGCCAATGGGCGATGCGTTCATCCAGATGCTCGCGGCGCGCGATCAGGCGCGCGCGCAGCAGGACGCGGTGTTCGATGGGGCCGTCGGCATGGCGCGCCTGCCGCACCGCGTCCTGGTCTTCCAGGGAACCCCAGTGTTCTTCGCGCAGGCGTACGGTTTCGGCCACCCACAGGTCGGTGAATGTGGCGGAGACTGGCGCCGCCATATCACTCCTGCAGGGCGCCGGTTGCCGTGTCTCCGGCGCCGAACCAGTCTCGCAGCTTGTCCGCGGCCTGGCGCTTGACGTCGTCGGTGACGTACACCGCCACGGTGGCGAGCGCCGCCGCCAGGACGGTCAGATCATCGGTGTAGCCGACCAGCGGCGTCAGGTCGGGAATGGCGTCCAGGGGAAAGACGAAATAGCCCAGCGCGCCGTAGATGACGCGTTTCGCCCATTTCGGGGTACCGGGAGCCTGCAGGGTATAGAACAGCCACAGGGCTTTTTCCACGGCCTGGCGTCCGGCCCCTTTCGCGTGGCGCGCCAGCTTGCGCCAGAACCGGAGCGGGCTGTAGGCGGCTTCATAAGCAGGGTGCATGTCCACCATGGCAGGATGTCCTTTGCGAGGCGCCGCGGTGTGCTGTTGCGCGCCGCATGCGGACTGGAGATTGTAGCCGTCAGACGTCGGCCAGCCAGGACACATATATCCTCTCCGGCCACGAATTCCTGAAGATGTTGATTTTTGGCTGAAGATGGTGCATAATTTCGTATTGTTCGCGCTACGGGCTCGGATAAAACGCATTCGGGTAAGGTTGGTTGGTAACCCCGGTTGGTAACCCATCAGCAAGCTCATCTACATTATTAAACTGCCCGTCTCGCTCAATACGCGCAGCAAGCACTTTCGAAGTTCCCCCTGCGGTTTCTCCCGGTAGTTCTTCCTGCATACACCCCTGGCAAATTTCGCCAGACGATAGCCACATCGTTCGCCCTCGTCCACCGCGGGCCCGTTTGTTGCTATCGGCCGCGGTCCAGGTGTTCTCGTCCATACGATGGAGGGCATCTAAACCATACGCAGCAATGATTCGGTCATGACATTAGGCCACGATGTCAACATCGCGCGCCCATGGCAGATCCCGCTGCGTGCAGTGCATGTCCGTTCCAGGGCCGCAAGCCCAACGCTCCGTCCTTGGCGGCATGCTTTATTCGCTTTGGAAAATAATGACAATGACAATCGCAACTCAACCTACCCTCGTGCCGCGCGTTGATCATGCGCTGGACGGCACACCGATCCATGTCGGCGACATCGTGCATCTATGTCCGGCCGATGGTTCCGTCATCAAGGCACGCGTCATCTATAACGCCCCCTTGAATGGTGCCACGACCTACACCACCGATGTCGTCACGCGCCGCACGGAAAATGGCCGCATGCTCAAGCTGCGGTTCCGCTTCCGCCACGAGCACGTGCATGGCATCGAGCCCGTGTGCGGCAGGCTGCATGCCCCGACCCAGTTCGCATCAGCCCGGGTTTCCGCGCGATAGCACGCGGTTGGCCCCTGTTTTGCCGTCACGTTAGTTCGTCCGTTTCTCCCCCTGCCGCGGAACCCGCCCTACGGCCCCGAGACCGAAGTGGCTTGCGCGCTGGCCCAAAATGCCGTCGCGCCCTGGATCGCCCGATTCATCGTGGCGTCACACCGAGGCCCGCCATCGCATCGTGACGCCGCGTCCATCCAGATCAGGAGACGCGAATATGGACGCCGGCAGAACCGACGCATCCTCACCTTCCTATTTTGCAGCCTCGGCATCCTCCACGGATAATGCGGCCGGCAGTACCGGGAACGACCATGCCTTCAGGACACTGACGACGGACTGCCCGGACAGGTGCGGGCGCGCGGGCAATACACTTGCGCGTGCCACCATGGCGCGCAGCCACACCCTGTTTGGATTCGCCTGGCGCTGGCCTGGTCCTGCCGTGATCAAGGCCACCACGCGCGTCGGCCGCGCAACGGAAACTTCCCGGGCGGTTCGATCGGCAAACGGTCCGATCTGCGATTTCGATGGCCCGGCCGGCGCCGCGCACCGGATGCCCTTGCCTCCGCCGCCCAGGTTCCCGCCGATGGCGCAGGAAGTGGCGCTGCCGCCTCTAGTGATCCCGCATGACCAGTCATCGCACGGCGCCGCGTCATCCGCGGAAGCGCGCGACGATGCGTGGCCGGGCCGGCGTGCATGCTCATGGCCGCGCTCCATGTTCTCGGCCGTGGCGTATCGGCTGCGATACTGGGCCACGCCTGGAGAGCGCCACAAGGCGGCGCTGCGCATGGCGAATAGCCGCGAAGGAGTGAGCGGGGCGGCCTATGTCTTCCTGAACGCCATGCAGTCCGATGAGCCGCTGGTCAAGCATTTCGCCAATTTGCGAAGGCAGGTCAGGCGGCTGGACAAATGCGCGGGCACGGCGTGGGGCATCAGCGATGAAAGCGCGCTCGTTTTGCGCGAAGCCGCGGACCGTACAGCGGCAGCACGCGAAAAGGTCAGGGACAAAATCCTCTCGTTCCATCGCGAGGAACTGCTGTACGACCTCCGTGGAACAGACTTCCATCGTGCCGACGGCATTCTTCTCGTCCTGGAATCCCGTATGGCAACCGGTGTAGCCCTGTACGGGCATGCATTGCGCCGCCTTGCCGCCACCGATGTCGCCGAAGACTCGTTCTGCGAGACGGTCGGTCAGGTGCTTGAAACGGTGTTCGCGCGCGAAGCCGCGGCCGGAACCGCGCAACCGCGGGACTGGCTCGGTTGCGCCGTCAGCCGGCTGCCTTCGCGTACGCTGATGCAGCTACATGCGGTGCTGTCCGCTGGACTGGTATGTGGCGGCGCCTATCAGTCCCTTCTGGACGAACTGGCGCTGATCGTCGCAAGCAAGGCGGGCTTGCAGTCCGCGTCCGGAGGTTTTTCCAGCTAGCGCCGCGCCATATAAAAAAACCCGCCAGGCACTGTATGCCGCGGGTTTCGTGTACTTGCCGATATTGTTGGATACTGCTTTATGGTGCCGGCTAGAGGAATCGAACCCCCGACCTTCGCATTACAAGTGCGCTGCTCTACCAACTGAGCTAAGCCGGCCAGCCGGCATGCCATTGCCGTGTAGGCGCAGGGATGCCGCGAAGACGTGCATTGTATACGCGGCGCGGCGCCGCGTCAGAAGACGCGAACCGGCGGCGATGTTGCCGGTTCGCGGCCTATTTGACGATGGTCAGATGGGGGCGTGGCGGAGGCGGATCCTCGTCCTTGCCACCCGTGACCCTGTCGCTTTGCGTATCGGCGGCAATGCCGTCGCCAGCCGCCGCGATGCCTTCGCGGCCGTGCCGCGGTGCCGCGGCGTCTTCTTCCGTCTGAACCTCGAATCCCATGCCGGCGCCCGTCTCGCGAGCGTAGATGGCGCTGACCGCTCCCACGGGAACCGACACCATCTCGATCACACCGTTGAAGCGGGCCTGAAACTCGATGTACTCGTTGCCGAGCAGCAGCTTGTTGGTTGCCAGGTTGCCGATGTTCAGCGTGATCTGACCGTCGCGCACGTGCGCCGGCGGCACCATGGTGCGGTCGTTGACCTGCACCACGACGTAAGGGGTGTAGCCGTTATCCGTGCACCACTCGTGCAGCGCGCGGATCAGGTACGGTTTGGTCGATGATTCACCCATGGATGCCATCCTAGCGACGCATCACCTTTTCGGAAGGCGTGAGCGCTTCAATATAGGCCGGGCGCGAGAAAATGCGTTCCGCGTATTTTTGCAGCGGCGCGGCATTCTTCGGCAGTTCTATGCCGTAATGGTCCAGACGCCACAGCAACGGTGCAACCGCGACGTCCAGCATGGAAAATTCGTCGCCCAGCATGTATTTGTTCTTCAGCAGCATGGGCGCCAGCTGGGCCAGGCGGTCGCGGATATTCTGGCGAGCGCGATCCAGGCGTTTTTCGTCGGGCTTGGTGTTGCGGTCTTCCAGCACCGAGACGTGTACGAACAGTTCCTTTTCGAAGTTGTAAAGGAACAGGCGCGTACGCGCACGCATGACGGGATCCGCCGGCATCAGCTGCGGATGCGGGAAGCGCTCATCGATGTATTCGTTGATGATGTTCGACTCGTACAGCACCAGGTCGCGCTCGACGAGTATGGGCACTTGCCCGTACGGATTCATGACGGAAATGTCTTCCGGCTTGTTGTACAGGTCGATGTCCCGGATTTCAAAATCCATGCCCTTTTCGAACAATACAAAACGGCAGCGTTGCGAAAACGGGCACGTGGTTCCGGAATAAAGCACCATCATGGCGGTAAGTCCTTGTATGAAAAGCGAAAGGCCAGCGCCGCCAATCTAGCAGGCGCTGGCCCCAATTGCCAGGGGGGGCGTTATGCCGGGGGCATGTGCCACTCCGGCCCCTATTGGGTTTGGCCGATTACCTCACGTGTTTCCAGTAGGAAGCGTTCAGCCGCAGGGCGACGACCAGGAACAGGCCCAGGAAGAGCAGTACCCACACGCCAAGCTCCTTGCGGAACTGGGCCACGGGTTCCGACATCCAGCCCAGGAAGGCACTGAGATCGGCGACGTCATTATCGAACTGGGCGGATTGCGCCGCGTTCGCAGGCTTGAAGGTGGCCGTGAAACTTTCATTGCCGTGGTAGCCCGCGACCTCGTCCTTCTTGACCGTCGCGTAGCCCTGGGGGTCGTATACGGTGGTGACGCGTTCCCAGCCGCCCTCTTCGCCCTTGCCTTCGGCTTGATGCATGGCGACGGTGGTCAGCTCGCGAGGACCCTGGCGTTCCCACAGGGCATGAGGCATGCCGACATTGGGAAATACCAGGTTGTTCCAGCCCGTGGGCCGGCTGGTGTCGCGGTAGAACGAACGCAGATAGGTGTAAATGTAGTCGATTCCGGGCGCGCCTGCAGTCTGGGACTTGGCGCGGGCGATCACGGACAGGTCCGGAGGCGCCACGCCAAACCATTTTTTGGCGTCCTTGGGCGTCATCGCCACGGTCATCAGGTCGCCT
>Ga0310811_10013350_pt1 | contig 10698 bp, 7 predicted proteins | sample YCmetagenome_FD_207642 | JGI IMG/M metagenome (GOLD analysis project Ga0310811, IMG submission 207642) | Soil microbial communities from experimental microcosm in Duke University, North Carolina, United States - YC | ecosystem: Engineered > Artificial ecosystem > Soil microcosm > Unclassified ...
CGACGATGTCCTCGACCAGCAGAATGTGCTTCCCTTCGAGTTCCGTTTCCGGATCGTACAGCAGCCGAACGTTGCCACTCGACGTCGTGCTGTCACCGTAGCTCGAGGCCACGAGGAAATCGACCTGAAGCGGGCGGCCGATGTCACGCACGAGGTCACTCAGAAATATAAAACTCCCCTTGAGGAGTCCGAGAACGAGGAGCTCACCTTCGGGATAGAATTTTGTAATCTCAGTCCCGAGCTCGAGCACCCGCGCCGCGATCTGCTCTTTCGTATAGACGATTCGCCGAACCGATCTACCCAGCAGCCGCGGATCAGGAAGTTTGGTATTCACAGACGAAAGGTAAACCCGGCCGGCCCGACCGTGCGGTTGCCGCGTCGCTGCGGCGCACTCCAGGGATCCAGACGATCTGGTCTCCGGTCAGTACTACGGGCCAACGGCCCCGTTCGTGTCCGGTCACGCCCGCTTTCGAGAGAAAGTACTTCACCGGTCGCGCGGGGCCGCCGCTGCGTGCGGTCATTCGATCTCCGGGACGCCACGTTCGTACGGTGAACGGTCCCTCACCCGGGAGCGTGGCCGACCAGTTGTCGCCACCTGGCGCGGCGATGGGGCGAAAGTTCCAATCGCCCCAGGAGCCGCCGGTCGCTGGAATCGCCTGCGCCGGCGAATCCGCTCCGTTCGACGCCCGAAGCTGGAACGCGTCACGAGAGCGCACGACCTCCCAGCCGCCGGAAAGCTGAATCCGCGCACCCACCCGCACCGTCGCCACGAAGTGAACGAGACGCGCAATGCCACGACGATCGAGCGTCGCCCCGGCGCGGGCCGCCATCGCCGGCCAGATCACCGCAAGCTCGGCATCCGAGTGTCCAACAATCGAGGCCGCGTCGACGTCGAGCCCTGGTGCGTGGGCCACTGCGCGAACTCGTAACGTGTCGCGGACGTACGCGTCCACGTCGTCACGCCAGCGAGCCGCCTCGCGTGCGATCGCCAGCAACTCGGTGTCGATGCCCGGCTGCACGCGGCGAAGCGCCGGAAGTAGATCGTGCCGGACCCGATTTCTCGCGTGGCGTGGCGACGTATTCGTAGGATCCTCGACCCACACCAGCGCGCGGCGTGCCGCGTACTGACGAATATCGTTGCGCCAAACATCAAGAAGAGGCCGAACCACTCCCGTGCGTGCGTAGAGGCCGGCGAGACCGCGGGCCCCGGCGTCTCGCATCACACGCAGACACACCGTCTCCACCTGATCATCGGCCGTGTGTGCGGTGACGATGGCTGCGTCATCGCCGAGCGATGCGGCCGTGGCTCGGAGAAACTCCCAGCGCGCCGCGCGAAAATCCGCCTCGGTGGTCAGCGGCCGATTCGCGCGCGCCACGGTGCACTCGACTCCAAGAGTACGGCAGCGATCGCGCACGAGATCGGCAGCGCTCGTAGCCGCGGCCCCGGTTCCGTGATCGAAGCTTGCTACCGCGTACGAGTTTGATCCGACGCGCGCCGCTGCATCGAGTAACACCATCGAGTCGACACCACCGGACACGGCAAGCACGGCCCGTGAGTGCGGGGCCAGCGCCTCTTCCACCGCGCGGAGAATCTTCTTGGTCGGATCGCCTGGACTCACGCCGAAAACATAGCCCCTTCGGACCCTCCCCGTCCTTGTGCAACTGGCCCTGGAACGCCGAATTCGGCCTGGCTATACTTCCGTCGTTCGGTTCACCTCTCAGGAGCGCTCGACTTTGGAAACTCATGGCCCGCTGGGCACCCTCTGGGTCGGCATTGGGCTCGGCCTCTTCTATATCGCGCTGATCTGGCTGAACACGCTGCTCGGATTTTTCCTGACGCCGCTGTTCATCATTCCCGCGACGTGGCTGATGGATCAGTTGGGCGTGCAGCGCGGCTCGTCGTCGTCGAAGTCCTGACGCGACTCGCGTCACCGCAAGGTGTTCACGCTTCGGAAATCTAGGACGGGGATATTCCCCGTCCTTTTTTTTCGTCTCACGGTCGTGGCGGCCACCACCCTTTGCGCCGCCCCTTGGACTTCTGCCGCCGCGCAGTTTCCAACACGGCTCAATCAGCCGTGGCGAACGATCGAGACCGAGCACTTCGCCTTCCACTATCCCCTCGACCTCGAGGCCTGGACGCGGGCCGCCGCCTCGCACGTGGAGGCGATCGACTCGGCCGTCGCCCACATCGTTGGGTTCAGAGTCGAGGGCAAGACTGACGCGCTGGTCGACGATCCCTTTCAGCGCCCGAATGGATCGGCCTGGCCCTACCTGAACCGACCGTTGATCAACCTGTGGGCGAGTCCACCAGACCCCCGCGATGACATCGGCGACTATCGAACGTGGGGACAGATGCTCGTCGCCCACGAGTTCGGACACATCACGCACCTGGCACGTCCGTCGCGCAACTCGTGGACGCGGCGCGTTTGGGAGGCCATGCCGGCCAACATCGGACCGATTGCCCTCCGCGCGCCTCGCTGGGTCATCGAGGGCTACGCGACCTATATCGAAGGTCGCGTCACCGGCTCAGGACGTCCACACAGCGCGTGGCGCGCCGCCTTCCTTCGACAGTGGGCAATCGAGGGCCAACTTCCGCGTTACGAGTATCTCGACGACTGGGGCGCGTACGCCGGCGGGTCGTTCGCGTACCTCGCGGGATCGGCGTTCATCGAGTGGTTGGCCGAGCGGCACGGCGACTCCAGTCTCGTGTTCGTGTGGCGGCGGCTGAGCGCACGACAGAACCGGTCCTTCGACGACGCGTTCGTCGGTGTCTATGGGCAGAGTGCGGCCGCCCTCTATGGTCGCTTCACGGCCGAGTTGACCGAGAAATCTCTCGACATCGCCCACACCATGGCCGCGGCGACCAACGACACCGGAGCGATCGTACAGCGCCTCGCCCGAAGCACGGGCGATCCCGCAATCTCCACCGACGGACGACGCGTGGCGATCGTCCTCCGTTCGGCCGATGCGCCGTCACGCGTCGTGATCTGGAAGACCGCGCCGGAGCCCGACACGGCGCAACGCCGGCGCGACTCGCTATTGCTCAAGAAGGATCCCGAAGACGTCCCCGCCCGGTCGATCTATCCGCCTGCCAAGACCGCCCTGTTCACCCTGCGCTCGAAGGGCGGCGCGCCGTACGAGTCGCCGCGCTTTTTGCGCGACGGTCGGGTGCTGCTCTCGCGCAGTACGGCACGCGGCGACGGAACGTTCGCGGACGATCTCTACCTCTGGAGTCCCGAAGGCTTTTCCGTTCGCAGGCTCACGCGTGGCGCTTCGCTGCGCGAGCCCGATCCGTCCCCCGACGGACGCACCGCGGTGGCGTCGCGATGCACCGGCGGCTGGTGTTCGCTGGTGATCGTCACACTGGACGACGGAAGCGTGACGACGCTGCTCGCCGCGAACGAGCAACGTTCCTTCTTCCGTCCGCGGTTTTCACCCGACGGCAAGACGGTGCTGGTGAGTGTTCATCTGAACGGCACCTGGCGACTGGCGACGGTCGACGTCGAAGCCCGGACGATCGCAACGATCGATCCCGATGATCGCGCCAATCGTTATGACGCCGCATGGTCGGGAGCGAACGACCTCGTCGCCGTGTCGGACAGGGGCGGCATCGCCAACATCATTCATATGAATCTCGCGAGCCGGGAGATTCGCACGCTCTCTGGCGTCACCGGCGCGGCGGTTGCACCAGAACCGAATCCGAGCGACGGAAGTATTTGGTTCCTGTCGCTCTACTCCCGCGGCTACGACCTCCGGCGGTTGACCCCAACCCGCACGACCGACGTTCCGCGTATCGTCGCAACCGCCCGACTCGTTCCCGCGCTCTCGCTCCCGGCGGTCGAACGCGAGATCGCAACGAATCCGGTCTCCGAGCCGCGATCATTCGGCCTGACGCCTCGCTTCTTTCGCTGGATTCCGCAGCCCAGTCTCGACGCCGATGGAGCCAGCGGCGCGCTAGCGCTCGTGAGCCGGGATGTGATTGGCCGAACCGAAGTTCTGCTCGCCGGGGCGTACGGCGATGCGGCATCCTGGCGCGGTGGCACGCTGAGCGGAATGTGGTCCGGAGCCGGCTGGGTGCCGACGCTCCGAGGCACCGCGTTCAGCGCGACACAGTCACTGAGCGAGAGCCGCGTGTCCTTCTTTCCGCGCGTCGGCCTCGATGCGACCCTCGTCGGTGGCCAGCTGGGCATGGAAGGCGCCAGTGAGTTCGACACGTGGACGGCGCGTGCGCGCATCGGCGGCAGTGTCAGTCACGCCCGCAATTCCTTCCTCGTGCTCGACACACTCCTCCGCACCGGCACGCGCGCGTTCGCCTTCAGTGATGCGCGAATCACCGCGACGAAACGCTGGAATGCAGCGAGTCTGAGTGGATCGTTGGCCGACGCCGTTGCGAGTGGAAAAACGTTCGGCGACGACTTCAGCCGAGTGCTCATCACCACAGGGCTCAGCGCAAACGGCTTTGGAATCTTGCCGATCGCGGCGAGCGCGCAGTGGGGTTCCGTCAACTCCGGCGCTCCAGTGTTCGAGCAATTTTCGATCGGCGGTGGACCATCGACGATTCTCGATCGCGCACAACTCACCCAACGCATCACCATGCCGGTGCTACCCAGCGGTATCAGCACCGGTACGTCGGTCGTGGCGTTCCGCGGTGTGCTGGGCACGGCGCCGATGTCGCTCTTTTACTGGGCGGGCAGTACGAGCACGCACAACGATACCTACGATAGCTGGCATCGCGTGATCGGTCTCGACTGGTCGATGTCCGTCGGCGCGATTGCCCCGGCCGGAACGCCGGCAGCGCGGGCGCAGTTCGGGATCGGTGAATCCCTGGATGAGCCTTTTCGAAAGCGCGTGCGTGCCTACGTCAACCTGATACTCAACCCGTAGGGTTACGCGGCCGGCGGCGGATCGACCTCGTCGCGCGACGCCGAGATGCGAAGCGAGACGACGTCGTCGTCGGCTGGTGCTGCGTCGCCCACGACCGCCGCGCCGCGAAACTGCTCGGCCTCCGTCGATCCCCGCAGCGCCTCGGTCGACGCCGTCCCGCCCGAGATCGTGTTCAAGACTCGATCGAAGTACCCGGTGCCCGACTCGCGCTGATGCTGCGTGCCGGTATATCCGTCTCGCTCCCGCGCGAACTCCTTGGACTGGAGCCGCACATACGCGGGCATACCGTCGGCAGCGTATGCCTTCGCCAGCTCGAAGGTGTGCAGGTTCACCAGGTGCCATCCGGCGAGCGTGATGAATTGGAACGCGTACCCCATCGCCGCGAGCTCGCGCTGGAACTTGGCGATCGTGTGGGCGTCGAGATTTTTCTCCCAGTTGAACGACGGCGAGCAGTTGTAGGCGAGCAGCTTTCCGGGAAACTCGTCGTGAATCGCGTCGGCGAAGTGTTTCGCCTCGTCGAGATTCGGCGTCGACGTTTCGCACCACAGCACGTCGGCGTAACGCGCATAAGCGCGGGCCCTCGCCACCGCCGATTCCATTCCTCCGGTGACGCGATAGTAGCCCTCGACCGTGCGTTCTCCCGATGTGAACGGGCGATCGCGATCGTCGATGTCGCTCATCAGAAGGGTCGCACCGAGGGCATCGGTGCGTGCCACGATCACGCTCGGAACGTCGAGCACGTCGGCGGCGAGCCGCGCCGCCGTGAGCGTCCGCTCGAACTGCGCCGTCGGGACGAGGACCTTTCCTCCCATATGGCCGCACTTCTTTTCCGCGGCGAGTTGATCTTCGAAGTGAACGCCTGCGGCGCCCGCCTCGATCATCGATTTCATGAGCTCGAATGCGTGGAGCGGTCCGCCGAACCCGGCTTCGGCGTCGGCAACGATCGGAACCAGCCACTCGCGCTCGACCTTCCCTTCCGCCCATTCGACTTGATCGGCGCGCAACAATGCGTTGTTGAGTCGGCGAACGAGCGCGGGAACGGAGTTGCTCGGATAGAGGCTTTGATCGGGGTACGTCTGCCCGGCCAGATTCGCATCCGCCGCGACCTGCCATCCGCTCAGGTAGATCGCTTCGAGTCCGGCGCGCACCATCTCCACCGCCTGAGCGCCGGTCATCGCTCCGAACGTCCGCACGAAGGATCCCGAGTTGAGCTGCTCCCACAACCGCTCGGCGCCGAGGCGCGCGATGGTGTGCTCGATTCGGACCGAACCGCGCAATCGTACGACGTCGTCGGCCGCGTACTCGCGCTCGATGTGGGCCCAGCGCGGATCGTTCTGCCATTCCTGCGTCAGCGCGCGCGCTTCCGCGTTGATGTTCGTCACGCCCATCCGTCTCCCGATCCGCACGCGACGCAGCGGCAACTACGCGATCAGCCGATACGCCGGGATTGTCAGAAATTCCTCGAAGTCCCCGAGCACGAGGACATCAAGGAGCGCCGCCGCATCGTCCCATCGAGCGTCCGGACGCGCCTCGGCGCGAAGTCGCGCGAGCACTCGCTCGCGAACGTCTTTATACCCCTGCGCACTCATCGTGCCGTCGTCGGCAATCGAGGCTTCGTTCCGGACCCACTGCCACAGCTGCGACCGTGAGATCTCCGCCGTGGCGGCGTCTTCCATGAGATTGTGGATGGCAACCGCTCCCTGCCCTCGCAGCCAGGCTTCGATGTACTCGAGTGCGACCTCCACGTTCGTCTCGACCCCGGCAAGCGTCACGGCGCCATTCGGAACGGTGAGATCGACGAGTTGCGCCGCATCGACGCGAACGTCGTCGCGCAACCGATCCTTCTGGTTCGGCCGACCGGCCAGCACGCGATCGAAGCTCTCGGCCGCGACCGGGACGAGATCCGGATGCGCGACCCATGTTCCGTCGTAGCCATCGCGCGACTCGCGCTCCTTGTCTTCGCGCACCTTGGCGAGCGCGCGTTCGTTCACCTCCGGATCACGCCGACTCGGAATGAACGCGGACATCCCACCGATCGCGTGTGCGCCTCGCGCATGGCAGGTGCGAATGAGAAGCTGTGTGTACGCGCGCATGAAGGGCACGGTCATCGTGAGCTGCGCGCGGTCGGGCAGCACGCAGCTGGGGCGGGTGCGAAACGCCTTGATGATGCTGAACAGGTAGTCCCAGCGGCCGGCGTTCAATCCCGCGGCGTGCTCGCGGAGCTCGTAGAGGATCTCGTCCATCTCGAACGCCGCGAAGATCGTTTCGATGAGGACGGTTGCGCGAATCGTCCCCTGGGGAATGCCGAGTGCCTGCTGCGCAAAGGTGAATACGTCGTTCCACAGGCGCACCTCGAGATGGCTCTCGGTTTTCGGCAGGTAGAAATATGGTCCGGTTCCGCGCGCAACGAGCTCGCGCGCGTTGTGGAAAAAGTACAAACCGAAATCGAAGAGACTTGCCGACATCGGCACTCCGTCGACCGATGCATGCGCCTCGACGAGGTGCCATCCGCGGGGACGGACGACCAGCGTCGCCGTCTGCTCGTTCAGTTCATAGTGTTTGCCTTCCGGCGAATCGAGCGAGAGCGTGCGGCGCACGGCGTCCATGAGGTTCGCCTGGCCCTCGACGACGTTCTCCCATGTGGGAGAGAGCGCGTCTTCCAGGTCCGCCATGAAGACTTTCGCTCCTGAATTGAGGGCGTTGATCATCATCTTGCGATCGACGGGCCCGGTGATCTCGACCCGCCGGTCGTCGAGATCGGGTGGCGCACTCGCGACACGCCAGTCGCTCTTTCGCACGGACTCGGTGTCCGAGAGAAAACCGAGCGGCTCACCACGCTGCACGCGAACGTGTCGCGCGGCACGCGCGGCGAGGAGTCGCTCCCTCGTTGGATTGAACTCATCGTGCAGGCGACGGAGAAACTCGACTGCGTCCGGGGTGAGAACGCGCGCTGAATGTTCAGTCGTATCACCTGAGAGGTTGAGCGCGCTGGCAGCGAGATCGGTCATGGCGAATCGAAATCCCTGTGTGGAAGCATCAATCTGCTTGGGTTGGTCGGCCAATTGCATGCCACTCGCGGATTGCCTTCGGGGGCGTCTCACGCCCTCGCACTTTGTCAGGAGGGAGAAGATGCAGCGCTACCGTTCGACGCGGTTGGTTGTCGCTTCCCTTGCCCTCGTTATTCCGGCGACGCTGTCGGCGCAGGCGTTCGGACTCAACGAGATCGGAACGTGTGCTGTCTCGCGAGGTTTTGCGGCCACCGCGTCGCCCTGCCGCGACGCCTCGACAATCTTCTGGAATCCCGCGGCGGCGACGTGGCTGACCGGATGGAATGCCACGGCCGGCATCGCCGCAATCGCGATCGATGGCAACTTCGATCAGGATACGACCTTCCGTCGCTTCAAGGCCAACGTTCCGACGTCGTGGGTTCCGCACGTGTTCGTGAACTATCACGACTCGACGAGCCGGTTCGCCTACGGACTCGGCGTCTACGTTCCGTACGGGCTCCAGACGCAGTGGCACGACGATTTCCCGGGACGTTTTGTTGTCCTCAAGGCAAAGCTCTCGACGGTTTACATCCAGCCGAACATTGCCTGGCAGTTCAACCCCAAGTGGTCGGTCGGTGGCGGCCCAATCCTCGGCTACTCGAACGTTGAGCTCATTCAGGCGTTGGACCTGTCAGCGCAGCCGATCGCTCCCGGTAGCACCACCACCTTCGGCGCGCTCGGGATCGCCCGTGGGACCGAGTTCGCTCGCGGCCGACTCAAAGGCAACGCGACAGCATGGGGAGCACAGATCGGCATCTGGGGGCGGCCGTCCGAAAAGTGGAGCCTCGGACTGAGGGCCCTGAGCCGACTGCATTTCAATTACGACAACCTCGACGCCACCTTCAACCAGGTGCCGACCAATCTCATCGTCGGCGGCCCACTGCCCGGCATTCCCGCAGGCACACCAATCGATGCCCTCCTCGCGCCGCAGTTCACGACTGGTGGCGCGTTGGTCTCACAGGGTGCCTCGACCAGAATCAACCATCCGGCGCAGATCCAGGCCGGAGCGGCGTATACCGGCTTCAAGAACTGGCTGCTCGAGGCGGACTACTCGTGGGTCGGTTGGAACACGTTCAAGACCCTCCCGCTCGACTTTTCGGGCCCGGCGAGCGCGGCCAGCCGCAGTCTAATCGAAGACTACAATAACTCGTCCGCCATCCGCCTTGGCGCCGAGTACACGATTCCGCCCGACCAGTCAAAGCGCCTCGACCAGTGGAAGTTTCGCGCCGGATTCGTCGGCGCCCAGAGCGCGGCGCCCGATGTGACCGTTACGCCGCTGCTACCCGAGCAGGACCGGAACTACTGGACGCTTGGCATCGGTGTGCCGTTCAAGAAGAAGTGGGCAATCGACGCCGGTTACGCCCACGTCTCAACGCCCGGCGCGCGCGGACGCATCGTCGAGCGCGTGAGCGAGAGTCAGACGGCGGCACAGCTGAATACCGGGGTGTTCCACCTGTCGGCGAATGTCTTCTCGCTGACGCTCAAGGCCAACTTCTAACCGCCAGGAGACCTCGGATGTCACGCAACCTTGTGCTATCCCGCGGCGCACTCCTGCTCAGTGCGACCGCCGTCGTTTTCGCTTGCACCAGCACCGCCGACGTTCTCGGCCCGAGGCCGATCAACCTGCTGTTCGACACCTATGTCGCGATCGGCAACAGCATCACCGCGGGATTTCAGTCCGACGGCATCAACGATTCGACCCAACGGCAGGCGTACCCGCTCTTGGTTGCACGCCAGATGGGAACGCGCTACGCCTTCGCGTCCCTCAAGATGCCGGGCTGCCGCCCGCCGATAAACAACTTTCAGACGCAGACGCGCGTGACGCTTCCCGGCCAACCGGCCTCGACGTCGACGACCTGCGCGCTCCGCGACACGAACTCCATCACGGCAATTCTGAACAACGTCGCGGTCCCGGGCATCACGTCCAGCCAACCGACGATCCCGTTCGACACAAACTCGAGCGTCCTCTGGCAGCTGATCCTGGGGGGCAAACCGATGATCCAGAAGGCGCTCGACGCCGGACCGACCTTCGCCACTGTATGGGTCGGCAACAACGACGTCCTGGCGCCGGCGGTCCTGGGCCAACCGGCCGCGGCGACGAGTCAGGCCAACTTCGTCGCGAACTACTCGAAGCTGATCAACCAGCTCGTGGCGGGGGCCCGGGGAGTAAAGGGCGTCCTGATCGGGGTGGTCCAGGTGACCAACGCTCCGGTGCTATTCACGGCTCAAGCGCTCCAGAACCCGGCGTTCGTCGCAGGCCTATCGGCAATAGCCGGCAAGCCACTCGTCGTGGACCCGATCACCTGCACGCCCACTAGCACATCGCTGATCGCGCTGCCGATGTTCGCACAGATCAGGGCGGGCGTCCTGCCGCCGATCGTCGCCTGTGCGAAAACTCCGACGCCGCCGATCGGCGACATCTTCGTCCTCGACCCGGTCGAACAGGTCCAGGTGAAGGCAATCGTCGACGGGTACAACGGGTACATCAAGGCAAAGGCTGACAGCATTGGATTCGGGTACTACGATCCAAATGTCACGCTCGCTCGTCTGGCTACGCAGGACGCGGTGCTGGGATCGCATGTCCCGAACCTGGCCAGTCCGACTGCGACATTTGGGCAGTTCGTCACTCTGGATGGTGTCCATCCATCAGGTGCCACTCACGTGCAGGTGGCGAACGATCTGATGGCCGTGATCAACGCGAAGTACGGAACCCATCTCGCAGCGATCACCCCCTGACGCGCGTTCTGCTTCGACAAGCGATGGGGCG
>Ga0310811_10013351_pt1 | contig 10697 bp, 8 predicted proteins | sample YCmetagenome_FD_207642 | JGI IMG/M metagenome (GOLD analysis project Ga0310811, IMG submission 207642) | Soil microbial communities from experimental microcosm in Duke University, North Carolina, United States - YC | ecosystem: Engineered > Artificial ecosystem > Soil microcosm > Unclassified ...
GCCGGAGCCGTAAATGTACGACCGATCGTCGATCTTCCAGTTGGGCTCATAGGAAGCGAGATAATGTTCGCGTGAGGTCACTCCCAGGCTGCGTTGGTAATCGGCCTGGAATTTCAGTTTCTGACGCCAGTCGAGCCCCTCGCGGGTGAGCGACAATGCGCCTGATAGGCCCTCAGTGTCGCTGTTGCCGGTCGAGATATATCCGCTCAGTTCCGCGCGTCCCGACCATAGATCGAAAAAGCTGGCATCCTGCAGCTTGTGTATCTTTTCGTCGCTGCGTTTCTTCTTCCAGTCGTCGACCAGCTTGGCGATCGCTTCCTTGCTGTCGGGTGCGGCTGTGCCGGCATATTTCATGATCGTCGCCACGTCGCCTTCGTTGCCCGATGCGAGCGCCGCGTCGAGCATCGTCTTGATCTGCGGCGGAATCGATGCCGGATCGGCATTGGCGAGCAACATCGGCGCTGCTGCGATGAGAAGCAGGGGGAGGCGCATTGCGCGGCACATAGTACAGCTTCCCTGCCATTGAAATCGGAGTCGCGACGACCCGTTCATGCAATCGTATGCGTAACGTTTCCTGGCTCGCGGAATGGGCGGAATGCGGGGCGCGCGCTGACGGCTCCGTTCGAATCGCTACATCGTTACCCGGAGGCGTAAGGCCGGGGTGACTGCCTTGGATGAGTTAGCGCATGAGATGGGCCGAAAACGCCGCGATCACGTCCTCGTAGAGCTCGCGCTTGAACGGCACGATCAGCGCGGGAAGTTCATAGGGATCGACCCAGCGCCAGGTGCTGAACTCGGGATTTGCGGTCGCCAGGTTGATGTCCAGATCCTCGCCCAGAAAGCGGTAGAGGAACCAGGTCTGGCGCTGGCCGCGCCATTTGCCCCTCCACACCTTGCCGATCAGATCGTCGGGCAGATCGTAATAGAATTCGCCAGGCGCCTGGGCGATCAATTCGACTTTGTCGTGCCCCACGCCAATCTCTTCGCCGAGTTCGCGGACGGCGGCCTGACCCGCACTTTCGCCGGGATCGATCCCGCCCTGCGGCATCTGCCAGGCTTCCATCGTCGTATCGATGCGCTGGCCCGCGAACGCGAAACCGTCGCGGTTGAGGAGCATGATCCCGGCGCAGGGCCGATAGGGCAGATCGGTCTTGGTCGGGGCGTCGCTCACGCTGCCGCCTGCGCCATCGCACGATCGCCTTCGGCCTCGACGATGATGTCCTTCAGCGCCGCGAACGCACCCATCACGTCGCCGACGCTCGATGGGATCGCCTTCCGCAGCGTGATAAAGCCGTGGATGTTACCCTTGGCCTCGCGGAACACGACGGGCACGCCGGCCAGTGCTAGCGCGGCGGCATAGGCGCGGCCCTGATCGCGGATCGGGTCGAGACCGCCGGTCACCACCACCGCCGGCGGCATGCCGGCAAGATCGCCGAGCAGCGGCGAGCTGCGGATATGGTCGGCTTCGCTCTTATACGCCGCCATGAACCATTCCATGCTGTCGCGGGTCAGCAGATAGCCCTCGGCGAATTCGGCATAGGACGGATATTCCTTGCTGGCGTCGGTCGCCGGATAGAAAGGCAATTGCGCGATCACCGGCACCTTGGCGGGCTGGTCGCGCAGCGCGGCGGCGGTGACGATGACCAGGTTGCCGCCGGCGCTGTCGCCGCACAGCACCAACGAAGTCACCGAGCGGCCCAGTTCGGCGGGGCTGTTGGCGACCCAGCGCGCGGCGGCTTCGCAATCGTCCGGCGCGGCGGGCCAGGGGAATTCGGGAGCGAGGCGATAATCGACCGCGATCACCGGCAAGTCCAGCACGCGCGCCATCTCGGCGGTGAAGCTGCCATGGCTTTCGAGGTCGCCGATCACGAATCCGCCGCCATGAAAGAAGACGATTGCGGGGCCGGGTTCGCGGCTGGCGCGCGGATCGTAGAGGCGTGCGGGAATATCGCCGCCCGGGCCGGGGATGGAAAGGTCGAGCAGCGTGCCGAGCTCGCCCACCGGCGGATCGCCGACATCCTTCATCGCGACATACATCTGGCGCGCGGTCGGCGCGTCGAGTTCGTGCATCTTGGGACCGGGCAAATTGTTGAGGAAATCGAGGAATCCGCGGACGTCGGGGCGGACGAAGGGCTCGGTCATTCGGATAATCCTCTCGCTGGTGTCTGGCAATTTAGGTCTTAAGTTAAAACTTATGATCGCTGTCGTCCATCACCCTGACTATGTCGCACCAGGGCAACCCAAATCCGGCTATCAATGGAACAAGAACGGCGCGATCCGCGACTTGCTCCGCGAGGCCGGCGATTCGATCGCCTGGTTCGAGCCGGAAATGATGCCGCGCCGATGGTTGGAAGCCGCGCACGACCCGGATTACGTCGCCGAAGTGATCGAGGTACGAGTGCCGCGCGATAAGGAGCGACGGATCGGTTTTCCAATCAACGCTACGGTCGCCAACCGGGCGCAGATCGTTCCCGGGGGCACCTATCTGGCGGCGCGGCTCGCTCTCGATCGCGGATTTGCCGCCAATAGCGCGGGTGGCAGCCATCATGCGCTCGCCCATACCGGTGCGGGCTATTGCGTGTTCAACGACCTCGCCATCGCGGCGATCCGTCTCGCGGAGGAGGGGCGCCGCGTCTTGATTGTCGATTGCGACGTACATCAGGGCGACGGCACCGCGGCGTTGACCGCCGGCCACCCGGCAATCGCAACCTATTCGATCCATGCCGAGAAGAACTTCCCGGCACGCAAGGCGCGCTCGACGCTCGACGCGGCACTGCCGGATGGGCTGGGCGACGACGCCTATCTCGCCGCGTTGGAAGAGACGCTCGCGCCGCTGCTCGACGCGGAGCGGCCCGACCTGATCCTCTACCAGGCGGGAGTCGATCCATTCGGCGGCGATCGGCTGGGCCGGCTCGATCTGAGCGACGACGGCCTGGTCCGCCGCGAACAGCTGGTCGCTCGGCTGGCGATCGAGCGAGGCCTTCCCCTCGCGAGCACGGTCGGCGGCGGCTATGGCGACGATGTTCTGGCGATCGCGCGACGTCATGTTGCGGCGATCCTGACCCTGGGTGCGGTCTTCGAGGATCAGGCTTTCAAACAGCGCTAGGCGGCGCTCGCAGCCGCCGGGTCGAACGGGCCGCGGGTCTGACGTTTCGAGCCCGGCCGCGTAATCGCGCACTTTCGTTTCGCCGGTATGGCAAAGAACGGTTTTCACGGGGATGTAATGTATCTACGTTGGCTCCAGGGGGTTCCGCGCCTAGAGAGACCCCGAACACGACCGCAGGATTTAGTGCTGACATGGCGACCGCCGTCCACGAAGTGACGCCCACCGAGGCGTCGGCAAACCCACAAGCAGAATCGATCGTCGTCCGTTTCGCCGGAGATTCCGGCGACGGCATGCAGTTGACCGGGGGACAGTTCACTCTGTCCACGGCGCTCGCCGGCAACGATTTGTCGACTTTCCCCGACTTTCCCGCCGAAATCCGCGCCCCGCTGGGAACGCTGTTCGGCGTGTCGGCATTCCAGATCAATTTCGGGTCGACCTCGATCGAGACCGCGGGCGATGCGCTCGACGTGCTGGTCGCAATGAACCCGGCGGCGCTCAAGACTAATGTCAACGAGCTCAAGCCCGGCGGCTTGATCATCGCCGACACCGGCGAATTCACCGAGCGCAACCTCGCCAAGGCGAAGTACGAGTCGAACCCGATCGAGGATGGCAGCCTGGCCAAGTGGCAGGTGCTGGCGTTCGACATCTCCGCGCTGACAGTTGCGGCGGTCAAGCCCTTCGGGCTGGGCAACAAGGAGGCTCTGCGCTGCAAGAATATGTGGACACTGGGGCTCGCGCTCTGGATGTTCGACCGTGAACGCCAGCCGCTGATCGACTGGCTCAAGGCCAAGTTCGCCAAGGCGCCGGCACTGGCGGAGGCCAATATCGCCGCGCTCAACGCCGGCCATGCTTATGGCGAGACCGCCGAACTCTCGGGTCCGCTCAAGCAGCACCACGTTCCGGCGGCGGCGGCCGAGCCGGGCCTGTACCGTACCGTTACCGGCGCGGAAGCCGTGTCGATGGGACTGGTCGCGGGTGCGCAACTCGCCGATCTGCCGATGTTCTTCGGCGGCTATCCGATCACGCCGGCCTCCGCGATCCTGCATCATCTGTCGCGGCTCAAGGAATATGGCGTCACGACCTTCCAGGCGGAGGACGAGATCGCCGCGGTCGCGAGCGCGATCGGCGCTTCCTATGCCGGTCAGCTCGGCGTCACTTCGTCGTCGGGCCCCGGCATCGCGCTCAAGGGCGAGGCGATCGGCCTCGCGATCATGACCGAGCTGCCCTTGGTGATCGTCAACTCGCAGCGTGGCGGGCCGTCGACCGGCCTCCCGACCAAGACCGAGCAATCGGACCTCTATCAGGCGGTCTATGGCCGCAATGGTGACGCGCCCATGCCGGTCGTCGCCGCGCGTTCGCCGGCCGACGCGTTCGAGGTCGCGATCGAGGCTTGCCGCATCGCCACCCAGTACATGACTCCGGTGATGCTGCTGACCGACGGCTATATCGCCAACGCGGCCGAGCCGTGGAAGGTGCCCGAGGTCAGCGATTACGCTCCGTTTCCGGTGACCTTCCTGGACAAGGCGCCCGAAAGCGGCTTCCTGCCTTATGCGCGCGACGACAAGCTCGCGCGGCCCTGGGTCAAGCCGGGCACGCCGGGCCTGCTCCACCGCATCGGCGGGATCGAGAAGAAGCAGGGCACGGGCAATATCGATTACTCGCCCGCCAACCACCAGGAAATGACCGACACTCGCAAGGCGAAGGTCGACGGGATCAAGGTGCCCGACCAGGCGATAGAGATCGGCAATCCCGGCGGCAAGCTGGCGGTAGTCGGCTGGGGTTCGACCTTCGGCCCGATCCATCAGGCGGTGAAGCGGGCGAGGCGCAAGGGGCTCGATGTCAGCCACATCCACCTCCGCCACATCTGGCCGATGCCGGCCAATCTCGGCGATTTGCTCAAGGGTTACGAGAAGATCCTCGTTCCGGAAATGAACACTGGGCAACTCAAGACGGTGTTGCGCGATCAATATCTGGTCGACGCCAAGCCGCTCAATAAAGTGTCGGGCCAGCCCTTCCGCATCGCGGAGATCGAGGCGGCGATCGAAGGAATCCTCGCATGAACGACATGACGCCACCGGTAGCGAAAAGCTTGCCCAAGGATTGGGAAACCGACCAGGAAGTGCGCTGGTGCCCGGGCTGCGGCGACTATGCGATTCTGAAGGCGGTGCAGCGGACCATGCCCGAGATCGGCGCGCGGCCCGAAAACACCGTGTTCGTCAGCGGCATCGGCTGCTCGTCGCGCTTTCCCTATTACATGGAGACCTATGGCTTCCATACGATTCATGGCCGCGCGCCGGCGGTGGCGACGGGGGTCAAGCTTGCCAATCCCGAGCTCGACGTGTGGATCATCACCGGCGACGGCGACGCGCTGTCGATCGGCGGCAACCACACGATGCACTTGTTGCGCCGTAACCTGAATTGCCAAATCCTGTTGTTCAACAACGAGATATACGGCCTGACCAAGGGGCAATATTCGCCGACCAGCCGCGAGGGCACGCGCTCGCCGTCGACTCCGTTCGGCTCGGTCGATCATCCGGCCAAGCCGTGCGCCTTCGCGCTCGGATCGGGCGCGCGGTTCGTTGCGCGCGGCATCGACGTCCACAAGAACCTGCCCGCCGTGCTCAAGGCGGCATATGCCCATCAGGGCGCCGGCTTTGTCGAGATCTTCCAGAACTGCATCGTCTATAATGACGACGTGTTCGCGGCCTTCACGGAAAAGGCCAATGCCCCCGGGCATCAGCTTTGGGTCGAACATGGCCAACCGTTGCTGTTCGCGAACGGCACCAAGGGGCTGACGATGGACACCGACCGGCTGGTGCTGAAGGTGGTCGACGTCGTCGACGGCGACTGGCAGAGCGCCGGTGTCGCGATTCATGACCAGACCAACCGCGGGCTTGCGCATATGCTGGTCGAAATGCCGTTCGGGGCGTTTCCGATGGCGCTGGGCGTTATCTACGACGATCCCGCCCCGACATTCGACAGCGCGGTCATCGCGCAGAACAAGCAGGTGAGCGAAGGCAAGAAACCCGACCTGCAGAAACTGCTGAGCCAAGGCCAGACCTGGCAAGTCGAGAAAGAGCCACGACCCGAATAAGTCTTTTTGATTCACGCGGAGGCGCGGAGGCGCGAAGTCACGTGAGTTCGGGTTTCGCGCAGAGGCGCAAATGGCGCAAAGTTGGTGGTCTCGGCTGCAGGCTCATGACTCACGCGAGCTTCGCGTCGCGAAGCTCTATGAAACGCCGAGCTCTCAGCGCCTCTGCGCGAACTGGTCACGTCGGCACAAGTCCGCGACCACGGCGTTGTAGCGCGATGATCGTTCCGGACGCAGATCTTCTTCGCGCCTCCGCGCCTTCGCGTGAATCAAACCTTTCATAACGAGCCCCAATGACCGCACCGACCCTTCTCTGGCTGCGCCGTGACCTCAGGCTTGCCGACCAGCCGGCATTGCTGGCGGCGGTCCAGCAGGGGCCGGTCATTCCGGTCTACGTCCTTGATGACGAGACTCCGAAGCATCGCAAGATGGGTGCTGCCTCGCGCTGGTGGCTGCATCATAGCCTGGACGCACTCGACAAGGCCCTGCGCGAAAGAGGATCGCGGCTGATCCTGCGGCGCGGGAAGTGCGACGAGGAATTGGTCAAGGTCGCCGAAGACGTGGGCGCCGGTACGGTCCACGCAATCCGGCACTACGAACCCTGGTGGCGCAATGCCGAGCGGGCGGTGGCGAAACGACTCGATCTCGTCTGTCACGATGGTAATTTTCTCTCCCCGCCCGGGTCGATCACGAGCGGCAGCGGCGAGCCGTACAAGATCTACACGCCGTTCTGGCGCGCGCTGCGGGACCTTATGCCGCCGGCGCATCCGCTCGACCGGCCGCGCGCAATTCCGGCGCCATCTCGCTGGCCGCAAAGCGAAAGGCTGAGCGACTGGGACCTGCTACCGACCAAGCCGAATTGGGCAGCCGGTTTCGCCAAGGAATGGGTGCCGGGCGAAGGTGGAGCACACGACCGGGTCGACGACTTCGTCGACGAGGTCGATCGCTATGACGATACCCGCAACCTGCCGTCGATCGAGGGCAGTTCGCGCCTGTCGCCACACCTTCATTTCGGCGAGGTCTCGCCTGGCTATGTCTGGCACCGAATGGCGGGAAAGGGCGGGTCGTCGTCGGTCTTCCTGAGCGAACTCGCCTGGCGCGATTACGCCCAGAACGTCATCCTGCAATTGCCTGATTATGGCGCCAAAAACGGCCGTGAGCGGTTCGACGACCTTCCCTGGCGCTCGGGCAAGGCTGCGCAAGACGACCTGCGGGCGTGGCAGCGCGGTGAGACGGGTTATCCGATCGTCGATGCCGGCATGCGCCAGCTCTGGGCGACCGGGTGGATGCACAATCGCGTGCGGATGATCGCTGCGTCGTTCCTGATCAAGCACCTGCTGATCGATTGGCGCGAAGGGGAACAATGGTTCTGGGACACGCTGGTCGATGCCGATTACGGTAATAACAGCGTCAATTGGCAATGGGTCGCCGGCACCGGGATCGATGCCAATATGTGGGGCCGGATCATGGCCCCGCTGACTCAGTCGGAGAAGTTCGACGCAGGCGACTATATTCGCCAATGGGTACCCGAACTCGCCCACATTCCCGATCCGGCGATCCACGACCCCGAGCAGGCGGGACGCCGGCCGTCGGGTTATCCCGCTAAGCTTATCGGTCATCGCGAAGCGCGCGAGCGGGCCCTGACCGCGGCCAAAATGGTGCGATAACTTACCCAAATCACTTGGCGAAACGTCTGCGACATGCTTTGAGGAAAGGCATGGATGCGCCTACGAGCGATAGGGGGCAGCGCAGCCGCGGAGGACCGTTCGCGCCGATCGGGCGACGGCTGTTGGCGCGCATCGACAAGTGCCTCAATCAGGGGGCAATTACCGTTTCGTTACCCGAGAGCGGCGCGCCGATGCGGCTTGGCGGCCGCGCGCCCGGGCCCGAGGCGATCGTCATCCTCAACACCTGGCGGGCCCTGTGGCGGCTGGCGACCGCTGGCTCGGCCGGCTGGTACGAGGCTTGGGCGGCGGGCGAATGGGAAAGCCCGGATCCGGTGGCGCTGTTCGAGCTCTTCTCGCTCAACCGGCACAGTCTCGCAGGCACGGGCCGAGCGCAGGGTGTGTCTCGGCTGTTGCGCCGCTTGTGGCACAAGGCGCGCCGCAACGATCGCGCCGGTGCGCGGCGCAACATCCACGACCATTATGATCTGGGCAACGAGTTCTACGAATTGTGGCTCGATCCGACGATGACCTATTCGAGCGCGATGTTCGACGCGCCGGGCCAAAGCCTGGAAGGCGCCCAACACGTCAAGCTCAAGGCCATTCTCGATCGCACTGCGACCAAGCCCGGCGATCATATCCTCGAAATCGGCTGCGGCTGGGGCTCGTTCGCGGAGACCGCGGCGAAGGCGGGGATCGCCGTCCATGGCATCACGCTGTCAACCGAGCAGAAGGCCTATGCCGAGGCACGAATGGCGCGGCAGGGGCTCGACGGGGTCGAGATCGAGCTGATCGATTATCGTGACGTCACCGGCACGTTCGATGGCGTAGCCAGCATCGAGATGGTCGAGGCCGTCGGCGAGGAATATTGGCCGGATTATCTTGCCGCGATCGCCCGCGTGCTCAAGGCCGGCGGGCGCGCCGCGATCCAGTATATCGCGATCGATGACGCGATGTTCGAGGGCTATGCGCGCAACGTGGACTTCATCCAGCGCTACGTGTTCCCAGGCGGCATGCTGCTGTCGGAGAGCCGCTTCCAGGCGCTGGCGGAGAAAGTCGGGTTGGCGTGGCGCGATCGGCACGCTTTCCGGCTGGACTATGCCGAGACGCTTAAGCGCTGGCGCGAAGCGTTCGATGCGGTCGTCGCAGCGGGCAAATTACCGGACAGGTTCGATAAACATTTCATCGGCTTGTGGCGCTTTTATTTGATGTACTGTGAAGGCGGATTCCGCGGCGGCGGGATCGATGTCGCGCAGGTGACCTTGATCAAGGAGGGGTGATGAAAGGTTTTGGTCTGCTTGCCGCATTCGCACTGGCGGGGGTGGCGTCGGCGCAATCGGTCATCGCCACGCCCGACAATAGCGCGAAGCTCCGCCAGGTCGGCGCCGAGGTGCTGTTCTGGAGCCAGCCGCAGCGCGACCAGAATTTCCGCCAGATGGAAAAGATCTTCCCCGGCCATGTCGTCAAGGCCGGGGCCAAGGTCCGCCCGCTTCCCAACGGCAAACCGCTCCCGATAGCGGAGACGGACGTCAAAGCGAGCCTGGCCGACCTGAACATCGCCGGACTGATCGTGGTGCAGGATGGGAAGGTCCGGCTCGAACGCTATGGGCTCGGCTACGGCGCTGATGGACGCTGGACCAGCTTCTCGGTCGCCAAGTCGTTCACCTCGACCCTGGTCGGCGCGGCGATCCGTGACGGGTATATCAAGTCGATCGACGATCCGGTGACGCGATACATCCCGGATCTCGCCGGCGGCGGGTATGACGGCGTGACGGTGCGCCAGCTGCTGACGATGACGTCGGGCGTGAAGTGGAACGAGGATTATACTGATCCCAAGTCCGACGTGGCCCGGATGTTCTCCGACCCGGTACCGGCGGGGCAGGACCCGACCGTCTGGTACATGAAGAAGCTTCCCCGCGAGAGCACGCCCGGTACGAAATGGGTCTACAAGACCGGTGAGACCAACCTGATCGGCGTGCTGGTCGAGCGCGCGACCAAGAAGAGCCTGGCCGACTATCTGACCGAGAAGGTGTGGAAGCCCTGGGGAATGGAGCGCGACGCGTTCTGGATGACCAACCCGGCGGGAAGCGAGGTCAGCGGATGCTGCCTGTCGGTGAGCTTGCGCGATTATGCCCGGATGGGGATGTTCGCGCTGTCGGGTGGCAAGGGCGTGGTGCCCGACGGCTGGTTCGCCAGTGCGACCACCAATCAGGTGCCGATCCCCAAGGACGAAGGCGGCTTCGGCTATGGCTATCAATGGTGGACGATGCCCGGCGGCCGCTTCGCCGCGCTCGGCATTTTCGGCCAGAGCATCATGGTCGATCCGGCGAAGAAGCTGGTTGTCGTCATGTCGGGATCGTGGCCGACCGCGACGGCCGAGAAGCTGTCGGCGGAGCGAGCCGAATTCTGGAAGAAGATCGAGGCGGCGGCGGAATAGGGACTGTCAACTCCGCACGACTACATCGTCACCCCGGCCTTGTGCCGGGGTCTGCCGGGCAGCACGTCACGGTGCCAGAGGCGGAAGGCCGAGACCCACCGCAAGGTCATTCCAAGTCGGATTGAGCTCTTCAATTAGATTGTATTTGTATTCGCGAGGCCAGCGTTTGATCTGCTTTTCGCGCGTGATGACGGCCTCCATCGTATCTCCGGTCATATACCAGACAAGTCGATAGACGCCGTACCTTTTGGTAAAGCCGCCGAATGTACCCTCACGGTGCTGGATGATTCGACCTACTAGATTGGACGTAACCCCAGTGTAGAGCGTGCTGTGATACGCCTTGGCCAGAAGATAGACGCAAGGTGTTCGTTCGATCTCCACGCCATAGTCTGCCGCCCG
>Ga0310811_10013353_pt1 | contig 10695 bp, 9 predicted proteins | sample YCmetagenome_FD_207642 | JGI IMG/M metagenome (GOLD analysis project Ga0310811, IMG submission 207642) | Soil microbial communities from experimental microcosm in Duke University, North Carolina, United States - YC | ecosystem: Engineered > Artificial ecosystem > Soil microcosm > Unclassified ...
TGTTTCTGCGACGGCGCTGCTGTTGCCAATAGGCTGCGGCCCCGGAGCTCCCTGTGCAGCCGCCACAAGGAGCAGGCTGAAGAGGTAGAGGGTAAATTGTTTTGCGTTCATGGGGTGATTATTTGAATATAATAAATCAACCCCGATGCCAGTTGGTAATTAATTGAAAACCAATCACCTTCGTATCCCGCCTTCCTATTATTCTTCCACCGATGGGAATGACTATTCCCGCCCTAGCGGAGTATATCTTCTATCGTCTGTAGTTCTTCCGGGGAGAACCAGGTATTCCGAAAACACTGGAGCGAGTCCGTTACCTGTTCGGGCTTACTGACACCGATGAGGACGGAGGTGACCCGCTTATCTTTCAGGATCCAGGCCAGGGCCATCTGGGCAAGCGTTTGTTCCCGTTTGATGGCCAGCTCGTTCAGCCTTTTGATCTTGCCGACCGTCTGCTCCGTGACAGCCGATTCCTGCAGGAAGCCGGTAGGTTTTGCCGCCCTGGAATCGGATGGGATGCCTTTGAGGTATTTATTGGTCAGAAGCCCCTGCGCCAGTGGTGAGAAAGGGATACAGCCTACTCCTTCCTTTTCCAGCAGGTCGAGCAGGCCTTCTTCGACCCATCGTTCGAACATCGAGTATTTGGGTTGGTGGATCAGGCAGGGTGTGCCCAGCTGTTTCAGGATCTGCAGGGCTTTGGCCGCCTCTTCCGCCCGGTAGTTGGAGATCCCGACATATAATGCTTTACCCTGGCGGACGATGAGGTCCAGGGCCGCCATAGTCTCTTCAAGAGGTGTATTCGGATCGGGCCGGTGATGATAAAAGATGTCCACGTAGTCGAGTCCCATCCGTTGCAGGCTCTGATCGAGGCTGGATACCAGGTATTTTTTTGAACCCCATTCCCCATAGGGACCGGGCCACATATAATAACCGGCCTTGGTGGAGATGATCAGCTGGTCGCGATAACCATGGAAATCCTGTTTCAGGATGCGGCCGAAATTCTCTTCCGCCGATCCCGGCGGTGGGCCATAATTGTTAGCCAGGTCAAAATGAGTGATACCGGAGTCCAACGCCAGACGAAGTATACTCCGACAGTTCTCCAGGGTGTCCACCCCCCCGAAATTGTGCCAGAGCCCAAGGGACACTGCGGGCAACAAAAGCCCGCTGCGGCCGCAGCGTCTGTATTCCATGGAATCATAGCGGGTAGAAACTGGTTTATAGCTCATTGTCGGGGAAATTGTGGGCTAAATTTAGGTAACTTTATCATACCTCCAACAGGACAATTGCGCTATCTGCGCAGTTGATCTAACCAGCACTGCTCACCTTGATCTTTTGTTCCAGCTGATCGACTCCTGTTTTTAACCTGACCGAATCTCCGATGCTGAGCACCGCGGTCTTTGATATATTGAAGATGGTATCTATCCGGAAGACCACGCCGGTCGCGATCATATAATCTACTCCTGCACCGGTCCGGCTGATACGTTGCGCCAGTATTGGTTCCAGGGCCTCGGTCTCAAACTGCACCGCAGCGGTATCGGGCATTTTTATTTCGCCCTCGCCGGTCTTCAGCGAAATAGTAAGCGGACAAAGGATATTGTATTCAGCGGTCAGCGGGTCCTGGCCAAAGGAAAGTCCCGTCAGTGTCCATTGGTCCTTTCTGCTCAATTCCTTTATTCCGCCGGGATTGGGATCTTCGTAGATGACCTTTAGCGTATCACCTATGTAGCCTACGAGTTCGGAATACATGTGATCGCTGTCGCCGCGCCAGTCGATGATCAGGGCGAGCTTATCAAAACCGATGGTTTTGGTCACATTGGTGATGTGAGTATACGCTGGATCCACCCTGACCCCGCCAAGGTTTACCGAATCTATTCGATGGCTTGTCTTATCATAGAGGATCAGTACACTTTCCTGTCCTTCCTTGCGGGATTGCATCACAAGACGATAATGAGAGAGATCGGCCTGCTTTATCCCGGTGGGCATGCTGTCCTGCATTGCTGTTGTCGCAGGCTTTTTGCTGTTGCAGGCGGCCAGGATGAACAGGCACGAATAGATCAGATAGCGCATTATACTTTCTTTTTGCTATATACTTTCACTGGCGAGCCTTCTGCGAGGAAAACCGACTGGGGCTGGCGCGTTTCAAGCGTACCGAACGCCGGCCCGTATAATTTCCCAAAGTCGCATTCGACCTCGTATTCCTTTACCGGATAGAGATCCCAGCCCGGGTGCGCCACCTGGTATTCATTGGTCCGGTTCGTTCCGGCATGGGCATAACCCCAGAAATGTTCGGTGATGAATTCCTCCTGGCTGCCGGTGATCAAGGGCTGGGAGACACTGTCAGCAAGTACGCTCAACTGGTTCCAACGCCCTTTGAATTTCCAGCGATAAGCCGATCGAAGGGTCCGGCTCTGGTTGTCCAGGTTTTCCTGGTAAGCCATCGGGAGACTTATATAGCGTTCGCGGAAAAGGGTATTTGCGACGAAGGTGACGGCTGGCAGGGGTACGATCTCCCGGATGAAGACCACCCCCCTTTTCCAGGTCTCCCCTTCTTTGAAACGAATATAAAAACGAAGGTTGACCTCGGGAAAGCGGGTATGGAAAGGGATCGACAGGCCCCGTACCCTTACCTCGCGGAACTGAAATCCGACCAGGCTCACATAAACCTCGCCATCCCATTTGTCGAGCTCTGTCCGGGCAGGCAACAGGGGTTTTAAGTCAGCCGGGTCGACCGCGTAATTGGCCATGATGAGCTTCCTCCATTCAGCGGTCAGGAAAAGGGTCGTCGACATGGCGTGCCGGGTTTATCAGTACAATAATCTTGTCTTGATCGTCTGTTTTACTTTCTTCAGGAGCTCCAGCGCCTGGTTAGACAGACGTTTGTCGATGTCCAGCACCACATACCCGATCTCATCATTGGTCTTCAGGTATTGCGCGAGGATATTGATGCCGTGCTGGGAAAGCGTAAGGTTGATCTCAGACAACACCCCCGGGACGTTCTTATGCACATGGAGGATGCGGTGTGTGCCTTCCTGGTGCGGGAGACTCAGGGCAGGGATGGTATGGCTGCCGAGCGTCATGCCCGTCTCGAGATACTGGAAGAGCTTATTGCTGACATCTTCCCCGATGTTCTCCTGCGCCTCTTCTGTAGAGCCCCCGATATGAGGGGTAAGGATGACGTTGGGGAGGCCCTGCAAGGGGGTGGTAAATTTATCACCGTTCTTCTCTGGTTCCCAGGGATAGACATCTACCGCGGCCCCGGAGAGCTGACCTTCCTGGAGGCATTTGGCCAGACCTTCGAGGTCCACGACTTCGCCCCGGGCGTAGTTGAGAAGGATCGAACCCTTCTTGAACTGTTTCAGGACGTTCTTATTGATCATATTCTTAGTCTGGGCCGTCTCAGGTACGTGAAGCGTGATGATATCGGCCTGGCTGACGACTTCTTTGATCGTTTTTTTGGCTTCTGCGTTGCCCAGGGGGAGTTTGGTCACCGTATCGTAGAAAATGACCTTCATGCCGAGGGCTTCAGCCAGGATGCTGACCTGGGTGCCGATATTCCCATATCCTATGATTCCCAGTGTCTTACCTCTTAATTCATAACTTCCCTTGGCTTCTTTGAGCCACACGCCCTCATGGGCGGCCTTGCTTTTGTCAGGAATGCGGCGGATCAGCATGATGGCCAGGCCGATGACCAGCTCGGCGACCGAACGGGTATTGGAATAAGGGGCGTTGAATACCACGACTCCCTGGTTGGTAGCGGATTTCAGGTCAACCTGGTTGACTCCTATGCAAAAGCAGCCGATGGCCTGGAGCTTTTTGGCGGCGTTCAGCACTTTGGAGGTGATCTGCGTCTTGGAGCGGATCCCCAGCAGGTGAACGTCCTTGATCTCATTGATGAGCTGCTCTTCGGATAAGGCGCCGCCCAGCTTTCGGACGGAGGCATAACCCGAGTCTTTAAAATGTTTTACCGCTGCATCACTGATGTTCTCTAAGAAAAGTATGTTAATCTTTTCTTTAGGATAGCTGGTAGTTTTCTTATCCGCCATAATTTTGCCCTGCTTTTTGCGTTAGTTTCCGAAATGGAATGCAAATTAACACCGGATTATTTTATTTTTGCCGTTTTCTAACCCAAATAATTATTGAAGCTGGATGACACGAGCCGTAAGGCGACTGCATCTGACAATTAAAAGACAAATTTCTCCGGATGAAGAGTATTGGATATTTAGTGTTGTCCGTAACCTTGTTGGTCGTATCGTGTGGTCAGGCTCAGCCTCCAAAATCCGCTCAAATTGATACTGTCGCAGTCGCATCTTCGCCTGCTCCGGCGCTGACGGGACCGGAATTGCAGCATTATACTTCGATCACGGATCGTTTTTTCGATCCGATGCTTGGTGGACATTTCAACGGTAGTATTCTGGTGGCCAAGAATGGCGTGATCATTTTTGAACGCTACAAGGGATTTCGCAATCCTGCGCGGAAACTGGATTCGATCAATGACCATACCGCGTTCCATCTGGCTTCGGTCTCCAAGACCTTCACCGCAATGAGCACCCTGAAGCTGTGGCAGGAAGGCAAACTGGACATTCATGACTCGGTAAGCAAGTATTTACCGGCCTTCCCCTTCCCTGCTGTTACGATCCAGACCCTGCTCGATCACCGGAGCGGTTTGCATAACTATGTCCATTTTATGGACAAACCAGGGATCAACAAACATTATTTTCTTGAAAATAAGGATGTATTGCAATATATCGTCGATCATGCCCATGACCGGGAAGTGTTCAGCGGGGTGGCCAATCGCCATTTTGAATATTCCAATACGAACTTTGCGCTGCTGGCCCTGATCATCGAGAAGGTATCGGGTCTCTCCTACCCCGACTATCTCAGCCGGACCTTTTTTCAGCCGCTGGGAATGAAGGACACCTATGTTTACACCTTGTCCGATTCGGCAAAGGCAATGCCCTCCTATTATCAGAATGGGCGTCCCTTCCGGATGGAGTTCCTGGACCTGGTGTATGGGGACAAAAATGTCTATTCCACGGTTCGGGATATGTATAAATGGGATCAGGCGCTGCGCTCGGGCCAGCTTTTCTCCAAAGGGATTTTGGACAGCGCCTATTCAGGATACAGCTTTGAAAAACCCGGCCAGCGGAATTATGGTCTTGGCTGGCGGATGCTGATGATCCCCAATGGCAAAAAGCTCATCTATCACAATGGCTGGTGGCATGGCAACAGGACCGTCTTTGTCCGGATGCTGGACGAAAATGCGACGATCATCGCCCTCAGCAACAACGACTATAAGAACGTCTATTCGGCCAAACGTCTTTGCGATCTATTTGGCGACTACCGCCAGGGCAACGAAAGCTTCGACGAAGGGGAATCCGATCCGACGACGATATCCGGCTCTGCTGCCGGCGAAGAACCCCATGAGGTGAGGCCGGTGCCCAGGAAAAAGGTCGCGGCCCGTTCCCATGCGGCTGTTCGTACTCATCATGGAGTCAAAAAGGCGCCCGCCCATACTACCCACCCGGCAAAAAAGAAAGTGAAGAAGAAAATTGCCTAAATTTCCACATGGAAATTTTTTCAGCCGACCAGATCAGGGCCTGGGATGCATACACTATTTCACACGAGCCGGTAAGCTCCATCGACCTGATGGAAAGGGCGGCCACCAGCTGTCTGAACTGGCTGGAGAAGAATAATTACCTGGGCCGCAGTTTTTCCATTTATTGCAGCAAGGGCAACAACGGCGGGGATGGCCTGGCGCTTGCCCGGATGCTCTCTGTCCAGGACTGCCCTGTCACCGTATACATCCTTGAATTTGGTCATATCGGGACCGAAGACTTCCAGGTCAACCTGGCCCGTCTTCACCAGACGCCTGTAGAGGTACGTTTCATACAGGGGGCGGAGCATTTTTATCCTGTTGAGCCCGGGGAGGTGCTGATCGACGCACTGTTTGGTTCGGGCCTGAACCGGAAGCTGGAGGGCGTGGCGGAAGAGCTGGTCCGGCACTTGAATGCATCCGGCAATGAGATCATCGCCATCGACATTCCCAGCGGGATGTTCGTGAGCAGCACATCGCGCGGGAACACGATCATCCGGTCCACTTATACGCTGAGCTTTCAATGCTATAAACCGGCCTTCCTGGTTCCGGAAAATGAGCCCTTCGCCGGTGAGGTCCATATCCTGGACATTGGTCTGGACCCAGCCTACCTGCAGCAGGTCACGGGGGAAGCCGAACTGCTTGACGAAGCGATCATCGGCGCCATCTTCAAACCCCGGAAAAATTTTGCGCATAAAGGAAATTTCGGTCATGCCTTGCTGATAGCGGGCAGCTATGGCAAGATGGGGGCCGCCGTTCTTGCGTCGCGGTCCTGTCTGCGCGCGGGGGCGGGACTGCTGACCTGCCAGGTGCCGGGCTGTGGATATGCCATCCTGCAGACGACGGTGCCGGAGGCGATGATCGAGGTCGATGCGGACGAGAAGATCCATACTTCCGTTGCCGGGGAGCTGGGAAGGTATTCGGTCATCGGCATCGGGCCCGGCCTCGGGACCGATGAGCAGACTTTCGTGTTTCTTCGCGATGTCCTTTCGCGGTATAAAAGACCGATGGTATTGGATGCGGACGCACTGAATATATTGAGTACACATCCGGAGCTATGGGAGTCGGTTCCCCCCTACTCTATCCTGACGCCGCATCCCAAGGAATTCCATCGCCTTTTCGGTCCTTCGCCCGACGATTTTGCCCGGCTGGAAAAGGCCCGGGAGATGGCGCGGTTACATCAATGTATCATAGTGCTGAAGGGGCATTATACTTATATCGCGATGCCCGGGGGCAAGGGCTATTTCAATTCTACGGGGAATGCAGGAATGGCGAAGGGCGGAAGCGGAGATGTGCTGACGGGCATACTTACGGCCCTTCTTTCACAGGGGTATTCGCCGGGTGAGGCCGCATTACTGGGAGTCTACCTGCATGGGCTGGCGGGAGATTGCGCGGCGGCCAGCTGGTCACAGGAAAGCATGCTGCCGTCCGATCTGACGGAACATCTGGGCGCGGCGTTTCGCCTGATCGCGAAAAGGGTGTAAACTATTTTGAGAAATTGGGGAATCGTTTTATTTTTGCAACCCGTTTTATCGATTTTCATATCTCGGGAAGTAGCGCAGCCCGGTAGCGCACTACGTTCGGGACGTAGGGGTCGCAGGTTCGAATCCTGTCTTCCCGACTATATTGGGCAAAGCCTGTAAATCAAGCATTTACGGGCTTTGTTATTTTAGGTTTTTATTGTCGAATTGATATACAACAAGTTAATAGTTCAATCCTGTCATCTTTTCTATGATCAATCTGAAAATTTATGCGGGAGTCTTATTTATGCATAGATATTAGCAAGCTCGAATAAAAAGAAGGTGGTGTCTATAACACCTCTTGAAGTAGCCCTGAGAGCTTTTGGTTTTGGTGTTAAAAGATTTGGCGGAAGCGTTGTACTTCTATTATCAAAGAAGTTCAGCAACATTACGAAGCTTATAAGAATTCAACTAAATGACTGACGGAATTCCAAGGGGGTGAAGTTTGTTTTGTTCTTAAACAATTTACTGAACGACTGCGGATATTCAAAGCCTAACTCATAAGCGATCTCACTGACCGTCATATTGGTAGCGGTCAGGATATATTTCGCTTTTTCAATCAGTTTATTTTGGATATGCTGCTGTGTGCTTTGACCGCTGAGACATCTAAGCATATCACTCAGGTAATTGGCAGACATATTTAACGCGTTAGAAAAATACTGGACCGAAGGTATTCCTTTTAAGGCGAGGTTTCCATCTTCAAAATAATCACCCAGCAGCTTTTCAAAGTTGATCAGCAGTTCACTGTTTGCCGTTTTGCGTGTGATGAACTGCCGGCTGTAGAACCGGGTACAATAATTCAGCAACAATTCAATTTGTGAAATAAGTATATCCTGGCTGTAAATGTCTATCCCCGAACCGTATTCCTTTCGAATGGTATCCATAACTTCTTCAATAGTTATTGATTCTTTGCCTGAAAGGTGGAGGGCTTCATGTACAGCATAAGAGAAAAAACCAAGCCGGGTAATTTTTGCGGCCAATGGGTAAGCTCTTATAAAATCCGGGTGTATCAACATGGTCCAACCCTGGAGATGTACATCATCTGTCAGTTCAGAAATAATGACCTGGTTAGGGCCGTGAAAAACCATTGCGCCCTCCTGAAAATCATAATAATGCTGCCCGTATTTCATCGTACCGGTATAATTCATTTTCCTGCTTATCGTATAGAAATCGTGAGTTTTGTTTCTCAGCTTTTCGTTATGATAACTTTTAATATCCTCATGCCGGATCAGGCTGAATAGCGGATGCTGCGGCTTTTCAACCCCTAACAAGGCATGATATTCGGAAATTGATCTGATATGGTAAGGCTTCTCTGTTTTCACACTCTGAATTTAATCAAAATTGGTAGATAGCGATATATTTTTGAAGGCTTCAAACTCTTCCAGATCACGCGCCCTTTTAGCCATAATCATTTCAAAGCTGTCGGGCCCTAAGATCAGGTGTACCGGCGGATTTTCCATGTTTGCGAGGTTGATCAGCTCCGTTGCCAGTTTTTGCGGGTCGCCGGGCTGCTTTCCGGCCCTTTCTGCATAACTTTTATAGGTATTTGCGCTTTCATAGGCAGGGATAGGAGCTTTCGCATAATAAAGCGAGCCTTCGTTTAAAAAGTTAGTCCTGAAAGAACCGGGCAACACTACCGTAGGCTTAATATTGAGATGTGCTCCTTCCATCGCCAATGCTTCTGTAAGCCCCACCACGGCAAATTTAGAGGCTACGTAACTACCGATATTGGAACCGGCCAAATATCCCGCAGCAGAGGCGATGTTGATGATACGGCCGGAACGCTGCTTTCTAAACTGAGCCATAGCAGCCCTGATCACATTAACGGTTCCGAATAAATTAACATCTAAGGCTTTTCGAAATTCTGCGTCTGTCAATTCTTCCAGGCTACCGATGTAAGAAAATCCCGCATTGTTAACGACAACATCCAATCCACTAAAATAGCTAACGACTTGATCAATTGAGCGCTTAACGGCTTCACTATTGGTTATATCTAAGGCAAGTGGTAGAAAATGATCATTCGCTATGCCGACGTTTGACCTTAACGAATCTGCATTTCTGGACGTTGCCGCAACTTTATTTCCTTTCTCCAATAACAGCTTGGTTAATAACAAGCCCATTCCTTTTGAAGCGCCCGTGATGAACCAGATTTTTTTATTATCCATTGCTGTTTAAGCGTTCATATTTTTTTAAAAATTCATCCACTTTCTCCATCGCAGGGTCGAGATATTGGTCTATATCATACAGATCCATATGCGATGCCCCTTCAATCACTACCCATTCCTTTTCACCTGCCGCCATGTCAAACACCTGTTTGTCCATATCATGGGTAAATGCTTCGCTGCCGGCTATCACCAAAAACGGGGTCGTAAAATACCGGGCCTGGGTCATAAATACTCTTGAAGGGTCAACAGGCAAACCTACCGTAGGATAATTGGGCGTATAGTTAGGGCATTTGTCCTGACCTGCTCTCAGGAAATAATATCCATAGGCGTCTTTCATCGCTTTTGATGCACCGTCAGGCGGAGGTAAAGGCATCCCGCCAAACATGGGCGCGGTTTCATATTCCCCGGTTTCGTAATAACGCTGCTTGGCTTCGGCGGCGGTTTGCAGCATTTTGTCCAGCAGCTCTTTCGGATAAGCCCCGAACAGGCTGGCGGCGGCATCAAAATTACCAACCAGGGTGGCCACTGCTTTGATGCGCACATCTCCCATAGCCACATTGCAGATATAAGGCGCCCCTGCACAAGCACCCAAACCGTAAAACCTTTCCCTGTCCACAAATTTTAAGGTCCTTAAAAAACTGATGGCATCAGTCGTGTTCGGAACCATATTGTGGATCGATTCATAGTTTCTGATCTCTCCCTCGCTGTCGCCAAAGTTTTTGGGGTCGAAAACAAAGAATGCATAACCCTTTGCTGAAAGTTTATTTCCATAAGTCGCCCCGGTTTGCTCTTTTACCTGGGTGCCTACACGGGTGTATATCACCGTTGGATATGTTTTTTCGCTGTCAAATCCTTTTGGCAGGTATAAATCACCAGCCAGCTTGTAACCTTGGCTCATAAAATAAACCCTGTTCTTTCCTTCTTTTAACTGCTGATAATCCACAGTCAGTACTTTTTGATGATCGCTCATAATGATTGCTTTTAATTACAGGTCAAAATTGGGCCTTTTAAGCAGCCTGTTTGTATCCGAATCTCTTGCAGTTGTGTCCAGATACAGGATATCATTCAAAATCTGTAGAAAAGCTCAGGCCTTTTATTTGCTCCAGTTTTTCAAGCTGGGACCTGTAGTAATTGACCGTCCTCTGGTAAGCATCTTTGCCCATCAGCAAATGTAGCGGGGCCTCTTTCTTTCCGGCCATACCGATCAGTATGCTCACCAGTTTATCTGGGTCGCCCGGTTGCTGACCGTTGTACTGATCCATAGCATCTACTAATTTTTGTGTTCCGTAGGCTTCGATCTTGTTCTGGGCTACGGGAAATGCGCCCAGGAAATTTGTTCTGAATAGTCCCGGCGACACAATGGTTACTTGGATGCCGAACGGTTCCGCTTCTTTCGCCAGGGCTTCTGAAAACCCGATAA
>Ga0310811_10013354_pt1 | contig 10695 bp, 7 predicted proteins | sample YCmetagenome_FD_207642 | JGI IMG/M metagenome (GOLD analysis project Ga0310811, IMG submission 207642) | Soil microbial communities from experimental microcosm in Duke University, North Carolina, United States - YC | ecosystem: Engineered > Artificial ecosystem > Soil microcosm > Unclassified ...
GACCACCAGGTCCGGCGCGCTCTGGGTCGACCGCGGGTGCCAGGCCATCTTCGAGCTCACCACCTCGGGCGGCGACGCCGGCGGGAACGGCACGTACACCACCCGGATCACCTGCGAGTCGTCGGGAGGGGCCCGGCAGCAGTGCCCCATCGCCGGCGCCACCCAGGTCCGGCTGGTCCGCCAGATCAGCACCAACCCCTGCCGCCTCAACCAGAGCTTCGGGATGGGCTTCGGCCACATCTGGGTCAGCAACGGCTGCCGGGGGGAGTTCGAGGTGACCGTGAGCGGCGGATCGCCGGGGTACCCGGGGCCTGGGGGGCCCGGCTCCGGGCTGCCGGACCGGGTGACCTGCGAGTCCAGCAGCGGCCAGCGGGCCGAGTGCCGGATCCGGACCGGGGCCCAGGTGCAGCTGGTCAAGCAGCTTAGCACCGCGGCGTGCGTGCGGGACAACAGCTGGGGAACGGGCTATGGTGTGCTGTGGGTGGACAAGGGGTGCCGGGGGGAGTTCCAGGTGAGATAGGGCGGGCGAGTCACCCTGAACGCAGTGAAGGGGCCATGGGCAGACGCATGGCCCCTTCGCTTGGCTCAGGGTGACTCCCAGCCGCTAGCGCAGCCCCATGTGCTTCGTTTACTTATAGCGTCCAGTCGCACCCCCCCTTCAACCTGACCCTCCCCGGGAGCACCCGCTTGGGTGACTTGGCGTCCAGCCTGCGGGACGGCCTTGCCGGCCGTTACACGATCGAGCGCGAGCTCGGCCGCGGAGGGATGGCCACGGTGTACCTGGCCAACGACCTGCGGCACGACCGGCCGGTCGCGCTCAAGGTGCTGCACCGCGAGCTCGCGGCCAGCCTCGGCTCCGACCGGTTCCTGCGCGAGATTCGGATGGCCGCGCGGCTCCAGCACCCGCACATCCTGACGGTGCTCGACTCGGGGGAGATCACGGTTCCGGGCGAGCCGCCGGTGCTCTGGTTCACGATGCCCTTCATCCGGGGCGAGAGCCTGCGCGACCGGCTCCGGCGTGAGACCCAGCTGCCGGTCGAGGACGCGCTCCGCATCGCCCGCGAGGCGGCCGACGCGCTGGAGTACGCCCACGAGGAAGGGATCATCCACCGCGACATCAAGCCGGAGAACATCCTGCTCTCCGGATCGGCGGGCAGCGGCCACGCGCTGGTGGCCGACTTCGGCATCGCCAGGGCGCTGGAGGGCGGCGACGAGAAGCTGACCGAGACCGGCATGGCGGTGGGCACGCCGGCCTACATGAGCCCCGAGCAGGCCAGCGGGCAGCGCGAGCTCGATGCGCGCACCGACGTGTACTCGCTGGGCTGCGTGCTGTACGAGATGCTCGCCGGCGAGACGCCGTTCGCGGCGCCGACGGCGCAGGCGATGATCGCGCGCCGGTTCATGGAAGTGCCGCGACCGGTGCGGCAGCTCCGAGACGCGGTGCCCGAGCAGGTCGAGGTGGCGCTGCAGCGGGCGCTGGCGCGGACCGCGGCCGACCGGTTCAGCAGCGCGGCCCAGTTCGCGACGGCGCTGGCGCCGGGTGCGGGGCCCGCGACTACCGGCCGCTCGGTCGCAGGCCCGGCTCCGGGCGTCAGCGCCCCGACCGTCCGGGCGCCGGCGGCCTCACCGGCTCACCCGGGCCGGCGGGTGCCGGTCGCGGCCGCTTCGCTCACGCTCGGCTTCGTGCTGGGGCTCGGGCTCCTGTTCGGCTGGCTCCGCCGGCACGGCGAAACGGCGGGCGAGGGCAGCAGCAAGCGACTCGCGGTGCTGCCGTTCGAGAACCTCGGCGGCGCGGACGACGAATACTTCGCGGACGGCGTCACCGACGAGGTCCGAGGGAAGCTGGCCTCGCTGCCGGGCCTTCAGGTGACGGCGCGCAGCAGCTCGAACCAGTACAAGAAGAGCAGCAAGAGCCCGCAGGAGATCGGGAGGGACCTGGGGGTAGACTACCTGCTCACCGGGACCGTGCGGTGGGAGAAGGCCTCCGGCGGCAATCACGTGCGGGTGAGCCCGGAGCTGATCCAGGTCTCGACCGGCTCCAGCAAGTGGCAGGAGCCGTTCGACGCGGCGCTCACCGACGTGTTCAAGGTGCAGGCGGACGTGGCGGGACAGGTGGCACGGGCGCTGGACGTGGCGCTCGGCGCGCCGCAGAAGACCGCGCTCGCCGCACGGCCCACCGAGAACGCGGCGGCGTACGACGCCTACCTCAAGGGCGAGGCGGCCTCGCAGAACATGGGCAGCGGCGATCCGGTCCAGCTGCGTCCGGCCATCGCATTCTACGAGCAGGCGGTTGCGCTCGACTCGGGCTTCGCGCAGGCGTGGGCCGAACTGTCGCGAGCGCACTCGCTGGTTTACGTGAACGGCTCGCCCGATCCGGAGGGCGGACGCCGCGCGCTCGAGGGTGCCGAGCGGGCGCTGCGGCTCGCGCCGGACCAGGCGATCGGCCACCTGGCGATGGGCGACTATTGGGGCAGCATCCCGCTGGACCAGGAGAAGGCCGGTCAGGCGTACGAAGCCGGGCTCCGCATCGCCCCCAACGACGCGGACCTGCTCGGGGCCAGCGCGGTGGTCGAGATCAGCACCGGCAAGTGGGAAGAGGCCCTGCGGCACTTCAACCGGGCGCAGGCGCTGGATCCCCGCTCGATCGCGGTGGCCCGGCGGCTGGCGTACACGCTGCTCCGGCTTCGGCGCTATCCCGAGGCGCTCGCGGCGAGCGACCGGGCGATCGCCCTCGCGCCCGACAACGTCCAGGTGTTCGAGAACAAGGCGATGGTGTTCCTGGGCCAGGGCGATCTGGAGGGCGCGCGGCGACTCATCCAGCAGGCGCGGGGCGGCTACGACCCGACCGGGCTGACGGCCTACTTCGCCAACTACTACGAGCTCTACTGGGCGCTGCCGCCGGACCTGCAGGCGCTGCTGCTTCGCCTCACCCCTTCGGCCTTCATCGACCGCGCCTCCTGGGCCATCGTGATGGCCCAGATCTACCGCTTCAAGGGAGACCGCGCCCACACGCTGGCGTACGCGGACTCGGCGCGCATGGCCTTCGAGGAGCGATTGGCGAACACCCCCGATGACGCGCAGGGCCACATGTTCCGGGGGCTGGCGCTGGCCTACCTCGGCCGCAAGGCCGAGGCGATCGCCGAAGGCGAGCGCGGTTTCGAGCTGCAACCGATCTCGAAAGACACCTATCTCGGCCCCTACATGCAGCACCAGCTGGTCCGGATCTACATCGAGACGGGGGAGCCCGAGAAGGCGCTCGACCGGCTCGAGCCGCTGCTCAAGGTGCCGTACAACCTGTCGCCCGGCTGGCTCCGGATCGATCCGACGTTCGACCCCCTGCGCAAGAACCCCCGCTTCCTGAAGCTGGTGGAGAGCCCCGCGTGACCGCATCGCCCGCACCCGCCCCGCCCGTCCGGCGCCGCTCCTGGATCCCGGTCGGCACCGTCGCATTCTTCACCGCGCTCTACGCGGTCGGCTACTTCGTGTGGGAGCAGAGCAACTGGGGCACCCACGCGGTGCGCGACCTGGTGGGCAACGTCGCGTTCATGCCGTTCAACCTGGCCGTGGCGACGCTGTTCGCGCTGGCCTCGCGGAACGAGATCCTCGACCCCGGCGTGCGGCGGGCGCTCCGCCTGCTCGCGCTCGGCGGGCTCATGGTGTTCACCGGCAACGCGATCAACGCGTTCTACGTGCTCGCCCTGCACCAGAGCCCGACGGTGTCGTGGGCCGATCCGTTCTACCTGGCCGACTCGGTGCTGACGCTCGGCGCCCTGCTGTCGTTCCCGCTGGCGCGGCGCACCCGGCTGGAGCGGTGGAAGTTCCTGCTGGACGCCGCGATGGTGCTGGTGGGCGGCGCGGTCGCCATCTGGTACTTCTCGGTCCGGCCGACGGCGGCGTCGCAGGAGAGCAGCATCGTCGTCACGCTGCTGGCGTTCGCCTACCCGCTGGTCAGCATGCTGGTGCTGCTGGGCGTCACCACCGTGCTGCTCCGGCGGCCCATCGACGGCAACCGGCTGGCGTTCGGCCTGCTGGTGACGGGCGTGTCGGTGGGCGTGGTCGGGGATCTCACGTTCAACCTGGTGCAGCTCGAGGCGGGCGGCCGGAGCGCGAGCTGGGCCGACGCGGTGTTCCTCATCTGCTACGTCATGATGATCGGCAGCGCCGAGCGGTACTGGCGCCGGCCGGTGGCGCGCCGCACCGGCTCGGTGCCGTTCACCCGCATCCAGCCGATCAGCCCGCTGCCCTACCTGGCGGTGGGCACGACGTACACGCTGCTGCTGGTGGCGGCGCTCCAGCCCTGGACCGAGCCGATCAGCCAGCTCGCGATCGGCGCGTTGCTGGTGACGGCGCTGGTGGTGTGGCGCCAGCTGCTCACGCTGCGGGAGAATGTGCGGCTGCTGGCCGAGCACGCGGCGCGACAGAACGAGGCGCGGTTCCGCTCCCTGGTGCAGCACTCGTCCGACGTCATCATCGTCATCCGGCCGGATGCCACGGTCCGGTTCGTGAGCCCGTCGGCCACGCGGGTGTTCGGCTACGACCCGGCGGCGATGGTCCGGCAGACGCTCACCGACCTGCTGCACCCGGAGGACCGCGAGCGGGCCACCAGCTTCTTCCGTGACGCGGTCCAGACCCCCGGCGTGACCGGCCCGGTGGAGTGGCGCTTCCGCCAGCCGGACGGCTCGTGGCTCAACGCCGAGATCCTGGCCACCAACCTGCTGCACGATTCGACCGTGAAGGGGATCGTGCTCAACACCCGCGACGTGAGCGAGCGGCGCCGGCTGGAGGAGCAGCTCATCCACCAGGCGTTCCACGACCCGCTCACCGGCCTGGCCAACCGGGCGCTGTTCCGCGACCGGGTGAGCCACGCGCTGGCGCTGGCGCAGCGCCGCGGGTCGCCGGTGACGGTGCTGTTCGTGGACCTCGACGACTTCAAGACGGTGAACGACAGCCTGGGCCACGGCGAGGGCGACCGGCTCCTCATCGCGGCCGCCGAGCGGTTCCTGGCGTGCGCCCGGAGCGCGGACACGGTGGCCCGGCTGGGCGGCGACGAGTTCGCGATCCTGATCGAGGGCGCCGACGCGCGGGAGGGGCTGCCCGACCGGCTGAGCGCCGCGATGTCGCACCCCTTCTCCCTGAGCGGGAACCAGGTGCGGGTGACGGCGAGCATCGGGGTGGCCTCCGCCGGCGCCGACGACACCGCGGACGACCTGCTCCGGAACGCGGACATGGCGATGTACGCGGCCAAGCGGCACGGCAAGGGGCGGTCGGCCACCTACGAATCGCGGATGTACGCCGACATCCGCGAGCGGCTGGACCTGGAGGCGGCGCTCCGCGCGGCCATCGAGGGCAACCAGCTCACGCTGTTCTACCAGCCGATCGTGAACCTGCAGAGCGGCGGGATCTACGGAGTGGAAGCGCTGCTCCGGTGGGAGCACCCGCAGTTCGGCCGGCTGCTGCCACAACACTTCATCCCGCTGGCCGAGGAGACCGGTCTGATCGTCCAGCTGGGCGCGTGGGTGCTGGGCGAGGCGTGCCGCCAGGTGCACGCCTGGCGCCAGGCGCACGCGGAGCTGCCGCTCTCGGTCTCGGTCAACATCTCGGGGCGCCAGCTCCAGGGCACCGGCCTGGCCGACGCGCTGCGCCAGACGCTCCACTCGTCCGGGGTCGAGCCGTCGGCGGTGGTGCTCGAGATCACCGAGAGCGTGCTGATGCAGCAGACCGACGCGGTGCTCGAGCGGCTGCAGCAGCTCAAGGCCCTGGGCGTGCGGCTCGCGATCGACGACTTCGGCACCGGGTACTCGTCGCTCAGCTACCTGCAGCGGTTCCCGATCGACATCCTCAAGATCGCGAAGCCGTTCGTCGAGGAGGTGGGCCAGGGCGCCGACCGCTCGGCGCTGGCGCGGGCCATCATCGGCCTGGGCGACACGCTCAAGCTCCGGACCATCGCCGAGGGGATCGAGCGGGCGGAGCAGCGGGCGGCGCTGCTCGAGCTGGGATGCACGCTGGGCCAGGGGCACCACTTCTGGCCGGCGCTCTCGGCGGCGGCGGTCGGGGAGCTGCTGTCGGCGGACCGCTTCCCGCCGCTCAGGCTGGTGGAGGACAGCGCGTGACGCCTGACATCGCGGCATGCTGCCTCCGCGACGGGTGGGCATCGCTGGCCCTTTACCACGAAGGCACGAAGGGCACGGAGGAACACGAAGCCCCGCCTCCCGCACCCACAACAAACCGGGGGTGGGGTGGCTTCGTGCCTTCGTGGTCTTCGTGTCCTTCGTGTCAAACCGAGAGCACGGCTCAGAGTGACCCACGCTGAGGGTGATTCATCACTCACAATTCGGGACTCCTAGCATGCGCTTGCCGCCGTCGCTCGTCATCGCGCTGTTGACCTTCGCCCCCGCCGCGGTGCAGGCGCAGGCCGACGTGCCGCCCGTGATCGCCAAGTTCAAGGAGAAGGATCCCGGCATGGAGAAGATCTTCTCCGACGCCGTCGGGTACGCCGTGTTCCCCACGGTCGGCAAGGGGGCGATCGGGATCGGCGGCGCGCGAGGCAAGGGCTGGGTGTACCGGGGCGGCGGCGTAATCGGCAAGTCCACGCTCACCCAGGTCTCGATCGGCTTCCAGCTGGGCGGACAAGCCTACAGTGAGATCGTCTTCTTCCAGACCAAACAGGCGCTCGACAACTTCAAGCTGGGCCATCTCAAGCTCGACGCGCAGGCCTCGGCCATCGCGCTCACCGCGCGCGCGTCGGCCGATCTGGCCTACCGCAACGGCGTCGCCATCGTGACGATGGCCAAGGGCGGCCTCATGTATGAGGCGTCGGTGGGCGGGCAGAAATTTTCGTTCACGCCGGTCGGGAAGTAGCCCCGGCCGTGGCCCGCCTCCGCACCGCACTCCACGCCGCCCTCCGGTACCGGCTCCGGGTCGACCCCACGTGCGATCCGCTTCGCGAGAACCCCCGCTTCCACCGGCTCGTGGCCGGCACGTCGTGAAGCCCGAGCTCCGCGCCCAGCTCCAGGCCGACCTGGCCGACCGCTACACGCTCGATCGCGACCTCGGCCGCGGCGGCATGGCGTCGGTGGTGCTCGCCCGCGACCTCAAGACCGACCAGATGGTGGCGCTCAAGGTGCTCCACGCCGAGCTCGGCTCCACCGTGGGCGCCGACCGCTTCAAGCGCGAGATCCGGGTGGCGGCGCAGCTCAAGCACCCGAACATCCTCGGCATCCTCGACTCGGGCGAGACCGCTCACGGCCAGCTCTGGTTCACGATGCCGTTCGTCGAGGGCGAGAACGTGTACGAGCGGCTCCAGCGCGAGCAGCAGTTCGCGCCCAGCGAGGCGCTGCGGATCACGCTGGCGGCGGCGAGCGCGCTGGCCTACGCCCACACCCACGGCGTGGTGCATCGCGACATCAAGCCCGACAACATCATGCTGGCCGGCGACCAGGTGCTGGTGGCCGACTTCGGCGTGGCGCGCGCCGTGAGCGAGGTGGCGGAGAAGCTCACCGCGACCGGCATGATCGTCGGCACGCCGACCTACATGAGCCCCGAGCAGGCGAGCGGCGACAAGGCGATCGACGGGCGGTCGGACATCTTCGCGCTGGGCTGCGTGGCGTACGAGATGCTGGCGGGCGAGCCACCGTTCAAGGGCCCCAACCCGCAGGCGACACTCATGCGGCGGTTCATGGGTCCGCCCCGGCCGCTCCGGCCGATGGTCCAGATCCCGGAGCATCTGGAAGCGGCGATCGTGCGCGCGCTCGCGAAGGACCCCGCCGAACGATTCGCGACCGCGACCGAGTTCGCCAACGGCCTGGCGGGTCTCACCCCAGCCCGCCCCGCGGCGGCTCCCGCGGCACCGGGGCGCGCGTCCTCGCCGCCGCCGTCCGACGGCGCGGAGCCCAAGAAGCGGGGATGCGCGGCGGTGCTCGTGGCCGGCATCGGACTGAGCGGCGCCGTGGCGGCACTGCTCCGGCTGCTTTGACCTTTCATCCGCCGGGCCGCTTCCCTAGCTTGCCGTACCGATTCCCCTAGCCTGCGACCCATCCCTATGTCTGCCGCGCGCCGGAAGTTCGTCCTCCGCCTGCACCTGATCGGCCTGGCCGCCGCGCTGGTCCTCACCGGCGTGGTCGTGGTCCTGCTGCGCGACATCGCGCCGCCGGACGCGCGGGACTCGGTGGTCGAGGACTCGCTGATCTTCCTGCTGATCGCGCTGATCGTCGAGCAGGTGATCGCCTGGCAGGTGCGGGTCCGGATCCTGGGACCGACTGGTCGCGCGGCGGAGGTGGCCATCCGGGTGGCCGAAGGCGACCTCAGCATGACGGCGGACGACGGGGCGAAGGATGATCTCAGCCTGTCGCTCGCGGCCATGCTGGACAAGCTGCGCACGCTGGTCGGCACCATCCGGCAGCACGCGCACGAGGCGGCGGCGATGTCGGAGCAGATCGCGGCCTCGACCCAGCAGATGACCGCCTCCACCACCGAGGTGGCGAGCACCACCGGCGATCTGACCGAGCGCGCCAACCAGCAGGCCCAGGTCGTGCGCGCGGCCGCCGAGGACGCGGGCAAGATCCTCGACATCGCCCAGGAGCTCGCGGCCGGCGCGACGCAGGCCGCCGAGCGGAACGCCGCGCTCGCGCGGCTGGCCCGGTCGCACCGGGAGCGGCTCGACACCAGCACGGCGGAGCTGGCCCGGCTGGCGGAGGAGGTGGAGCAGGCTGCGGTCGAGGCGGAGGCGCTGACCGCCGCCTCGGAGGAGATCGAGAAGTTCGTCACCCAGACCAAGGCGATCGCGAAGCAGACCCACATGCTGGCGCTCAACGCCTCGATCGAGGCGGCGCGGGCGGGCGAGGAGGGCAAGGGCTTCAGCGTCGTGGCGGAGGAGGTGCGCAAGCTGGCCGGTCAAGCCGCCCGCTCCGCGGGCTCCACCAGCGAGACCGTGCAGGTGGTGCTCGAGCGGGTGCGCACCGCGCGCGAGCGGCTCATCCGCCTGGGACAGGGCGGGCTGGCCGCCAAGGACGCGGCGCACGAGGCGGCGGCCGGCCTGGGCAACGTGGCCGAGGACGCCGAGGCCAACGACGAGTGGACCCGGCGGATCTCGGCGTCGGCCAGCGAGGTGCGCGGGCTGATCGAGGGGATCGCGGGGCGGATGCGCGAGGTGTCGGCGGGCACCGAGGACTACGCGGCGGCGGCCCAGGAGATCGCGGCGGCCGCGCAAGAGCTCAACGCGTCCACCGAGGAGATCTCCACCAGTGCCACCCACCTGGCCGATGCGGCGGAGCGGCTCACCGGGGCGGTGGGCGGGTTCAAGCTCGCGTGACCTTCGCTCCCCTTCATCCCGAGCGAAGCGAGGGACCTTGCCGGACGGCCTTCGAGCTCGGCGCGGCCAGGTCCCTCGCTTCGCTCGGGATGAAGCGGGGGGGCCGATGCTGACCCTGCTGCGAAACGCCGAGCTGTACGACCCGGCGCCCAGGGGCCGGCAGCACCTGCTCGTGGCGGGCGAGACGCTGGTCTGGGTCGGGCGTGATGTGCCGGCGCTCGACCGCGCGCTCGGCGTAGTGGAGGAGGATCTCGAGGGCCGGCGGGTCATTCCCGGCCTCATCGACGGCCACGTGCACCTGACCGGCGGCGGCGGCGAGGCGGGCCCGCACACGCGAGTGCCCCCGGTGGCGCTGACCCGACTCACCGCCGGCGGCGTCACCACCGCGGTCGGCGTGCTGGGCACCGACGATACCGTGCGCAGCACCGCGGAGCTGGTGACCGTCGCCCGCGGGCTCATCCAGGAAGGCTTGAGCGCCTGGTGCCACACCGGCGGCTATCACGTGCCGCTCACCACCGCCACCGGCAGCGTCCGCCTCGACATCGTGCTCATCGACCTGGTGCTCGGCGTCGGCGAGCTGGCGATCAGCGACCACCGCTCGAGCCAGCCGACGCTGGATGAGCTGCTCCGCATCGCGGCCGACGCGCACGTCGGCGGACTCATGAGCGGCAAGGCGGGGATCGTCCATCTGCACGTGGGCGACGGCGAGGCGGGCCTCGAGCCGGTGCGCCAGGCGCTCGACCGGAGCGAGCTGCCGGCGGCGGTGTTCAACCCGACCCACGTGAACCGGAAACGGCGGCTGTTCGACGAGGCGATGGCCCTCGCGGAGCGCGGCTGCACGGTGGACATCACGGCGTTTCCGGTCGAAAAGGGCGAGGACGCCTGGCCGGCCGAAGCGGCGCTGGTGCGCTATCTCGACGCGGGGCTGCCGGGCGAGCGGGTGACGGTGAGCTCGGACGGCGGCGGGTGCCTGCCGGTGTTCGATGAGGAGGGACGGGTGTCGGCGATGGACGTGGGCTCGCCGGCGGCGCTGGGTGACACACTCCGCACGCTGCTGCGTTGCGGGCAGCCGCTCGAGCGGGTGCTGCCGGCGTTCACCAGCAATCCGGCCCGGCTGCTCAGGCTGGAGCGGAAGGGGCGGCTGGTTCCGGGAACGGACGCGGATCTCATCGTGGTCGATCGGGACGGTGGGAGGGCGGAGGTGATGGCACGCGGGCGGTGGCACGTGCGGAAGGGTGAGGCGGTGATGAGGGGGACGTTCGAGTAGCTATCTCCACGAGCGGGTCGCTGTCGTCCCGAGCGGGTCGCTGTCATCCCGAGTGGTCCCTGTCATCCCGAGCGAAGCGAGGGAGCTACACTCCCGACCCGGACATCGGCCGCGTTCCGGA
>Ga0310811_10013355_pt1 | contig 10694 bp, 11 predicted proteins | sample YCmetagenome_FD_207642 | JGI IMG/M metagenome (GOLD analysis project Ga0310811, IMG submission 207642) | Soil microbial communities from experimental microcosm in Duke University, North Carolina, United States - YC | ecosystem: Engineered > Artificial ecosystem > Soil microcosm > Unclassified ...
CCTCATCATAGCCGGAGCGGAGGAGGAAATGGACCTCCCCGCCCGCGGCGGCGAGCTTTGCGCCGTAGTAGAGGCCGATCGCGCCGGAGCCGAGAACTGCGATTTTCATGCGGGCCCGGGGCTTAAAAATGAGCGGGAAAAATCTCGGACGGGCATTTCGAGTGAGCTTCCAGAAACTCTTTTTGCCATTTGCGGAAGGCGACGTCGGGATCGTCGGCGGATGCGATTTCGTCCGAAACGAAATCGACGAGCGTCCATGCGCCGTGCGTTTTGTGCATCACGCTGTTCAGCGGTTCCATATTTCGCCGCCCGTTCGGAGTGGCTGGCGCGGCTTGCACCCAGGCCCAGTCCTTCGAGCGGCGGATCGTAACGTGGGTGAATACGATGGGGGATTGCCAGTCGCTGCCGAGTTGCTGGATCGGCTCCGTCGCCCGCAGCGCGTCGAGGATGGGTTTGCGCTCCGGTGAGCCCGGCGGGTCGGACTGGATGCCACTGGCGATGGTGCTCCCGAGCGTGAGCAGCCAAAGCAGGGCCACGCGGAGATAAGCGACATCGGGCCGCTTCATTTGGCGAGCGCTTTGAGGATGGCGGCGGCGGCTTTCTCCTGGGCGGCGGGATCGGGCTCCTTGAACGTGCCGGCGTTGATGATGAGCCAGTCCTTGCCGCGCAGAATGTCCAGTTGCGCGGGCATTTTCGTCCGGTAGGCCGCGTCGCCGAGCCCCGGGACGTCTTCGCCTTTAAAGGTCGATTTCGAGCTCTCGAAGATGTCTTTGGTCTGGTCGGGGGACTCTCCGCGCCGCAGGAGCAGGCCGATCTGGCGGTGGGAACCGTCCTGCGCGTTATAGTTGGCCCGGCTCACGGTGGTGGCGCCCATGGCCGTATCGGGTCGCTCGGTCGCCGGTGTAACCGATGTGCCGAGAGCGGCGGCGGCCATCGGCATGGTAAAGATGGTGCTCGCGAGAGAGACCTCGTCCGCATGGACGGGAGGAGTCGCTCCAAGGATGACGCCGGTCAGGAGCAACAGGCTCAAAGCTCGAGGTGATTTCATGGCGCGCGGTGAAATGGCGATTCTGATCAATTCGGAAGCCCGGCGGCTGTCAGCCGTTGGAAACTACGCGGCTAATCTCTCATTCTTCGCCCGAGGCCGCCAGAGCAATGATTGCCCGGCCGGACCGGTTGCAAGCCTGCCGAACCCAGCGGGGTTCGGGCTTTCCTCTCTGGTTTGGAGAGAGTGGATAAAGGAGGGATCGCCGCCGGATGAGACAGCGGCGATCCGAAAGGGGCCGGGTTTAGTTGACGTTGTCCTGCAACGGCTCCGCGATCACGCGGGCTCCGCGCCCGAAAGTGACGAACGCCCACGCCCACTGGAAGAAAACCAGCACGCGGTTCCGGAAGCCGATGAGGAAGAAGAGGTGAATGAAGGCCCAGGCGAGCCAGGCTGGCGTGTTGCTGAAGCGCAGGCCTTTCAGGTCTGCGACGCCCGCATGTCGGCCGATGGTGGCCAGGCTACCCTTGTCGAAGTACCAGAAGGGTGCCGGTGCTTCTCCCTTGAGCTGGCGCAGGACATTTTTGCCGGCATGGTCGCCCATCTGCATGGCGGCCGGCGCGACACCGGGGACGGGTTTGTCCTTCTTGTCCTTGATGAAGACCATGTCGCCCACGGCCTGGATCTCGGGATGGCCCGGGATCGTGAGATCCTGGTTCACGATCACCCGGCCGGCGCGATCGGTCTCTCCGCCGAGTTGCTTCGCGAGTGGCGAGGCATTGTTGCCCGCGGCCCAGATGACGGTATGGGCGGCCAGTCGTTCGCCTTTCAGCTCGACCCAGCGGTAGCCCATCCCGGTGACAGGCGTATTCACGAGAACCTCGACCTGGAGACGCTCGAGCTGGGCTTTCGCGCTTTTCGAGAGGCTTTCGTGAAAAGGCGGCAGCACCCGCGGCCCGGCCTCGACCAGGAGAACCCGGGTCTTCGTGGGATCGATGCGGCGGAAATCCCGCTTGAGCGTGGTGTGGGCGAGCTCGGCGATCGCTCCCGCCATCTCCACGCCGGTCGGGCCGGCGCCGACGACGACGAAGGTCATCGCGCTGCGGCGGCGATCCTCATCCTCGTATTTCTCGGCCTGTTCGAAGGCGGTGAGGACGCGGTGCTTGATGTCGATCGCGTCGTGAAGGCTCTTCAAGCCGGGCGCGAATTGCTCCCACTCGGTCTTGCCGAAGTAAGAGTGCCGGGCCCCGCTGGCGACGATGAGGTAGTCGTACTTGATCGTGCGGCCCGTGGTGAGGATCTCCCGCGTCTCGGGCAGGATCTGCTTCACGTGCGACATCGCGACGGTTGTATTTTTCTGGAACCGCAGGATGGAGCGGATCGGCTTGGCGATATCCGATGGCGACAACTCGGAGGTCGCGACCTGATAGAGGAGCGGCTGAAAAAGGTGATGGTTGGAACGATCGAGAAGGATGACCCTGGCTTTGGCATTTCGGAGAGCGAGAGCGGCTTTTAGACCGCCGAAACCTCCTCCGATGATGACGATTACGGGCAAGCTTGCATTTTGGGGGCCGGCTGGTGATGGTTGCGTTTGATTCACTTACTTTGTGAAAATTTTCACAAAGCGGCCACCTGTTCAAATCCGAAAAAACCGATGCCCACGACGATTGAGCACCCCGACACGCTGGCACGCAGCATTCATGCTCTTGAGACCGCCCAGGAGGGCGGCGAGCTGCTTGGCGAAAAACTGACCCTGAACATGGGCCCGTCGCACCCGTCTACGCACGGAGTGCTGCGCATCGTCCTCGAGCTCGATGGCGAGCTGATCACGAAAGCGGACGCCGATGTCGGTTACCTGCATCGCGGGGACGAAAAAATCGCGGAGAACATGCAGTACAACCAGTTCGTGCCTTACACGGACCGGCTCGACTATCTGGCCCCCCTGGCGAATAACGTCGCCTACGCGCTCGCGGTCGAGAAGTTGATGGGCTGGGAACTCCCGCCCCGTGGCAAGGCGATCCGCGTGATCTGCTGCGAGCTGGCGCGCATCTCGGCGCATTTGCTTGGCCTCGGCGCCTTCGCGATGGACGTCGGCGCGGTGACGATCTTCCTGTGGACCTTCACCGAGCGTGAAAAGATCTACAATCTCATCGAGCTGCTCACCGGCGCCCGTTTCACCACGAGCTACACGCGCGTGGGCGGCCAGACGCGCGACCTGCCTCCGACCTTCCTCCCTCAGCTCAAGACTTTCATCGAAACGTTCCGCAAAGTGCACGCGGACATCGACTCGATGCTCACGCGCAACCGTATCTTCATCGATCGCACGAAGGATATCGGCGTGATCTCGAAGGAGGACGCGATCGCCTACGGCATCTCGGGTCCGAACCTGCGCGGCAGCGGCATTGAGCACGATCTCCGGCGCAAGCATCCGTACCTCGATTACGAGAAATACGACTTCGAAATTCCCATTGGCACCGTCGGCGACTGCTTCGACCGCTACCTCGTCCGCATGGAGGAGATGAAGCAGAGCTGCCGCATCCTGGAACAGGTCGCCCAGACCATTCCCTCCGGCCCGATCAACGTTCACGACCCCAAGAGCACTCTGCCCGAGAAGGTCGCGGTGCTGACCAAGATGGAGGAGCTCATCCATCATTTCATCGTTGCGACCGAGGGTGTCGAAGCGCCGAAGGGTGAGGTTTACTTCGGAGCGGAGAATCCGAAGGGCGAACTCGGCTTCTACATCTACAGCCTCGGCGGCGGGGTTCCCTACCGGATGAAGATTCGCGCTCCCTCCTTCGTGAACTTGAGCATTTGCCAGAAGATCATGCCCGGCCACTTCGTCAGCGACGTGGTCAGCATTCTCGGCAGTATTGATTTTGTGATGGGCGAGTGCGACCGGTAGTCGCACCGTCCCTGTTTCAAAAGTTGTCCCGATAATTTCGGGACCAGGATTTTTATCGTATGATCCCCCTTTCCCGTTCGCTTGCTCTTACCATCCTTGTTTTCGGGCTACCCGCCTTGCGGGCCGACGAAAGCCCCGCCCTCCAACCGCTCAGGAAAGATCTCTACCACTCCGGCTGGATCGATCTGAACAAGAACGGAAAAAAGGATATCTACGAGGACTCGACGCAGCCGGTCGAGAAGCGGGTCGAGGATCTGCTGTCGCAGATGAATGTCGACGAGAAGACCTGCCAGCTCGCCACCCTCTATGGCTATCGCCGGTTCCTGAAGGATCAGTTGCCGACCGCCGGGTGGAAAAACGAGGTCTGGAAAGACGGCATCGCGAACATCGACGAGATGTTGTCCGGAGTAATTGGCCACAACGTGCCTGCCGATATCACCGAGCATGTCTGGCCGCCGGCCAATCACGTCCGGGCGTTGAACGAGATCCAGCGCTGGTTTCTCGAGGAGACCCGGCTCGGCGTGCCGGTCGATTTCACGAACGAAGGGCTGCGTGGTCTCTCTCATGCGAACGCCACCGCATTCCCACCCGGATCGAGCATCGGTGCGACCTGGGATCGGGATCTGGTGCACCAGGTCGGCCGGGTGACCGGTGAGGAAGCCTACGCGCTCGGCTACACGAATATCTATTCGCCCGTGCTGGATATCGGCCGGGACCAACGCTGGGGGCGCGTCGAGGAGTGCTACAGCGAGGAGCCCTATGTGGCGGCCGAGCTGGGCACCCAGCAGGCGAAGGCGATTGAGGGGGCGGGCGTCGCTTCCACGCTCAAGCATTTCGCCGTCTATCCCATCCCGAAAGGCGGCCGCGACGGCTCGGTGCGCACGGACCCCGGCGTCGCTCCGCGGGAGATGCGGATGCTCTTTCTCGAGCCCTTCAAGCGGGTGATCGCTGCCGCCGCGCCGCACGGCGTCATGAGCTCCTATAACGACTACGACGGTGTCCCGATCTCCGGCAGCCATGAGTTTCTGACCGATATCCTGCGCGGGGAGTTCGGCTTCCGCGGTTACGTGGTGTCCGACAGCGGCGCGGTGGAGCAGATCCATGGAAAATATCACGTCGCCGCGGACGACGCCGATGCGGACAGCCAGTATCTGGAGGCGGGCGGCAACGTGCGCACGGATTTCAACTCGCCGGCGAAATTCATCCTGCCCGTCCGGGAGTCGCTCAAGAACGGGCGGCTCGCCGAGAGCGTCGTCGACGATCGCGTGCGCGATGTGTTGCGGGTGAAATTCCAGCTCGGACTTTTCGATCGCCCCTATCGTGACCCGGCGAAGGCCGATGCCGCCGTTCACAGCGCCGGGAATGCGGCGGTCAGCCTGCGCGCCGCCCGCGAGTCCATTACGCTCCTCCGCAACGAAAACCATACCCTGCCGTTTTCACCGGATCTCAAAAACGTGCTGGTCTGCGGCCCGACTGCGACCGACACCAGCATGGCTCTTGGCCGTTACGGTCCGCCGTCGGGAAAAGTCGTGTCCATTCTCGAAGGCATCCAAGGGGCGGTCTCGTCCGGTACGAAGGTCACCTATTTGAAGGGGTGCGAGATCGCGGGGTCAGGCTGGCCGATGTCCGAGATTCTCCCTGTCGCGATTGCTCCGTCTGAGCAAAAGCTGATCGACGAGGCCGTCGCTGCCGCGCAAAAGGCTGACGTCGTGATCCTTTGCCTCGGCGATAGCAACGAAACCGTTGGTGAGGGGCTCAGTCGCACGAGTCTGGACCTTCCCGGGCGGCAGGAGGCCTTTGCCCAGGCGATGATTGCCACGGGCAAGCCGGTCGTAGTCATTCTGACGATCGGCCGCCCCGCCACGATCAACTGGCTGGCGGCGAATGCGCCCGCGATCATTACGAACTGGTTCCCCGGCGCCTTGAGTGGGCAAGCCGTCGCAGAGGCGGTTTTCGGGAAGTTCAACCCGGGCGGGAAATCGACTTTCACGTGGCCGCGCAGCGTGGGTCAGGTTCCCTTCAACTTCCCGGCCAAGCCGCGCAGCCAGGCCAGCCAGAGTGATAAGGAGGATCCGAATGGCTCCGGCATCAGCAGCGTGAATGGAGCGCTCTATCCATTCGGCTATGGTCTCAGCTACACGACCTTTGCCTACAGTGATCTCAAGGTCGGCTCGGAGAAAGTCGCCTCCGGCGAACCGGTCCATGTGTCCTGCACGGTGAAGAATACCGGCCCGGTGGCCGGGGACGAGGTCGTGCAGCTTTACCTGCACGATGTGTTGAGCAGCGTGTCGAGTTACGAAAAAACGCTCTGCGGATTCGAGCGCGTCCCGCTGGCGCCGGGCGAGTCGAAGACGGTGAATTTCACCATCCAGCCTCGCGACATGGAACTCATCAATCGCAAGAACGAGCGCGTCATCGAGCCAGGGCAGTTTCAGGTCATGGCCGGAGCTTCCTCGCAGGACATCAAGCTGACCGGCGGCTTCGAGGTCGTGGCGAAGTAGGCACGGCCCGTCACGAGCGTTCGATTTTCAACCTTTCCATCAGGCTCTTCGCATCGCGGGGAGCCTTCACTTTCGTGTCGTTGTCGAAATAGACAAAGACCTCCCGGATGCGGCGCTTGCGGTGAGGGGTGATCAACGTTGGATCAGGGGCGGCGTTGCCCTGAGCCCAGGCCGAGATACGGGCAGCCCAGAGATCGAGAGCGTCGTCCGTATAGCCACTGACATAGAGTTTCTCCGCGCCGTGCAGCCGGATGTAAACGAAGTCGCTCGTGAGATCCTCCGCGTAGGGCCACTTCTGGGCGGTGTCGGCGAAAACGAATGCGACCTTGTACCGGCGGAGCAGGGTGAAGAATTCCGGCGCCATGAAACTCTCGTGCCGGATCTCCACGCAGTGACGGAGGCGACGCTTCGGCCCTGTGCGCAGCCATGATCGGCCGTTCAAGCGGCCGTCGTGCTGGCGGGCCAGGTTCACTGCGGCCGTGGTATCCTTCGGAATTTCCCGGAGGAATCCTTCGAAACTTTCCGGCTCGAATTTGAAGCTCGGAGGAAACTGCCAGAGGATCGGCCCCAGCTTCTTTCCGAGGGCCAGCAAACCGGATCCGAAGAAATTCGCCATTGGGATATGCACGTCGTGCAATCTCTTCAGGTGAGTGATGTAGCGGCTCGCCTTGACCGAAAAAACAAAGTCCGCAGGCGTTTCCCCGGCCCAATGAAGGAACGACTTTGGTCGCTGGAGTGAGTAATGAGTGCCGTTGATCTCGATCGTGGGAAATACCTTCGCGGCGAAGGCGAGTTCTTCGCGATGGGCGAGGCCTTTCGGATAAAAGACTCCGCGCCACGGGGCGTAGGTCCATCCGGAAATCCCGATTTGAATCCGCACCGGCATGCAGAGGATTCGAAAGAAATCGCGTCTGGCTGATGGCTGGCCTCAGCTCTTTTTCTTCTTGGTCGGAAGCTTCTTCCGCTTTGTTTTCGCAAAGTCTTCGAGTTGCTTCTCGGACATGGATTTCTCCATTTGCTTGGAGGCGCCTTTCAAGCTGGATTTGCTCGCTTCACCGCGTTTGGCCGCGAGGGCGGCGCCTGCCGCCATCTGCTGTTTTTTGGATTTTGCAGGCATACAGCGAGTTCGTCGAAAACTCGGAGGCTGGATGCGTTATTTTTCGGGACGCCAGACGACTTCACGCACCTCGGGAAGCGCGGCCAGTCGAGTCACGCCAGCAGGCGCAGGGCGATTTCGATGAGGGTGATTTCCGGATTCATGGCCTCCGGGCGGGTAAATCAGTGATGGACCTCCTCCGGCGTGATCGTGGAGCCGGGGCTGGCTCCGCTCTCGAGCTTTTGCGCTTTTTCCTGATGAGCGGTGCTGGAACGGACGCTCGGCTGGGTGCTGGCACAGGCACCGAGGATGAGGGCCGCGCCTGCGGAGAGGAAGATGGGAAGGATGGTTTTCATGGGGTGACGATCTTTTCCAAGCCCTCTTCGGCAGGGCCGGCAATGAGGTCTCCGGAAGACGTGAAACGCGAACCGTGGCATGGGCAGTCCCAGGTCTTCTCGGCGGGATTCCAATGAACGATGCAACCGAGATGCGGACAGACGGGCGACAGCACGGTCCGCTTTCCTTCTTCGTCCACGTAGACGGCGCACTTCTTTCCATCGACGGCTGCCAGGGCTCCGTCACCGGGAGAAATCTCCTCTGCGTCATGGTGTTCCGGGGTGAGATGGTCCTTGAGGAAGTAGGCAGGGAAGTCCTTGTTCTCGCGCAGATATTCCCAGGCGCCGGCCAGTTTCTTGCGATGGGGATCGAAAAGCTCCGCCCAGGAATTTTTCCGGCCGGTGACGAGATCGGCGAGGAGAATGGCTGAAAAGGTGCCCAGCGTCATCCCGTTGCCGGAAAATCCGGTGGCCAGAAATTGGCGATCGCTCGTTTCGCCGATATAAGGAAGTCCATCGGGGGTTTCGATGACCTGCCCCGACCAGCGGTGCGTGGGTTCGGCTTTGGGAAAAATTTTCCGCAGGGTTCGTTCGAGGCTGGTGTAGCGGGCCTCGGTGTCTGCTTCCGTGCCGGTCTTGTGGTCTTCACCGCCCAGCACGACCGTGGTCTCAGTCGCATGGTCATCCACGCGCAAGTAGAGATAGGGATCGTTCGTGTCCCAGAACAACGCCTCGTCCTGCCGCCTGACGAGGGCCTCGATCGCATAGCTTGAGTAAGCGGCCAGCTTTGTCTGGAATAGCGCAGCGGAAAGAGTGCCGGTTTTTCCCTGGAGCGGTACATGGGTCGCGATGACCAGCGCGCCGTAGGAAATGGTGCCGTCCGGCGTGTGGAGCACGTTCCTTTTCTCGTCGAGCTGGGTGCCATCGGTCTCCTGGAAGACATGACAGTCGTCCTCGGGCAGTCTGCGGGCCAGGCCGTAGAGGTATTTGAGCGGGTGGAACTTGAGTTGATTTGCAAAGCGGACGGACGGTCGCTCGAACAGAGGATCGGCGTCGATGAGTTCGGCTTCGTAGCCGAACTCCTGTGCGAGCCGGGCGTCTTCGGCGAGACTCTCCCGTTCGGGGCCGATCGGTTTGCCCTCGGCGGCAAACAGATATCCCGGCACTTTTCGCAGTTCGCAGCGGATTGCGTTCTCGTGGGCAATGGCGTCGATCTGTTGCATGGCCAACAGGCCGGCATCCCAGAGGGCCGAGGCTGCGGGTTTGCCCACGCTCGAGGCGAGTTCCGAAAGGCGTGCATCGGTCACGCAGGTGACGTGGGCCGTGGTGTGAGCGGTCTCGCCGCCGCCGATCTTGTAGCGCTCCACCAGGGCGACCTTAAGACCCGCCTTCTTGAGCAGGTAGGCGGTCGTGACCCCGGTGATGCCTCCGCCGATGACCAGGGCGTCGACCTTGAGGCGACCGGAAGGTTTGCCGAATTCAGGTGGGGAAACGTGTTCCTCCCAGGCGGATTTGGATTTCATGGGTGGGGAGGGAAGATTCGGGAGTTCATAAGAGATTCCACAGTCCGGCCACACGCGAGGCGTCGGGCTCGTCGATACGAATTTGATCTGTAACTGCCTTGCCCGATTGGCTGCGCAGGAAGGGAAGCGGAATGGAGGTGTCGGCCGTGGCCAGAAGATGTACGGCGGCCATGGTGTTGATCGGTCGATCGGTTTTGGCCGTGATGAAGGCGGGGACAAGGGCTGGTTTCACCGTTGTCGCCCCGGGATTCAGATCCGTCATCAGGGTTCGATTGGATGGCGTGTAAATGACCGACGTGCAGTGAAATTGCTGGCCAGCCTGTACGAGCACATATTCGGGAACGGTGGCGGGAGGAGAGCCTTCAGGGGTGGGAGTGGGACCTGTCATACCTCCAAAAGTTCGCGGCCGGAGCGGCGAATGGCTGGCCGAAGCGGAGGATTTATCGCGAGCGGACTTCCGTTACGACCACTCCGAAACATTCCCCCGATCTTTTTCACTATGAAAACGACTTTGCAGAACAAGCGGATTGCCATTCTGGCTGCGGACGGATTCGAACAGGTGGAACTCGAGGGGCCGAAAAAAGCGCTCGAAGAGGCCGAGGCGGAAGTTTCGGTCGTCTCTCTCAAATCGGGAACGATCACCGGCATGAATCACACGGAAAAGGGCACCCCGATCGATGTGGATCTCACGCTCGAGGACGCCGATCCGGAGAGTTTCGACGGATTAATGATTCCGGGCGGTCTCTATAACCCGGATGCCCTGCGCTCCACTCCCGAGGCGGTCGAGTTCACCCGAAAGATCGCCGAAGCCGGCAAACCGATTGCCGCCATCTGCCACGGCCCATGGGTTTTGATCGAGGCCGGCGTCGTCAAAGGCCGCCGGATGACGTCGTGGCCGGCGATCCGGACGGATGTGAAAAATGCGGGAGGAAATTGGGTGGACGAGGAAGTGGTCGTGGACAATGGCATCGTCACGAGCCGAAAACCGGACGATATTCCCGCCTTCAACCGGAAGATGATCGAGGAGTTTGCCGAGGGCATCCACTAGATCACTCTGGTAGTGAGGGGGGAGATCGGGGAAACGGGCGGGATTTCGAAAGCCTGAAATCCGCACTTGCCAGCCGGGATGGGGCGTGGCATTCTCCCCGACTACCAAAATTTCAAAGCAATGGGAAAGACAGACGCCTCCGGAGCCGCCGCAACTTTGCGCCTCCACGAAAAAGACACAGGCAGCGCCGACGTGCAAATCGCGCTCCTCACGAAAAGAATCACCGAGCTCACCGAGCACCTCAAGGGCCACGCGAAGGATCACTCCTCCCGCCGCGGCCTTCTCAAAATGGTCGCGCAGCGCC
>Ga0310811_10013356_pt1 | contig 10694 bp, 13 predicted proteins | sample YCmetagenome_FD_207642 | JGI IMG/M metagenome (GOLD analysis project Ga0310811, IMG submission 207642) | Soil microbial communities from experimental microcosm in Duke University, North Carolina, United States - YC | ecosystem: Engineered > Artificial ecosystem > Soil microcosm > Unclassified ...
GTCTCAGCCATCGTTATGCCTTCTTCGCCTTACGGGTCTTCTTCGCGGGCGCAGCCGACTCCGTCGGAGCCACGGCCTGGCCAAGCTCACGCTGGCGCGCCACTGTCTGGATGCGCGCGATGTCCTTCTTCAGTTCGCGCAGCTTCTTTACGCCCGAGGCATCGCCCAGGCTCTTCTGGAAGCGAACGCGGAAGAGCTGCTCGCCCGCCTGGGCCTGCTGCTCCTTCAGTTCGCTATCCGTAAATTCGCGGATCTTGTTCAGTTCCATGTCAATCTCTCTCGTGGCTTCACTATGGTGAAGCCGGTACAGTTACGCGGCTGCAGCAGCCTTCGGGTCAATGGCCTTGATGTTCGGGCGCTGGACGAAAACAGTGCGGAGCGGCAGCTTGTTCGAAGCAAGGCGCATGGCCTCCTTCGCGATCTCTACCGGAACGCCTTCCATCTCAAACAGCAGCTTGCCGGGGCGAACCACTGCAACCCAGTGATCCAGTGCACCCTTACCAGAACCCATTCGAACTTCCGCGGGCTTCTTCGTGATCGGCTTATCCGGGAAGATACGGAGCCAGACCTTACCACCACGCTTAATGTAACGCGTCATTGCGATACGGCTTGCTTCGATCTGACGATCGGTGATGTAACCGCACTCAACGACCTTCAGGCCATAATCGCCAAACGCAAGCTCGGACCCGCGCCATGCCTTGCCGCGCATCTTGCCCTTTTGCTGCTTGCGGTACTTAACCTTCTTGGGCTGCAACATAACTGCACTCTTTCCCGCTGCGGCCTTGGCGTCACTTACTTGGTAAGTGGCCCAGTCTCCGCGCGCTTCCTGTTCTTGGTGTTACGCGGGGCTGATCACTCAACCCCGCAATGTTGAATCACTACTTAGAACGCACCGGTCGTCGTCACGTTGTCGCGACGGCGCTTCTGCTCGTAGATATCGCCGCGGTAGACCCAGGTCTTCACGCCGATAATGCCGTAGGTGGTCTTCGCTTCGGCAAAGCCGTAGTCGATGTCGGCGCGCAGCGTGTGCAGCGGCAGGCGACCCTGCAGATACCACTCGGAACGTGCGATTTCATTGCCGTTCAGGCGGCCCGAAACACGAACCTTGATGCCCTTGCAGCCGAAACGCAGAGCCGAATCAACGCTCTTACGCATCGCGCGACGGAACGAAACACGCTTCTCCAGCTGCAGAGCGATATTCTCTGCCACCAGCTGCGCATCCAGCTCCGGCTTGTTCACTTCCAGAATGTCGATGAACACTTCGCGGCTCGTACGCTTCTGGATGTCTGCCTTCAGCTTGTCGATCTCAGCGCCCTTACGGCCGATGATGATGCCAGGACGAGCAGTCTTGATGATGAGGCGCAGCTTGTTGCCCGGGCGCTCGATCTCGACGGACGAGACACCAGCGGCCTTCAGCTTTTCGCGCAGCTCAGCCTTCAGCTTCACGTCTTCGACGAGCAGCTTGTCATAGTCACGCTCCACAAACCAGCGCGACTTCCACGGCTTGTTCACGCCGAGGCGGAAACCATACGGATGGACCTTCTGACCCATAACTTAATCCCTTCACTTCGCGTCCGGGGAACTTAGTCCTCGAACTTACTCAGTACTTACTCACGGCTTCAACTTCTCCGTGATGCCGGGCCGGCATACAGCCCGGCCAGAAATTTACGCAGTCGCAGCAGCCTTCTTGCTCGCGGCCTTCTTCGCCGGAGCCTTCTTGGCAGCAGCCTTCTTTGCCGGAGCAGCCTTCTTCTTGCCACCTTCAGCCGCAGCCGCTACCGGAGCTTCCGTCTGCTTCGTTGCCTCAACAGTCTTCTTCTCCGCCACCGTCACGATGATGTGAGCAAGGCGACGCTGGTAGCGAAACGCACGGCCCATAGGGGCAGGGCGGATACGCTTCATGCGCGGGCCTTCGTTGGCAACTGCCTGCTTCACGAACAGACGATCCAGATCCAGATCGAAGCCCTGTTCCTGGCTCAGGTAGTTGGCGTTCTGCACTGCGGAACGCAGCGCCTTCTCCACAACGGGAGCAATGCGCTTGCGGGTGAACATCAGGGTGTTCAGAGCGTTCTCCACGCTCAGGCCCTTGATCGTGTCCAATACCAGCTTCGCCTTCTGCGGGCTGGTCCGCTGGAACCGCGCCTCAGCGCGGAACTCACGGATTGCACTCTTCTCGGCTGTCTTCGCCATATCTCTTCCTTATCGCCGTCCGGACGCACCGGACGCTGACGTACTAAGTCCCGACTTACTTGCCCTTGGCCGTTTCGGCCTTCGCAGCGTGGCCCTTGAAGGTACGCGTTGCGGCAAACTCACCCAGCTTGTGACCCACCATGTTCTCCGTCACGTAGACCGGAATGAACTTCTTGCCGTTGTGTACGGCAATGGTGTGACCCACGAACTCCGGGAAGATGGTGGAACGACGCGACCAAGTCTTAACAACTTCCTTCTTGTTCGCGGTGTTCAGCACCTCAACCTTCGTCATCAGGTGGGCGTCGATAAATGGGCCCTTCTTCGTAGAACGTGCCATATTTTCCTCTCGCTCCCTGAATTACTTGCTGCGGCGGTTCACGATGAACACATCGGTCCGCTTGTTGTTACGGGTCTTGTAGCCACGTGTCGGCTGTCCCCACGGCGTAACAGGATGACGTCCGCCAGAGGTCTTACCTTCACCACCACCGTGCGGGTGATCCACAGGGTTCATCGACACACCACGGTTCGTCGGACGGATACCGCGCCAGCGGCTTGCACCGGCCTTACCGAGCGAGATGTTTTCGTGGTCCGTGTTGCCAACCTGACCAACCGTTGCCATGCAGTCCACCAGCACCCGGCGGGTTTCGCCGGAGGGCAGCTTCAGCAGAGCGTAGTCGCCTTCCTTCGCAACCAGCTGCGCGGACGAACCGGCAGAGCGAACCATCTGTGCACCCTTACCAGGACGCAGTTCCACGTTGTGGACCGTCGTACCAGCAGGGATGTTGCGCAGCGGCAGAGCATTGCCAACCAGAATGTCGGCGTCGGGACCAGAGGTCACCGTCATGCCAACCTTCAGGCCAACCGGCTGAATGATGTAACGCTTTTCGCCGTCCTTGTAGCTGATCAGAGCGATACGCGAGGAGCGGTTCGGATCGTATTCGATCGTCGCAACCGTTCCGGGTACACCGAACTTGTCGCGCTTGAAGTCGATAATACGAAGCTTCTTCTTGTGGCCACCACCGTGATGACGGATCGTCAGCTTACCGGTGGAGTTACGGCCGCCTGTGCGCTGCTTCGTTGCAAGAAGCGGCTTGTACGGCTCGTTCGTCGTGATGTCCGAGTTCACCAGCTTCGACTGGAAGCGCAGTGTCGGCGTAATCGGTCGGAATGTCTTAATCGGCATTTCCCTAACTTCCTTGCCATCCGCATAGCTAGTCAGGCGCGCGGATTGGGGTTACTTCGTGTACTCGAGCCATCAGGTTCACCTACTGCGCACAGTTAGCTGACTTACTAACTCGCTGACCTGACGACTCGCTGCCTTCAACTACAGGCTGTTAACGTACTCCGGCATCTTCTCGCCCGGAACCAGGCGAACATATGCCTTCTTCCAGTCAGGCTTGAAGCCGGTAAAGCGACCGCGGCGGCGCTCCTTGCCCAGGTAGTTGGCGGTACGAACCGCAGCAACCTTCACCTTGAACAGGTTCTCCACTGCATGCTTCACTTCATTCTTCGTCGCGCCAGCGGCAACCTCAAACACCAGGGTGCCTTCGGTTTCCTTGGCGATCATGCCCTTTTCCGTAATCAGCGGGCGGCGAATGGTGGTGTACACAGTTGCCATTACGCAACCTCCTTCTTCGCAGCCAGCTTACGGCGCGACACATTCTTCTTCAGAACTTCCTGCAGAGCCTCAATAGCATCTTGCGAGAAGATAGCGTGCTCGTAGCGCAGCAGATCGTAGGGATGAACCTCCGAGCTCAGCACCAACTCCACACCGTCCAAGTTGCGCGAGCCAAGGAACAGGTTGTCGGTCAGCTTCTGGCCACTCTCAACCAGCAGTGCGGTCTTCTTGGCTTCCAGCTTGTCCAGTGCCTGGCGATACAGCTTGGTCTTCGGCTCAGCAACATCCAGAGTCGAAACAACCGTCAGCTTGCCATCCTGCAGCTTCGAAGCAAGCGCGGAGCTCAATGCACCCAGCAGCTTCTTCTTCGGAAACGCGTACTCATACGAGCGGGGCTGGGGTCCGTGAACCGTACCACCATGACGCCAGATAGGCGAACGAACCGAACCCACACGGGCACGACCGGTTCCCTTCTGCTTCCACAGCTTCTTGCCGGAACCCGACACGAGCTTCTTGTTCTTGGTGGCGGCGGTTCCCTGGCGGAGGGCGGCGCGGTAATGCTTCACCGACTCCCACAGCAGGGCCTCATTCACTTCGACGCCGAATACTTCGTCTGCAAGCTCCAGCTCGCTGACTTTCTTCCCGCCGAGATCGACTACGTTAATCTTTGCCATCTTGCTTCCTCTGGCCCTCGTTCTATTGCGAGTGCCCTAAGTTCAATTTGTCATCCTGCCGTCGACTTACTTATTTCAACTAAGTCCGCAGACGATGCGAGTACTGCACTACACACTAAGCGGCAGAGCAACCAGAGATTGCTCTGCCGTCAATGCTTACTTCTTCTTACCGGAAGCCTTCTTCGAAGCCTTCAGCGGATCGACCGTACCGGAGCCGGCGAATCCACGACGCTCGCGCGGCGGGTTCTTCGACTTCGAGATCAAAATCACACCATCACGGGGTCCCGGAACCGCACCCTCAACCAGGAGGAGGTTGTCCTCAAGGTCGATGCCGCGGATACGCAGGTTGCGAACCGTGATCTGCGCGTCACCGAAGTGACCCGGCATGCGCTGGCCCGGGAATACGCGCGAGGGGAACGACGATGCACCAATCGAACCCTGAATCTGGAACATGTGGCCGTGCGACTTGGGGCCACCGCCGAAGCCGTGGCGACGAACCACGCCCGCGAAACCGCGGCCCTTCGACTTACCAATGATGTCAACGAAACGCTCACCGTCGAAGATGTCGACCAGGATACGGTCGCCAGCCTTCACAGCGCCTTCACCCTCGTTCTCGCCCGTAGCAGACTCAATGCCCACTTCGCGGATCTCACGAACCGGCGGAGCATCGCTCTTCGCCAGATGACCAGCCTGAGCCTTGGTCAGCTTGGAGGCCTTCACGAACTCCACCAGACCAATTTGGGCAGCGTCATAACCGTCCGTCTTCTGCGTCTTCACCTGGGTGACGACGCAGGGGCCAACCTTGATTACGGTGACCGGGTGCACAACACCAGCGTCGTCAAACACCTGGGTCATGCCAATCTTCTTACCGAGCAAACCTGTTACTGCCATGTGATTCTCTCCTCATCATGCCCACGCACGCAGCGGGGCACTGCCGGTTGTATTGAAATTGGGTGTTACTTGGTTACGGTCTTGATTTCCACGTCAACGCCAGCGGGAAGATCGAGCTTCATCAGCGCGTCCACCGTCTGCTGCGTCGGTTCCAGGATGTCGATCAGCCGCTTGTGCGTACGGATTTCGAACGCCTCACGCGACTTTTTGTCGACGTGCGGGGAACGCAGCACGCAGTACTTGTTCTTCATCGTCGGAAGGGGAATCGGACCCGCAACCTGTGCTCCGGTACGCTTGGCGGTCTCAACGATCTCGCCGGTCGACGTGTCCAGGACACGATAGTCATACGCCTTCAGGCGAATGCGAATTCTCTGCTGTGCAGCCATCTGTTCGAACTCTCTTTACGCAAAGATCTACAACTGCGGCTGGCCTTCAGACCAACCTTTTGAGTGTAACCGAAACACGACGCCTTCTCCACAGAAAAGTGCGGGCAAATCGGCAAAAATTTGTCAGGGACCACCGCGCCGGGACTCACACGCCATCCCGTCCATGCCGCCAATACCCCAGCGGCCATCACGCAGCAGACATCTGATAGTACCAGAGATTCTGCCATTCGCGCCAAATCCCTCTCCTCGTGCCGGCACGGCTCTACTAGCACCCCTAATCCGACGTGTCTTCAACTCCCTGTTTGGCGAACATGCTGAAAAATGTCGGTTTGTGTGTCTGATACAAAGCACAGGGTTTATCTGGTATCCGACATAGAAGCGTCGTTCTGCGAAATCCTCCTGCGACCAGCAACGCGTTGGAGGGCGAGACACTCCTACTCGCTCACGTCCCTCGCTGCATATCGCGAGAAAACCGCGTCCCTCACTCCCCCGGAGGAACTATGTATCACCACGTTAAGAAGCTCATGTACACCGTCAAGGTGGATACTCCCAACATTCGATTTGGCAACATGCTGCTCGAACAGTTCGGCGGTGCCAATGGCGAACTCGCCGCAGCCATGCAGTACACCATCCAGGGATGGAACTGCGTCGACGACATCGGGCGCCGCGACCTCCTGCTTGATATCGGCACCGAAGAACTCAGCCATCTGGAAGTAGTGGGTGCACTGATCCGCATGCATCTCAAAGACTTGAAGACAAACCGCGAAGCCGCCGAGGCAGATCCGCTCGTCACCATCGCTGGTGGCGGCGGTCTGGCCCTCTTCAACTCCATGGGTAATGCGTGGACAGCCGACTACCTGAAGATCAGCGGCGAACTCGACGTTGATCTGCGCAACAACATTGCCGCAGAAGCCCGCGCCAAGATCGTCTACGAGCGGCTCATCGATCACACCGACGACCCCGGCACCATCGACACACTGCAGTTCCTCATGACCCGCGAGATCACCCACATGAAGGCGTTCTCCGCGGCGTTGGAAAGCCTGGAGAAGAATCCGTTCTCCATCGGTCGCCTGAAGCCCACCCCCATACTTGTGGATGAATACTTCAACGCCTCCACGGGTGACGGCGATGAGGGCGACACCGACATGCGCGGCCCGTGGCAGACCAGCTACGGTCTGAAGCCTGTCGAGTCCCCCATGAAGGGTGGCGAGGGGTTGTCCATCGACGAAGTGGACGGTAAACTCCCGGGAGAAGACCGTGGCAAGCAGGACAGCGCTGTACAGGCCACAACTGCCGTGCCAAAGGAAGAACTCATTGGCGTAGTGGAAGCGGAGTAACTCAACGCAAACGAAAACGGGAGCAGCCCTCGCTGCTCCCGCTTCTACGTTCGATACGTGTTACGCCTTCACCGTAAACCGCAGTGTCGTTGCCTTCACTAGATCGCCATGCGAGATCACATCGCCGCTGTGCGCCTTACCGTCCACCGCAAGGCCCGCACGATACGGCTTCGCCGCAGGGTCACCCACAGCCTCTACCGTGAATGCACTTCCCTTCAGTCCGCGACGAACCTCCGCCTTCTGCCACAGCGGCGATCCCAGCATCCACTCCGGCTTGCCCGGGCACAGCGTGTACAGGCCCAACGACGTCAGCACATACCATGCCGCCATCGAGCCGGTATCTTCATCGCCTGCAAACTGCTCCGGCGAATACAGTTCATCCAGCACCTTACGCACCCACTTCTGCGTCAAGTCCGGTCGACCGCCAATCGTGAACATCCACAGGATGTGATGCGATGGCTGGTTGCTGTGCGCATACTGCCCAAAGCGCACAGCAGCCATCTCGCTCATCTCGTGGATCTCCTGGTGATACACGCCGACTTCAAACCGAGGCTCCTGCTCCACGCACTTCACTAGCTCGGCAACAAACGTCTCCCTGCCACCAAAGGCTTCGTTCATCATCGCCTCAGGCTCATGCGGCACACTCCAGCGATGCTGCCACGCACCACCCTCCACATATGGCGATCCCCACTGATACTCGCGGAACTCCGGTGCCCACGTGCCATCGGCATTCTTGCCGCGGAAGAACTTCACCTGCGAATCCCACATCATGCGCCAGTTCTTCGACCGCTTCGCAAAGAACGCAGCGTCTTCCGTGTGTCCCAGCTTCGCCGCAATCTGCCCGATGCAGAAGTCGCCATAGTGCGCGTCCAGCGACTCAACGCACGCCTGCTCCACCTCATCGTTCGGAACATAGCCCAGCTTCTGGTACGACGCCGATCCACGACGTCCATAGCCCTTCTCCGGATCGCCCGGCTGCGTCGCATGTTTCTTCAGCAACTGGTACGCGGCTTCCTTGTCAAAGCCCGGAATCTCCTTCACCACAGCATCGCCGAACAGCGAATCAATCAGTGATCCCGTCATGCACGCGCGATACCCCGGGCACGGGAACTGCGGCATCCATCCGCCTTCCGTTCCAGCATTCACCCAGCTCTGAAGAATCTCGCCCAGCCGCTCCGGGAACAGCAGCGTCATCATCGGATACCACGCGCGATACACGTCCCAATAGCCATGGTCCGCATACATCACACCCGGCGTCAGCTTGCCCGTGTACGGGCTCATGTGGACAGCCTTGCCGTCCGCATCAATCTCATGCCAGATACGCGGAAACAGCACCGTACGGTACAGGCAGGAATAGAACGTCTTCATCTGCGTCTCAGTTGCGCCATGGATCACTACCGCACTCAGATGCTCCTCCCACATCGCCTTCGTCTTCGCCTGCACCGCATCAAAGCCGTTCGAACCCACTTCATCGGCAAGGCTCCGCTCCGCCTGCTCATACGAGATGAACGAGTGCGCCACCGAGACCTCAGCCTTCGGCACACCAAGGTGCAACACACCAATCACACTGTTGGCGTTACCGCGACCGGCAGGAGCCTTCTGCTCATGCTGCTCAAACGAAGCACCAGCAGCATTCACGCGCAGCACGTAGTACGTGGCAAAGCTATCAATCGTGCCGCCAGCACTGGCTGAGGTCTTCCAGTGCAGCAAGCCCTTCGCTGCATCCCAGTGGAACTCCGCCTCCTTCGCCGGCACATCAATCACGAAAGAAATCGCATCGCCCAAGCGGCTGTTCGCACGCAACACCGCACCACGGCAGGTCGGCGTCAGCTCTGCATCCATGCAGTAGCGCAACAGATTCATCTTGAAGCCGTAGGGATGTGCCACCAACTCATCCGGCCGATACGACGTCGCACGAGCAGACGCACGCACATCCGGCGCACCCGTCACCGGCAGAATCGTGGTGTGGCCATAGTCACTCAGCCACGGGCTCAACTGGTGCGTCAGACGAAAGCCCTGGATGCGCTGATCGATCGGCGAAAACATCCACGGCGACCCACTGCGCGACTCCAGCGTCCAGTGCGCCATGCCAAACGGCTCCGCAGCAATCGGCAGCGTATTACCACGCGAAAACTGCGGCAGCGAATTCGTGCCCTGCAACACATTCACGTAGTCGCTCAGCGCCTTCCCGGCAGTAGCCGGGCGCATCGGATTTGAGTGCCGCTGCGCAGCAGCCTCCGCAACGGTGATGGCAGGCGAACCAGCAGCAACGGCCAGTGCGCCGGTGCCCTTCAAAAACTCACGACGTGACGCGCTCATGCAGGTACATCCTCAGTAGTAAAAAATCATCTTCGCGGCGCAGTACGGCACGCTACGAACGCATGAGCAGTCTACCGTCAACCAGCAGATCGAACTGGATTGGCTCCACCACATCACAGTGAAATCCGGGGTGAATTCTGCCCAAAGCAACTCCATCGGCTATTGCGGAAGGCCATGAATGAACTCAATATCTTGTGGCTTTCGGACCGCACAGTAAGGGCTTGAAGTTCCACCAAGGCTGCGCACATCTACTGAGCCGCCTCAACCTTGAGACCGGCGAAATAACCTTCAGTTCCTGGTCCGATCCAGAGGGCCACACCACCAGAGGAATCACCGAGTTTGAGGTCATTCACAATGAGACAGGGTTGGCTGGCTCCGTGTACATACAGGCGGGCCTTCGTACCTTCGACCACGATGCGGTAGCGGGTCCAGACGCCAGGCTCCAGGTCGACATAACTCTCATACTTTTCTGGTGCCTGCTTGCGCGCGTCAGCAAAGCTAAAGCTTGGGTGTGAGCTATATTGCGTCGAATGATTGCGGCGGACTTGATCATCCGCGCGGCCGTTGGTCGGACGCAGGTAGATGTATTCATACTGGCCGTTCTGAAGTCGGAATCCGATGCCAATAAAGCCGCGCGCCGCGCTGGATGCGCCTGCGGCGGGACTTCCCGCCAGCTCAACCTCGATCGTGCCATTGTGAAAGATCGTGCCTTTCACGATCGCATATGCTTCAGCATTGGCCACTTGACCATCTTCCGTGATCTTTACCGCACGCTTGCCGAGGTAGTCGACGGACTCCAGCTTCACGTTGTGAGGAGTCAACTGACTAACGGTTTGCGCGGACGCTAGTGACGCGAAAGCCACGAAAGTCCCGAAGACTGAGTTACAAGCTGACATCTTCAATGTTCTTCTCATACGCCCTCGTCACCCTATGTAGCTTTCGTCCTACTATCGACGCTGGCGCTCATCTAGTAAAGAGCTAAATACACAGCTCGTACCAATGCCCCGCTCCATCGCAAACACGCATGGGGAGACGCAATGCGTCTCCCTATGCCACCTCAATGAAACAGACTAGCCCTCAATAAACGCCAGCAGATCCGGATTGATCACATCCGCATGCGTCGTCAACATGCCATGCGGATACCCCTCATACAGCTTCAGCGTCGCATTTGGAATCAGCTTCGCTGACAGCACGCCCGCATCCGCATACGGCACAATCTGATCGTCCGTGCCATGCAGCACCAACACCGGCACTGTGATGGCCTTCAGGTCTTCCGTAA
>Ga0310811_10013359_pt1 | contig 10693 bp, 12 predicted proteins | sample YCmetagenome_FD_207642 | JGI IMG/M metagenome (GOLD analysis project Ga0310811, IMG submission 207642) | Soil microbial communities from experimental microcosm in Duke University, North Carolina, United States - YC | ecosystem: Engineered > Artificial ecosystem > Soil microcosm > Unclassified ...
GGGTACGGGTGAGCGCCATCAGCCCCGCCTTGGACGCGGCATAGGCGCCCGAGAGCGCCGGCGCCTCGCGGCCGCGGAGCGAGGCGATGTTCACCACCCGCCCATAGCCCCGAGCGGTCATATGGGACACCACGGCGCGGCAGCAGATGAAGGCGCCCGTCAGATTGACCTCGATGACCTGGCGCCAGGCCTCCAGCGAAGCGGCGGTAACCGGTGCCACCTCGGCGGCGATGCCGGCATTGTTGACCAGGATGTCGAGCCGGCCGAAGGCCTCGAGGCAGCGCCGGACCGCGGTTTCCACCGCCGCCGCATCCGTCACGTCGCAGGGAAAGAAGAAATCAGCGCTCGCGGCGGTGGGGCGCGTGCGGTCGAGATTGGCGACCGCCGCGCCGGAGTCCCGCAGCCGCGCCGCGATGGCCGCGCCGAGGCCGCCGGAGCCTCCGGTCACGATGGCCTTGCGGCCCGTCAGGTCGATACGGTTCATGACCCCGCGGAGGTGGCGGGCAAGGCGCGGCTGCGATCGGCGCCGAGATGGACGGCGCGAACGCCTCGCGAGCGATGCGTCATATGCGACAACGGGAAGCTCTCCCACCCTGCCCCGCCGCGGCGGAAGTTTTTATATAACTAGTTGGTTGATAACTTGACAAGCCGCGGCCTGTCAAGCACAAGGGAACCGGCCGTCGCGAGCCAGGGGACCCCATGCCGTTGGACGACGAATCCGGATCGAAGCGGTCGCGCGTTGGCGCACAGACCGGCAAGGCCGTCCGCAAGAAAGTGGTCCGCGATTCCGAGCGCAGCCGCGCCGCCGTGCTGGCCGCCGCGATGAAGGAATTCGCCGAGAGCGGCTATGGCGGGGCGCGGATCGACAAGGTGGCCGAGCGCGCCGGCGTCAACAAGCAGCTGATCTATTACTACTTCGGCAATAAGGACGATCTCTATCTCGCGGTGCTGGACAGCGCCTATTCCGCGCTGCGCTCCGCCGAGGCGGAGCTGCATCTGGGCGATCTCGATCCGCTGCAGGGGATCCGCGAGCTCGCCCTCTTCAACTGGCGCTATCACGTGAAGCATCCCCATCTCATCAGCCTGGTGCGCACGGAGAATCTGCATAAGGCGAAATATCTGAAGCGCTCGCGCCGCCTCTCCGACCTCAATTCGCCGCTGATCGCGGCCATCGCCGATCTCCTCGCCCGCGGCGCGCGCCAGGGCCAATTCCGCCGTGGCATGGATCCCGTCGAGGTCTACATCACCATCGCGGCCCTCAGCTTCTACTACCTGGCCAATCACTGGACCCTGGAGGTGAACTTCAAGCGCGATCTCCTGGCACCGGGCCGTCTCGAGGCCTGGGGCGAGCATATCGTCGAGGTGATCCTCGCCTATCTCCGGCCGGCGGCCTGAAACCACCCATCACGACCAGCGAAGAGGAACGACCATGAAGCTCGTGCGATACGGCAATTCAGGCGCGGAGAAGCCGGGGCTTCTCGACCGCGCGGGGCGCATTCGCGATCTCTCGGCCCATATCCCCGACATCGCCGCCTCGGCCCTGGCGCCGGCGGCGATGAAACGGCTCGCGGCCCTGGACCCGGAGAGCCTCCCCCTGGTTTCCGGCAAACCGCGGCTGGGCGCCTGCGTCGGCAATGTCGGGAATTTCATCGCCGTCGGGCTGAACTACGCCGACCATGCCAAGGAAGCCGGCGATCCCATCCCCGCGGAGCCGATCCTCTTTAACAAGGCCCGCTCCTGCATCTCGGGCCCCGACGACGACATCGTGATTCCCAAGGGATCGGTGAAGACGGATTGGGAGGTCGAACTCGCCATCGTCATCGGCACGCGGGCGAGCTATGCCGATGAAGCCGAGGCCTGGCACGCCATCGCCGGCTTCTGCATCTGCAACGACGTCTCGGAGCGCGAATTTCAGACCGAGCGCGGCGGCACCTGGTCCAAGGGCAAGGGTTGCGCCAGCTTCGGTCCCCTCGGCCCCTGGCTGGTGACGCCCGACGAGATCGCCGATGTGCAGAAGCTCTCGATCTGGCTGGAGGTCAATGGCGAGCGGGTCCAGAACGGCACCACGGCCAATATGATCTTCCCCGCCCGCTTCATCGTCTCTTACATCTCGCAGTTCATGGTCCTGGAGCCCGGGGATGTCATCACCACGGGAACGCCGGCTGGGGTCGGCGCCGGCTTCAATCCGGAGCGTTATCTGAAACCCGGCGACAAGCTGCGGCTGGGGATCGACGACCTGGGCGAGCAGCATCAGACGCTGCGCGCTTATGCGCCCGGCGCCTGAGCGGAGCAACCAGCATGTCGCTGCAAGGAACCGGGGTCATCGCCATCTGGCATGACATCAGCCCCGAGGGGGTGGAAGCCTTCTACGAATGGCACAATCGCGAGCATATTCCCGAGCGGGTCGGGATCGAGGGTTTCCTGCGCGGCCGGCGCTATATCGCCACATCCGGCACGCCGGAATTCTTCACCCTGTACAACACCCGGGATGCCGCCGTGCTCTCAGGCCCGGCTTATCATGCCCGGCTCAACGATCCCACGCCCTGGACGCTGCGGACCGTCGGCTATTTCAGCAATGAATCGCGTTCCCTCTGCGAGGTCCAGGCCTCGAGCGGCGTGGGGGCCGGCGGCAGCCTCGGCACCATCCGCTTCGATTGCGACCCCGCCCGGGACGAAGCCCTGATGCGGGAACTGGCCGGGCTCGTCCCCAAGATCGCCGAGCAGCCGGCCATCGCCGGCATCCATGTCTGCCGCGCCGATCTCGACAGCAGCCGCCGCCGCAGCGCCGAGCAGAAGGACCGGGCCGACAACAAGGTGCCGCGCTGGATCATCCTGGTGGAAGGCTCGGCCACGGCCGTCGCCAAAGCCATGGACGGCGAGCTCGGCAGCGCCGCGCTGTCCCGCCGGGGCGTCCCGGAACATGAGCGCAGCATCTATCAGCTCCAGCATGACGTGGTGAAAGGCTTTGGCTGAGGAGCGGGCTCGCTCCGGGGGCTGAGCGCCCCCGAGAGGGCCGCCGCCGGCATTGCCTCGGACCAAGGCGCCGGCGACGGCCTCCGGCGCCGCATGGAAGGGAACCACGCCGGCGCGCCACCGCGACAGGGGAGGGCCGCGGCGGCAGGTTGCTGAAATTCCTGCCCAGGCCTCCCGGGTATTTGGGATTTTCGCTCAAAGATTGCTAATGCCGTCTTTACGGCGCGGCGGCGATGTGAATTACTTACGTTATGCTTCATTCCTGTTGCCCCAACTTCCCACGAGTTAGCACCTGGCTTGGCCGGTGGGGGCGGCGCATGTGCTGAGCTAGCGCGCAGCACAGACGTCAGCAGCCCCGCCGATCGCCGGACGGGGCTTTTTCATGCCCGTCCGTCCCCCGACAACGGACGCACCCCATGGATCTCTTCGCCTTTCTCCTCTTCGCCATCGCCACCTCGGCCACGCCGGGGCCGAACAACATCATGGTCTCGGCCGCGGCGGCCAATCACGGCTTCCGGGCCACCATTCCCCATATCCTCGGCATCGCGGTCGGGTCCGCGGTGATGCTGCTCGTCTTCGGCAGCGGGCTCGCCGGACCGCTGGCCGCCGCCCCGCGCCTCCACGATCTCCTGCGCTGGGTCGGGGTTGCCTGGATGCTCTGGCTCGCCTTCAAGATCGCCACCGCCCAGGGAGCCCTCGGCGGCGGCGGCGGACGCCCGCCCCTCAGCTTCGTTGGCGCCGCGCTCTTCCAATGGGTCAATCCCAAGGCCTGGCTGATCGCGCTGGCGACGGTGGCGACCTACACGACGGCCGAGGGGAGCCTCTACCGTCAGGTTGCCTCGCTGGCGCTCGTCTTCTTCCTGGTCTCCCTCCCCTGCGTCGGCGCCTGGGCCGCCCTCGGCGCGGGCGCCAGCCGTTTCCTTGCGACGCCGCGCCGACTGCGCGCCTTCAACATCGTGATGGCCCTGCTCCTGGTTGCCTCGCTGGTGCCGCTGCTCCGGGACTAGGCGGCGACCAGCATCGCCTCGGCCAGCCTGGCGGCCAGCGCCGGGCTCACCTCGGTCATGGGCAGGCGGACCTCGGGGCTGTCGATGAGGCCGAGCTGCCAGAGGCAGAACTTGACCGGCGCCGGGCTGGGCTCGGCGAAGAGCAGGCGGGTCAGATCGGCGAGCCCATGCCAGGCACGCAACGCGGCACCATTCTCCCCCGCCAGCATGGCGTCGCGCACCCGGGCGAATTCATCGGTCCTGAGATGCGCCGAGGCGAGAATCCCGCCCTCCGCCCCCTGGGCCAGAGCAGCGTGAAAATTCACATCCTCGCCCGTGAGCACGGCGAAGCTTGCGGGCTTGCGGCGCAGCAGCTCGGCGGATTGACCGGCATCGACGCAGCAATCCTTGAGACCGGTGATATTGGGATGCTCGGCCAGGCGCAGCAGCGTCTCATTGCCCAGATTGACGCCGGTGCGATAGGGGATGTTGTAGATCAGGATCGGCCGGTCCGTCGCATCGGCCAGAGCGATGAAATGCCGATAGAGCCCCTCCTGCGACGGCCTGACGTAATAGGGGCAGGCGATGAGATAGCCGTCCACGGGCCAGGAAGCGGTCCGCGCCAGAGTCTTGCCCAGCTTCGCCGTATCGCTGCCGGAGAGCCCGAGGTAGAGCGGGCGCCGGCCCGCGATCTCTTCGGCAGCCAAGGCGATGAGGCGCTCGGTCTCCGCCTCGTCGAGGGTCATGCCCTCGCCGGTGGTGGCCGCGAGGATGAAGCCATCCACCCTCTGGCGGAGATAATGCCGCAGCAGGCGGACGAGCGAGAGCTCGTCGAGCCGGCCCTGCTTGAAGGGCGTCACCAGCGGGAGCCAGAGTCCCGAGATCGGGGGTCGTTCGTTTTCCAAGTCTCTCTCCTTCGGTTGGGCCGGAAGGCGGGAGCCGGAAATGAAAAGACCCCGTCCTGACCGGCGGGGTCTCACGATGGTCTTGCAAGAGCGGCTCAGCGCCGGCGCAATTCCTCGGCTCCCCCGATGTCGGAGGCTTTGGATTTGACGCGGATGGCGCGGACGCTTTGCATGGGCGGAATCTCGCTTAGAGCGAGGGCGAAGTCAATCCAGCGCGGCGATCAGCTTCTTCGGCGCGACCGCGCGATAGCTTTCGTCGAGCCAGGCCTCGAGCACATCCAGCGGCGGCTTCGCTTTGACGCCGAAGCTCGCGGTGACCCAGCCGCTTTTGCCCAAATTGTAGCCGGTGGGTTTGGTGAAGGGATATTCCAGCGCGAATTCGCGCGAGCGCGGCAGCTTGACCGAGAGCCTGAGCCCTTCCTCGCCCTCATGCAGGAAAAGAAAGATCTTGGCCCGCACCTTGATGACCGTCTCGCCCCAGGGATGATCTTCCCAGGCTTCGGGATAGGCGAGCGCCGCGGCCTTGAGGCTGTCGAAGGGTTTCTTCGCCGCGGCCATGGCCTAGCCGAGGCCGCTCGCCAGCGCCGCGGCGACGTCCTTGCCCGGCGCCACCGGCAGGATCTCGAACGCGACGAGATCGGACCAGTTCGCGGCCCAGCTCTGGAGCAAGGTCACATCCTCGCATTCCATGATCTGGAAGCAGCGGTCGAGATCGGCGGTCACCCAGCTGGATACGAAGGTGAGACCCTCCGGGCACTGCCGGCCCTTGTCACGGAAGCGGCGATAGACGGCCTTGGCGTCCTGGTTGCGGAATGTCTCGACCACCATGAACAGCATGCCGCCCGCTCCCCCCGCCGCGCTTGTCGCAGGGATCATTCTAGCGTCGGGGTGGCGAGAAACCCATAGCCGCATTCCGCTCTACAACTGACCTCCGCGAGCCGCGGCTCTGCGCTTTTCGGTTTGGGCGAAATAGAAATAGGCCCCGACAGTGAGATAGTTGATCGCGATCGCGATGGCGCTCCAGATGACGACATTTCGCGACCCGACGGACAGACCGTAGATCACCCAGAGAATTTGAAACGTACCCAGAATCGCCGCCATCCTCGGGTTCATGCCCACACTGGACTTCCGCTTGAACATGACGATGAGATCGGGCACAGCGGCGAAGGTGGTTCCGAATCCCGCTACAAAGCCGACGATTTGAACGACATCCACGATATGTCCCTCCCCGACGCTCCGATCCGGCCCGGTCGGTTCGCCCGCCGCCTCAACTTCGGCCAGCCCCGCCCGGCAGAGTCCACCATAGCTTCAATTCCGTGAACAAGAGGGCGCAAACAAGCCGCGGGACGTCCTGCGCCGCGTCATGGCGCCATATGGGGGGACAAGCGCCCTGAGCCCGATCGCGAGCCGCGCCGAGCGAAACCCCCTCAGCCCAGCTTCCGCCGAGCGCGAGGAGCTGTCTTGGGCTTCGGTCCCTTATGCCCCTCCGGCGCGCCGGCGTGGGAGGGAGCGAAGGCGGGTGGGTCGCTGGCGGGGAAGGATTCCTTGGCCGCCTCGTCCACGAGCTCGTCGTCCTTCGACGGCCGCCGCTTATCCCCGAGACCCATGATCGGATGCTCCTATCGCCCATGGATTGCCGGCGCTGGACAGCGCGGGCTGCCGACGCCACTGTTCCAGAGATGGTTGCCGGGCGCCCGGGCGCAAGGGGACCGCGCTTCATCCGAAGGGGGGACCGCCATGGCTGCTCTGACGAACAAGCGGATCCTTCTGGCCGTCCGGCCGGAGGGAATGCCGAAACCGACCGATTTCCGCAGCGACGAGGCGCCGGTCCCCGCGCCGAAGGAGGGCGAGGTGCTGCTGCGCGTCCTCTACCTCTCCCTCGATCCCTATCTGCGCGGGCGGATGAGCGCCGCGAAATCCTATGCCCAGTCCGTCGAGATCGGCCATGTCATGGAAGGCGGCACCGTCGCCGAGGTGCTGGACTCCCGGCATAAGGATTACGCCAAGGGCGATGTCGTCCTCTCCTATTCCGGCTGGCAGACCCATGCCATCTCCGACGGCAAGGACCTGCGCAAGCTCGATCCCGCCGCCGCCCCGGTCACCACCGCTTTGGGCATTCTCGGCATGCCGGGCTTCACGGCCTATGCGGGGCTGCTGACCATCGGCAAGCCCAAGCCCGGCGAGACGGTCGTGGTAGCCGCCGCCAGCGGTCCCGTCGGCAGCGGCGTCGGCCAGATCGCCAAGATCAAGGGCGCCCGGGCCGTGGGCATCGCGGGCGGCCGGGCCAAATGCGATTTCGTGGTCAAGGAACTGGGCTTCGACGCCTGCCTGGATCACCACGCGCCCGATCTCGCCGAGCAGCTCAAGGCGGCCTGCCCCGGAGGCATCGACGTCTATTTCGAGAATGTCGGCGGCCATGTCTGGGATGCGGTCTTTCCCTTGCTCAACGAGTTCGCGCGCATTCCCGTCTGCGGCCTGATCGCGCAATACAACCGCACCCCGCCCTATCCCGGGCCTGACCGCCTGCCGGTGATGATGCGCGAGGTGCTGAGCCGCAGCCTCCATATCCGGGGCTTCATCCAGCGCGAGTTCGCCGATCAGCGCCCCGCCTTCTACCAGGAGATGGGGCAATGGATCCGCGAGGGCCGCGTCAAATACCGCGAGGACATCATCGAGGGGCTCGATCGAGCGCCCGAGGGCCTGATCGGCCTGCTGCAGGGGAAGAATTTCGGCAAGCTGGTCGTCAAGGTGCAATAACCGCGGCCACGGAGCCGGAGACGATGCCGCGAGAGTCGAGGCTGGTTCTCATTGCCTGTTATCTCGCGATCTTCGCCATCGGCGAGAACAGCACGGCGATCATGGCGGCTCTCCCCGTCATGTCGCGCGGCCTCGGCCTCGCGCCCGCGGTCGTGGAATGGGCGGTCAACGCCTATCTCTTGGCGGCGGCCGCCTTCATCATCCTGGGCGGCCGGGCCGCGGACAGCCTCGGCCCACGGCGGTCTTCCGCCGCCGGCATCGCCTTGTTCGCTCTTGCCTCGCTGCTCATCGCTTCGGCGCCCAACGGCCTGGTGCTCGTCGCCGCCCGGACAACGCAGGGGTTGGGTGCGGCCTTCGCTGTCGCCGGCAGCTTGGCCGCGGCGACCCGCTCCGTTCCTGAAGCGGACCGCCCAAGCGCGATTGGCGGCTGGACGGGATTTCTGATGTTGGGATTCAGCATCGGCCCGCTGCTGGGCGGCGCCATCACTCACTACGCGGGCTGGCGGATTAACTTCTGGCTCAATCTGCTGGCCCTGCTTCCCGCCGCGCTGATTCTTTGGCGCGCGAGCCGCGGCGAGCCGCGCCGGCCGAACCCCGTGGATTGGCGCGGGCTCCTTCTTCTTGCCGTCTTGATGGTGGCACTCATCACGGGGCTGCACGCTTTGTCGTCCGCCGCGCGTGCGCCCTGGGCCGCCGCCGTTCCTCTCGTCCTGGCCGCAGCCGCCCTCACCGCCCTATACCGAACCGAGACGCACCACGACCGGCCGCTCCTCGACTTCGCCTTGTTCGCGAACAGGAATTTCGCACTAGCCTGTCTGCTAGGCTTCCTTCTCATGTTTGCGATCATGGCATTGCTTCTTTACTACAATCTCTTCGCCCAATCCCCGGCGGGGTTCGCCATGACGCCGATCGGCGCAGGGCTGTCGCTGCTCCCCCTCTCGGTCGCGCTGTTCGGCTTCGCCCGAGCGGCGCCCGTGCTTGGCAATCTCTTCGGCATCAAGCTGATGATGGCGGGCGGCGCGCTGATCCTGGTGCTGGGATGTGCCATCGTCTGGCTCTCGCTCGCGGTCACGGGGCTGCCGATCCTTCTGCTGGGTCTCTTCGCTGCCGGGCTGGGCATCGCCTTGCCCTTCGCCTCCTCCTCGCGGATCGGTCTGGCGGCCTTGCCTCAGACCCAGGCGGGGCAGGGCTCCGGCATGCTCAACGCCGCCAGCTTCCTGGGCGGGACCGTGGGCGTCACCAGCGGCGGCATCGCCTTCACGCTTGCCGGTCTGCCCGGCGTGCTGCTGCTGGTGGCGATTTGTGCGCTCGCCTGCGCCGCGCTCGCGCTGAGACTGAGATGATCGATCCGCGCCTCCGGGCCCTCCTGCCCCTCTTCGCCGCGGTCTTCATCGACATCTTCTCCTTCGGGCTGATGTATCCCGTGATCATCGCCTTGTTCCACGATCCCGACGTGATGGGCGTCTATCGGCCGGCCGTGCTCGACGCCTATCTGTCGCTGGCCTTCTCGCTGTTTCCCCTCGGCATGTTCTTCGGTGCCAGTTATCTCGGCGATCTCTCCGACGCACTCGGACGCCGGCGCACTCTGCTCATCTGCATGGCCGGTCTGGCCGCGGCCTATGTGCTGATGTGGCTCGCGGTGGAGACCAGGCAGCTGCCGTTCTTCCTCGCCGGTCGCCTGCTCTCCGGGCTGATGGCGGGAACAGGCCCCATCGCCCAGGCCGCGATGATGGACCGGAGCAGCGCTGCGGAGCGCGGCCGCAACATGTCGAATGTGGTCCTGGTCAATTGTGTCGGCCTGGTCACGGGTCCGGCCGTCGGCGGCGTGCTGGCGCATTGGGATTTCCAGGCACCCCTGGGCTTCGCCTTCGTGCTCTGCCTGCTGGCCTTCCTCTGGATCAGGCGCAGTCCCTTCGCCGAAGCGCCGGCGGGAAAGCCGCTGACACTCAGCTGGCATCGGCCCATCGAGATCTTCCTCCAGGCGATCCGCCATCCCGTCATCGGGCCGATCGCCCTCTCCTATCTGCTGTTCCAGCTCGGCTTTGCGCTCTACTACGTCTACATCCTGGTCGAGATGCAAAAGACCTATCACGCCACCCCGCTGGAGCTCGGCCTGTTCTCCGCGGTGCTGGGGGTGGGCTTCGTCATCGGCACATCGGTGGGATATCGGGCCGCCGCGGCTTGGCTCAAGAGCGATGCCAAAGTTGCGGCGGCCGGGCTGTTTGCCTGCGGTATCGTCATCCTGCTGGCGGCATTGCCCCTGCCGGCGCCGCTTCAGGTGCTGGTGGCTCTGCTCGCCGCCATCAGCAATGTGAGCGCCTTCGTCGCCTTGCTGACCCTGATCAGCGGAGCTGCCAGCGCCGAGGAGCAGGGCTGGGCGCTGGGCATCGGCGGCTCGATGACGGCATTGGCCTTCTTCATCGCCGGCCTCGCCGCGAGCGCGCTCACGCTGCTGCCGCTCTGGGTCCTGATCGCGGCCGGCGGGCTCATCGTCCTGGCCGCCTTGGCACCGCTGCGCGAGACGGGACGCTCAGCTGGGGTCAGTGCACCGCCGCATACATGATCTTCTCCTCCGTCGCGTCGGCGGGGGAGAATTCCTCGACGATGCGGCCCTGGCGGCAGACGAGGATGCGGTCCGAGAGATTGAGGATCTCCGGCAGATAGGAGGAGACCACCACCACGGCGAGGCCTTCGTCGGCGAGATTGTTGATGAGATGGTGGATCTCGGCGATGGCGCCGACATCGACGCCGCGGGTCGGCTCGTCGAAGATCACGATCCGGGGCTTCTGGATCAGGCCCTTGCCGATGACGACCTTCTGCTGGTTGCCGCCGGAGAGCTCGACCACCCGGGCATTGTCGTTGATGGCGCGGATGTTGAGCGTGTCGTGCCATTGGGACGCGAGCTGCTGCATCTCGCGGAAGCTCACATAGGGTAGCCGCTCCAACCCGGCGGCCAGCAGGCCGGAATAGAGATTCTCCGCGACCGACAGCGTCTCGAAGAAGCCCTCGAGCTTGCGGTCCTCGGTCACATAGACGATGCGGTCCTTCACCGCCGGGCTTGGCGTGTTGTAG
>Ga0310811_10013361_pt1 | contig 10693 bp, 6 predicted proteins | sample YCmetagenome_FD_207642 | JGI IMG/M metagenome (GOLD analysis project Ga0310811, IMG submission 207642) | Soil microbial communities from experimental microcosm in Duke University, North Carolina, United States - YC | ecosystem: Engineered > Artificial ecosystem > Soil microcosm > Unclassified ...
CTTTGATACATGCGGCTCTGCTGTTGCTGCGCTGGCTACGCCAACCGCTAACGCAGCAAGAGGTCTCCTGGCTATTGCTCTCCAGCACACTTGGCGCGGCGCAAGGCGATGCCTCAAGAGACGCACTGGCGCATCTGGACACGAAACTGCGAAACGCGAGATGTGCGCCGCCAGAGATAACTCTGGAAGCATTCTTGCATCGCCCGCAGACGGCTGTCCCCGCAGCTCGTTCACTGCATCACAACTTGACCGCTATGCTTCAGGAACATCGCCGTGCTGCGCGTCGCGCCACCGCTGGCCAATGGGTGCGCCACATTACAAGCTTGCTGCTAACGGCACGATGGAGCGACCACTCCAATAGGTCAAGCCTCTTATTTCAGGCGCGCGAAACATGGGACCGAATGCTCGACAACGTAGCTTCACTCGATTTCGCGAATAGTCTCTTTTCTTACCAGGACTTCCTCGCGACCCTGGAGCGGGCGGCGCAGGAAATGATCTTTGCACCAGAGTCGGGGGACACACCTGTCCAGGTGATGGGAGCCTACGCCGCCTCCGGACAGTCATTTGACAGTGCGTGGTTTCTCGGGGCGACCGATACCGCATGGCCCACCCACAGCCGGCCCAATCCACTCTTACCTATTGCGCTGCAGCGCGAGTTCGGCATGCCCCATGCATCTGCGGCGGACGACCATGCGGTGGCTCGACGTGCAATGGAACGCATCGTGGAGGGTTGCGGCGAGATTGTCTGCTCTTATGCGCAGATGTCCGACGATGCTTTACAGCGTCCTTCTGCGCTAGTGAGCGACTTTGCGCCCGCAGAGATCGCGAGCGAAGCTGAAACGTCGGTTCCGATACCACTCGAGACTGTCGGCGACGATCATTGGATCCCTTTTACGCATACCGCCGTTGTACCGGGTGGTCATATGCCGTTAAAACGACAGGCAGACTGCCCGTTCCAGGCATTCATCTTTCACCGACTGCACGCGCGCGAGCTGGCCATCGCCGGCCGTGGATTGTCACCAGGGGATCGCGGCACACTCGTCCACAAAATAGTGGAGGGAATCTGGTCGAAGGACCTTGGCGGCTACACGCACCTCACCAGTCAGGCGGATCTGCACAGAGCAACGTCCGCGGGAACGCTTCGACCGCTCGTTGCAGAACATGCGGCGGCAGCGATTCGTTCCATAGGCGCGGAAAATACAGAACGGTGGCAGCGCGCATACCTCAAAGCAGAAGAGGAACGCGCCATCGATCTGGTGATGGACTGGCTTGCGGTGGAGTGCGCCCGTCAACCGTTCGAGGTGCTTACTGTGGAAGAGAAAGCTACGATCCAGGTCGGCGATCTCGCGCTGAACGTGCGGGCAGATCGCATCGACCGGATTCCGGGCGGTAAGTTGCTGGTCGACTACAAAACCGGCGAGGTTTCGACAGCAAGCTGGGAAGGCGCACGCCCCGAGCAGCCGCAGTTGCCGCTCTATGCCGCGTTTGGCGATGCGAAGGGGCTCATTGGTGCGGTCTTCGCGCAGGTGCGCTGGCCGAAACCACAGTTCAAGGGACGAGTGAGCAATGCGCGCGCAAACCTGTCAGACGTGCTCGATGCCAAGGACCCGCTGGTCGCAGCGCCGTACACCGAAGATGTGGTCGAAGAATGGCGCGGCACCTTGCTGAATCTTGCGGAAAGCTTCGTGCGTGGCGAGGCGCGGGTAGACCCGCATGTATATCCGAAGAGCTGCCAGTACTGCCCTCTGGCGGGAGTCTGTCGTGTGGCCGAATGTCGCGGCACCCCTGTGCGCGGAGATTCCGTCGAGGAAGAAGAAGCGGAATGAGCACAGCACATACGCAGCCTTCAGTTACCGACGCAGCGGAACGGGCGCGGGCACTCGATCCCGGCGCTTCGTTCCTGGTGCAGGCACCTGCGGGCTCCGGCAAAACCGAGCTACTTGCGCTTCGCTATCTCGCCCTGTTGCCCCACGTGGATGAGCCCGAACAGGTGCTCGCGATTACCTTTACACGCAAAGCAACGGCAGAGATGCGCATCCGCGTTCTTCATGCGTTGGAGAAAGCCAGCCACGGCGAAGATCCATCACAAAATGAGCACGAGCTGGAAGTTCGTCGACTGGCAAAAGCTGCGTTGGCTCATGCGCAAACGCGCGGCTGGCGGATTACCGAGCAGCCACAGCGACTTAATATCCAGACGATCGACTCTCTCGCACTCTCTATCGCCTATCAGACACCCTTGTTGTCTCGGCTGGGTGGGCAGCTGACTCCTGTCGAAGACGCAATGCCGCTCTATGCGGTGGCCGCGGAGCGTACGTTGGCGCATCTTGGTGACACAACGGAGGTGGAACTTGCCGAGGCTCTGGCCGATATCCTCAAGCTGCGCGACGCAAACCTGCGCGATTGCGAATCGCTGATCGCAGGAATGCTGGCGCGTCGGGACCAATGGCTGCTCCTGCTTCCCGGCATTGTCCGGGAACATCCGCCTTGGGAGGAACTACGAGCAAGACTCGAGGAGCCCTTCCAGCGGGAGCATGCAACTTTGACTCATGCTGTTCGGGCAGAGTTCGCGCGCACCCCCGATGTGCTGCCAGAGATGCTCGCCCTCGCATCTCTCGCTTGCGACTGCGGTGTGGATGAGGCCCATCCGCTACGAGAGGCGCGCACACCAGACGACCTTTGCGATGCCGCGCATTGGCAAGCTTTGTGCTGTCTGCTCCTCACAAAATCAAATGATTGGCGAAAACGCAGCATCATTCCAGCCAGGCAATACCCTAACCATGCAGCGCGTATGACCGCACTGGTCAATCGATTAAACGGGAACGACACCCTTCTGGCCCTGCTCTCGAGTATCAGAACAATCCCACCCAGTACCTACAGTGCTCAGGAATGGCATACCGTCCGCAATATTTTCATCGTCCTCCGTCATGCCATCGCGCAGTTACGCGTGGTCTTCGCGGAAGAAAACGTCATCGACTTTGCCGAGGCTGGCATCGCGGCGCATGGGGCAATTGAAAATCCCAGCGTGTTGATGCGGTTGGAAGATCGCGTGCAGCATTTGCTTATAGACGAATTTCAGGACACGTCACGTCCGCATTTCGCTCTTCTTCGCTCTCTCATTCAGGACTGGTATCCGGGCGATGGTCGTACCTGTTTCCTAGTAGGCGATCCGATGCAATCGATCTACCTCTTCCGGGACGCGGAGTCGCGACTTTTCCACCAGGTCCGCGAGCATGGAATGGAAATCGGAACATCGCATCTCGCATTGACGCCACTACAACTCTCGACAAACTTCCGCTCCGTCCCGGCGATCGTTCAGCCTGTGAATGAAGTCTTCCAGCGCGTGCTCGGATCAGAAAGCGACGATGAGGTGCAATACGCCGCTTCCACATCAAGCCAGCCTAGAGCCGTCGACGACGACGCCATGCATCTGCATGTACAGACCTTCGAAAGAGACCGGCAATCTCTGGATGAGCTGGATGCTGCCGAGGCTGATGCGATGATTGCGGTGATCCGCTCTCACATGCGCGGCATGGAAGAAGCCCAGCGCCTGGGGTGCAAGTATCGAGTTGCAGTGCTGGCTCGGGCCCGTCCCCATCTGATCGAGATCATCCGGAGATTACGGCAGGAGCGGATTCCCTTTCGCGGGGTCAAAATCGATCTGCTGCGTGACCGGCAGGAGATTCTCGATCTGCTTTCCCTGTTTCGCGCGCTGCTGCATCCAGGGGATCGAATTGCGTGGCTTGCGGTGTTACGCGCGCCATGGTGCGGGCTGACCATACCAGCGCTGCATGCGATCTGCGGCGATTCTGAAGACGCAGTGGGTGAGCGAACGATCCCCGCTCTCATTCGCTCACACGAAGACCGCCTAGACCCGGAAAGCCGCAGGCGAGTGCTACACGTGCTGTCCATCTTGGAGCACGCACAAGCCAGCTACGCTGCGGGAGCGCTCGCCGCTTCTCCTGCTGGACTGGCGCTGTGGCTCGAGCGAACATGGTCCGCTCTCCGTGCACCGCAGTTTCTCGACGCCGAATCAGTTGCTAACTGCCAGGCGTTTTTTGCAACTCTTGCGCAGATGCCGGCCAGTTGTTTCGGAACGCTGGATGAAAGCCTGAACCAACGGCTCGAAGAGCTATACGCACAGCCGGATCCCAATACTTCGGAAGATTGCGGAGTGCAGCTCATGACCATTCACAGTGCGAAGGGTTTGGAGTTTGAAGTAGTCCTTGTGCCCCAGCTTCAGAGATCTGGGAAACGGGATGATCCACCGCTTTTTCAGTGGCTGGTACGGAAGCAGCCCGAGGGAACAGAAGACGAACTCCTGCTTGCTCCGATCGGGTACAAGCACGGTGACAATCCTCGCCTTTACGATTGGGTGAGCAAGATGTCCTCGCGCCGTCTGCATCAGGAGGAGAAGCGACTGCTCTACGTAGCGTGCTCCCGCGCAATCAATGAATTGCATCTCTTCGCTACCATCGGGCGCAAACCAACAGGCGAACTTGCACGACCTCGGAAAGGTACTTTGCTCGCGGCAGGGTGGCCCGGATTGGAGCAGCGCATTGCAGAGGCGACACAAGCGGTATCGGATTCCAATGTCCTGGTGATGCCTCGCGCTTCCCTATCGCCCTTACACGCCGGAAATGGCACGGTGAAAGCGCTGGCCGCCGCGGCGCATGAACCACTGCAGGTACTTCGTCGGTTGCCGTTGGACTTTTTCTCCGATCCCAAGCCGGAGATGAGGCAGCCCCCTGCGGCAGATGCGAGCACGATCAGCGCAAAGGAGGAGGGCGGCAGGGACAGCCGACTCGCCCGCGTCCAGGGAATCGTTCTTCATGCTCTGCTGGAGCGACTGGCCGTGGGCACCAGCGGTGATCATCCTGACTGGGGTCGGCTTGCGCACTCACTTCTGCGACAGCATGGACTTAGCCGTGCAGACACGCAGTCGGCGCACGATGCCGTCATTCGTGGGCTGCACAACGCTCTCGGGCATGACGAGGGCCGATGGCTGCTGGTGGCGCGGAGCGTCATCCCGGTCGAGCAATCCCGGGATGAAAGATCGTGGCATGCGACGTCCTGGAATGAAACATCGTGGACCAGTGCCAGCAAAGGACGCATGCTGCGCCAACGGCCGGACCGGGTCTTTTTCGGTGGCAGGTCGCCCGGCGCGCCCGGCGCTGATTGTCTTTGGATTGTCGACTACAAGACCAGTCCGCTTCCCGAAGGTACGTCTCGCGAGAGCTTTCTTGCGGCGAGCCGAGAGCAGTATCGCAGCCAGTTGGAATCGTATAGCGAACTCTTCCGCAAATTGTCAGACTTGAATCCGGCGGCAGCGCATCGAGCGCACTGTCTGGCGATCTACCATCCTATGCTGCCATGGCTCGATTGGTGGGCTACCTAGCGCAGCGACTCGAGGGCTTCAGGATGCGGCGTTTTGCGACTGGCTTTGATGGTGGCGGACATCTGCACCGCGCACCCAGAATATGACATCCTCAGCGATGTTCGTGGCATGGTCCGCGACCCGTTCCAGGTTACGCGAAATCACCAGTGCATTCAGTGCCTGTGCGGTAAGAGCAGGTTGGTCTTTGATGAGGAGAGAGAGCGAATAGTATGCTGCCTCATTCATCTTGTCCACCTGGTCGTCCATCGCGAGCACGGACTCCGCGAGTTCCGCATCGCCTTCAATGAAGGCTTGCAGGGCCTTGCGCACCATGGCAGATGCTACGGAAGCCATGTGGGGAATATCGATCGGCATCTCAGCCGCGGCAAATGCATTGAGGTCACATACGCGTTCAGCGATGTTTACTGCCTGATCGCCGACGCGCTCCAGGTCGGCATTGATCTTGATGACGGCAAGAATAAATCGGAGATCGATCGCCATGGGCTGCTCCATTGCCAACAGGTCCAGCGCCATCTGATCAATCTCGCGCTCGAGCTTGTTGATCGCCAGCTCGCCGTGCATCACGAGATCGCAGATCGACGTATCCCGTGTGCGGTAGGCTTCGATAGCGCGCTGGATCGCCTGCTCGGCCATTCCGGCCATCACGAGCAGTTTCTCTTTCAGATCATCCAGGCTTTGATGGAAACGTATCCGCATCAATGCGTTTCTCCTGACGACGTGGCCCAGTTCTGGCGACGTGATGGGCAGCCTCTCTTGACGGAAAAGCTCCGTTCGCCTTCTCTCTGTGGTCGGGATGGACAGGAGAAACGCATCAGCCAAACCGTCCAGTGATGTAATCTTCCGTGCGCTTGTCACGGGGATTGGTAAAGATTTTGTGCGTGGAGTCGAATTCAACCAGTTTCCCCATCAGGAAGAAACCAGTGTTCTCCGCCACGCGCGCCGCCTGCTGCATATTATGAGTCACGATCACGATCGTGTACTGCGATTTCAGCTCGAAGATAAGATCTTCGATCTTCGCGGTGGAGATGGGATCAAGAGCCGATGCAGGCTCATCCATCAGCATGACTTCCGGATCGACTGCGAGCGCGCGCGCGATGCAGAGCCGCTGCTGCTGGCCCCCGGAAAGGCTGGCGCCCGACTTCTTCTTCAGATCGTCCTTTACCTCTTCCCACAGCGCCGACTGCCGCAACGACCGCTCGACCACCTCATCAAGGACTCGGCGGCTGCGGAAGCCATTGAGCTTCAGCCCGGAGGCGACGTTGTCATAGATCGACATGGTGGGAAATGGATTTGGCCGCTGAAAGACCATGCCGACCCGGCGGCGGATCTCGACCGGCGAACTCTCCGCGTAGATATCGACCTCGTTGATCAGCACCTTGCCGGTGACCCGTGCGATAGGGTTGGTTTCGTGCATGCGGTTCAGGCAACGCAAAAAGGTCGATTTACCGCAGCCGGAGGGACCGATCAGGGCGGTCGCGTGATTCGCGGGGATATCCAGTTGAATTTCGTGCAATGAGTGGTTCGTGCCGTACCACGCATTCAGGTCGCTGATTTTAATGCCGACGCCCAAGCTAACTTGCCCCCTTCAACATACCGCGGCTGGTAACGTAACGCACCAGCGCAACTGAAGCCATTATGAGCACGATAAGCACCAGCGCTCCAGCCCATGCCAGCCGGTGCCACTCATCGTAAGGCGAGACGGCGTAGACGAAGATCTGCAACGGCAGTGCGGCAATGGGCTCATCCAGACTGGTGCTCTGAAATGCGTTGCCGAAGGCGGTGAAGAGGAGCGGTGCGGTCTCCCCCGCCACCCGGGCGAAGGCGAGCATGCAGCCGGTGACGATCCCCGCAGATGCGGTGCGCACGGTAATGGTGAGCACTGAGCGCCATGCAGGCACGCCGAGTCCGAGGGCGGCCTCGCGAATGGCGTGTGGCACCATGCGCAGCATCTCCTCGGTGGTGCGGGTCACAGTAGGCACCATCATGATGCCCAGTACAACGCCCCCGGCAAGGGCGGAGAAATGCTTCTGCGGCAGCACTATCAGGGCATAGATGGCGATGCCCATAACGATCGACGGCACGCCGTTCAGCACATCTGCCGTAAACCGCACCAGGTTGCCCATGCGAGTGCTTCCGGCATACTCCGCGAGATAGATACCGGCACCGATACCAAGCGGAATACCGATGAGACTGGCCAGGGCGAGCACTACGCCGGATCCGACGATGGCGTTCTCCATGCCGCCACCGCTTTCGCCGGCCGGCACGGGGATCTTGGTGAAGAAGTTCCAGTTCAGCGAGGTTATGCCCTGCTTCAGCAGATAGAAAAGGATCGCGATCAGGGGCGCGATGACGATGATTGTCGCCAGGAGAGCGAGTCCACTTACGATGTTGCTCTTGATCCGGCGGCTGAAGACATTTACGTTCGACGCCCGAAGCGGTGGGCGAAGGGATTGGCTTGCCATCTCAGGCCACCCTTGCCGGCGCGCCGCGCGTCACCGCCCAGACCAGCATGCGGGCGCAGGCATTCACCACAATGGTGACCAGGAAGAGCGCGAGGCCGATCTCGATGAGCGCGCTAAGATACATGTCGCCGGTGGCTTCGCTGAACTCGTTGGCGAGGACACTGGCCATGGTGTAGCCGGGGGCCAGGAAGGACTTCACGATCTCGGGGCGGTTGCCAATCACCATGGTGACGGCCATGGTCTCGCCCAGGGCACGGCCCAATCCGAGGATGATGGCGCCCACGATACCGATGCGCGCGTTGCGCAGCACGCCGATACGGATCATCTCCCAACGAGTAGCGCCCAAGGCCAGTACACCTTCGCGCTGCACCATCGGAACCGAGGTCATGACCTCGCGGGTGAGTGAGGAGATGATGGGCAGGATCATGATGGCAAGGACGACGCCGGCGGCCAGCATGCTATAGCCGGCATTGGGCCCGGTGAAGAAGCCCGTCCAGCCGAGAGTGAACATCAGCTTCGGGTTTACGTAGTCCCGCAGCAGGGGAATGAGGACGAATATGGCCCAGAGTCCGTAGACAACGCTGGGGATCGCGGCCAACAGCTCGGTAAGGAACGAGAGCGGGGCGCGGAGCCACTTGGGGCACATCTCGGTGAGAAAGATTGCTACGCCGAGTGCAAAAGGCACGGAGATGAGCAGAGCCAGGAATGACGATACGAGCGTGCCGTAAATGAAGGGGAACGCGCCGAAGTCGTTGTTGACCGGATCCCACGCGGAGCGAAAGAAGAAGCCGAGGCCGAACTTCGCCAGCGTGAGGTGCGAGCGCGAGATCAGTTCCCATGCGATCAGGATCACGATGCCGAAGATGCTGAGCGCGCATAGAAAAACCAGAGCCTTGAAGGTGCCGTCGGCAATCGCAGAGTTGCCCCGGCCGCGGAGAAAGGTACGCACCACGGAGGGTTTTACCGGTTGCTTGGCGTCAGGCGGCGGGGTACTGGATTCAGACACAAATATCTTCGCAGGCTGCGTCACAGCAGAATCCTGTAGTCGTTCAGGCACTTCTCCGCAGAGTACCCAGCCATAATGAATAGAAGATGAAACGACTTAGCGCGATGGATGCAGATCAGAGCCCGGGCAGTCGGACGGCATTGCCCGATTTTTGCGGATTTTCAGTACAGGGTACCCCCTCCCCCCTCCGGTACCGGAGGCCCGGTAGTAAGTTTATTCAAATCAATGCCTTACGCGCCTTCCCGAGGCCTAAATATGTCCATCCAAAAGAGTTATCCGTAAATATTTCCAAATAAACCACTTACCTCGAGCCTAAGAGTCAAAAGCCCATTCCGGCCGGAATGGGCTTTGGGGCGTGGTCTCTGCTTGAGAGACCCTCTATTTCCAGTGTAGCGAATCCAGCGAATTGGCTTGCCAACTTTTCATTAAGGCCGGTCCCGAAGTGGAACCGACCCTACTTCGCGCACCTACTTCAACTGGCTGATCGTCGCCTTTACTTTCGCCGCCACGGTTTCGGGAAGCGGCGCATAGTTCAAGCTGGTCACCTCGGATTCGTGATCGAGCATCCAGGTCAGGAAGTCCTTGATCACTTTGCTTTTCGCGCCGTCCGGACCGGGATTGGGAATCAATAACCAAGTAAAGCTGGAGATGGGATACGCGTCCTTGCCGGGAGCATTCGTGACTGAAACGCGATAATCAGCCGGCATCTGCTTGCTGCTCGCAGCGGCAGCAGTCACAGAGTCGATCGTTGCCTTCGTGAAAACTCCACTCGCATTCTTCACCAGGCCGGTGTCGATCTTGTTCTGCAGCGCGTAGATCAATTCGACGTAGCCCAGCGCTCCGGGAGTCTGACGGACCATGCCGGCCACACCTTCATTGCCCTTGGCGCCAATGCCCTTGGGCCAACTTACCGAGGTGCCCTTCCCGGGACCGCCCTTCCAATCAGCGCTCACCTTCGAAAGATAGTCGGTGAAGATGTAGCTGGTGCCGCTGCCGTCGGAGCGATGCACGATGAAGATCTCCGAATTCGGGAGATTCACACCAGGATTGTCCTTCCCGATACGCGCATCATTCCAATTCGTAATCTTGCTGAGGTAGATGTCAGCCAGCACATCCGGGGAAAACTTCAATCCACCGCCAACGCCGGGCAGATTGTAGATCGGAACCACCGCTCCCAGCACGGTCGGAATGTGCTGGATCTTGACCTTCGAGGTTGCGATCTGCTCGTCGGTCATGGGGCCGTCGCTAGCGCCGAAGTCTACCGTGCCGGAGGTTACCTGACGAATGCCTGCGCCGGATCCGACGGGCTGATAGTTGATCTGCACGCCATGGCTGGCACTGTATTCACTGAACCACTTGGAATAGATGGGATACGGAAACGTTGCGCCGGCGGCATTCAGCTTCTGCGCAGTTGCCACACTTGCTGACGCGCACACTACGAGCCCCGCTGCTAACGCTAGAAATCTTTTCACGGACTTGCCCCCTCGGAAAATGGATTGCAGCCGCGATTGTTTCGGGGTTCTGTGAATGCCGGTTTACGCGTCGGTGAATAACCGAAGAATGAGGCGCCTGTTCCGGAAAGGGAGGCCGCGCCGATTCTCAGGTGATCGCCGCCTAGCAACCCGTGGTGAAAACGCTGACTGAGCTGATCCGTTCGACCAGCATCTCTCCGCCGGCCCTGGAACGTCGTACTCGTCCTGCCTGTGTCCACGGTCCACTTCCCTATCCGCCCTGCGCCAGGCCCTGGATATGAGTTCGTTGCCCCATTTCTGCGCTCAGGCTTTTAGAATCGGGCGGGCGCGCAGCGGAAAAACCATGGCCCGCTCACAA
>Ga0310811_10013362_pt1 | contig 10692 bp, 11 predicted proteins | sample YCmetagenome_FD_207642 | JGI IMG/M metagenome (GOLD analysis project Ga0310811, IMG submission 207642) | Soil microbial communities from experimental microcosm in Duke University, North Carolina, United States - YC | ecosystem: Engineered > Artificial ecosystem > Soil microcosm > Unclassified ...
ATGGTCGCGCTCTGGCCGCTCAGAGCTTCGAAGCTGCCAACGATCGGGCCGCCAAGGCCTACCTGGATGAGCGACGAAGCGGCCGGGCCGCGGAGCTTTGGAGCTTGTTTCGGGTGGTCCGCATCTATTCCGCGGAGCCATAGCTGAGAACACGGCTGCGAGCGCCGCATTGTCCCAGAGTTGCAGGACGATCGGCCGCGCTGGCGTCCAGACGTGCGTTCCGGACGCGGCGTTTCCTGGGGAGGTCCAATCCCTCGACGGGGGATTGGTGGAGCCGAGGGGAGTCGAACCCCTGACCTCCTCATTGCGAACGAGGCGCTCTACCAACTGAGCTACGGCCCCAGGAAGGCGCGGAATAAGGCGATTGCGGCCGGCGCTGTCAAGCGCCAGCGTGGGGGGCGCCTAGCTTTTGGACGCCAGCTTTGCCCCAGACGCGAAGCCCGCTAGAGAAGCGGCATGGGACGATTTCTCTATGAAGTGATCGACGCGCTGCTCGGCATCCTGCAGTTCGTCATCATCGCGAACGCCATCCTCTCCTGGCTGGTCGCCTTCGACGTGATCAACCTGCGCAACCGGTTCGCCTATTCGGCGGCGCACTTCCTGGACGCCGTGACGCGGCCGGTCCTGCGGCCGTTCCAGCGGTTCATCCCGCCGCTCGGCGGCGTCGACATCACGCCGATCATCGTCCTCATCCTGATCCAGGCGGCGCGCAGCGCGCTGCTGCCGTGGATCTTCACGCCGCTCATCGGCCTGCTCGGCGGCTAGCGCCGATGCAGTTCGCCGTGCGCGTGACGCCCAGGGGCGGCCGCGACGCGGTGGACGGCTGGACGCGCGACGCGGCGGGCCGGCCGCTGCTCAACGTGCGCGTCTCGGCGGCGGCGGAGGGCGGCGCGGCCAACGCCGCGGTGCTGGCCCTGCTCGCCAAGGCGCTCGGGCGGCCGAAATCGGCCCTGACGCTGGTCGCCGGCCAGACCGCCCGGGTCAAGCGCATCGCGGCCGATGTCGGCCCGGCCGAGCTCGCGGCGGCCTTCGGGCCGCCCGACTGAGCCAGCTTGGCTGAGCCAGCTTGGCCGAACAACCTTGGCCGAACCGCGGTCTCTTTTTTGCGACCGGCCGGAACCCATCATTTGACAGATGGTTGTTCGATCAGCCTCTCAACGACTCGCCTGTCGGACATGAGCGGCTTTTCGGTCGACCCGGCGCACAACCCTGGCATCCCCCGACCACGTCGGGTCGACCGAAATCCCTCCCGAAACCCATATCCGGTCACGCTCGTCCGCTCCCGGAACCTTGAGCGCCTTCCCTCGCGGAACGGGGGCCGGTCTCGCCTGTTCAAGTGATATGGTTGCGTGACAGGAGGCCAGGTCATGGCTGACGAACGGAAGGATCAGACGCGCGGCGGGGATCAAGGCGGCGGCCAGGGCCCGCAGTCCCGATGGACCTACGGCGGCTATCCCGGCGCGCGCCCGGCGTTCGCCTCCGACGACCGCGATTTCGGCGCCGCCGCCAACCCAGGCTTCCAGGGCTACGGCGGCGGCATGGCGCACGCCGACGACCGCGACCTGTGGGCCGGCGTCACCCGCGTCGAGTACCTGCGCACCTTCGGCCCGCGCGGCGACGACGACTTCGCCGACGACCGCAGCTGGTTCGACCTCTGTGTCGACGACGAGATCGGCGGGCGGCCGCACCACCGCGGCCAGGGCCCGAAGGGCTGGGCGCGCAGCGATCAGGAGGTCTACGAGGCGGTCTGCGAGCGGCTGCTGCGCAATCCGCTGATCGACGCGCGCGGCTTCGAGGTCGACGTCGAGGGCGGCCTGGTGACGCTGCGTGGCCAGGTCCGCGCCGCCGCCGACCCGCGGCTGGCCGACCGGCTAGCGCGGGCGACGCCCGGCGTCCGCGACGTGCGGCTGGAGCTGCGCTTCATCCCCGGCCTGAGCGATGTCCAGCGGCAGGCGCAGCCGTTCGACGATCCGCATGTCGACAAGAGCTCGCTGTCGCCGCCGATCATCGCCGGCCGCGCGCCGGCGCCGGATTCGGCGGGCGCGCCGTAGGCGGGCTCGCCCGCCCCCTTCCGCGCGCCGCCGGTCGCGGCCACACTGGCGCCATGTCCCGTTCCGACCTCGCCCGGATGATCGATGAGGCGCGGCGCGTGGTGGTGTTCACCGGCGCCGGCATCTCCACCGAATCCGGCATCCCGGACTTCCGCTCGCCCGGCGGGGTCTGGAGCACGATGAAGCCGATCTACTTCCAGGAGTTCGTCTCGAACCCGGCCAAGCGGCGCGAGGCCTGGGAGCGCGCCTTCTCCGGCCGCGCCGGCTGGACGGGGCGAGCGCCCAACGCCGGCCACCACGCGGTCGCGCGGCTGGTGGCGCGCGGCAAGGCCTCGGCGGTGATCACCCAGAACGTCGACAACCTGCACCAGGATTCCGGCGTGCCGGCCGACCGGGTGATCGAGCTGCACGGCAACGCCAGCTACGCCACGTGCCTGGAATGCGGCGAGCGGCACGAGCTGGCCGAGCTGAGGGAGGGCTTCCTGAAGGCCGGCGAGATCCCCTACTGCCGCGCCTGCGGCGGCCTGGTGAAGACCGCCACCATCTCGTTCGGCCAGGCGATGCCGGAGGCGCCGATGCGCCTCGCCGAGGCGGCGACCCTCGACTGCGACCTGTTCCTGGTGCTCGGCTCCTCGCTGGTGGTCTATCCGGCCGCCGGCTTCCCGCTGATCGCCAAGCGCAACGGCGCGGCGCTGGCCATCGTCAACCGCGAGCCCACCGAGCTCGACCCCTACGCCGACCTCGTGCTGCACGACGAGATCGGCCCGGCGCTCAGCGAGGCCGTGCCGGCGGTGTGAGGCCTTGCTCCCTTTTCGGCGGCGCCGTTGCGGTCCTATTGCGGCCACCAACCGTTGACATCTGGCGCGCCGCGCTTTTCAGCAGGTCCCCATGTCGCCCATGCGCTCCCTGACCTCCGCCCTCGCCCCCGCCCTGATCGCCGCCGCCGGCCTGGCCGCCTGCGCCACGCCGACCGAGCACCCGACCCTCAGCCAGGCGGTCGTCGAGGCCCGCGGACACCGCAACGCCACGGCCCAGGCCACCTGCGGGCCGCTCGCCTCGCCGGTCAGCGTCGCCTTCCCGTTCGGCCAGGCGAAGCTCAACGAGCTCACCGCGCCGGCGCTGGACAGCGCCGCCCAGATGCTGGCCTGCCACGCGCAGGCCGCCGCGGTGGTCGTCGGCCAGGCGGACGTCCACGGCACCGCCCAGGAGCAGGCGGCGCTCGCCACGGCGCGCGCCCAGGTGGTCGCCGACGACCTGAAGCGCCGCGGCGTCGCGCCGGCGCGCCTGCAGACCCAGATCCAGGGCGCCGCGCCCACCGGCGACGACAGCCGCCTCGTCATCCTCGCCGAGGGCCGCCGCTGGTAGCCCCGCCCGCCCCGTTCACGGGGTCTCCGGCGGCTGCCTACCCGTGCACCAGCACGCTCTTGATGTTGACGAACTCGCGGATGCCGAACTCGGAGCATTCGCGGCCGTAGCCGGACTGCTTGACGCCGCCGAACGGCAGGCGCGGATCGGAGCGGACGTTGGCGTTGACGAAGCTCATGCCGGCTTCGAGCTCCTCGGCCGCGATCCGCTCGCCGCGCGCCAGGTCGGCGGTCAGCACGCCGGAGCCCAGACCGAAGCGCGAGGCGTTGGCGATGGCGATGGCCTCGGCCTCGCCGGCCGCCTCGATCACCGCCGCCACCGGCCCGAACACCTCCTCGTCATAGGCCGCCATGCCGGGCCGCACGTCGGTCAGCACGGTGGGCGGATACCAGGCGCCCGGCCGGTCGGGGACCTCGCCGCCGGTCAACAGCCGCGCGCCGGCCTGGAGGCTGCGCTGCACCTGGTCGTGGATCTCGTCGCGGGCGTGGACGCTCTGCATCGGCCCGAGCCGGGTGGCGGGATCGCGCGGATCGCCCATCGCGAAGGCCTGCATCTTCTCGGCCAGCGCTCGCTCGAAGGCCTCGCGCACCTCGGCGACGACGATGAACCGCTTGCCGGCGATGCAGCTCTGGCCGCCGTTGACCATCCGCGCCGTCGCCGCCACCTCGGCCGCCTTGGCCACGTCGACGTCGGCCAGCACCAGATAGGCGTCGGAGCCGCCGAGCTCGAGGACGCACTTCTTGAGCACGCCGCCGGCCGCCGAAGCCACCTGCTTGCCGGCCGCGACGCTGCCGGTGAGGGTCACCGCGGCGATGTTCGGATCCTCGATCAGCGCCTTGACCGCCCGGCCGGGGACCAGCGCCGTGCGGAACAGGTCGACCGGGAAGCCGGCCTCGCGGAACACGCTCTCGATGGCCAGCGCGCAGCCCGGCACGTTGGAGGCGTGCTTCAGCACCGCGCCGTCGCCGGCCATCAGCGTCGGGGCGGCGAAGCGGAAGACCTGCCAGAACGGGAAGTTCCACGGCATCACCGCCAGGACGACGCCCAGCGGGTTGTAGGTGACGAAGGCCTTGGGGCCGCCCATGTCCACCGGCCGGGGCTCAAGGAAGGCCTCGGCGTGCTCGGCGAAGTGGTCGCAGTTGGCGGCGCACTTCTCGATCTCGGCCAGGCCGTCGGCGTGGGTCTTGCCCATCTCGGCGGTCATCAGCTCGGCGAACTCGCCCTGCCGGGCGCGCAGCACCTCGGCGGCGCGGCGCATCAGCCGCGACCGCTCCGCGAACCCCGTCCGCCGCCAGCCCTGCCAGGCCCGGTGCGCCGCCGCCGCGAGGCCGCAGGCCTCGGCGGTGGTGTGCCCCTCATAGGTGCGGACCGTCTCGCCGGTGGCCGGGTTGACGACGGTCAGCCGCGGCCGCTCCTCCGGCCCCTCGCCGCCCGCCTCGCGCGGGGCGGATTGATCGCGTTCGGGACGCCTACGCTCATCCATGACCGGTCTCCTTGGGGTGGGGCTTCGATCGAACCGCGCCGGCGGATCGCGGTTCCGGAGCCCGACGCGGTCACGCCGCGTTGACAAGCCGGGAGCGCGCGGACTCCACTGCCGCGTGTAAGCTGAGGGGTAGCGTATGTCGTTCGATCCGGAGGCCGTGACCCAGCCGGGCAGCGGCCTCGTGTTCATCAACTATTACGACGACACGGTCAGCGCGGCCTACCGGAATGCGATCGTCGCGGCCGAGCACCAGTTGGCGAGCGACTTCACCAACCCGGTGACGATCAACGTCAGCTTCACCCTGCAACCGCTCGGGGCCAGCTCGGCGGCCGAAAACAGTTTCTCGACCCTGTCGGTGAGCTACGCGACGCTCACCTCGGCGCTGCGCGCCCATGCGGTGAGCGCCGACGATCGGCTGGCGGTCAACGGCCTGCCGGCCAGCGACCCCTCGCACGGCGCCGGCTGGAGCGTGACGACGGCGCAGGCCCGCATCCTCGGCCTCGCCAGCCAGACGAACCAGGTGGACCTCACCGTCACCTTGAACAGCAACCTCGCCTGGACCTTCGGCCAGGACGCCATCGGCGCCATCGAGCACGAGGTCACCGAAGGCGGCTTCGGCCGCGTGTCGAGCCTCGGGCTGCAGGCGAGCCGCTGGGAGCCGCTCGACCTCTTCCGGTTCACCGCCGGCGGCGTCCGCGACTACAGCGGCGGGGCGGACGGCGTCACCACCTACTTCGGGATCGATTCCCAGCACGTCAGCTCGCTCGCCTACCACAATGCGATCAGCGCCACGGGCCAGGACGACGGCCAGGATCTCGGCGACTGGGACTCGTCCCGCGGCGACGCCTTCGGGCCCGGCGGTCCGAACGGGCCCGGCACGATGTCCGCCACCGACCTCCAGGTTCTGGACGTCCTCGGCTGGAACTCGACGCCCTACACGCCGCCGGCCGACGAGTTCGCCAGCAGCGTCGGCGACACCAGCCACCCGTTCGGCGCGCTCGCCGTCGGCGGCTCGGCCACCGGCGTCCTGCAGGCGGCGGGCGACCGCGACCTGTTCCAGGTGCAGCTGCAGGCCGGCGTCAGCTATGTGGTGAAGCTCGCCGGCGCGTTCGGCGGCGGCGGCACGCTGGCCGATCCGCTCCTGCGGCTCGACGACGCCAGCGGCAATGTGATCGCCTCCAACGACGACATCGTCGCCGGCTCGAACCCCGACTCGCAGATCGTCTTCACGCCGCAGACCAGCGGGACCTACTACGTCGAGGCGGGCGGCTTCGTCGACGGCTACACCGGCAGCTACACCGTGAGCCTCAGCGGCTCCGGCTCGGGCGCCCAGGCCTCGAGCGGCAACGACGCCTTGCAGGCCAGCGCCTCGGCGACCGAGATCCACGGCGGCGCCGGGGACGACACCATCACCGGCTGGGCCGGGGGCGACTTCCTGACCGGCGACGACGGCAATGACGTGATCAACGGCGGCTCCGGCTTCGACCGCACCAACGGCAACGCCGGCGCCGACACCGTGCACGGAAACGCCGGCGACGACTGGGTGACCGGCGGCAAGGACAACGACCAGCTGTTCGGCGACGACGGGAACGACATCCTCAACGGCAACCTCGGCAACGACACCGGCGACGGCGGCGCGGGGAACGACACGGTGCGCGGCGGCCAGGGCGACGACGTGCTCTCCGGCGGGGCCGGCGACGACTACATCACCGGCGACCTCGGCAATGACACCATGACGGGGGGACCCGGGGCCGACACCTTCCGCGCCTTCGCCGGCGGCGGCCACGACGTGATCACCGACTTCAACGCCGCGGAGGGCGACCGCATCCAGCTCGACCCAGGCACGACCTACACCGCGACCCAGACGGGGACCGACGTCGTTCTCGACCTCGGCGGCGGGGCCCAGACCGTGCTCAAGAACGTGCAGCTCGCCAGCCTGCCGGCCGGCTGGATCTTCGGCGGCTGAGCCAGCCGGCGTTGATTGCGAGGGCAGCGGTCAGGCGATCAGCACCGCCCGGATGTCGTTGACGTTGGTCAGGGTCGGGCCGGTCCGTACGAGGTCGCCCAGCGCCAGGAAGTAGCCGTAGCTGTCGTGGGCGGCGAGGCTGGCGCGCGCATCGAGCCCGGCCGCGCGCCCCCGGGCCAGGGTGTCGGGGCTGACCACGGCGCCGGCGGCGTCCCCGCCGCCGTCGATCCCGTCGCTGTCGCCGGCCAGCGCCCAGACGCCGGCCTGGCCGGCGGCGGCCACCGCGAAGCCGAGCAGGAATTCGGTGTTGCGCCCGCCGCGGCCCGCCGCGCCCGCTGCCAGGGTCACCGTGGTCTCGCCGCCGGACAGCAGCAGCGCCGGGCCGGCCGCCGGCGCGCCGTGCTGCGCCACCGAGCGCGCGATCCCGGCCATCGCCGTCCCCAGCTCGCGGCTTTCCCCCTCCAGGGCGTCGCCCAGCAGGAGCGGCCGCAGCCCCTCCGCCCGGGCGACCGCCGCCGCCGCGTCGAGGGCCAGCTTCGGCGTCGCGACGAGACGCACGTCGACCTCGATCTCGCCGGGCTTGGGTGTTTCCGGGCCATCGCGCAGGGCGGCGCCGACGGCCGGCGGCAGCGCCAGGCCGTAGCGCGCCACGATGGCGCGGGCCTCTTCGCGCGTGCTCGGATCCGGCAGGGTCGGGCCGGAGGCGATGGCCGCCGGGTCGTCGCCGGGGATGTCGCTGATCGCCAGGGTCACCACCCGCGCCGGACGCGCCGCCACGGCCAGCCGGCCGCCCTTGATGGCCGAGAGGTGCTTGCGGACGGTGTTGATCTCGCCGATCGCCGCCCCGCTGGCGAGCAGCGCCCGGTTGACCGCCTGCTTGTCGCCAAGGCTGAGCCCCGGCGCCGGCAGGGCCAGCAGCGCCGAGCCGCCGCCGGAGATGAGGGCGAGGACGAGATCGTCCGGCCCAAGCCCGCGCACCGCCGCGAGGATCCGGCCGGCGGCGACCTCGCTCATCTCGTCGGGCACCGGATGGCCGGCCTCGATGACTTCGATGCGGCCGGCCGGCGCGCCGTGACCGTGGCGGGTGACCACGACGCCCGACAGGTCGACGTCGGGCCAGGCCGCGTCCACCGCGGCCGCCATGGCGGCCGACGCCTTGCCGGCGCCGACGACGATGCAGCGTCCGGCGGGCTTGGCCGGCAAGTGGCGCAGGACGGCAGGCGCCGGCGCGGCGCTGGCCACCGCGGCGTCGAACACCAGCCGCAGGACCCGCCGGGCCCGCGCGTCGGTCCAGGCGGGGGACTCCGGCATTCGCTTCCTCAGCAGGTGGGCCGCTTATTCATTAATTTGCAGGCGAATCCGGTGTTCACACAACCCGTTCGCCATCCGGATCGCCGCACGTGAGCCTCATGAACGCCCGCCGCCTTCCGCACCCGCTGGTCTGCGCCCTGCTGTCGGCCGGCGTCCTGGCCCTTGCGCCGGCGCACGCCCATGCCGAGGAAGACGGTCTGCGCGACTTCTGCGCCGAGCGGCCGGGACGCGCGACGCCGCCCTGCATCATCGATCAGGGCCATGTCATGCTGGAGGTCGACGCCCTCGACGTGACGCAGGACCGCGAGAACGGCGTCACCACCCAGACCACCTTGGCGTTCAGCCCCTACCTCCGCGTCGGGCTCACCGACGTCCTCGAGGCCGGGATCACCCTCGTCCCATACGCGGAGGCGCGCACCCGCGGCGACCCGGCGACCCGCGCAACAGTGCGCGGGACCGGCGACACGATGTTCGACGTCCTGATCAATCTGAAGAACCCGGACGGCTCGGGCGTCTCGCTGGCCATCATGCCGTTCATTACGGCGCCGACCGCGCAGCACGGCCTCGGCGCCGGCGGCTTCCAGGGCGGTGTCGTCGTGCCGGTCGCCCTCGCCCTGCCGGCCGGCTTCGGCCTGACCCTCGACCCCGAGGTGGATGCGGACCGCGACGGCCAGGGCGGCGTGCAGCCGGCCTATGTGATGGCCGCGAGTCTCAGCCATGCGGTGCTTTCGGGCGGGAACGTCGGCGTCGAGCTGTGGTCCAGCACGGCGCGCATGCCCGACGGCTGGCAGCGGCAGGCGACGGCGGACGTGATCTTCGCCTGGATCCCGCCCCGCCGGCCGAACCTGCAGCTCGACACCGGCGTGAACCTGGGCCTCACCCGCGCGACGCCCGACGTGCAGGCCTACGTCGGCCTCTCCCGCCGCTTCTGAGGCGCCCCTGCCCGCTGCGGCGGTCAGGCTTCCCAGTCCGCATCGTCGCCGGCGGCGAGGCCGCTGAGGTTCGCCTCCAACCTGTCCAGGAGGCCGTAGAGCTGCTCGCGCTCCGAAGCGCTGAGACAGGCGACCATGGCCTCCGCGGCCGCACGCCGGCCGGGCGCTATCAGGTCGTGGGCCCGGGCGCCGTCGGGCGTCAGGCTGACGATCTGCTTGCGGCGATCGGCGGTCGAAGCCCTGGCGGTGACGAGGCCGAGGTCGCCGAGGTGCTGCGCCACCCGGGTGATGGTGGCGGCGTCCATGCCCACCAGCTCGGCCAGCTCGCCATTGGTCAGGGGCCCGTGCGCCCCATGGACGTGGACCTGCGCTGGGTCTCGGCCGTGCTCTACCGCAACGCCGTCGTGGAGGAATCCGGGGTGGCGGCGGCCGTGCTGAACCATCCCGCCAACGGACCGGCCTGGCTCGCCAACAAGCTCCAGCCCTACGGCGTGAGCCTGGAGCCGGGCGAGATCGTGCTGGGCGGCTCGTTCACCGCCCCGATTCCCGCCCGACCGGGCGACGTTTTCCAGGTCGACTACGGCGCGCTGGGCTCGATCGCGGTGCGGTTCGCCTGAGCGCCCAAGGCGACGCCCGGACGCCGCGGAAATTATACTAAGTCATTGAAAAGATGGTGCCGCCAGGGTGACTCGAACACCCGACCTACGCATTACGAATGCGCCGCTCTACCGGCTGAGCTATGGCGGCCCAAAGGGCTTTCCGCGGGCGAACCGGAGAGCCCGGCCGCTTGGGAGGCGCCTATTTAGCGGCTCTGCGGCCGCTCGCCAAGCGGCGCGTCGGGGGCGCGCCGGAAAGGCCGCAGCAGGGCGGCGCCAAGTCCGCTCGCTCGGGTTCGACGTCCGGCCGCTCCGTGGTCGACCGGCGAGGGTTTCGGTCTGCGCCCATCGACAGTAGTCTGAGAGCTGCGCCGCCGTGATTTGGGATTTCGCTATGGCTTCGTTCGGCGGTGACTTCCTGGACCAGGCGGCGCTGCGGTCGATGGGCTTGGCCCGCCTGGGCGAAGGCGTCCTGATCCATCCGACGGTCATCATCATCGGCCTGGAGAACCTCTCGATCGGGGACTTCTCCCGGATCGACGCCCACACGGTCATCCTGGCGAACGGGCGGGTGTCCATCGGCCGGAACGTGCACATCGGCGCCGGGTGCTACATCGCCGGCGCCGGGGGCGTCGAGCTCGGGGACTTCTGCGGCCTGTCGCAGGGCGGCCGGATCTACTCCACGAACGACGACTACTCCGGCGGCGCGCTGACCGGCCCCACCGTTCCCGCGGCCTTCACGGCGGCCGCAAAGGCGCCTGTGGTCGTCGGGCGCCACACCATCATCGGAACCGGCAGCGTCGTCTTTCCCGGAGCGCACATCGGCGAGGGCTGCGCCGTCGGCGCGCTGTCCCTGGTGAACCGCAGCCTGCCGCCTTGGGGCGTCTACGTCGGCCAGCCCGTCCGGCTCGTCCGCGAACGCCGCCGCGACCTGCTCGAGCTGGAGAAGCGCTACCTCGCCTCGGAGGAGGCGCTTCCGCCCGCCGGA
>Ga0310811_10013363_pt1 | contig 10692 bp, 6 predicted proteins | sample YCmetagenome_FD_207642 | JGI IMG/M metagenome (GOLD analysis project Ga0310811, IMG submission 207642) | Soil microbial communities from experimental microcosm in Duke University, North Carolina, United States - YC | ecosystem: Engineered > Artificial ecosystem > Soil microcosm > Unclassified ...
GTGACCTGCTCGAATAGCACACGCTCGTGAGCGACATGCTGATCGATGATGGCCACACCCTCGTCGTCCACGGCAATGATGAACGTGTCGCGAAACTGTCCGAGGGGAATCATGGGGCGGATATCGAATCCCTGATCCCTGATCCCTGATCCCGCATCCCGCATCCCTGATCCCGCATCCCGCATCCCTGATCCCGCGTCCCGCATCGCGAATCCCGGATCCCGCTCCGACGACCAGCGATTGCCGACCATCGCACCGGCGAGCACGCCGGGGATGGCCATGGGATGCGGCTCGTCCGGAGCGGGCGCGATCGGCTCGAGGCGGAACTGCAGCTCCGGCGCGCGGCCTTGGCCGAGCGCGTCGCCGAGGGCGCGGCGCAGCACCTCGTGGACGAGCGACTGTTCCAGGAAACGCACCTCGGCTTTGGTCGGGTGGACGTTCACGTCCACGCGATCGGGAGCGATCCGCAGAAAGAGGTGCACTTCGGGACTGCGCTCTTTGATGGTCGCGACGCTGTAGGCCTCGATGATGGCGTGCGCGATCGTGCGGTCCTTCACAATCCGCCGGTTCACGAACACGTTCTGGGCGCCGCGTGTCGGGCCCTGATCGCCGAGAGCCGCGACATACCCCTCGATCTGAAGGCCGCCGGCCTCCTTGCGCACTTCCACAAGATCCTGGCGATCGCCGAAGAGCTGGAAGAACCGCTCGCGCAGGCCCGATGACGGCGGACACTCGAGAAGCCGGCGGCCGCCGCTCGTCACGGTGAAGCCCACCTCCGGGTACCCAAGCGCGAGCTGCGTCGCAAGCCGCGAGATCTGCGTCGTTTCGGCGGTATCGGACTTCAGGAACTTTCGCCGCGCGGGCAGGTTGTAGAAGAGATCGGCAACTTCGATGCACGTGCCTTCGGGCGCGCCCACCTCGCGCATCGACGCAATCGCGCCCGCGCTGATCTTGATCTCCGTGCCGCTTTGCGCGCCCCGCGGGCGCGTGCGGAGCGTGAAATGCGAAACCGACGCGATGCTCGGCAGCGCCTCGCCACGGAAGCCCAGCGTCCGGATCGCGCCGAGGTCGTCCGCGCGGGCAATCTTGCTCGTCGCGTGCCGCTCGACGGACAGGCGCGCGTCCTCCGGCTCCATTCCCTCGCCGTCGTCTTCGACGCGAATCAGCTTCTTGCCGCCGAGCTCAACGGCGATGCCGATCCGCCGTGCGCCCGCATCGAGCGCGTTCTCGACCAGCTCCTTCACGACGGAAGCGGGCCGCTCGACCACTTCCCCCGCGGCGATCTGGTTGGCGAGATCCGGAGCGAGCCGGTGGATTCTAGGCATCAGTCGTCTAAATCCAGCCGCGAGTGCGGAAGTAATGCAGCATGACGCCGACGACGGCGGCCATGATGGCCATCAGGACCCAGAACATGGTCACGCCGCCAAGCCCGAAGTGCGGCAGGTCGACGTTCATGCCGTACAGGCCGGTGATGAAGGTCAGCGGCATGAACACGGTCGCGATGACCGTCAGAATCTTCATGACGCTGTTCAACTGGTTGGACACGGTCGCCAGATTCGCGTCGAGCAGGCTCGTGATGCGATCCTGGAAGAACATGGCTTCATCGGCCAGCCTGACCAGGTGATCGTGGACGTCGCGGAAGCGATAGGCGATCTGCTCGTCGATCAGCGCGAACTCGCGCCGCGCGAGCCGGCCGACGACGTCGCGTTGCGGCTGGACGACGCGCCGGAGCGATGCCACGTCGCGTTTGAAGTTCAGGATGTCTTTCGCAAGGCTCGGGCTGCTCGATTCGAACACCTGCTGCTCGAGCCCGTCGAGGCGCTCCTCGAGCTCGTCGATCTCAGGCCGGTAGTTGTCCACCATCGTGTCGACGATGCGATGCATCAGGGCGGAGGTCCCCTCGCCGAGCACGAGCGAATTGCGGTGGCAGATCTCGGAAATCTGCTCGATCGATCGCGAATCGCCCGTGTGAATCGTGACCAGATAGTTCGGCCCGAGGAAGAAATCGACGTCGTGCGTTTGGAAGCAGTGTTCGGGCGCCGCGAAGTCGATGCGATGCAGGATGACGTACAGATAGTCGCCGTACGACTCGACCTTCGGATACTCGAGCGCGCTCATCGCGTCTTCCACGGCCAGATCGTGGAAATGGAAGACGTTTCTGAGCAGTCCCTCCCCTTCTTCCCTGGACGGATTCATGAGGTCGACCCAGATCTTCACGCTGCTGCCGGCGGCGAGCCAGGCCGGATCGACGCGATCCGCCGAGCTCGTTTTTCCGTCCGCATGGACGAAGACCGTGATCAATCGCCGACCTTGGTCTGGAGCGCCGCCTGCGCCGCCGCGAGCCGCGCCACGGGAATGCGATAGGGCGACGCGCTCACGTAGTCGAGGCCGGCTTTCTCGAAGAAATGGATCGAGGAAGGGTCGCCACCGTGCTCGCCGCAGATACCGATCTTCAGATCCGCCCTCGCCGAGCGCCCCTTACGGACGCCCATTTCCACGAGCTGCCCGACGCCGACCGTGTCGATGGTCGCAAACGGATCCTTGTCCAGGATCTTCTTGTCCTGGTATGCGCCGAGGAACTTGCCGATGTCGTCGCGCGAGAATCCGTAGGTGAGCTGCGTGAGGTCGTTGGTGCCGAACGAGAAGAACTGTGCCTCGCCCGCGATTTCGTCCGCCGTCACGGCGCCGCGCGGGACCTCGATCATCGTGCCGACCAGGTACTTCACCTTGATGCCCTGGGCTTTCATGACGTCCTGCGCGACGAGCGGAATCATGATCTCGGGAACGACCTTGAGCCCTTCTTTGTTGAGCTGGCAGGCGGCTTCGAGAATCGCGCGCGTCTGCATCTCCGTGATTTCGGGATAGGTGATCCCGAGACGCACGCCGCGGTGCCCGAGCATGGGATTGAATTCGTGCAGTTGCTCGACGCGCCGGAGGAGTTTGTGCTTCTCCGCAAGCGTCTTCTTGTCGCCGTTGGTCGCCTCGAGCCTGGCGATGTCGACCATCAGATCTTCCCGCTTCGGCAGGAATTCGTGCAGCGGCGGATCGATCGTGCGGATCGTCACCGGCTCGCCGTGCATCGCCTTGAAGACGCCGTAGAAGTCGCCGCGCTGCATCGGCAGCAGCTCGTCCAGCGCCTTCCGGCGATCCGTCTCGTTGTCGGCAAGGATCATGCGCTGCACGATCGCGATCCGCCCCTCGCCGAAGAACATGTGCTCCGTCCGGCACAGTCCGATGCCGCGCGCGCCGAAGGCATACGCCGTCTCGGCCTGGTCAGGCTGATCGGCGTTCGCCCGGATGCCGAGACGACGGAACTTGTCGGCCCATCTCAGCAGCTCATCGAACCGCCTGTAGAGGTCCGAGTCGGCGGGCTTCATCTTGCCGGCGATCACCTGAAGGACTTCGCTCGGCTGCGTGGCGACCTGCCCGAGCTTGACCTCGCCGGTCAGCCCATCGAACGAGACGAAGTCCCCTTCCTGAATCGTCTTGCCGCCCACCGTGAACTGACGCGCGGCCTCGCTGATCTCGAGCGCGCCGGCGCCCACGATAGAGGGCTTTCCCATCTGGCGCCCGACAACCGCCGCGTGCGACGTCATGCCGCCGGTCGCCGTCAGGATGCCCTGGGCCACGAACATGCCGTGGATGTCGTCGGGAACGGTCTCTTTTCTGACGAGCACGACCTTCTTCCCCTGCCGCGTCCACTCGACCGCGTGATCCGCGGTGAAGACGGCCTGGCCCGACGCGGCGCCCGGCGACGCCGGCAGCCCCTTGGTCGCGACCGGCAGCGCCTTCCAGGCCTTTGGCTCGAACATCGGGGCCAGCAACTGCGACACGGACTCGGGATCCACTTGCAGCACCGCGTCTTTCGGGGTGATCAGCTTTTCGCGCACCAGATCCGTCGCGATCACGACGGCGGCGTAGCCCGTGCGCTTGCCGTTGCGCGTCTGCAGCATGTAGAGCTTCTCGTCCTCGATGGTGAACTCGAAGTCCTGCACGTCGCGGTAGTGCCGCTCCAGCCGCGTGGTGATTTGGCGCAGCTCCTTGAACGCCTTCGGCATCACTTTTTCGAGCTCGGCGATCGGCTGCGGCGTGCGGACGCCCGACACGACGTCTTCGCCCTGCGCGTTCACCAGGAACTCTCCGTAGAATTCCTTCGCGCCGGTCGCGGGATTCCGCGTAAAGCCCACGCCCGTCGCGGATCGATCGCCGGAATTGCCGAACACCATCGCCTGGATGTTGACGGCGGTGCCGATCGCGTCCGGGATCTCGTAGATGCGGCGGTACTCGATCGCGCGCGCGTTGTTCCAGGAGCGGAAGACGGCGTCGCGGGCCCCGCGAAGCTGCTGAAGCGGATCCTGGGGAAAGGGCTTGCCGGATTTCGACTGGACGACGGCCTTGTACTTCGCGACGACGTCGCGCAGCGCCCGCTCGTCCAGATCCGTGTCGACCTTGGCGCCGTGCGCCTTCTTCACCGCCTCGAACTCGTGCTCGAAGGCTTCCTTGGGAATCTCGAGGACAACGTTGCCGTACATCTGGATGAAGCGGCGGTAGCTGTCACACGCAAAGCGGCCGTTGTTCGTCTTCCCCTTCAGCCCCTCGACGCTCTGATCGTTGAGGCCGAGATTCAGGATCGTGTCCATCATCCCCGGCATCGAGAACTTCGCGCCCGAGCGCACCGACACGAGGAGCGGATTCTTCACGTCCCCAAGCGTCTTGCCCGCGGCTTTCTCGAGTTTTTTCAGGTTCTCAATCATCTCGCGATCGACGGCGGCGGGCGTCTTGCGGCCTTCCTCGTAGTACAGGGTGCACGCCTCGGTCGAGACCGTCATGCCGGGCGGGACGGGCAGGCCCGCGTTGGTCATCTCGGCGAGGCCGGAGCCCTTGCCGCCGAGCAGATCCTTCATGTTCCGGTTGCCGTCCGCTTTCCCGTTGCCGAAGAAGTAGACGAACTTTCCGGACTTGGACCTTGGGCTTTGGGCTTTGGGTGACTTGCGCGCGAGTGTCTTCTTGGCCATTACGTGTGCTGTGCTCCTGTCGATATCCGATGTTCGTGTGTATCGTTTCACGGTTTTTTTTCGTCGGGCGCGATTTCCGAGATATCCGCCAGACGGAGAACTAGATCGCGCAGCTCCGACATGAGCGTCAGGCGCGCGGTGCGCACGCGGGCGTCGTCCGCCATGACGAACACCTCCGTGAAGAACGTGTCAACCGGCGCGCGCAAACCGGCCAACTCCCCGAAGGCGGTCCGGTAGTCGGCCGCCGCTGCGGCGCGCTCTATCTTCGGCTTCCGCGCGTCCAGTTCATCGAGCAGCGCCAGTTCTGCCGGCAGCGTGAGCACCGATCGGTCGAGCGCGGCCTCCTCTTTCAGCTCACGAGCGATGTTCTTGACGCGCTTGAAGAGCACAGCCAGCGCCTGAAAGTCGTCGGAAGCGCGCATGCTCTGTAGCGCTTCGGCGACACGGCGTGCCTGCAGGGGTATGACGTGGCCGGTGGAAGTGGCCGCGCGAACAATAGCGGTCGGGAGCCCTCGATGCTCGAGAATGAACCGCAGCCGCTCGTTGGCGAATGCCAGATTCTCGGAGAGCGCCTCCGACCGAGACCAATCGGTCGTCACGTGGGGCATGGTCGCCGCCGCGTGGTCGAACATCACTGCGAGCGACAGCTCGCGGTCGATTCTGGTCAGCTCAGGAAGATCCATCGCGATGCGGACAAGGCCCTGCACCTGGCGGCGCAGGCCGAACGGATCGCGCGAACCCGTCGCTCTTTCGCCGGCGAACGTCAACGCGACAAATGTGTCCAGCTTGTCGGCCAGCGATACCGCGGCCCACGTGACCGCGCCCGCGCCGAGCTGGGCCCTCGTCGGGGGCGCGTCGGCTTCGACGCCGATGGGCAGGTAGTGGTAATAGATCGCCTTCCAGACCTGCTCCGGCTGGCCGTCCTCGCGCGCATAGATCCCGCCCATCTGCCCCTGGAGCTCCGGAAATTCGAACACCATATCGGTTGCGAGATCTGCCTTCGCGAGGCGGGCAGCTCTGGCGGCGGGCTCGGCGTCTTCGGCGGCCCCGAACAGCGCTCCGGCGATCCACCGCGCGAGCTTTTCGATGCGCTCCGCCTTGTCGCGGTAGCTTCCGAGCTTCTTGTGAAAGACAATCGTGTGCAGCCTGTCGAGCCGCTGCTCGAGCGGGGTCCTGCGATCCGCTTCCCAGAAGAATCTGGCGTCGCGCAGACGCGCCGTCACCACGCGCTCGGCGTTCTTCGCGATCAAACGTTCGTCGGACGGCTGCGTGTTCACGACGGCGAGAAACGCTTCCTTCAACTCGCCGGCGTCGCTCAGTACGGGAAAGTAATGCTGGTGATGCACCAGCGTCGTCGTCAGCACTTCGTGCGGCAGATCGAGGAATCCACGCTCGAAGAAGCCGGCGACGACGCCGGGGTACTCGACGAGATCCGCGACTTCATCGATGAGCGCGGCATGATCGCGGAGCGATACGCGTCCGCTCAGCTTGCGCGCCTTCGACTCCAGTTCGCGCGCGATCCGGCCGCGGCGCTCCGCGTGATCGAGGATGACGAAGTGCTCGGGCAGGCGCGCGCGATAGTCGTCGAACGTCCGTACCTTGATCGACCGGCCGGCGCGTCCGCTGGTCGCGAGAAACCGATGCCCGTACGTGACGGCGCCGGTGGCAATCTCCTGGACCTGGGGACCCGCCGCGGCCGGCATTCTGCCAATCGTGAAGGGGACGACGCGGCCGCCATAGAGATAGAGGAGCCACCGGATCGGCCGGCCGAAGACAAGCTCCCCCTTGCCGTCGTCCAGCATCGCGTCCCAGTGCATCTGCTTGGGGAACGCGAGGTCGCGCAGCATCGCGCCGAGGAGCGCGGGGAGCGCGTCGACCGTGCTCTTGCCGCGATGGTGCTTTCGCGCAGCGAGGTAGACGCCTTTCGGCGTCTCGACCCTTTCGAGCGAATCGAAGGCCACGCCCTGTTTCCTGGCAAACCCGAGTGCCGCGGGCGTTGGATCGCCGGACGCGCCAAGCGCGGCGGACACAGGCGGTCCGGTGACCGTTTCGTCGAAGTCTTCCTGACGCTCCGGCATGCGGCCGACGCACGCCGTCAGCCGCCGCGGCGTGCTGAAGGTCTCGACCGGGACGTCGGGCACGAGGCGCATCTCCTTCAGATGCCACTCGAGCTTCTCCTTCAGTTGCCGCGTGAGGCCCGGCAGCCACGCAGCGGGGAGCTCCTCGACGCCGATCTCCAAGAGCAGTTCACGATCCATGGTGTGAATTCACTCGACTCCCGCCCATTTCTTCGCAATCGCCACAGCCAGTTGCCGCACGCGGAGGATGTACGCCGTGCGCTCCGTGACGCCGATGCCGCCGCTGGCGTCCATCAGGTTGAAGACGTGCGAGCACTTCAGGCAATAGTCGAGCGCCGGCAGGACGAGCCCCGATCGCAGGAGCGTCTGGGCGAGGGTGTAGTACTGATCGAACAGCTCGCGATGGATGCGATTGAGATCGGACGCCGGCATGTCGATCTGGCCGAAGGCGTACTTCGACTGCTCGACTTCATCCCGATGGCGCACGTCGCGATACTTCACGCCGGCGGTCCACTCGAGGTCGAAGACGTTGTCGACGTCCTGCAGCGCCATCGCAAAGCGCTCGAGCCCGTATGTCAGCTCTACGGAGATCGGCGACAGGTCGAGGCCGCCGGCCTGCTGGAAATACGTGAACTGCGTGATCTCCTGGCCGTCGAACAGCACCTGCCAGCCGATTCCCCAGGCCCCGAGCGTCGGCGATTCCCAGTTGTCCTCCTCGAATCGCACGTCGTGCGCGCGCAGATCGATGCCGCACGCTTCGAGGCTCTGCAGGTAGAGCTGCTGCACTTCGTCGGGCGCCGGCTTGAGGATCACCTGAAACTGATGGTGCTTGAAGAGTCGGTTCGGGTTTTCGCCAAACCGCCCGTCGGCGGGGCGGCGCGACGGCTGGACGTAGGCGACGCTCCACGGCGCAGGGCCCAGCACGCGGAGAAATGTCTCGGGATGCATCGTTCCGGCGCCCATCTCGATGTCGAGCGGCTGCTGAAGGAGGCAACCACGGGTCGCCCAGAATTCGGAGAGCTTGAATATGAGTTGCTGTAGCGTCACGCGATCCAGCAATTATATCCGGCGCGAAGAATTCATGGCCACGGACGACACGGACAACACGGACAACGACTGGACCGCGGTCGCCCGCCGGCCTTCGGCCGGCGTTGCGCAGGGCGATCGAGTCAGGAAACGCAAGCCGATCGTTGATTGTGGCCGCGCTTGCGTTTCCTGACTCGATCGTCCTGCGGCCGCGCGAAGCGCGGCGCGACCGCTCGTGTCCCTCGAACCACGCTCTGTGCGTCTTCGCGATCTCTGTGACTTTGTGGTGTACGTCCGTCCCCTGACGCTCCGTATCGGCAATTCAGCGCAACTGCCTCAGCACTCTGGCCGACTTCAACTCCTTTTCGAGGTGGACATGGATCAGGCGGCGGTGCGCGCTCTCGAGCTCGCGCGCGGGATCGGCCGCGAGAGGAATCTCGCTCAGCGTTTCCGGACTGGCAGCCGCGGCCGCTCTGAGAAATTGCAGCGCGGCGACAGAGACGGTCGTTCCGCCGCCAGCGGCACAGCGGCGGCAGACAAAATGGTGCTCGCGCGGCGGCATCACCGCCCCGCCGTCGAACGGACCGCGGCACTCCGGGCACGCCGACAACTGCGGATACACGCCCTGCAGGCGCAGCAGCCAGAACTCGAAGTAGCGCGCCAACGGCTCGATCGCGGCGCCGGCCGCCAGCGCATCGATCACCGACGCGCCGAGGCGATAGAGACGCTCGTCAGCGTGCCCCTCGGGCGCCCATTCGTCGATCAGCTCGGCAAAGTATTCCGCGTGCCCGAGCGCAGCGGCGCCCTGGGTGCCGCGCGCCACGGCGGCCAGCGCGCTCTGGTGCGGCTCCACGTAGTTGATGCGGACCAGATCCCGCAGCTCGCGTTCGTAGTACGCCACGCTGCCGCGGGTGAGTGATTCCAGCGTGCCGGTGAAGCGCGAACGCGCGCGGCGGGCGCCTTTGGCGACGCCGCGCTTCTTCCCGCGATCCCGCGTCAGAAACACGACGATCCGGTCGGCTTCGGCGAGCTTGTAGGTCCGCAGAATGAGCGCGTCGGAGGTGTAGACCGGCATCCGGGACCGATCTTAGCCCGGGTGTCCCCCGCCGCGGAGATAGAGCGCCGCCAGACCGAGAAACGCGGCGAAGCCGGCGACGTCGGTGAACGTCGTGATGAAGACGGTCGAGGCGAGCGCCGGATCGACCTTCATCGCCTTCAGCCCCAGCGGAATCAGCGTGCCCGCCGTCCCCGCCACGAACAGATTGATGACCATCGCGGCGAACAGCAGGAGGCCGATCGCCGGCTGCCCCATCAGCAGCCAGGCCGCCAGCCCCGCAACCACGCCCGTGGCGAGCCCGTTGCCGACGCCGACCATGATTTCCTTGAACAGGGCCTGCCGCGCGTTGTTCCAGGTGAGCTCGCCGAGGGCGAGGCCGCGAACGATCACCGTGAGGGTTTGCGTGGCGGCGTTGCCGCCCATCCCGGGAACGATCGACATCACGATCGGAAGGGCGACCCACGCGCTCACCGTATGTCGGAAGAGCCACACGACTCCGGTGGCGATGAAGGCCGTTCCGAGATTGACCAGCAACCACGGGAATCGTTTCCGAAGCGACTCCCCCAGCGGCGTAAAGACGCGCTCGTCGCTCGACACGCCGGCCAGACGATAGATGTCTTCGGTCGCTTCATCCTTGATGACGTCGATCACGTCGTCGACGGTAATGACGCCGACCAGCTTGTTCTCCTCGTCGACGACCGGAATCGCGAGCAGATTGTACGAGGCGACCTGCCGCGCGACTTCTTCCTGATCCGTGTCGGTCCGTACGCTGATCAGGTCGGTCGTCATGATGCGCTTGAGCGGAGTGGACGGCTGCACGAGCAGCAGGCGGCGCAGCGACACCACGCCGACCAGATGCCGCCTCGCGTCCACGACGTAGAGATAGAAGACCATCTCGACGTCGCGCGAGCCCTGGAGCGTCGTGATCGCTTCCCCCGCGGTCATGTCCTCCGAAAGGGCGAAGACCTTCGGATTCATGATGCGGCCGGCCGTCTGCTCCTCGTATTCGAGCAGCTCGCCGACTTCGTCGCCCGGGCGCTTCTCGATCAGCTCCAGGACGGAGGCCGAGAGCGGTTCCGGAAGGTGATCGATGATCGCCGCCGCATCGTCGGAGGGCAGCTCCTGGAGGAGCCTGGCGATGTCCTCGGCCGAGCGATTCGCAAGGAGCGCCGCGCCCCCTTCGGGGCCCAGCTCCGACAGCGCCTCCATGGCGAGCTTCGTGTTGCGCTCGATGAGGAGCGAGAACGACGCGCTGCGATCCTTCTCGCCGAGCTCGGCAAAGACCTGCGCGAGATCCGCGGGATGCTGTTTGTGGAGAAGATTGACGAGATTCGCCGTTGCGCCGATGCGAATCAGCCGCCTGACCGAGTCGAGTACGACATCAATCTTTCTCTGCGCCATGGCGATCCGCCAATTGTACTGGCGGATCGCCACGGGAAGAAAGGAGTTATCGCTCGCGTCGGACCATGTTCTCTTCGAGGTTCTTCTTGATGCCCGTCTCCTTGACGGTGTAGTC
>Ga0310811_10013364_pt1 | contig 10692 bp, 3 predicted proteins | sample YCmetagenome_FD_207642 | JGI IMG/M metagenome (GOLD analysis project Ga0310811, IMG submission 207642) | Soil microbial communities from experimental microcosm in Duke University, North Carolina, United States - YC | ecosystem: Engineered > Artificial ecosystem > Soil microcosm > Unclassified ...
AGACCTGCCTCGCTCTCCAGAACCCAACAGCGATGGAGTGAACGATGAAGAAGGCCGGTGAGCTATGGAGCCACCTTGGAGTCAGTGACAGCATCGCAGGACGGATAGGACGAACGCTTCTTTATATTGTCGCCTTCGTGTTTGCCTATCAATGCGTAACTCTACGGTTTGACTGGAAGCAACAGGCTATTGTCGGTTCGCTGACTCTCCTGATTGGCCTTGCGCTTTATACCTTTTCTCAGGCTTACGTGGCGACGCTTATGCTCATCGTTGCGTCGATGCTGACCACCTGCCGCTACGCCGTTTGGCGCGTCACTCAGGTGTATGAAACCGTCACCGATCCCAGCAGTAACTTACGTGTCATCGAGCTGTTTTTCATGTTTCTGCTGCTTGCAGCGGAAATGTATGCTTTCTCGATTCTTCTGCTCGGCTTCATCCAGATGATCTATCCGTTACATCGGCCACCGGCACCTCTTCCGAACGATATCGATGAGTGGCCTGATGTGGATCTCCTTATCCCTACATATAATGAACCTCTTTCTGTAGTTCGCTCTACCGCCCTTGCCTCTATCAACATCGATTATCCCGTCAATAAACTACATGTCTATCTCCTTGACGATGGTCGTCGGCAGGAGTTTCGAGACTTCTGCGAAAAAATAGACATAGGTTATGTCATACGGCCAGACAACAAACATGCCAAGGCGGGCAACATCAATAGCGCCTTAAAACGTATGACATCCCCCCTGGTCGCCATCTTTGATTGCGACCACGTGCCGACACGAAGCTTTCTTCAGGTTACCGCCGGTTGGTTCCTGAAAGACAAGAAACTTGGCATGCTGCAAACGCCGCATCACTTTTATTCCCCGGACCCGTTTGAACGGAACCTGGGAAGCTTTAAAACCGTTCCTAATGAGGGTGAACTGTTCTATGGTTTGCTCCAGGATGGCAATGATCTCTGGAACGCAACCTTCTTCTGCGGCTCTTGCGCCGTCCTTCGTCGGACCGCCCTCGACGAGATTGGCGGGATTGCCGTCGAAACTGTTACCGAAGACGCGCATACCTCCCTTCGCATGCAAATGCGTGGATGGAATACCGCCTATATCAACCGGCCTCAGGCTGCAGGTCTGGCCACGGAGAGCCTCTCGGCTCATGTGGGTCAGCGCATTCGCTGGGCACGGGGAATGATTCAGATCCTTCGCACGGATAATCCACTGTTCGCACGCGGTCTCAAGCTCACCCAGCGACTCTGTTACTTCAATGCGATGGTGCATTTCCTCTATGCTTTACCGAGGCTTATCTTTCTTACTGCTCCGCTGATCTACATGCTTTTCGGCCTGCGCAATATCCCGGGCCTGTGGATTACGATCGCCGCGTATGCCATTCCTCACCTCGTTCTTTCTACCCTGACGAATTCGCGGCTGCAGGGAAAATATCGCTATTCGTTCTGGAACGAGATCTACGAGACCGTACTTGCACCATATATTCTGGGGCCGACGCTACTGGCGTTGGTTAACCCGAAACTAGGCAAATTCAATGTCACCGCCAAGGGCGGAGTCGTCAAGAATCGTTATTTCGATAAGACAATCGCTCGCCCCTATGGCGTTTTGCTTTTACTCAACTATCTTGGTTTAGCCATGGCTCCCTGGAGGTTCTTCGTTCTGAACGCAGACCACAAGGGCGCCGTCTTAATGAATGTCTTCTGGATCATCTTCAACTGTGTCATCCTGGGCACTGCCAATGCCGTGGCCGTAGAGGCTCAGCAGCGGAGAGGCAGCGTACGCCTCAACCGTAAGATGATTGTCTCCATCCGCACACTGAGCGGAGCGACCGTCTCCGGGATCTCTTCCGATCTTTCACTCGGAGGCGGAGCAGTCAACCTTGAACAAGCGACGATGCTCGAACAGGGAGCCCTGATCGACATTATCTACACTGGCGGCGATCCGATCGTCCTTCCGGCCAAAGTCGTCAGCAACAGCAGTAGTAGTCTACGATTTCAGTACAGAGAGTTGACACTCGAACAGGAGGAAGCACTCACATTAGTTCTTTATTCTCGTGCAGATTCCTGGCTCACCGAAGACCATCCTCGTGACCGCCCTTTAAAAAGCCTCGCTGCTATTATTCGTCTCTCGCTTCGCGGCATTCGCTACTCCTTCACCGGTTTTCTTCCTAGCCGGAAAGAAAAATTAGTCAGCCGGGAAGCCGAGATCGCGACTGTTTTGCTTTTGTGCCTCTTACCGTTTGCCTCAACCAAGCTTCATGGGCAACGCATTCCACAATCCGCTCCTTCGCACACCTTCCACAGCACCATCTCGCTGGCTGATGCTGGATTTGACAACGGCATCACTCTTCAAGGCTGGGATGCATCAGCCAAAACATCCTTCGTCCTCAGCACATCGCAGGTTCCGCAAAACGGCATGTTACACCTGCACTATCGCTTCTCTCCTGAGATGATTCCCGAGAGAAGCTTATTGACTGTCTCCTTCAACGACACCACTCTCAATAATCTGGTGATGCCGCCTGATGCTGCGAAGTCCGGCGCATCCGATCTAACAGCTGATATTCCTGTTCCTGCAGATCTTATCGGTGCGAAGAACACTCTCGAGGTTCATCTTCGCGGTCACTATCTGGCAAAGTGCGAAGATCCCACAGACAAGCGACTATGGGCCAGGATAGACCAGAACTCTACTTTCGAGGTCGGTGGGATTCTGCTGCCAATGGCGAACGATCTTTCGGCGCTTCCGGCTCCGTTTTACGAGAAGGAGCAGACTATATCCTCGACTCCGATCCAGTTGGCAATCGATCCCTCTCCCTCGCCGACGCTATTGAAAACTGCCGGAGTGCTTGCATCTTGGTTTGGTGTCCAGGCCAATTCTCATCACCTCACCTTTCCAATTTCTCTTGGCTCTCTGCCTGCTGGAAATGTCGTAGTACTTGCGCTTAACAATTCATCCCTGTTAGCAGCGCTTGGGCAGCATCTTCAAGGACAGCATCTGCAGATGATCGAGAACCCGGCCGATCAGCTCGGTAGGGTTCTTATCGTAAGCGCAGATACCGACGACCAGTTACTTGGCCTAACTCAAACTCTTTCAATGGGCAAAAAGTTCAGCGGCGATACAGCTGAAGTCGTTTCCGCTTCCCTGCCGCCGATGCGTCATGTCGGCGATGCCCCGCGTTGGGTTCAGACTACTAGTCCTTCCTCCTTATGGAGTTACACCCAAACGGACGAACTTAATACGGACGGCTCCCAGCCCATCATCTCCTACGTGCGAATTCCTCCAGATTTGTACTTCGGAGATCAGGATTCAGTGAAGCTTCGCCTGCAGTACAGCACCTCTCATCTCTCTCCATCGCAAAGTGCTTACATGAGAGTCGTTGCTAACGGATCGCAGGTGATGTATCTACCGCTCTCGCGTAAGGTCAGTCCCAATGGAGTCCAGAACACCGAGATTCCGGTTCCGGTCGGTTACCTTCGTCCGTTTGCGAACACGTTGTTGTTTCAATTTATCTTCGCGGACAAAACCACACGCGACCTCTGCACCGCTCTTCCACCATCCAATGCAACAGGGACCATCCTTCCCTCTTCGAATCTGGACCTTCATCAGTTCCCTCATTGGACCGCAATGCCGGACCTCGAGTTGTTTGCAAATGCAGGCTTTCCGTTCACGCGTTTTGCCGATCTATCCCGCACCACAATCGTGCTCCCCGAACATCCGTCTGCTCACGAAATCACAACCATGCTCGATCTGCTCGCCTACTTCAGCGCCCAGACCGGTTTCCCTGCTCTCCGCTTCGATGTTGGGAACTCCAAAAGCTTCGAGCAGGATCGTGACCTCCTGGTAATCGGGAACGAAGATGACATCGTCACAACTCCGGCTATTCGTGCAGCTCTGCCCATCTCTGTCGAAGAGGGTGGGCTCTCTCATCACGTCGATACAACGCTTTCGTTGCTTAAGACGCTCTGGGCAAGAATCTCTCGCTTTGATCCGGAGTCTTTCTCTGACTTGCAGGGAACCGAGGAGGAATCGAGACTCGATCGCAGTTTAAGTGAACCTTATGATTCTGTTATCGAGATGACGAAGTCTCCTTCTGGCCGAAATCGGTCAGTGGTCATGGTCGTCCTTGGAAAGAACTCCCAAGATACGTTTACAGCATTCCTCAATGTTTCCTCTTCAAGACAAATCAACGGCAATGTCTCGATCCAGCACGGAACACAGTTTGACTCATTTTCTATCGATCCCCCTGACTATTATGTAGGTCGCATCACTCCACTTGCCCGTCTTCGTGCTCGAATGCATCAGGCACCGTGGATCGGCGTGCTCTTTCCTTTCGTTGTAGGAATGCTGTGTGCTCCGTGGGTACACGCCCGCTTGAAGGATCGGGCGGAGGCGAGGCTGCGTGGAGATATAGCATGAAGATTTTTCTTGCTCTGTTTCTTCTTGGAACCCTTCCTCCACCGCCACCTCAGCCTTCTTGGCAGCTTTGGACTCGATACCAGGACCACTTCGTTCAGAAGGACGGTCGTGTCGTGGACTATGATCGCGATAACCTGACGACCTCCGAAGGACAGAGCTATGCGATGTTCTTTGCGCTGATCGCAAATGATCCTACTGGCTTCGATCTGCTCTATCACTGGACGGAAAAGAACCTGGCCAACGACGATCTCCAGAACAATCTTCCAGCATGGAGTTGGGGACGCAGGCCCGACGGGACATTGGGAGTGAAGGATCCCAATTCCGCTAGCGACGCTGACCTATGGATGGCCTACGATCTGCTTCAAGCCGGACGGCTTTGGAAACGCCATGAGTACACTATGGCCGGCGATGCTCTGCTCAAGCAGATCGCATCCAAAGAGGTTTCGCGCAATTATGCTTTTCCCATCCTGCTTCCTGCTCGCGACGGGTTTGACCACGACAACGCCATTGTGACAAACACGAGTTATATGCCTCTGTTTCTCTTCGAAGCCGCAGCAAAGGCACAACCGCAGGGTCCATGGAAGGCTATGGCTGCATCGCTGCCAGTACTGATTCAGAAGAGCACGGTACAGGGTTTCGTAACCGACTGGGTAAAGGTGGAATCTGACGGAAGTATAAGTCCCACCCCAGCCCTTGATTCAGTCGCGTCACAGGCTGTCGGAAGTTACGACGCGATACGTGTCTATCTATGGGCCGGTCTCATCCCTACAGCGACTCCTGGCAGTGACGCAATCCTGAAAAGCCTTTATGGAATGGCGTCGTACATGAAGTCCCACTCTGTACCTCCTGAATTCGCGAGCGGGGGGCAACCTGCTGTTCGTGGTATCGGTCCTATCTCTTTTTCTGCAGCACTGATTCCTTTCCTCGAAGCCGTAGACGAGTTCGATGCCGCTCACCTGCAGGAGAAGAGGCTAACTTCAGCGTTGTCGGCACGCACTGGACTCTATGGAAATCCGCCTCGCTACTACGATCAGAACCTGGCCATGTTTGCCTTTGGTTACAAAGAACATCGATATCGCATTCAGAGCAACGGAGATTTAGAGGTTTCATGGCGAAGATAAATCCTCAGCTGATCGGCCGGGCGCTGCTCGTCTCAGCCTGCACAATGGTCCTTCCTCCTGTGACTGCCTGGGCTGTAGACTCACCGGCTATTCGTATTCTTCTCGATCGAGCCAAGGCCCAGGCTCAGAGCGGCCATCTTGACATCGCAGCTTCCACCTGGAAACAGGTTCTTGCCTCAGACCCCAATAATCTAGAGGCCCTCCGCAATCTCGCTTCTGTGGAAGCTCAGCTTGGACATCAGCAAGAGTCAGATGGATACATTCAGCGGCTGAAAAAGCTCGGGGCCAGCTCAACTGAGATAAGTCAGTTGCAGACTATGAAGGCACGTCCTGCAGATGTAGATCTCCTTAAGCAGGCGGCATCACTTTCAAAGGCAGGACAATACAGCCAAGCTTTGGAGATTTATCGCAAGCTCTACGGCAGCAATCCGCCTGCTGGACAGATCGCTCTCATTTACTACGATACCGAAGCTGCGACTCCCTCTGACCGCGGTCATGCTATCGAAGGTCTTCGCAAGCTGGCGCAGCAGTTTCCTGCCGACGAACGATACTCCATCACCCTCGGACGAGTTCTCACCTACGACGCTGCCACCCGCCAGGAAGGCATGGCTATCCTGCAACATTATCCATCGGATGCCACCGCTCAGTCTGCGCTCAAGCAGGCAATGCAATGGAATCAGCGCGCTCAAACTACCCCTCCGGTGATAGCGACGACGGCTCTACCGTCTGCGCCGCGAACTCCGGCTCCTGCAGCCAGTTCAGAACTTGCGTTGGGCTTCCGCGCTCTCAACAGTGGAAACCTCCCATCTGCTGAGCAGCATTTTCGTGCATCCCTCACCCACGAATCCACCCACGGTCAGGCTTATGCCGGCCTTGGATTTATCAGCATGCGCCAGCAAAACTTCGATCAGGCTGTGCAGCAGTTCGAACGCGCCCGCACCGAAGGCGACCGTGATCCCGGTGTCACACAAGCGCTGGACACCTCACGCTTCTGGCAGACGATGGGTAAGGCGCAGTCTTCCCTTGACGCAAACAATAACGATAGTGCCATCGCGCAGTACCAGAATGCGCTTACGATGAAGCCTGACAATGTAGACGCTCTTACAGCACTCGGGGGAACACTTCTTCGTGCTCATCGCCCAAAAGACGCCATTCCGTATCTACAAAGAGCAGTTCGGCTCGATGCAAAATCTCTCCCCGCCTGGAGAGCTCTTTTTCTTTCCCAGTCGCAAGCGGACCAACAAGCTGATGCCGTCAAGACTGCGGAACTCACCCCAGCTGAACTCCGGACCAAACTCGAAGTCGACGTAGAGTTCCTCGGAACGCTTGCAAATGACTATGCCACCGTCGGTCAGCAGGCCCAGGCCGATCGAATTCTCAAGCGAGCTATCACTTTGGTTCAATCCAGCGACAACAACGATACCTCTGCCTCAAAACAGCTTCAATACGCTTCTTTAATGATGGGCGCTAAACGTTACAACAATGCTATTCGTAGTTATCGAAGAGTACTCGCGATCGATCCCCAGAATAGCGACGCTTGGCGTGGTGTTGTCGCCGCCGAACACTTGAACGGATGTGACTCCGAAGCGCTTCGTACCTTCCAACAGATGCCTTCGGAAATTTCATCTGCTGCCCAGACCGACCCCGATTTTCTCTCGATGCTCGCAGGCATCTATCAATCACAATCCCAAATTAGTGCTGCGCTTTCTACTCTTCAGCGAGCGATTCGGATTCATCCCACTCTTTCTCTGCAACTTCAGCTTGCATCCGTAGAGATGGCTGGCGGAGATCAACAGCACGCCACTCAACTCTATCAACGCATCACGGATGAGCATCCCGACTCGAAGCAGGCTTGGATTGGATATATTCAAGGACTGCATACCACGGGCCATGATCGCGATGCCTTACGCCAACTTCAGCAGATGCCGGAAGACATCAGCTCTTCGTTACAGGACGACCCTGATTATCTGCAAGCTACTGCCTCCGTCTACAGTGCTTTAGGAAACAATCGCCGTGCGGCTGAATCCATCGATCGCGTCAACGATATTTATAGCGAGAAAGGTGTTCCTCTTCCTGCTTCGGTTCAGATCCAGGAAGGCTGGCTATACCTGCAGGCCGGCGCTGACAAACGACTTTCAGATGTTATCCAGCAGTTGAATAGCGACGAAGACTTGACCCAGGATCAACAAGAAGAGGTCTCACGTCTGTGGACCAGCTGGGCTCTTAAGCGTGCCACACAGCTCCGACAACAGAATAACTCGCAGGCCGCAGTGCTCGTCCTTTCCACTGCGTTGCGTGCCTTTCCTTCCGATGCCTCCATCAATAATGCTCTAGCCAACACCTACGTCGAAACAGGCGATCCAAAGCGCGCTGTGTTGCTTTATGCGCGCGACGATATCTCACAGGCCGACAAAGCCGTCTGCGCCTCAGCCATCCGTGCCGCACTCGCCGCAAACAACCGCAAACAGGCCGAAGCCTGGCTCCAGACTTCGCTTAGCCGTTTCGGGCGCGATGCCCAGATCCTTCAGCTTGCCGCTGAGTTCGAGCAACAACGTGGTGACTCACGACGTGCCGCGGCATACTATCGCGCCGCACTGCAGGCCGCAGGCCCACCCACGATCGATGAGCTGACCTCGCCCCAAGCCAGTCCTGTCAATACATCGCAGCGGTCTGCCACACAGGACCTGTTCAGCTTGCTCAGTCCCTCAGGCAATACCTCCAATTCAACTCGTTCATCCGGAAGAGAAAGTCTCGCTGGACGACAACCACTCTGGCCGACTCGCCCTTCCTCCAGCCGAAGTCGCGAATCCAATCTCGATATCCCCTCGGAGATGGAGACGTCTCTCGCGCCTCAAAGTCCACGTAGATCTCTCCATGCAAGTCAAAACAGTGCTGACTGGAGCTCTCCATCAACCGACGCTCTTTCAGATAATGGTGACACGCTTCCCCCGCTCAAACCGATAGACAAGGCTGGGCAATCCGTCTCCTCAAAGCACCATCAGGCATTCGGCAGCAACGACGACGATAGTGATCTTCCGCCCGATACAGCTGAACTGCTTTCTGCACCGCGCTATAACACCCAGCAAAAGTTCTCCACCAGCACCTCGAATAGAGGCTCCGCCGATCTTCCGTCGCTTGCGCCTGAGGATCCTTTGCCCGCACAGTCTCCCCTACCTGCTCTACGCTCAAGCGCATGGCTTCCACCGCGATCCAATCAAAAAATCGATACCCTTGATAGCCCTTCCTCGATAGCGATGCTCACAGCCCCTCCGGCTCCTGCAGAGCCTCTGCCTCCTCTTACTGGCTCCGTCATTGTTGTGCCGCGTCAATTAAGTCCTCGTGAGGATATGGAACAGCATCTCGATGCGATTCAAGCCGCATCCAGCCCCTATCTCGGAGGAAGATCCTGGGTAGGCTTTCATAGCGGTCAACCTGGCTTCGATCGCCTCACCATCTTCACTGCCGATATCGAACAATCTTCGATAATCGCCAATGGCGCTCGGCTCTCTGTCATTATTCACCCCACTCTCCTGCAAGGCGGCGTTACTGATTCCAACGCGACCTTTCAGCTTGGAACCCTTCCGGCCGGAGCGATTACGAATGCCCAGTCCTCCGCGGGCATCGGTGGTGAGCTGCAACTCAGAACCCGAAGTTTTGGAGCTGCCGTTGGCTACACACCGCATGGCTTCCTTGTCGAAAACGCCACGGGACGCCTACTGATCCAGCCAGATGCAGGTCCTGTAACTTTCACCTTCGACCGCCAGCCAATCGAAGATTCTCAGCTCTCATATGCTGGACTCCGCGATCCCGGCTCCATCTCGCCTAGTTACAGCGGCAATATCTGGGGAGGAGTCATTGCCAATGCAGGCTCCATCCAGGTTAGCCGTGGGGACGCCTCTTCCGGCTGGTATATCTCTGGAGGGGGACAATACATCACCGGCCGACACATTCGTTCCAATACCCGCATCGACGGTTACGCTGGAGCCTATTGGTCGGTTTGGGAGAGACCGGAATATGGCAAGTTGACCCTTGGAATGAACCTTTTTGGGATGCACTTTGCCAACAATCAGCGGCTCTTTACCTATGGCAATGGAGGCTATTTTTCGCCTGGAGCTTACCTCCTCAGTAACGTCCCTATCACCTTCGAAGGACATTACGGTACACGGTTCCACTATCGTGCTGCCGGATCCATTGGCCTTCAGGCCTTCCAGGAAGACGCTGCCCCTTATTACCCACTCGACCCTGGTCTACAAATAGCAAATAACAATCCCTACCTGCCCGAACGAACCAATGTGGGCGCTAATTACAACATGGAAGGGGAAGGCTCTTATCTCATGACTGAGCATTGGCATGTGGGAGGCTTTTTCACCGTGGATAATTCACGAGACTATGTCAACAGCCGGGTCGGCTTTTACCTTCGTTATGTCACTCATCCTCAGTCGATGGACTCCGTAATGGGTCCAACAGGGCTCGATCGGCGAACAGGCTTGAGACCTTTTCTGATTCCTTGATGGCAAACCTACATTCTTATTCTGAAATCTACGAAAGGCCGCGGGATATTGCATGAATAAACTCAACAAATCAACCACGGCTATCAAGCTGATCCTGTTAGCTGCCTTGGGATCGGTCCTGTTCACAGCAGGAGGCGCGTTCTTTCTTTTTCGGAACACGCAAAATCTTGCCTCTGCCGCCCGATGGGCCGAGCATACCCAAGAGGTCTTGCTTTCTATCCAAAGCGCTTCCGATCTGACCGATCGTATCGAGTCAGGTCGTAGATTTTATCGGGTAACGCAGGATGAGATTCAGCTCTCGAATACGCGGCGGAACGCAGTCCAACTTCGCACTCGGGTCACCCGCTTACGAAGCCTGATTACTGACAACTTGAATCAGACTTCCAATATTAGCGAATTGGAAGCCTGCTCCACGGCGCTTGTCCATGACCTCAGTACAAATCCTCCAGATCTCGCGCATACCGAGATACATATTCTGCACTGCCAGCAAACTCTCTCTCTGATGGGCAGCCAGGAACAAGGACTACTGAAGCAGAGAGATGAGATTACGCAACATCGCTCTCAAATATCTACCATTACTGAACTCATCTCGGCTGGCATCTGCCTTTCCATGCTCATCGTCCTTTTCGGTTTTTTGCTACGAGATGC
>Ga0310811_10013366_pt1 | contig 10691 bp, 9 predicted proteins | sample YCmetagenome_FD_207642 | JGI IMG/M metagenome (GOLD analysis project Ga0310811, IMG submission 207642) | Soil microbial communities from experimental microcosm in Duke University, North Carolina, United States - YC | ecosystem: Engineered > Artificial ecosystem > Soil microcosm > Unclassified ...
TCGAAGGCTTTACCTTCGAAGGCTATCGCAATCCGGACGGATCGGTCGGCACCAAGAACATTCTCGGCATTTCCTCCTCCGTGCAATGCGTCAAAGGCACGATGGAATACGCAGTGAAGCGCATCCGTGCCGAGCTGCTGCCGAAGTATCCGAACGTCGACGACGTCGTGCCGTTGACGCATGCCTATGGCTGTGGCGTCGCCATCACCGCGCCCGATGCTGTCGTGCCGATCCGCACGCTGCAAAACCTCGCGCTCAACCCGAATTTCGGCGGCGAGATCCTGGTCATCAGCCTGGGCTGCGAAAAGCTCGCGCCCGAACGGCTGGTGCCCGAGGGCGTCAGCGATGCCATCGTCCGTATGCAGGACGAGGCCTTCGACGGCTTTGGCGCGATCGTGGACGCGATCATGACGCAAGCCGAAGCCCGCCTGAAGATCCTCAACAAGCGCACCCGTGAGACCTGCCCCGCGGCCGACCTCGTGATCGGCCTGCAGTGCGGCGGCAGCGATGCTTTTTCCGGCGTCACTGCGAACCCCGCCCTCGGCTTTGCAGCCGATCTGCTGGTTCGAGCCGGCGCCACCGTGATGTTCTCCGAAGTGACGGAGGTGCGCGACGCCATCCAGCTTCTCACCCGCCGTGCCATCAACGAGGACGTCGGCCGTGCGCTGGTGCGCGAGATGGCCTGGTACGACTCGTATCTCGCTCGTGGCGGCGCCGATCGCAGCGCCAACACCACGCCCGGGAACAAGAAGGGCGGCCTCGCCAACATCGTCGAGAAATCACTCGGCTCGATCGTCAAGTCCGGCTCGAGCGCCATCACCGGCGTGCTCTCGCCGGGTCAGAAGGCGACTCAGAAGGGCATGCTGTTCGCGGCAACGCCGGCCTCTGATTTCATCTGCGGCACGCTCCAGCTTGCCTCCGGCATGACCTTGCAAGTTTTCACCACCGGCCGCGGCACGCCCTACGGGCTCGCCGCCGCGCCTGTGATCAAGGTCGCGACCCGCACCGAACTCGCGCGTCGCTGGAAGGATTTGATCGATTTCGACGCCGGCGGCATCGCCACGGGCGCAAAGACCATCGAGGAAACCGGCTGGGACCTGTTCCGCCTGATCCTCGACGTCGCCTCCGGCCGCACCAAGCCGTGGTCGGATCGTTGGGGCATCCACAACGATCTCACGCTGTTCAATCCGGCGCCGGTGACCTGAGCGCCCGCAACGCGTCCAAGAGGACATCGATGTCCCGCATCACGACCCTGCGCACGATCCGCATCGACGAGCGGCCGAACCTGATCTGGGTCGAGATCGAGACCGACGAAGGACTGACCGGCCTCGGCGAAAGCTTTCGCGGCGCGCAGGCAGTCGAAGCTGCCGTGCACGAGCTCACCGCACCGCTGGTGCTCGGCCAGGACTCCCGGCGCATCGAGGCCATCTCGCGCCAATTGCTGACGCCTTATCTCGGATTTCACAGTGTCAGTGCCGAGGTACGCGCGGCCAGCGCGATCGACATCGCGCTGTGGGACCTCAAGGGTCAGCGTCACGGCATCCCCGTGCACGAAGCGCTCGGCGGCGCGAGCCGGCTCGAAATCCGCGCCTACAACACCTGCGCCGGCTACGCCTACAACACCAGGAGCGCAAAACGCCGCGAGATCGGCGCTGATGATGCCGCGCTCGGCCCCTATGACGACCAGATCGCCTTCATGCGCGACGCCGGTGCGCTTGCCGAGAGCCTCTTGAGCGAAGGCTATGGCGCCATGAAGATCTGGCCGTTCGATCCATTCGCCGCCAATGGCGGCCATGCGATCTCGCTCACCGACCTCAAGACCGGGCTCGAGCCGTTCCGAAAAATCCGCGACGCGGTTGGCGATCGCATCGAGATCATGTGCGAGCTGCACAGCCTGTGGGGCATGCACACTGCCGAGCGGATCTGCCGTGCGCTGGAAGATTACGGCGTGTTCTGGGTCGAGGATCCCCTCAACAAGATGGACGATGTGCAGGGCCTCGCCGATCTCAGGCGGCGCGTGAAGACGCCGATCTGCGGCAGCGAGACGCTGGCGGGCGCGGCGAGCTTCCGCAATCTGCTCGCCGCCGATGCCGTCGACGTCGTGATGCTCGACATCGCCTGGAGTGGCGGCCTCAGCGAAGCGCGCAAGATCGCGGCGCTGAGCGAGGCCTACAACAAGCCGCTCGCGCCGCACGACTGCACCGGGCCGGTGGCGCTGATGGCGGGACTGCATCTGGCGCTGCATGCGCCGACCGCGATCTTCCAGGAAGTGGTGCGCGCGACGCTGTCGACCTGGTATCGCGATCTCGTCACCGCGCTGCCCGTCGTGAACAACGGCATCGTGTCGGCACCGACCGCGCCCGGTCTCGGACTGGCGCTCAATCCGGACCTGTGCCGCCGTGCGGATGCGGTGGTGCGAGAGTCCAGGCTCGGCGCGTGAGGCGCTATCGGCGTCGCATCGCGGCCGTCGGATGAAACGGTCCTGAAACATAGGCGCGAAAAGCTTCCTGTTCGCTTCGTCGCGGTCGCGCCACGCAACCAAATAACTCCACCGTTGGCAGACGAATGTTCGCACACAAGCGAACCTCTCGCCGCAGTGCCGCGACCAAACTTCCGATTGATATCTTCAACGGAGATTTTGAAATGCGTATTCTCTCGATGATTGCGATTACCGGTGCAATGATTGCAAGCACAGCCAGCGCATTTGCCGGCGAACTCCCCTCTTACGAAGTGAAGTCGTTTCCGATTTCGGCGACGCAGGTGCAGGTGCTCGGCGGCGCCGGCGTCGAGGAACAATCGACGGCGCCCGCGATGATCGTCGCCGGCATGCCGGCCTCGCCTGCGCAGATGTCCGTGCTGTCGCCGCGCGTCAAGCGGCTCGCCAGCGCGAGCTCCGACAGCGAGGCGCGCTAAGGCTTCCATCGATCACGGCGCCCGCATCAGTTGCGGGCATCGCGATCGTTCTCAAGTCATGCTGCCCGGCATGAAGCATCGCACGCGCGGGTGGCCGTCGATATAATGCTTCCACACCATGGTGCGGCCGATCCTGTTCGGCTCGGTGACGACAGCGCCGTCGGGTACGACGACCCACTCCTCGTCGAGATGCACACGGTAGTGTCCCTTGTCGGACTCCCAATCGACATCCGCAACGACATAGCCGTCAGCGTCCGAACAGCACTGCCCGTACTCGCTGCGCAGGCTCTCGAACCAGGGCTTGAGCGGCGAGTTGGCGTAGCGTCCGTCGTCGCGCGCGAGTGCCGATGTCGCCAGCGGCAGCATCAGCCCCAGCAGCGTCATCGCACGCAGTTTTGCAGGTCTCATGACGTCGTCTCACAGATCGATGCCGGCGCCGCGCGGAACCGGCGACGCAGCTCACGTCCTTGAACAGGCTCGGAAGCGGCGACTCGTTCCTCCGGCAGATTTGTCGACAGCTATGCAAATCCAACGCCAGCGCGCATTCCGGGGAACTACTGGCGATAGCCACGCCTGATCTGCCCCTGATGTCCTGCTTTTGCGACGTGCCGGCAGCTGGCGAAGGCGGGTTTTGGAGGCTTTCCTTGTCGTGTCAGGACGTGTACGAAGCGGGGCGCGACCGCAATCGTTGACCGACTGTTTCGAATGGCTGAATTGGGTATCGGCGTGACCGGCTTTGGACCGCCAGCGCCATGAGCGACTCCAGAGACCTGCTTCCCGGTCAAACGGAGCCGACCGATTTGCCCGCAAACCAGGTGCAGTTTGCGCTGGTGCTTTCGCGCATGCTCGACACGGTCAAGGACGACGCCGAAGCCAGGCGGCAGATGGTCTACGATCTTGCCCGCTACAAGCTCCAGGAACAATTCACCTACGCCGACGCCAAGAACGTCGACAACATGAAGCAGGCCCTCGAAGTCGCGATCGAAGGGGTCGAAAAATTCTCGCGCGAGCAGGCGCCGCTGGAGCGCTTGCCGCAACACCAACTCACGTCGTCCAAGGTGACCGAAGCGGGCCCTGTTTTGGTGTCCGGCGATGCGACCGTCTTGTCGTCGGGGATCGGCAGGTCCCGCGGCAAGCTGCCTGCGGTCTCAGGCCCGCTTTTGCCGGTGATCAAGCGTACAGCGGCCATCCTTGTCGTCGTCGGCGTAGTCATGGTGATCGTTTCGCAGCGAGACAGGATCGCCGCCATGCGCCGGGTGATCTCGTCGCAGACGCCAGAGATCGCGCTGGTCGCGCCCAAGCCCGAGACTTCGATCACGGTCGCCAAGCCGGAAATGATGCCCGCTGCCCCGCCTCAGCCAACACGCGTGCTTCCGACCGACTACGGTATCTACGCCTTGATTGACGACAAATCGCTGACTGAGCTGAGGGCGATCGCCGTGATGGCGCCGGACATGCGCATAGCGATTTCACCGGAGTTCAAGAAGCCTGATCGACCGCATCTGTCGAATGGCCGCGTCAAGTTCATCGTGTTTCGCCGCGACATGTCAAATGTGATCCCCGAGCGCGTCGAAGTCCGGGTGGTCGCGAAGGTCAGAGAGTTTTCGACCGGCACCGTCAAAACGCCGGGTGATGGAGAGGACGCCGGCGTCATCCGCAACTTCTCTTATCCATTTCGGATCTCGCCGATTCCGGGAAAAGCGGAAATGTACGAGCTTCACGCCAGCGATGCGGACCTCGAACTTCCGCCGGGACATTACGTCCTGAGTCTGGGATTGCAGGCCTATTATTTTCAGGTGGACGGCGAGATCACGGATCCCCGGCAGTGCCTCGAGCGGGTCGCTGCCGGCAACGGCACTTTCTATTCGCCTTGCCAGAAGGCACCGACATACTGACCGTCGTAGTCTGGGCTGTGTGAAAGCAGGCCTACTTCTTCGCTGCCGGCGCCATCATCATCGCGCCGCCCTTCTTGGCAGCGGGCGCTCCCTTCGGCGCAGTCGTAGCGGCCTGTGCTGGGAGGTATTTGGCGATGATCGCGGGATCGAGTTCGGCCATGCTGGAATCCGGCAGGCGCTGCCAGGTCTCGTCCTTGCCGAACAGCGAGATACCGAGGAAGCCGCGCATCGTCAGGACCTGACCATCCGGACTCACCGACATCTTCGCCTTCCAGATGTTGCCGTCGCGCGGATTGACCACGTTGCCGCCCTCATACTTCAACCCTTCGCGCTTCATGTCGCGGATGAAGGAGAGCCCGAGCACCGGCTGGTTCTTGCGATCATCCGTGCACTTCGCGCAGACCTCGTTCGGGTCGTCGCCGGGGCGCGGAAACGTCTTGGCAATGACGCCTTCGAAGATGCCGTTGTGGTCGACGAAGAGGAACCAACCCACCGGCTTGCCATCCTCGACCTTCTGCCAGAGGCCCGCAGCGGTTGGTTGCTGAGCGGCGGCCGGTTTCGCCACGCCAATCGACAGCGCGACGGCAAGTGTAAGGAGCGAGAGCAGCCGAAAGCTGGAAAACAGATTCCGCATTATGATCACCTTGCTGAGCCGCCACTGCAATGGCCGCAGACTACGGCGATTTCGCGAACGGTTCCAGCACCAGGAACAAGGGATGCCCAGCCCCGTTCGCGCCTTGGTCAGCTGACCCCGAGTTTCTTTTGCAGGCTGGAGGACGAGGTCGTGTACTGGAACACGAGCCGCTTCTCCGGATAGACGTAGCGGTGGGCTTTTTGCGACATCAGTGCGCCCTCGTGGAATCCGCACAGGATCAGCTTGATCTTGCCGGGATAGGTGTTGATGTCCCCGATTGCGAAGATGCCGGGCACATTGGTCTCGAACGCCGATGTCTCGACCGGCACCAGATTGTTCTCCAGCGCAATGCCCCAGTTCGCGACCGGACCGAGCTTCATGGTCAACCCGAAGAACGGCAGCATGGCGTCGCAGGGAATCTCGCTGAGATTGTTGTCGTTGGCCTTGACGGTGGCGCCGGTCAATTGGCCATCGGCGCCTGAGAGCGCGGTGACCTGGCCGAGCCTCAGATCCATCTTTCCGTCGGCCACCAGCGCGCGCATCTGCTCGACGCTGTGGGGGGCGGCACGAAAATCGTCGCGCCGATGCAGCAGTGTGATGCGCTTGGCCAGCGGATGCAGATTGAGCGTCCAGTCGAGCGCGGAATCGCCGCCGCCGACGACCAGCACGTTCTTGTCGCGAAACGTTTCCATCTTGCGCACGGCGTAGTGCACCGAGGTGCCTTCGTAGGCTTCGATGCCCGGCACCGGCGGACGCTTGGGCTGGAACGAGCCGCCGCCGGCCGCGATCACCAACACCTTGCATTCGAACATCTTGCCGGCGTCGGTGGTGCAGCGGAATGCCGGATCGCCGATCTTCTCCACGGTCTCGACCATCTCGCCGAGATGGAAAGTCGGATGGAACGGCTTGATCTGCTCCATCAGCGCATCGGTGAGGCCCTGTCCCGACACCTGCGGAATGCCGGGAATGTCGTAGATCGGTTTTTCCGGATAGAGCTCGGCACACTGGCCGCCGACCTTGTCGAGAATGTCGACGAAATGCGCCTTCATGTCGAGAAGGCCAAGCTCGAAGGCGGCAAACAGGCCGCACGGGCCGGCGCCAATAATCAGCACATCGGTTTTGATCACGTCGCTCATGTCGTCTCTTTATCGGTCGTTATCGGTTGGACGGCGCCCTGTGGGCAGAGGAACCTTTCCTGTCTAGCCAACGGGGATGGATCAGGGAAGGCATAAAAGCGGGAGCGCCCCGCAAGCACGCCCACTTGCCGGGTCGAACCAACTGGGCTGTAACGAGGCTGGATTTGACGGAGATCAATCGGTGAACGCACCAAGCCGCCTCGATACGACGCCGCGCCTGGAGGATTACCCTTTTCGCCTCAGCGACAACGTCCGCTTCGGCGACCTCGACCCGAACCAGCACGTCAACAACGCGGTCTACGCCACCTATTTCGAGACCGGCCGTGTCACGCTCATGAAGCTTCCCCAGTACGGGCTGACCCCGCCGGGCTTCGCCTGGATCATGGTGCGGCTCGACATGCATTTTCGCGCCGAGTTGCACTGGCCGAATACGATCGAGCTCGGTCTTGGCGTCGTGAAGCTCGGGCGCACGTCGGTGACGTTCGAACAGGTCGTATTCTCGAATGGGACGTGTATTGCGTCGGCGACATCCGTCGGCGTCTTGCTCGACGAGGCGGCGCGCCGGCCGGCACCGCTGACCGCAGAGGTGATCGCGAAATTCAAACCCTGGCACAAGCGCGGCATCGAGGTCGCGCCGCCGAGCGGGTTAAGTCAGGCAGATCAGGCCTGACGCTCCGGCGTCGACACCACGAGCCCGTCGAGTTCGTCAGAGACTTTGATCTGGCAGGACAGTCGCGAGTTCGGACGAACATCGAAGCCGAAGTCCAGCATGTCTTCTTCCATCGGCGTCGGGCTGCCGACCTTCTCACGCCAGGCTTCGTCGACATAGACATGGCAGGTCGCGCAGGCGCAGGCACCGCCGCACTCGGCCTCGATGCCGGGAATGCTGTTGCGGATGGCGGCTTCCATCACGGTCGCGCCGTTCTCGACTTCCACCGTGCGGGTTTCGCCCTTGTGGTCGACAAAGTGAATTTTGGCCATGTGTTCTCGTGCTGCCGCGATCTGGGGAAAATGGAGGGTCCGGGTTGTCCTATAACGGGTCGCTCCGGACCGCGCCATAGCGTTTTCAAACGACGGGGGGACCGGTTCGCGGAGAGAAAACGCGTCAAAACAAAAGACGAGTGCGCAAGCCAGACGGCTCTCTGTGCCCGGCTAGTGCTTCAAGATCGTTGCGATGGCAGTGCGGGCCTCGGCAACCGCCTCTTTCAGCGCCGTCAAGGCTCCGGGTGGGTTGTTGCCGGTCCGGACGGCTGTCTCGAGGCTGGCGGCGGCATCCGCGACTGCAAAGGCGCCGATCCCCCGTGCCGAGCCTTTGAGCTTGTGCGCGAGCGCGCCGGTCTCGGCCGGCAGCGCGGCCATTGCCGCGACCAGGCGAACTGCCTGTTCCGCGAACATCGCCAGCACTTCCTGCTCAAGCTCGGCGTCGCCGAGCGTCATGCGCGAGAGGTGGTCGAGATCGAGCGGGCTGTCGATGGGCGCAAGCGGGGGCGAGGGCATCCAGTGCATCCGTTGCATTTCAGGCATCATGGCGCAGGCCCCGGCATCGCGCGACGGTCCGCCGGTCCGGCGGTTCCGCTCCACCGAAGCATGGAAATGGTTAACGAAGTGTTCGCGTTGATTTACGCAAATCCGCCCGTTTCTTGACGAAAAGTTGCCGCAATCTGCCGAGTCCGGTGGAGAATTTCATTTAGCCCTAAGGTGTTACGGCCCACTCCTGTTAACGATGATTAAGAATGTCTTAATCGCGGGCATTTCATTCGCCACGCTCTGCCAATAGGATGTTGCGGAAATTGGCGGACAAGCCGTCCGGGTGGGGACGGCTCGGAGATCCGCGCAAGCGGCATGATCCGGTCTGTGGGCTTGCGTAGCGCGCAGGGCTCGCGGGGGACGCGTACAAGTAACGAGGGCTCGGACTGAACATGGCCAATACTCCCAAAAAGGTCAAAGACCCCACAGAAGTTGCGCTTTCTGCGATCCAGGAAGCCCTCAACATCAGCGACACGGCTGCCGATACCAGCCGCAACGCGTCGATGCGCAACGAAACGGCGCCGCCGGTCGCAGCGCCCGCACCCCCCGTATTCGACGAGTCAGCCTTCGAACCGCGGCCTGCCGCCAACGAGCGCGCCGTGTTCGACCCGATCGAGGAACCCCGCAGCTCGCGCCGCGCCGCCAATGACGACCGCGAGACCATCGGCCAGCTGCTCCAGTCGCTGCAGACGGGCCGCCCTGCCCGCAACATCTACACCGGCGCGACTATCTTCACCGTGATCTGGCTTGCCGCCTGCGCCGCGTTGACGGTCGGCTTCCTGCCCTCGATCCGGGCCGCCATTGGCGAGAGCGGCGGCGTGCTGGCGATCGCCGGCCTCGTCACCATGTTCTTTGCGCCCATCATGCTGTTCTACTTCCTCGCCAGCCTGGTCTGGCGCGGCCAGCAGATGAGTCAGGTCGCGCAAGCGATGGCGCAGGTCGCGATCCGCTTCTCCGAGCCGGAAGGCTCGGCGTCCGATTCCATGGTCACTGTTGGCCAGGCCATCCGCCGTGAGGTCGCGGCGATGGGCGACGGCATCGAGCGCGCGATCGCGCGCGCCGGCGAGCTCGAGACGCTGGTCGCCAACGAGGTCGCCGCACTCGAGCGCGCCTATTCCGACAACGAGGTCCGTATCCGCGCCCTGCTCCAGGACATCGCGCATCAGCGCGACAATCTGGTCGGCCAGGCCGAGCAGGTTCGCAGCGCCATTTCCGGCGTGCAGATCGACCTCCGCCACGACATCGCACTGATCTCTGACGCGATCGCTTCCCGCGTCGACGAGGTCGCGAAATCCATCACCGGCGCGCTGGAAGAGCGCGGCGCCCACATCACCGGCGCGCTGAGCCATGCCGGCGACAACATGATCCTGGCGCTCGGCGAGCGCGGCGGCGACCTGCTCGACCGCCTCGAGGAAGCCAGCGCCGAGACCACGCGCGCTGTGCTCGACGCCAGCGAGCGGCTGACTACCAGCCTCAACTTCAAGACCGGCCACGTTCACGACGAGTTCGTCGACCTCGCCGATCGCGTCCACGAGATGCTGAACGAGCGCATCGACCGCATCACCGGCGAGTTCGAGCAGCGTTCTGCCGCGATCGTCGACGGCATCTCCGAGCGCACCGAGCAGGTGCACGACAGCCTGAAGAATTCCTCGGACTCGCTGCTGCTCGAGCTCGAGCTGCGCTCCAACGACCTCTCCGCCAAGATCGACGACGCCGGCAACCGCCTCGCCGGTCAGATCATGACCTCTGGCGACAAGGCGAGCGAGGCGCTCGACGCCACCGTCAACACGCTGGTCGCCAAGGTCGTCAGCCAGACCGAGACCGCGCACGACTCGCTGTCGCTCCAGATGAGCGCGTTCGACGAATTGGTGAAAAACCAGGGTTCCGAGCTGGTCGAGAAGTTCGCCCGCGATTCCGGCACGCTGGGTGCCCTGATCACCCGCCACATCTCCGAATTCGATCGCACCGTGAAGACTTTCGGCGGCGAGATCGTCGAGCGCATGGGCCAGCGCACGCACGACATCCATGAGTCGCTGAAGACCTATGTCGAGAATTTCGATACCCGCTTCACCTCCAACGGCGGCGAGATCACGGCCATTCTCGACCAGCGCCTGGTGGAGTTCCAGACCACCATCGGCGAACGCGTTTCCAACTTCGATGCCTCGCTGAACGGCAAGATCGCCAGCCTCGACGGCACCATCGAAGGCCACATCAAGACCTTCGATGAGCAACTCGGCGGCCGTGTCGGCGCGCTCGAGCAGTCGTTCGATGCGCGTGCGAAGTCGGTCACCGAGACCATCGACGGCCGTCTCAACACGCTGTCCACGACGCTGACCGACGGTGCGACGCAGGCGATCCAGTCGATCGACTCCCGCCTCACCCACCTTACGACGTCGCTGACCGATGGCGCCTCGCAGACGATCCAGTCGATCGATACGCGCCTGACCCACCTCACCACTACCTTCACCGGCGGCGCGACGCAGGCACTCGAATCCATCGACTCCCGCCTGACCTATTTGACCTCGGCGCTGACCAACGGCGCCTCGCAGGCGGTGCAGTCGATCGATACCCGCCTCACCCTGCTGA
>Ga0310811_10013367_pt1 | contig 10691 bp, 11 predicted proteins | sample YCmetagenome_FD_207642 | JGI IMG/M metagenome (GOLD analysis project Ga0310811, IMG submission 207642) | Soil microbial communities from experimental microcosm in Duke University, North Carolina, United States - YC | ecosystem: Engineered > Artificial ecosystem > Soil microcosm > Unclassified ...
TGCCCCAGTTGTCGGGGGCCTCTCGCGGTTTCATCGCTTCACTCGACGGGGCGCTAGGCCTAATAGCTCCCGGCCGCTTGTCGCGACGCGGTCAACATGCGCGCCCGCAAAGTCCCGCGCAAGGGGGCTGTGGAGAAACGGGGCCGTTGTGAAGTGCGGCTGTGGAAAGACGAGAATTGCTGAGGCGGTTCAATGCTCGCTGTTTCCGTCATGCTCGGCCCTTAGGACCGCGCTCGCGCGGGCGCTTCTTCTCTTCGTCATGCCCGCCCATAGGACCGCGCTTGCGCGGTCCGTCCAAAAGAGGGGGCGGGCCACATGAGCGCGGCGATCGCCCGCCGCGCTCGCGCCACGGAGGCGCCTGGCATGACGTAAACCAAAATAGGGTGGACCCGCGTTCGGACTGACGAACAGCGAGGCGCGATCAGTCCAGGTACTTGCGGGCGCGCTCGATGACCTCGGGCGGGATGGTTGTGAGCTCGGAGATGATGGCCGCGACCTCCTCGCCGCTCATCGGCTCGATGTCGACGTCGAGCCGCTGCGCCTCGGCGCGGAAGTGCGGATCGGCGGCCGCGGTGTGGAAGGCCGAGCGCAGCACCGCGACGCGCTCGGCGGGCACGTTGGGAGGCGTCAGGAACACGCGGCCGAGCTCGAGTCCCGACGAGTACAGGCGGACGACGTCGCGCTCGGCGCTGTTATGGGCGAGATCCAGGAGCAGCGGCACCTCGGGAAGATCGGGCGACTTGTGCAGGCCGATCTGGACCAGGATGCTGATCTTGTTGTCGCGCAGCCACTCGGGCCGACCGCTCTTGAGCGACGACCAGGCGTAGCTCGCGCGTCCGTCCACCTCGCGGCGCTCCATGGCGAGGTTGATGTCGTTGCCGCCAGGATAGCCGCTGACGATCCGGAACCGGGTGCCGACGACCTCGTTCAGCAGCGTCGCGAACACCTTTGTGGTGCCGGAGACACCCGTGGCCCCGATCATCAGCTCCTTCTTGGTCGCGTCCTCGATCGTCCGGACGCCGGTGGTGTTCCACACGACCACGGTGCTGACGGTCGAGGCAAGATTGCCGAGGTAGTTGAATTTCCGGATGTCGTATCGGACCGGGTCGCGCGACACGATCTGGGTGAAGGGGATGTTCTGCTCGATGGTCCCGAACACCGAGCCGTCCTGCGGCGCGTTCGCGTAAAGATACTCGGCGGCACGGCGACCGGACGCGCCGGGCATGTATTGCACGACGATGTCGGGATCGCCGGGGATGAGCGGGCCCATGTACCGGGCGAGCAGGCGCGAGTAGACGCCGTACCCGCCGCCCGGCTCGGTGCCGACGATGATCGTCAGATTGCGGTCACGGTAGAAGGCCTCGGCGCTCTGCGCGACCGCGACGCCATGCGCGAGCATGACGCCCAAAGCCGCGATCGCCGCACCCCTTAAAGCCTTCATTCATGATCAGACGCGCTCGCCGAGAAGCATCCGTTCGTCGAGGAACTCGCCCATACGGCACTTCACGCCGTTCTTCTTGAGCTCATCGAGGAACATACGGTGGACCCGCGGATCCTGGTCGGAGTACTCGATCTGCGCGCCGCCCTTCTTCACGCTGACGTCGACCCCGAGCTTAATCCGGCGCTTCTCATCCGAGAAGGGATATCGGCTTGAGCCATAGGCGGTCGCCAGATAGCGGACCGGCTCGCCCCCGGTGTTGAAATGCTGGTGCCAGATCATGTTCGTAGGGGCGAAAACGCAACCTTCGTGCCAGTCGTAGCGTTTGAAGTCCTCGCCTTCGTGCCAGAATAGGGAATAGCCCCGTCCCGTCACGATGCAGACATGGAAGTCGGGGCCATGGCGATGCGCCTTCTTGTAGGTGCCCACCCCCATCTCGGACATGTGCGCGTGCATGGTCCCCTCGGCCATGATGAACACCATGTTCGCGCTGCCGGCGCCCCGGGCGTTCCAGGAGTTGAGCTTGAACGAGGCGAGGTCGGGGATGAAGTTGGTCTCCCAGGCGGTCCGGCCGCCATGGTTCGGCACGACGGAGCCTTCGCCGGCGAAGTAGCCGGCCTTGGCCTCTCGCTCATCGAACGCGAACGGGTTGTCGAAGATAAAGCGCTCGTTGCGCAACGCCTTCAGCATCATACAGGCGTTGTTGGTCGAGACGATGCGGGCGCGCTCGCGGCCCGAGCCGTTGAACAGGCGGTAAGGCGCATTGAGCGGCAGGGCGAACAGGCTCTTCGGGCCCCACTCGAAGCTGTGGGAGCGCCCGGTCGTGTCCTCGACGACGCAGGTGCCGTGGCCCGAGAGGACATAGAACACCTCTTCGTAGATGTGGCGCTGCTGCTCGGTCTTGCCGCCCGGCGGCAGGTCGAGAATGAACATCGAGATGAAGTCGCCGCGGCCGAGCATGTGGACGGCCGCGCCGTCCGCGCCGAGCCGCTGCCACGGCTTGGTCGCGACCGCGTTGAGGTCGATGCAGAAGTCCTCGACGACGGGAATGCCTTCCTGGTTGAGCCAGTCGAGATAGGGGTCGACGAGAACCCGGCCCTCGATCGCACCGTTTTCGCTTGCGCCGTGTTCGCTCATGTTCCGCTTCCTTGATTGCGCATTGGTCCCACGCTTTATCGCTCGGGGGACTACGCGGTGAGGTCGTATGCCGACTCGTCGAAGTACCTGCCCATCCGCGATTTGACGCCGGTCTTCGCCAGCTCCTTGAGCCACATCGGGTGAATGCGCGGATCCTGGTCCCGGTACTCGATCTGGCAGCCGCCCTCCTTGATGCTGACGTCGCTGCGACGGCCCTCGGAGCCGGCACGGCGCTCGTAGACGATCGGGTAGCGCTTGGTGCCGAAGCCGACGGCAAGGTAGCGCGCCGGCTGCTGGCTGGTGTCGAAATGCTGATGGAACATGCCGTCGGGCGGGGCGAACAGCATGCCATGCTTCCAGTCGATGCGCTGGAAGTCCCCTTTCGTCCCCTTTAGGTCGTCCGGGTACCACAGCAGCGTGTAGCCGGTGCCGTGGACGAAGAAGATGTGCAGGCCCGGGCCGTGGTGATGGCCCTTCTTGTAGGTGCCGACCGGCATCTCCGATGTGTGGGCACCCATCGAGCCTTCGGCCAGCAGGAACTGCATGTTCGAGGATCCGGCGCCGCGCGCTTCCCACGCCATCAGCTCGAAGGCGCCGAGGTCGGGGACGAAGTTGGTCTCCCACAGGTTGCGGCCGGGGCGAATCGCCGTCAGTTCGCCTTCGCCCGAGTAGAAGCCCTCGCGACCCTCGCGCTCGGGGAACGCGAACGGGTTGTCGAAGATGAACGACTCGTCATGGAAGATATTCATGATCAGCACCATGTCGTTGGCCGACGCAATGCGCGTCGGCTCGCGACCGGAGCCGTTGAAGATCTGGTAACGGGCGTTGAGCGGCGGCGCGAACATGCTTTTCGGGCCGTACTCGAAGGTGTGCTTGCGCCCGTTCTTGCCCTCGACGACGACGCTGCCGTGGCCGGAGACGACGTAGAACACCTCGTCGTAGAGGTGCTGCTGCGGCGCCGACTTGCCGCCGGCCGGCACCTCGAGCAGGAACACCGTCATCCAATCGCCGCGGCCGTGGACATGGGCGAAGGCGCCTTTGCAGCCGTCGCCGAGCCGCGGCCACGGGCCGGTCTGGGCGGTCAGGAGATCGATGCCGAAGTCGGCGTGGATCGGAATGCCTTCGCGCTTCGTCCAGTCGAGATAAGGATCGAGGAGGAATTTCGGCTCGGCGCTCATGACGACGCCTCCGACTTGATCCGGGCCTCGTCGAAGTACTTGCCCATCTTCGACGGCACGCCGGTCTTCGCCATCTCCTCGAGAAACAGCGCGTGGATGCGGGGATCCTGGTCGGCGTAGTCGATCTGCAGGCCGCCGTCCTTCACGTCCTTCTCGGGATTTTGCTTGCGCTCGACCTTGCGCGCGAGCACCGGATAGCGATGGCTGCCGAGCGACACCGCGAGATAGCGCGCGGGATCCGCGCTGGTGTTGAAGTGCTGGTGGAACATGCCGTCGGGCGGCGCGAACACGAATCCGTGCTTCCACTCGTGGCGCTCGTACTCGGTATCGCCCTCGTTCCACAGCAGCGTGTAGCCGGAGCCGGTGAGCGCCAGCACGTGGGCGCCGGGACCGTGGCGGTGTGCCTTCTTGTAGGTGCCGACCGGCATCTCCGAGGTGTGCGCGTGCATGCAGCTGTCGGCGAGGATGATCTTGATGTTGCGGCTGCCGGCGCCGCGGGCGTCCCACTCCGGCAGCTCGAATGTGGCGAGGTCGGGGACGAAGTTCGTCTCCCACATGTGCTTGCCGGGCTTGAGGGCCAGGAACTCGCCGTCGCCGCTGTAGTGCTTCTCGGGCCCGATGCGGTCGGGAAACCGGAACGCATTGCCGAACAGGAAACGCTCGTTGCGGAACAGGTTCATCAGGAACGGGAAGTTGTTGAAGGAGACGAGGCGAGCCGGCTCCTGTCCCGAACCGTTGAAGAGCTGGAAGCGCTGGTTGAGCGGCGGGGAGAACAGCGAGCGTTGGCCCCACTCGAACGAGGCGCTCTTGCCGCCGCCGATGTCGCCCGTTCCGACATCGATGGTCGCGCTGCCGTGGCCCGACAGCACGTAGAACACCTCGTCGTAGAGGTGGCGGAGAGGCGCCGTCCGGGCGCCCGGTGGCAGATCGATCACCTGGATCCCGACGAAGTCGCCGCGTCCCTTGAGGTGGACGAACGCCGCGCGCACGCCATCGCCGAGGCGGGGCCACGGCGCGGTCTCGACCGTGGTCAGGTCGACGGCGAATGCGTCGACGATGGGGATGCCCTCGGACCTGGACCAGTCGAGGTAGCTGTCGATGAGATACCGCAGATTGGAATCGGCCACCGCGCGAACCCTCAGCGCAGCGGAATCGCTTCCATCATCTCCGCGAGCTGGCCCTTCCACACGCGGTCGATGTCCCAGCTCTCGATCAGGCCGGTCATCAGCAGATCGAGCTTGTCCTGGGTGTCGGCGTGACGCTCGGCCACCTGCATCAGCAGGCTGCCGTGGGCGACGTCGACCTCGGCGTGCTCGGCGGCGTTGAGCTGCTTGTGGAAGGGGATGCCGAGATCCGTCTCGAAGCGCTTGCCCATGCGGTAGGACATGCCGCCGCCCTGGACCCAGTCGGACGAGTTGCTGACCTCGAGCGCCGCGCACGACGCGAGGGCGGTGAGCCAGTGGGTGCTGCGGGCCATGTGGAGATACGCATAGACGCAGGTGCGCGTGCCTTCGCGCATCTTCTCGTTTTTGAAGTCTTCGAGGGTGAGGTGGATCTCCTTGCTTTGGCGGACCTGCAGCGAATAGTGGTCCTCGACGCCGCGGGTCTTGTTGCCCGCGAGTTCGTCTTCCTCGTGCTCCCAGATAAGCTTCTTCACGTCCATCGGCGAAACGCCCTGGGCCAGCGCCCAGCAGTCGCGGCGGTTGAGGTTCCAGAACGCCTTCTGGAGCGTGTAGACCTGCGCGCGCTTCTCGTTGAGCGGCAGCGACAGGATGCGCTTGTACTGCGGCGATTCGAACTGGGCGTTGGCGAGCCTCCGGACCTCCTGCACGAACGCCTTGAGGTCGACGGAGGACTTGAGGACGGTGGCCATGGAACTCTCCCAGTGTTCTTTCGGGCGATTATATCGCCCGGCGAGCGATGAAATCACGGCGGATCGCGCGGGTTTTGACGCGCGACACCCTGGCTCGCGTTTCAAAAAGTGGAACCTATTTTGCTTTTTGTAAAGGGCGATTATGCTGCAACATCGGGCCAGTAAGAGCGGGAATTCGGTGGCGCCGCGGTGTGCTCTCCGTCTATAACCCAGCCCTCGGAAAGGTCAGCCATGGCGCCCCGTACCCAGAGCGCGAAACGCAAGCCGAAGTCGCCCCGCGCCGCCGCGGGCAACCGTTCGGTCGTCGTCGGCGTGCATCTCCTCAAGACCATCGCCGGACTCCAGGCGCCGGCGTCGCTGGGCGAGATCGCCAAGGCCGCCGGCCTGTCGGCGAGCCGCACCCATCGTTTCCTCGCCGGTCTGATACAGACCGGCCTCGTCGAGCAGAACCTCAACACCGGCCGCTACGATCTCGGTTCGACCATCGTCGAGCTCGGGCTGATCGCGCTCGGTCGCACCGACGCGGTGAAGCTTGGGAGCGAGGCGCTCGTCGCGCTGACGGAGCGCACGGGACTCGTATCGCTGCTCAGCACCTGGGGTTCCCACGGACCGACGCTGGTGAAGTGGGAGCCGGGCCGCATCCAGACCGCGGTGCGCTTGCGCGAGGGCCGCAACCTGCCGCTGCTCACCACCGCGACGGGACGGGTGTTCCTCGCCCATATGGCGGCATCGGAGACCAGGGCGCTGCTCGATGCCGAGCTGAAGGCGCGCACCGCGGCGAAAGGACGCGTGCCGTCGGCGTCCGATATCCAGGCGATGCGCGACGACGTGCTGAGCAAGGGATTTGGCCGGTCCTCCGGCGAGGAGAACCCGGGGCTGTCGGCGATGGCCGCACCGGTGTTCGATCACGAGGGCCGGATCGCCATGGTGGTGACGATCATCGGCATTCTCGGCACCTACCCGACCGATGCGGAGGCGGAGCCGGCACGGCTGCTGAAGGCGACGGCGGATCAGTTGTCGCGGCGGCTCGGCGCGCCGCAGCCGGGATTGCGCGGGCGCGGCGCGGCGCTGGCAACCACCGTCACCGCCGATGCGCCGTCGGCCTGAGCTCAAAACTTCTCGTTAGATCTTGGCGCGCTAATCCTTAGCGAGCGTGCAGTCGATCTCGATCGCCGTGTTCGGCGGTGTCGGCCGCGGCAGGATGCTGACCTGCTTGTAGCCCTGCTTGCTGCAGCCGATCTCGACGTTCTTGGGATCGACGCTCTTGGCGAATCCCGGAATGCGGTAGTGCCCGAGCACGTCGGTGCGCGCGGTCAGCGTCGAGTTCATTTCCTTGATGGTCGCGGTGATGACCGCGTCCGACACGAGCTTGCCGCCCGACTCGCGAACGAAGCCGAAGAACGGCAAGCCGCGATCGTCGCTCTCGTCTTCCTCGAAGAACTCGATCCCGTTCGCCGCGGCGGGGACGTGAATCAGGGCGGCGATGGCGAAGGTCATCGCCGCCGCCGCAAACGACGCTGTGAGCAGCCTGTTCATGTGCCCTCCCATAAAGCCCCCGTCCCTGGGACGCGGCGTTTCCCGCCGTCTGGGTCCGCAGTTTACTAAATGAACCACACCCTGGCGAGGTACATCAAATAGGCAATGCACGCCACAGGAACCACCCAGGCCAGGGTGGCGAGCGCCCGGTTCCAGCGGGCGGGCAGGGCAATCGAGAGCACCGCCGCGACCACCCCGGCGATCGCCGCCGTCACCATCCAGCCGTACCAGTTGATCGGCGGCCCGAGCGTCGGCGGCTGGGCCGCAAAATGGAATTCGCCCACCGCGGGGTAGTAGGCGAACAATTGCCAGTCGTACGGGAACGCCAGCGCATAGACCACCGCGTAGACGATGGCGAAGACGGGAAAGGCGCGCGACATCGCGTTCATAGCCCGAACCCCCGGATGTTGGTGAGGAGATGTCCGACGATGAAGTTCCACCACACGGTGAACGCAAGGACCATCGTCATCGCCTTCCGCGCCGAGCCATACTCCTCGAGCTTGCTCTTCCACACCAGCCAGTAGACCGGCAGCATGCCGAGCCCGATCGCGGCCAGGTGCTCCTTGATCTCGAACGAGCCGTTCGCGGCCTTGAGCCGCAACTGCTCGAGGAACGTCCGCACCTCGACGCGATAGTCGGGATAGAGCAGCCCGCCCATCACCACGTCGAGCACATAGAGGATGACGATAGCGTTGGTGTAGGACGCGGCGCGCACCGCGCGGAAGTTGGCGAAGAACGAGCGTGGTCCGGCCGGTGCTGGCCACCAGGCGGCGAGTGCCTGATGGGTGAGCGCGCCGATCAGCAACACCGCCACCAGCATGTGGGCGATGAGAAGCGTGGTCAGCATCGAAGCCCCCGTATTTATTTTCTCGTTGCCGCTATTGTCGCAGAATTTCCTGCGCCGCGCGCTCCCCTGATCGCACCGCGCCCTCGATCCACCCCATCCACGCCGAGGTGTGCTCGCCGGCGAAGTGGACCCGCCCCTCGGGCCGGGCGATCGCCGGCAGGAAGGCGGTCATCTGGCCCGGACGGGGGGCGGCGAAGGCGCCCCAGGCCCACGGCTCCCCGGCCCAGCGAACCGTGACGACGCGCTCGATATCCGTTTCAATTTCCGGGAAGGCCTGGATCGCCAGCGCCCGCACGGCGCGTTCGCGCTGGGAGGCGTCGATGGCGGCGAGCGACGCATCCATGCGGCCGCCGACGGTCCCAGACAGCAGGCCGCGCGGCCCCGGCTGAGCCGCGCCGTCGTCCCAGAATTCGGCGGCGAAGTCGGTGCGCGCGGCGCCGCTCAGGCCGGCCTTGGACCATCCCCGCCGACCGGTCTGAACGAGGAGGCGGGTGGCCGGGTAGTAGGAGAGCTCTGCGATCGCGCTCATTGTCGTGGCGGAGAGCGCAGGCGCGATCTCGACCCGACGCAGCGCCGGAAAGGGAATTGCGACGACGACGCGGTCGGCGACTACGCGCGTGGTGCGGCCCTGGCTTTCGTACGCGACCGTCACCCCGGCGCCCCCGGGCTCGATGCGCCGCACCGCGGCGCCGGTAACCACGGTATCGCCGAGCGATCGCGCGAGCGCCGTCGGCAACGCGTCCATGCCGCCGCGCACGGTGAAGAACTTCGGCGCGCCGCCGTTGAGCGCGATCTGACGCAGCACGTAGAGCGCCGATACCGCGAACGGATCGCCGCCGAGCGTCATCAGCGCGACGGCGTCCTCGGACGCGCCGCGCGCCTTCAGCCACTGCGGCCACGTCACCCCATCGTAGGATCTCCAGCGCGCGTAGGTTGCGGCGTCCGGCTCCGGAACGTCGACATCGCGCACGGCATCGGCGGTGTAACGCGTGAGCAGGGTGCCGGGACGCAGTCCTCGTTCGTCGGGCTTGAGGTTGCGCGCGGCGGCGGCGAGCGCGGCGTCGTCAGTCGCGCGCAGGCGCTGCCCACGCACCAGCCGCACGGAATCGCCGCTGCCGCCGAACGGAGCGACGTCGAGCCCGAGATCGGAGATCCAGCGCACGACGAACGAATGGCTGTCGGCGATGCGGGCGGCGCCGGCCTCGCCGTGCAGCCCCTCGGCGAACGTGCGGACGGTACGCACCCGGCCGCCGACGCGATCGCTCGCCTCGAGGACGAGGACGCGGCGCCCCGCGTCCTTGAGCCGGCGGGCCGCGGTCAGCCCGGCCATGCCAGCACCGATCACGACGATGGGTCTGGAACTGTCGGCGGTCTGGGCAAATCCGCCGATCGCCCGCGTGGGCGCGGCCGCCAGCGCGAGAGCGCCGGCCTTGATGAACCGTCTGCGACTGATGCCTGCCATGCCCTTGCACTCGATGGGCGCTTTCGTTGAGGCGAGGGTAGCCGGGCGGGCGCGCAGCGCCAAGCGGCTGCCTTGCCAACAGATTGGCGCGACGCGATCATCACGGCGGGAGCGGGGGAGAGATGATTCGCCTCATACTCACGGTCGCGGCGCTGGCGGTGGTCGCATGCGCGTCGCACGCCGGCACGACGCTGGATGCGGTGCGCGCCCGCGGCCATCTGACGTGCGGCATCGCCGGCGATCAGCCCGGGCTGTCGCGGATCGACGCGAGCGGCTCGGTGACCGGCATTGAGGCCGACGTCTGCCGTGCGGTCGCGGCGGCGATCTTCGGCACCGGCGAGCGGATCGAGTTCCGCCGGCTCGGCACCGTCCGCGACTTCCTCGGCGCGAGCGACATCGACCTCGTGGTGCACGGCCTGACCTGGACCTTCGCGCGCGAGACGGAGCTCGGTGTCCGCTTCGGCCCGGTGACGCTCTACGACGGGCAGGCGCTGCTCGTGCGCGCCAGCGTGAAGAGCTTCGACGATCTCGTCGGGCGTCGCGTCTGCGCGCGCACGTATCCGGGAGAGATCATCGGCAACCTGCAGCGCGCCTTCGCCGCGCGCGGTCTCGCTCTTGCCGTCGACGCGCAGCCGACGCGCGCCGCCGCCGAGGACGCATTCTTCGCCGGCGGCTGCGACGCGCTCAGCGCCGATGCGACGGAGCTCGCGGCGGCGCTGCTGATTCGGCCGCATCGACTCGAGGAGTACGGGGTTTTGCCGGAGCGACTCTCGAAGGAGCCGTTGGCGCCGCTGATGCGCCGCGGCGACGACGAGTTCTTCGACGTCGTGCGCTGGACGGTGTTCGCGCTGATCGATGCCGAGGAATTGGGCATCACGGCGCGAACGGCGGAGTCGTCGCGCGACGATCCGCGCGCGCGCGAATTCCGCGCCGCCGCATCGAAGCGCCTCGGGCTGCGCGCCGGCTGGACCCTCGACGTGGTGCGCGCCGTCGGCAACTACGGCGAGATCTACGACCGCAATCTCGGCGAGGGCAGCGCGGCGCGCATGCCGCGCGGCGCCAACGATTTGTGGCGTAACGGCGGGCTGATGTACGCGCCGCCGGTTCGTTAGGGGCAGTGGACGCCCGGCCCAGCTTCACTATGATTGCGCCAACATACAAATGGGGCCCGCAGCCACGCTGACGCGCCCATTGGAGGCACCATGCATTCGCTGACGATC
>Ga0310811_10013368_pt1 | contig 10691 bp, 5 predicted proteins | sample YCmetagenome_FD_207642 | JGI IMG/M metagenome (GOLD analysis project Ga0310811, IMG submission 207642) | Soil microbial communities from experimental microcosm in Duke University, North Carolina, United States - YC | ecosystem: Engineered > Artificial ecosystem > Soil microcosm > Unclassified ...
TCGAGTTTGGATACGTATGGCGACAGCTGGGACACCGGATCCATGGGTCGCCGGGAGTCTCATCGGTGGGAGGGTCGCGGGCTGGCGGAAGCTATGCCTGCGCTTTGAGCACCGCCAGATTCACAATCTTTGTGGAGGTTTAACGTGAGTGCAGCTGCCACGCCGGCGACGAAGACGAAGGTGGCAATTCTCGGGGGCGGACCGGCCGGTCTCGCTGCCGCGTTTTCCCTGACGGCGACCAAAGAACTGCGCGACCGGTACGACGTCACGATCTACCAGGCCGGTTGGCGCGTCGGCGGCAAGTGCGGCCAGGGTCGTCGCGGTCCGGCGAATCGAATTGAGATCAACGGGACCCATTACCTGTTCGGCGCATACGACGCGGCGTTCGCCCTGGCGCGAGAGATCTTCGAAGAGCTTGCGGAGGCCGGCGACGATCGCTTCGGTTCTTTCGACAGCCAGTTTCTCCCGTGCAACGTCATCGCGTTGAAGGAGTTCTTCAACGGCAACTGGGAGACGTGGGCGATCAAGGTGCCTGGCAACGGCAAGCCGCCGGGCACGGCGTCCGAGCTTCCGTCGCTTGGAAATACGATTCACACCGTGCTCGGATGGGTGATCGATCATGGCAGCGCCAAGGGCAATGCCGATCTTCTCGCCACGGGCGCACCGGTTGACGTTCCGAACGCGAATGCGCCGCACGACTGGTGGCACCGTGTGGGCGACTTTCTCGGTCGAGAGCTGCGGAGTCTCGAACACCACGTGGGGCTCGAGCTTCTTCACATCGCGAGGGAGTTGGCGGAGAAGCTCGAGGACGAGCTCCACAATCCTGGCGTGCGCAACGCGATCGTGTGGCTCCTCTCCCATTTTCGCTCGTGGGCATGGTCGCTCTTGGGAGACCTGAGTCAGCGGAGCATCGATGCCCGGCGCTTTTGGCAGCTCATCGACATCGCGACGACGGTGTTGATCGGCATGATCGAAGATGACGTCCTTGCTCCCGGCGGATTCGATCGCATCGATCAGTACGACTTTCGCGAGTGGCTCACGAAGTGGGGCGCGAGCAAGAGCACGGTCTGGTCTTCGCCAATCACGACGTGGTACAACGCCATCGCGGCGTACGCGACCGGCGACATCGACTCGCCGAACATGTCGGCCGGCATGGGTCTGCGCGGAATGCTTCGCCTCGGTCTCACTTACAAAGGCGCGTTCTCCTTCCAGCTGAGCTACGAGGTTGGCGACTCGATCATCGCGCCGATGTATCAGGTGCTCAAGAACCGCGGCGTTCAGTTTCTGTATTTCCATCGGGCACGCGATCTAACGCCCTCTGCCGACGGAACGACGATCGACAGCATCACCGTCGAGCAGCAGGTCACCCTCAAGAGTGGCGATCCCGCGTCGTACGAGCCATTCATGAAGCTCCCGAACGGCCGCCCGGTATGGCCCGACGCCTTCCTCGCCGATCAGGTCAACGATCCGCCGACCTGCGAACCGGATCTGCTGTCATTCTACACCCCACACGTCGGTAAGTCGTTCGAGCTCAGACGGGGCGAACACTTCGACACCGTCGTGTACGCGCTTCCGGTCGCGACGACGCGTTGGTACTGCTCGAAGCTGATCGGCCAGAAGCAGCCCTGGCGCGACATGGTCGACAATCTCGGAACAACCGAGACGCAGTCGCTGAGGCTGTGGCTACGTCCCACCGTCGAGCAGATGGGATGGACGTACGGACAGGCAGTCCTGTCAGGCTATTACCAACCGCTCGCGACATGGGAGAACGCCGCGCAGCTCGTTGCCGCAGAAACGTGGCCCAAGGATCGAACGCCCGGAGGCATCGCCACACTCTTCGGTGCATTCGGCGGTGCGCCGACGCAGTATCCCGGCCCGGAAGACTCGGGCTACCCCGCGCAGCGTCAGACGCTTGCCGGCCAGCACGCGGTGCGCTTCTGCCGGTCCTTCGTCGGGCCACTCTGGCCGAGTGCAGCGCATCCGTCGAATCCGGTAGGACTCGACTGGGAGGAGTTGGTGGCGCTCGACGACGGCATTCGCGGCGAATCGCGACTCGCGACACAGTCGAGTCGTGCCAATGTCGGTCCAGTCGAGGCGTACACGCAGATTCACAAAGGCACGCTGAAGTACCGCCTCCGCGCCGACGAATCGGGCTACGCCAATCTGCTGCTCGCCGGCGATTGGGTGCGCAACGGCTACGAGCTTGGCAGCGTCGAAGGTGCGATCTTGGCGGGGCAGCAGGCAGCCAGCGCCGTCGTGAAGAAGGGTTGAGTGTTCACGGGGACGGGGGACGGGCGACGGTTGGAAACGGCGACGCCGTCGCGTCCCGTCGTCAGTCCCCCGTCGTCCAACTCACAAATCGTCCCCCACAATCACTTTCGGAAATCCCGTCATCGCCTGGGACGCTTGCAGCCCGCCCATCACGGCCGCCTCGACGCAGCCGGCGTTGATCCCGGTGCGCAGCCAATCGCCGGCCAGATAGAGATTAGAGAATCCTGATTCATCGGCACGCGGCCGAAAGCGCACCGACCCGGGGAGCGACAACACGTACCGTTCGCTTGGATCGATGTTCAGCCGCCAGTACTGCCGATCGAAACGTCCTTCGCCCGGCGTGTCGTCGCCCGGATCGAGCAACGACCAGCGCAGCTGCGAGATGCCGGTTTCGCATGCTTTCGGATAGAGCGGTCCGAGGTTGTTGTCGAGCCATGCGACCGCTGTTTCGTTCGCACGCGCGTCCTGCGTCTTCGGAAAACCGTGATGGCTGAACGGCGGGATCGGGATGGCGTCGGTCATCGTTCCGCAGAAGTAGATCACGCTCTTCGGCGGGTTTGGTCGTCCAGCCCACGATTCGCGCTTGAGCAACTGGTCCATGTTGGCCCAGGTGTTCAACGGATTCGCATACACCGTTCCGACGGTGGAAGGTTGTCGCCATCCCAGCTTGTGCAGCGGCTCCGACAGCCAGATCTGCGCGGCGACGGTCTGATTGCTCGTGATGTTCTCGAGCATCTGCCGCCAACGGTCGGAGCGCTGGGCGAGCTCCCCGGTGAGGTACTGCGACGCGGCCGGCGGCATCGCGAGAATGACGTCGTCGAAGTCACGTCCCTTCTGCAGCGTGAACGACTCGACGCCAGGCCATGGTGTCCACCAGGACTCGAGGTTGATCTTGTCGTCCTGCAACCGCTTGGCCTGCGCGGGATCGAGTTGATCGTAGAACGGTTCGGAGGGCCAGGACAACACGTCCTCGATGCTGCGCATCGGGACATACTCGGAATGCCCCGGGGCAAGGTCGACCTGCCGCGTGATGTCGATCGTCTGAATCGTGTCGGTCGCCACCCCATTCTCGACGATGCCCAGCTTCTCGACGCGATGAAAGAACTTGAAATGAACGCCTCGCGCCGACAACGCCTCGTACAGCGGGCCGAAGATCGTATCACCCATCCCCGCCTGCATCTTCCAGAAGAACGCGCCGCGGTAGGTGAACGCGTATCGGAACAACGTGCGAAGCCCCGACGCCGCGGACAGGCTCGGACGGGTTCCATCGCCGTTGACGAACGCGAAGAAGAAGTCGTGCCAGGCGCGCACGAGTGCACCATGCAGTGTCGTCTTCGTCGCGCCGTTCTTCTCCAGCCACGCGCTGAACTCCATGTTGTCGACGACGTCGATCCCATGCTCGAGAATCCCGTCCTCGAGCACGCCCGCGACCACGGCGCGGCCGAGGTTCAGGATCATGTACACGCGTCGCAAGCCGGGATGATCGTCGAGCCAGTGCTTGAAGAAGCGCTCGAATAGGCGCTCGAGATCCTCGAGCGGCCCGTGCACGGCCTTTTTATGCGCGGAGGTGTGCTGTGCCGGATCGGCCGGGAGCGCGGCGAGGCCGCGACGCACGCGCTTGATGTGATGGTGCCCGGCGAGGTGAAACAGCGCGCGGAAAATCCGGCGACCACCTTCGCGAACCACATCGAGGGCAGCGTCCGCGAGACGCCCGAACACCGATGGACCGCGACCCGGCGGCGGTGGCGCGGGCTCTCGCTGCCAGTCGTGCTGGTCGCCGAACAGAACCTCCTCGATCAGATCCGTGATGAGATCGAGGTATGCCCGCAACGGCGGAAGCATTCGACCATCGCCCGGCAGATCGCTGTCCGACGGAAGGTCCATGTTCCACGGCGTCCACGACCCGTTGTAGAACTCGGCGAGCGACGTATAGCTGTGGGGCAGGAACGCGCTGGTGTCGGGGCGCGCCGCGTCGTACCAAACGGAAAGGGGCGCGCCCGCCGGACGCTGAATCTGTCCGTAGACCTGTCGCATGATCGCGAATGCGTTCTCGTACATCCCTCCCCAGATGTGGAGGCCATGCTCCTCGATCCGATTGGCGACCGCGGCGTTCCTGCCGCTAGCCCCCTTCCCGCCCAGCCGCCAGCCGAGCTGATAGATCGTGATGTCGAGATCGCGCGCCCGATCGGAGTTCACCAATCCCCACGCCGCAGCCATCCCACCGCAACCGCCGCCGAGAATGACGACGCGCCGCTTGGTGGCGGGCGCCTCTGCGCCCTGCCCCGCCGAGGTCTCGCTCATTGTCACCAGGATTGCAGTACAGGAAGGAAGAGCAAAGGGACAGACTTGAGGCAGAGTCCGCAATAGGTGCGGTCCGGAGGATGCCCTCGAGCGCCTGGCAAGCCCGTCGACCAACTACGCGCACTTCAAATGAACTGGCCCCACATCCACAGCGTCGTCAATCATTTCCCCGTCATCCTGACGGTCGTCGGGTTCGCAGTGCTGGTCCTGGCGCTCATTGTCAAACGCCGCGGTTTGTGGCTCTACGCGCTCGCGACGCTCACCCTCGCTGGACTCAGCGTCTACCCTGCGTTCTTCACCGGCGACGAGGCGGCCGACGCGCTTCATCAGACGTGGTACGTCGTTCGCGACATGGTCCACGAGCACGACGAATCCGCCGAGTTTGCGCTCGTCGTGCTACTCGTGATGGGCGCGGTCAGCGCGTACGCATGGTGGCGAATGCTCCGCCGCGACGTCACGGGTTTGCCTCCGAAGTGGCTGAGAATCGTCGTCTTCGTGCTCGCGGCCTTCGGCGTCAGCGTAATCGCCCGCACCGCATACCTCGGCGGCAAGATCATTCACGAGTCGCCCAAGCTCGAAAACTCCACACAACCTCCTCCGGGCGTTTCTTAGTCTTCCGCACGACTCATTCGGGGCCTAGCGTTCTTGAATCCCTCCCGTTACCCCACGCCAGGACTCCGTGATGGAAGAGCGCAAGACTCCCGATCGGCCTCGCGCCGACAACTCCGACGACTCCGCGAACGACAATCTCTCGCGACGTCGCTTCATGCTCCGCGCCGGGCAGCTCGGCGCGCTGACGGTACTCGGCCCGCGCTTCGATCTCGCGGCGCTGCCGGTTCATTCACCACCATCCGCGAGCGTTACGAACGCCGCCGCGACTCGCGCAGCCCTCACAGATCTCTACTCCGGCCTCCGCTGGCGCATGCTCGGGCCCTTCCGCGGTGGCCGGGTTGCCGCGGCAACGGGAGTCCCAGGGCGCCCGAATGAGTTCTACTTCGGCGCGGTGAATGGCGGCGTCTGGAAGTCGGTCGACGCGGGCCGCGTATGGAAGCCCGTGTTCGACGGACAGCCCGTCGCGTCGATCGGGGCCATTGCCGTCGCCGCGTCGGCACCGGACACCGTCTACGTCGGCAGCGGCGAGTCGACGCTGCGCGATTCGATGGGCTTCGGAAACGGCATGTACAAGTCCATCGATGCCGGCAAGACGTGGACGCACATCGGCCTCGATGGCACCCAGCACATCGGCAAGGTGGCGATCGATCCGCGCAATCCGAACGTCGTGTTCGTCGCGGCGATCGGCCATCTGTATGCGGCGAACCCGGAGCGCGGCGTCTTCCGCACGCGCGACGGCGGCAAGACGTGGAAGAAGGTGCTTGGCCCGAACGACGACGTCGGCGCCGTCGAAGTCGTGATCGATCCGTCGAATTCAAACATCGTCTATGCGGGTTTGTGGAACGCTCGTCGGCCACCCTGGTACACCTACGCGCCGACGAACGGACCGGGCGGAGGAATCTTCAAGTCGACCGACGGCGGCGAGACCTGGAAGCGACTGACGAACGGCCTTCCGAAAGACGCCATCGGACGCACGGGCATCGCCGTCGCTCCGAGCAATCCGCGCCGGCTGTACGCGGTGGTCGATTGTCTCGTCCCCGAAACACCGGCACCCGTGGTGGCGAACGTGGATAAGGGCGCCCAGCCAGAGCCGCCTCCGGGAACGGCCGCACGCGTTGGTGCGGGCGGACCGGCGGCGCCCGGACAGGGCGGCGTGTTTCGCTCGGACGACGCGGGCGCGACGTGGAAGAAGATGTCGGGCGACAATGCGCTCTGGGGACGCGGCTGGTACTTCGAGAAGATCGCCGTCGATCCGAAGAATGCCGACATCATCTACGTGCCCAACGTCTCGGTGTCGCGATCGATGGACGGCGGCAAGACGTGGGTGCCGCTGCGCGGCTCGCCGGGCGGCGACGACTACCATCAGGCGTGGGTCTCGCCCGACGACTCGAACACCATGGTCGTGGCGAGCGATCAGGGAACGATCATCACGCGCAACGCAAAGGCGGAAGACCCGCGCGACGTCACGTGGAGCTCGTGGCTCAACCAGCCGACCGCGCAGATCTATCACGTCTCGGTCGACTATCGCGCGCCGTATTGGGTGACTGGTGCGCAGCAGGATTCCGGCGCGGTTGCCGTGCGTTCGCGCGGCAAGTTCGGCGAAATCTCGATGCGCGACTGGGAGCCGGTCCAAGCCGGTGGCGAGAGCGGCATGACGGCCGGCGATCCGTTGAACCCGGGCGTGATTTTCGGCGGAACGGGTCAACGATGGGATCTCGAGACGAACCGACCGGTGCCCGGCACGACGGCGCCCGTCACGCAGGGCGTTGATCGCGCCGACTGGACGCAGCCCCTCGTTCTCTCGCCGGCCGATCCGCACGCGCTCTACTACGCGAGTCAATTTTTGTACAAGTCCACTGATTCCGCGGCGACATGGACGAAGATCAGCCCCGACCTCACTCGTCCGGATCCCGGCGTTCCGGCAAACCTGGACGCGGCGGCCGCGGCGCAGGTCGATCGTAACGGCAAACGCGGTGTGATCTACGCGGTGTCTCCGTCGCCGCTCATTGCGCCGCTCCTCTGGATCGGGACGGACGACGGTCTGATTCAGCTCAGCACGGACGACGGGAAGAGCTGGAACAACGTGACACCGGCCGCGCTGACGTCGTGGAGCCGAGTCACCGGGATCGAAGCATCACACTTCGACGCCAACGTCGCGTACGCGTCCGTCGACAGGCATCAGCTTCAGGACTTCGAGCCCTACATCTATCGCACGCGCGATCAGGGCAAGAACTGGCAGAAGATCACGAACGGACTACCCGCGGGCGTGTACGTGCACGTGGTGAAGGAAGATCCCAAGCGAAAGGGACTACTCTTCGCCGGCACGGAGCGTGGCGCATTCGTTTCGTTCAACGACGGCGACGCATGGCAGCCGCTGCAGCTCAACCTGCCCGTGACGTCGGTGCGCGACTTCGCGATCCATGAGAACGATCTCATCGTCGCAACGCATGGCCGCGGCTTCTGGGTCGTCGACGACATCGCGACGCTGCGCCAGGTCGACAACGCCGTGTTGAGCGCCGATGCGTTTCTCTTCAAGCCGTCCGACACGACGTACTTCCCGCCGGGTAGCGACAACGGCACACCGATGCAGAAGGATGAGGCGATTGCCGACGGTGGACCTGCGGGCGTGCCGATCGACTACTACCTCGGCGCCAACGCCACGGGAGTGACGATCGAAATCCTCGATTCCGCCGGTACGACGCTCCGGACTTTTTCGAGCGAGGCTGTAGCGGCGGCAGCGGCTGGCGCGGGCGGAGGAAGAGGTGGACGCGGCGCGGGCGGCATCCCGAACACGACTGCACTGTGGCGTCCCGCCCCGGAGCCGTTCGTGACCAGCGCTGGAATGCACCGCGTGATTTGGCCACCCGTCGCTGCAGCGGCGGGCGGGCGTGGAGGCCGCGGTGGTGGGGGTGGACGCGGTGGTGGCGGCGCCGCGCTCTCCGGAACGTTCACGGCGAAGCTGACGGCGAACGGTCGCACGTATACACAGTCGTTCGTCGTCAAACCAACGCCTCGACGCGTGTGAGAATGGACACATGATCCGATCACTGGTCGCTGCGGTCTGCCTCGCGGTCGGCTCGACCGCGAGTGCGCAGGAGTTGGGCACGATTTCCTTCCCGACGTCAGGCTCGGCCGCGGCGCAGCCAGAGTTCGTTCGCGGCGTGCTCCTCCTGCACAGCTTCCAATACCCGGACGCGGCGAATGCCTTTCGCCGCGCCCAGGCGCTCGACCCTCGCTTTGCGATGGCGTATTGGGGAGAAGCGCTGACGTACACGCATCAGGTGTGGAATCAGCAGGACCTCGCGGCGGCCCGCGCGGTCCTGCAACGACTCGGACCCACGCGAGAAGCGCGGCTCGCCGCTGCACCCACGCCGCGAGAAAAGGGATACCTCGAAGCCGTCGAAGCGCTCTACGGCGACGGAGGGAAGGCGCGGCGCGACTCGCTCTACACCGCCATCATGGAGCGGCTGACTCGCGATTATCCGAGCGACGACGAGGCCGCGGTGCTGTATGCGACCGCACTGCTCGGCCTGAATCAGTCGGTTCGCGACGTGCCGACGTACATGCGAGCCGGCGCGATCGCCCAGGACGTGTTCAGGCGAAATCCCAAGCACCCGGGCGCGGCGCACATGATCATCCATGCGTTCGACGATCCGGTGCACGCACCGCTCGGACTCTACGCGGCGCAACAGTATTCGCAGATCGCGCCGTCGTCGCCGCATGCGGTGCACATGACGACCCACATCTTTCTCGGGCTCGGGATGTGGCCCCTCGTCGTTTCGCAGAACGTCATCGCGTCGGGGCCAGACTCGTCGCGCTGGCAGGCCGGTCACGCCACAGCGTGGCTGCTGTACGGGTACCTGCAGCAGGGACGGTATGAGGCCGCCCGTCAGCTGATCGCGTCACTCACGGCGCATGGCGTCGGGCGACCACCAATGCGTGGCCCACTCGCGAACTTTCGCGCGCGATACGTCGTTGAAACGGCGCGATGGGACAGTCCCGAGGCAAAGGCGCTCGACGCCGACTTTGGCGTCGCCGGCGAGGACGACTACGAGTATGCAACGTTTGGTGCTGGCTTTGCCGCGGCCAAACGCGGTGATCGCAAGCGCGCGAGCGAGCTGCTCCAGCTCCTCTCCAAGCGCAACGGCAACGCGTTGCAGACTGTCAAGCCAGGCGCGGCAGGCATCGCGAGCGTCCCTGTGATTCTCGAGCTGTCGCTCCGCGCGGAGTTGGCGCGACAGGACGGGAAGATCGACTCGGCGGTTGCGCTGCTTCGACGAGCTACGGCGCTGGAGGACGCAATGCCCGCCGAGTTCGGACCACCGGCTGCATTGACTCCGTCGCACGAGGCGCTTGGCGCGATACTGCTCGCGGCGAATCGGTCGAAGGAGGCGGCCGATGAGTACGAGCGCGCCTTGAAGCTTCAGCCGGGGCGTGCGGCTGCGCTGGTCGGCAGCGCTCGCGCCGAAGCCGCGCGCGGTCGGCCCGACGCCGCGGACCGCGCTGGTCGAACGCTCGCAGACAACTGGCGCGACGCGGACGCCGACGTCCGATCGGCGCTACGTCCCAGGTAGCGTCTGCAGGTAGCGGTGGAGCGCGGCTACCGCGGTGGACGCGCTACGCCGAATTGCGTCGACACGCGCGCGGCGTCGCTCGTCTTGCCGAGTCGCTGGTACGCCGACACCGCGGCGACGGCAGTGCTTCGTGCCTGGGCCGCGTTGCCGGTCACCTGGTAGCCCTTGGCGAGTTTTTCCAGGAGCTCCGGCGGATCCGTCAGGCCGGCGTGCGACTTCTCGTTCGCCTTTGTCGTCATCTTCCGCATGTTCTCGAGCTGGTACACGGCGCCGCGTGGGCCGTCGCCCCAACGTTCCTGCGCCGCGAACATCGCGCCGAGCGTCATGTGGAAGATGCGAATTCTCTGATAGTCTCCGTCTTCGATCGCGCGCATCTTTCCGTAGAACAGCATGTTCGTGAGCTCATCGACGCGCTTGACGAGGTCGTCGGTACGCGCGCGGCCTTCGGCGCGTTGCGCGTAGATCAGCGCGAGCGGCAACAGCGCATCGAGATCGACCCACGCGTGCTCGAATTGCGGATTCGGCAGGCCAACCGCCGCCTCGTAGTAGCTCGCCGCGATCGCCGTGTTCCCCGTAGCGTTGTAGGAATCGCCGAGCGACCGAAGCATGTGACTCCAGGCCGACCGACGACCATCGTTGGCAAGCCACCAGTTCTGAGACGGATTGCGGTACGTCTCTTCTCCGGCGCGCGGTCGATAGGCGTCGAGTATAGGGGCGAGAACGACGTTCGCCTCGGCGCTCCGCGCGAGAATGCTCCGCAGCTTTCCGTCTTCGTTGAGGGAAAACGACGTTGGTCCCAACCGCATCGTCGCCCAGGCGCGCGCGCAAAGGACCCAGCTCGAGTCCACCACCCGACTGCGCCCTTCCGCGGCCGTGAGGAAGGTGAGCAGCGCGTCTTCGACGATCGATGCGGTCGCCGGACTATCGACGGCC
>Ga0310811_10013369_pt1 | contig 10690 bp, 15 predicted proteins | sample YCmetagenome_FD_207642 | JGI IMG/M metagenome (GOLD analysis project Ga0310811, IMG submission 207642) | Soil microbial communities from experimental microcosm in Duke University, North Carolina, United States - YC | ecosystem: Engineered > Artificial ecosystem > Soil microcosm > Unclassified ...
CCCGAGTCCAGCGGGAGTGATGAAGCGTAGTCTGGCCGGACCTTTCTATACCTCATCTAGGCGCCCTTGCGTGCAAGACGCCTCCGCTCCAGGGGCCCGACGCCTGCGGCGTCGGGCCCCTGCGTTCCGGCGCCCCGCACGCAAGGGCGCAAAACCCTGATGTACGTCAACGCCGCCGATGAGCCGAGCTCCCGCCGACACCCGGCCGCGCGAGGCAGCGGGCAACCCCCTGCGCGCGAGCTGTGCCGCGCGCAGTCTAGGGGCTTCGCCCCTCGCCCCCACCGGGAGGCTTCGCCTCCCTGGACCCACCACCAGAGGCTCCGCCCCTTAGAACCCTGCCGGGGCTGCCGCCCCAGGACCCTGCCTACGGGCTCCGCCCCTGAGAACCCCGCCCCGTGCCGCTGTGCCCTGGTACCAGCAGGGGTTCTAGGTCACGCTCGATCACCGGCCCGGATACGTGGATCGGTGACTGCGCGCGCCGACGCTTAACGCGTCGTTCCGCCGTTCGCGGCGCGGCGCACCCGGCCGCGCGCGCCACGCACAGCACCGCTCCGCTACACCCTCCACTCCCGAACCGCCTCCCCGCTCACCCGAACCCCGGCAGGCCCCGAACACAAGACCCGGCACGACTCCCAGGAACAAAGCCCCTCGCAGCACCCGAGGACAGCACAAATGCAGGGACACCATGAAGCCGAGCCCCCGGGCGGGGTCCGTCTACGCCGCCACCCGGCAGCGTATTCACCCCCTCGCACTCGCCAGGCCGCTGAGGCCGGCAGAACAGCGGCGCGCTATACCCACCAGGCTCCCGCCTCCGGCGCCGCGGTTCAGCCGGCGACGCGGCCCGCTCGCGCCCGCGGAACACGTCGCAACCGCCCTATGTGCGGTCTTTGAGCGGGTTTCGCGTTCGCTGCTCAGATGCTTGCGTCCGCCCAGGGCGGGAGCGCACCGCCGCGACGGTCTTTCATTTTCTGGAGGTGCGCGGCCCAGTACTTGTGAGCCATCACTTCAAAGGGGATCGTCACCGATGTCGGCTTGATGCCGTCCGCGAACAAGGTAGCTTCGAGCTCAACCCTTCTGGCTTCCGGAAGGATCAATGCCCCGTTGAACGTCAACGAGGGCAGAGTCCGGACTCCTCGCCCATGGATCATGCGATCAGCCCCGCCGTCCCACAGCAGCTCCGCCACGCCGCCCGCATTGGCTCGCCGCACGATCTCCCAGCCAGGGGCATTGACCAGCAAGGCGACGCCGCGAAGCTTGACGACCACAGTCGGGTTTCGGGCAGCGTAATCCGAGGTGTTGCGCACTACCAGTCTGGCCCTGAACTCCGGCTCGGCATCGATGTACGTCCATGCGTAGTCCTTGCTCTCGTCCAAGAGCAGAACCGGTTGGTTGTCCTCGGAGTACTTCATCTGAAGATCGACGTGCAGCCTGGGTTGTCCGCTGGCCGCCCAATACGCCGCCAGCGCTAGCACGGCCGCAACGAACCCGAAGAACAGCGCATCGGCGGTGAGCGCCACCGTCACGAGCGTCGACTTGTCGTGCGTCCCGAGCCCAAACGTGCACCCCAGGTAGGCGAGAACCAGCAGGGTGACACCAAGAACGAAGGTCGCGACGGTCCCGACGACCAGCCAGGTGCGCAGCGGCACACGGAGCAGCTTCACAACGGGAGCATCCCAGATCGGAGCGAAGTGCTCATGTACTGCGCCACTCCAACGCAGGTCCCCCTCCACCAAGTGCTCGCCAGGCCGCTAGGACCGGCAGAGCAGCGGCGCGCCGTGCCCACCAAGCCCCCGATTTCGGCGCCGCGGCTCAGCCGGCGACGCGGCCCGCTCGCACCCTGCGGAATACGCCGTGACCCGTCCACGTGGGAGTTCACCGTGCGGAGCGGTCCGCTAGGTGCCTAGGCTCAGTCATGGCCGGTATGCAACTGCCGAGAGCGCCGATGCTCACCACGGCCGCGAGAACCACCGCCATCCCCGCCGGTTGGATCGTGGAGCCGAAGTGGGACGGGTTCCGCGCATTCGTCGGCAGGTGGAGCGATGGACACGTGGCCATCCGCTCGCGCGGCGGCGCCGACCTCACAACGGGATTCCCCGAGATCGCCCAGGCCGCCGCCGCCCTGCCCGAGAACATCGGCGAAGTCCTGCTAGACGGGGAACTCGTGTGCTGGGAGAACGAGCGGCTTTCCTTCGAGCGGCTACAGCCCAGGCTCGCCGCCAAGCCCTCCACCGCCCGGCGCCTGGCCGCCGCCCACCCGACCAACTTCGTCGCGTTCGATCTCCTGCACTCAGGCGCCCATTCACTGCTCAAGCTGCCCTACCGGGAGCGGCGCGCCCGCCTGGTCGACCTGTTCGACGACCACCGGCTAGCCCCGCCGTGGACGCTGTGCCCGGCGACCACCGACCCGGCGACCATCATGGAATGGCTCACCGAGTGGCCGAGGTTCGGTATTGAGGGCCTGTGCATGAAGTCGCCCGATCAGGCCTACAAGCCCGGCTATCGCGGCTGGCTTAAGTACCGGATCAGGGCCAGCACCGAGGGCGTCACCGCTGCCGTGACCGGGAGCATCGAGGCCCCGGAGACGCTGCTGCTCGCGCGGCTCGACGAGGCCGACCGCCTGCGGTACGTCGCGCGCACCACCCCGCTCACCCGCAAGGCCGCTGCCGACCTCGCGCCCCTGCTCACCTCCGCCGACGACACCCACCCGTGGCACGAGCACCGGCCCCGTCCGCGCTGGAACCCGCCCGACCCCGAGGACATCATTCTGGTTGCCCCGGACGTAGTGGTCGAGTTCAGCGGAGACTTGGCCCAGGACCCGCGCACCGGAGTGTTCCGGCACCTCGTGAAATTCGCCCGGCCCCGACCCGACCTCACCTCAGCCGACACCCCGCCCGCATCAACCGGACGCGAGCCCGCCGCCTGGTGACGTGCTCGAGGAAACCCCGCCCTCGAGCACTGAACGCGCGTACGCCTGAAGCGCCCAATCCGCCAACCACCGTGCATGCTGTGACTGCCCCTGGAAGCTCGCCCGCCAGTCTGCGGCACGCCGGAACTTCTCGACCACCAGCCGCAACCGCTCATCACGCGCGACCCTCAGCGCGGCATTATCGTTTGCGGCAACTGCCGCAGCGCACGCGGCATCCGCCCGCGCGATCTGCACCTGAAGCCCGATCAGCTCATCCGGCAGACTCCAGGTAAGACCTCGGTACTCATACTCCACCGACCCGACCTAATCCACGACTTGACCCTATCCGCGAGAACCGACAACCACCGGACACACTCACCCCGCCCCGTCCGCGCTTCCCCCGTCCGGACGCTTCGGCGCCACCGGCCGCAGCATCGGAATCCCCTCGACCTCCACCAGACGCAGCAGCATGATCGACCCGTCGCCCAGGTAGTTGAAGCACCGCAGATCCCTACCGGCCGAGCCCGGCTCCACACTGGCGATCAGCGCAATCCACGGCGACCTGCGCGACTTCATCCACTGAACCACCACCCCCACCCGCCAGCACCCGGCCTTCCGGTAGACCACCGGCTGAAACGCCTGCCAACGCCGACTGTCGGAGGTCTCCAGATGGACGGCCAGCGCCGGTTGGACGTCGGGAATCGAGGCAAGGTCGCTCACGCTGCGATTGTCGAACATGTGTGCGAGTAAGTCCACCCGGCTGACCCGGTGTCCGCCGCATACTGGGGGAGCAAGGTCGCCGCTGTCCTGGAGGATCTGTGACGCTGAACATCACCATCGCAGCTCGTTGGCTTATGGCCCAGAGCTCCGATTTCTGCATCACGACGCCCGGGTCGGGGGCGACGGTGAACGAGACGTCGCAAAAGCAAGTCGTCTTGCAGTACATGCGATGGTCTGGGCTCGTCTGCTATACAGGCGTTGCGAAATACAACTCTCACAACACGGCTGAATGGCTGACGGATGCGTTGACACACGACCCCGGCCAGCGCAGTCCGCAACAAGTTGTCGATCAGTTAGTAAAGGACGGGACCAAGTGGCTACGCCGGGTTCCAGCGACGTATAGGCATCACACCTTCACGATGATCACTTACGAGAAGAAGATGCCCAACGTTTATGTGATCTCGAATTTTGAACGTCCGAACGGACCTCAGTTGCCCACCCCTGAGGACGCTCTTTTCTGCACCCACCTACGACCCCATGGGCCGCGCTGTGTCGTAACGGGGTATACCCCGGCGGTCCTAGATCCCCAGCGCATGGCGCTTAGGGATCTACTTGCATCGAACCCGACGCCGCTTGTCCTCCGGGAGACCGTCGCGATGGCAAGCCGCGAGGCGTCGGCCAGAGCGAAAGGGTCCGTCAGTGAGTCATGCGTGGTGTCTCACCTCTGTCCGGACGGTTCGGGCGAAGCCCAGGTATTCGGTAACCTGGCCGGTGAATTTCTCCCGACAATGATTACGAGCGGCCAGAACGTGGCTACTCTCATGCCGATGGTGAAGAACCATGCTGGCGTATCTGGCCCACAACGCCTCGTAGGCGCAACCTGGACGGCCAATGGTAACGAGGGGGTCAGCGTCATGACGGGCGCCTATCGACTGCTCTCGGAACAAGCGGGCGACGGGTGGCCTTCGACCCCCCCGGTGAGGTAGTGATACACCGCCAGAGGTCGGGGCAGGTACTACGCGCCAGTTATCCGGCGCGGTTACCTTGTGCGCCAGGCAGGCCGGGCAGCGGCGCTCGTGCCCCGCTACCAGCGCGAATGCGCGCCGCAGCCCGGCCGGCCTGGAGTCGATTTCGTGCGCTGCGGATCAACCCCCGTGTGGCCGAGGGCGTTCGCACGCTCGCCGCTCGCGCTCATCCTGCGGCACACGCCGCGCGAAAACCGCTGTTCGCGGCAGGGCCAGCCGCCGGCCCCACCGCGGCGCGCCCCCACCTGGCAACACTCGGGTCGGGGCGCCGCGGTGGCGCCGGCCGCAGTCCCGCTGGCAGCTACGGAGACAGGGGAGCTCCGCAGCTCAAGACTCAGAGCGCGCGGGGACCGCCATCCGCGCGCGCATCAAAAGCCGTACCCACCAGAGCCGCCAGCTTTCCCGCATCATCCAGCGTCAGCGAGACCCGAACCACGCCAGTCCCGTCCTCCCATGTATCCGCGTCCACATCCATCGGACCGGCAAGCATCACCGGAGGCAGTTCCGCCCCCAACTCCGCCGCCGCCTCCAACGCCCGTTCGTACCCCGGTCCGTATTCGATCCCCGGACGCACCGCATACCAACCAGGAGCCAACAGCGCCGGATCGTCATCGACGCCCCAATCGCTCCCGAACTCCATCCGCTCGTACGGCCAGCCCGCAGACACCGGGCCACGTCGGTAGTAGCCCGTCAGCAACTCCATCAGGAACTCACTGCCGCGCGTGCACAGCTCCACCCGAACCAGCCACCGCACGCCCCACGGCACCGCGCGGACCTCCAGCACTCCCGAGGGCAGCGCCCGTTTCAACTCCGAGAGCAGGTTCGCGGCGATCAGCCGCGCGTGATCCTCTGCCGCCTTGCCTTGGAAGACGTCGAACCGGGCCGCCGGATTCCAATCGTCATCATCACCCGTATCTCGCGTGCCATCGCCATCCACAGCCGATACCGCCTCCCCACTCGACGACCGTATTTCTCATCTACGGTCCCTATGATCGCCAGCGGGTTACGCCCCCCGGGTCGTCCAAAAAAGCCCGCCACGGCATCGGACGGCCCGGGTTAAAACCGTTGTGCAGCGTAGCTATCGGGCGAAATCGGACACGTACGACAGGGGCCGCACTGTCCGCACCCTCACGGCTACAGGGAGAGGTCACCACTGTACCCGAGCGTAACGACAGACCCCTACCGCCCTACTCTCTTCACCCCACGTCAGCGGCGCGCGCAGAACTTGACCATGACTTTGCGACGATGCACACACGGCCAACCCCAGACAGCAAGCGACCCCGGCACCTCGCGGCCCGGGGTTGCTTAACAGCATTGTTATCTCAGCAGTTTACGAATTCCGGGCTCTGGTTGAGTAGTTGGGCGCGCGTCGAGACGAACCGGAGGTAAGCGCCGGACTCCATGCCCGGCTCGCCATCCGAGGCCGGGAAGAGGGCGAGCCTGTGGCAGTTCTGAAACGCGATCTTCACCCCGAGCTTGCGCTCAGCGGCTCGGCGCATGGCGTCCGATCCAACGAAGCGCAGTAGCTGTCCGCGCTCCTCTTCGCTGCCAGGCGGCTCCGTGTTGTCCACGAAAGGCGTTTCCCCGTCCAGCCTCTCCTTGAGCGACAGCAGCAGCTTCCACGCGTACGGCAGCGACTCGGCTACGCAGGCAAGGAACTCGTCATCGCTGATCGGCTCCCCCCTCTCGGCCTTGTCCAGCAGATCCGGTGACACGGTGAGGGACACGGACCTCTCCTCTCGTGGGTTAGGTATGCCTTGCATGTACCCGCCGGTGCTCTAACTGACCCGCGCCCTGGAAGAGCGGGGTAGCGAACGCGGCGCGCATTAAGCCGGGGGGATCGGAAACAGGTCCTCGAACTCGAAGAACGATGCGTCGAAGATCAGGTCTGCGATCTCTAGAACCTGGTCGGCCCGGCGCGTGGTGCGCTCTTTGAGTACCACGGGGGTACCCGGCTCAAGGCGCATGCCCTGCACCTCCGAAGGCCGAGGCATTCGAGAGCGCGTGCGCTCCGTCACCGAAGTCGGGCGGAGTCCGATCTCCCCAAAGCGCACGACCAATCCTTGACCCATAAAGGGGCCGCGCTCCGGGAACTCGATGGGCGTGCCACGTGTGATCGCCAGCGGTTCGTGCGAGTAGACCAGCATCACAGGCTTGTCATTCACCTTGCTTACGTAGTCGGTACGCATCACCGGGTCGCCCACCGCGATGTTCAGCCGCCGCGCGATGTCCTCGGTCGCCTGGTCCTCGTAGGAGTCATGGTCATACGACGGAATATATTCCGCTGCTAGCGCTTCTTCGGCGAACGGTGCTGCCGGGCTTTCCTGGTAGTGCAGGCCGGACCGGCGCACCACGGGTGAGTATCTGCGCACGTATGTGCCAGAGCGCGCGGTCCGCGTGATCAGCCCTTCGGCCGCAAGCAGGTCCATGACCTTGCGGACTACGACCCTTGACACGTTATAGCGCTCTTCCAGCTCATCGTATGTGGGGAGTGACCTGCCAGGTTCCCACTCTCCCGTGATGATCTTTTCCCGGATCGCGTCCGCAACGATCTCGTACAGATAGTCACTCATCCAACCACTCCAGTAGCTCCGTGTTGACGGGGACGCAGCGTGAAGCGTATACCTAAATGGCACCTAGGGATACCTAGAGACGATCAAGAAGAGAACGGGCGCTCGCGCCACCTTCATCCGTCAAGCGACTGTGTTGGGGAACCCAGTGAACGACATCGAACAGCGCAAAACTACAGGTCAGACCCTTGGCGATGCCAGGCCGGCACTGCCCAAGTATCTGTCCGCTGATGCCGAGGTGCACTCGGAAGAACTGTCGTCATTCGTGGACGCGGGCAACCGCGCTCACTGGCTCGTATACGGCTGGCTCACGCCGCGCATCGAGGTGAATGCTGTCGAGGCCTTCAGCCTTGCTGCCCGTGACTTCGTGTTCTGGTTCGCCGCTCACGGGGGGCGCGCTCCACTCAGGGTCACGATCGGTTGGGAGGACCCGCGCGTACTGATCACCCTTCAGGATCACGGCGCCGAGTTGCCCGACGTGCACCGCTCCCGGCGCGACGTCGCGATGATCCATCGCGCGCTCGGTCACTACGTCACCGAGTGGGAATGCGACCTGAACGCCGCTGGCGCCCGTGTGGCCCGTATCTACGGCGACATCACGGCGTCCAAGGAAGCCGATCCCGAGGAGTGGCCGCAATGATTCCCGCCACGCCTGAAGGCAACGGATTCCGGGTCAACCTCGCCGCGCTCCCGAGCGGTCCACGGCTCGCCCGCAGGTTCCTCACCCTACTGCTAGAACAGTGGGGCATTGAGGGAGATGCGGCCGATCATGCGCTCTTGCTCGTCTCGGAACTGGTGACGAACGCGGCCCTAGCCACCGGCCGCGTCGATGGACCGGACGAGCCGGGCCCGGACGAGACAGTGTGCACGATCATTGTGCGCGTCAGCGTGACCGACCTCGGATTGCGTGTCGAGGTCTGGGACAACTGCCCGGACACGCCCGTGATTGCCGACTTCGACGAACTGAGCGAGAGCGGGCGGGGTCTGTTCCTGGTGGCGACGCTCGCCGAGGAATGGGGTTGCTTTCCGGAGGTGGTCGCGCCGGGTTGCACGGCCGGAAAGACCGTATGGTTCCGGCTCAAGGCCAGCGCACCACCCGTACTCGACGAGGCCGATGCAGCGACCGCGAGCATGGCTGAAAACCGGCGCACGTCCAGGGCACCGCCTCCGCACCCGTCGCGTCGATCAGGCCAGCGGTACCGATCGCGGGTGAGGGCAGGCCGATTCACCTGCCGCGCCGCATCCCATGCCCCAGCGCTGCGCGCACCCGCGTCGTGAACGGCGACCACGCGTGGTGGGCGGAGGGCCGCCCGGACCTGGCGACCATTGCTCGCGTTCATACCGCGCTCGTGAACCTCTCCACCCGCGCACAACCCACCGGGAACCAGCAGCGCGTCAGCGCATAGCGAATTCCGAAGCCAGCAGGGAGCAGACGAAGACACCCCGCGCGCGTGCACCGCGCGAGGCAGCGTCACGGCTGCATACCGCCCCCAGACGCGCCCGCCGATCGTTCCCCAACACAGGATCGGCGGGCGCCCCATCAGCAGATCTAGAAGGCAGAACCCGTGACTTCGCCAAAACATCCACGCACCCCGAATCTCACACTTCGCCAGGCGCGACAGTCGATGCAATTGAGTCAGGAACAGTTCGCAGCCGCCATCCGTGCAGCAGGTACAGCGATCGGAGAGCCGAACGCTTGCACAAAACGCCTCGTGCAGAAATGGGAGACCGGCGAACACCGGGGCTGCAAGCGCAACTACCTCAACGCGCTTCAGGCGGCGACCGGCCTGTCCGCACGCGAGCTCGGACTTCAGACAACGGTAAACAGAGAGGGATTTATCCCTGCCGCCATCGACGGCGTAGCCGTAAATGAACCCGACCGCGACAGCCCGGCGAGCGCACCCGAGAGCTCATTCTCTGCACCGGACCCGCGCGTGGAATCCGTCATCGACCTGTCCATGGGGCAACTGCGCCACGCGCTGAACCACCCCTCCACAGTCGCGCTGCACACCGCCGAACTTGTCGAGACCGCGATCACGAGACTGTTCGACCTCGAACGTTACAGCCCCTCCCATTTGCTCGCGCCGACCCTGAATCGGCGGTTGGCCACCATCACCGGCCAACTCACCGCCGCGCACCACGCCGCAGTGCGACACAAGCTGACAACCGCCGCCGGACGCGGCGCACTGCTCGCCGGATGGCTCGCATTCGACCGAGGCAACGACGCCTCAGCACAACGCCTATGGGACGACGCGACCAGTGCAGCCGAAGGCACGGCCGACGACGGGCTGTTCGCCGCGTGCCTCGTCTACCAGTCCTATGCCGCAGCGCGAAACGGCGACCCCGTCGCCGCATGGCACCTTGCGCACAGCGCAAGCAAGCTCACCCCCGACGACCCACGAGCCACCGCTTGGGCCAGCGCCCGTATCGCCAGATACGCCGCACTCGCCAACGACTACGACGCAGCGAAGGCAGCGCTGCGCGCATCGATGGCGATCGGAACAAGCCTGCCAAACCCGACCCCGGGCGATGACTGCCGACCATGGACACGCTCATTCGACCGCGCCATGCTGCTCGCCACGACCGCACACACGTCAGCCCTACTCAATGACCTGCAAGCCGAGAAATTCGCGATCCGAGCAGTCGAGGCACTCGGAACAGCCAAGGTCAAAGCCCGTGCCGTCGTACTCGCCGAAGCGGCATTCACCACCGCCTACGTTGGCAACCTCAAACGCTGCCTCGACTACGGCAGCGCAGCAGCCAAACTCACCCGCGAACTCAGCGTAAGCGTTGCGGCCGACCTACTCCACGAGATGACCCCGCGCCTACTTCCAGACGCCGACCATCCCGCCGTCCGCGAACTCCTCCCGCACCTCACTCGAATACAGCACACAGCGGACCTGGCACATCCGACCGCAGACTCAACTAAGCCGCAGAACGCTCCGAGCTAACAACCTTCGCGAACCAGCGTCGCGCCCCCTGATCCAGCATGCTCCCGGCAGCCTGCGCCGCCGAGCGGATCAGGGGGCGCCTGCCTACCCGCTCACCGACTCGACAGGACCATGGCCAAAGTCATCCCATCTGCAAGCATGCGGTCAGTCAGCGTCACCGACGTCCGATCCGTACTGCCCCACATACTCGACCACTTCAAGCGCGCAGGCCCGGACGCAACGCCCATGGTCATCCGCCGACACCTCCAACCGATGGCCGTGCTCATCTCGTTCGAGCAGTTCGACGAATACCGCGCACTCCTTGCGCACCGCGCCCGCGAACTCCGACGCGAGAAACGCGACGCCGACCGCAAGGGCGAAGGCACCTAGGTCCCGGCTCCCTTCCGGCCTGCGGAAAGTGCCCCGTATGCTCCTCCGGTCACTACTCGCCGCCGTGGCCCGGCCCGTGGCCCTCCGTCGCAAAAACAGCCCGTAGGGGCCGGGTTTTCAGACGCCGTGGCCCAGGCCCAGGAGTTTTTG
>Ga0310811_10013370_pt1 | contig 10690 bp, 12 predicted proteins | sample YCmetagenome_FD_207642 | JGI IMG/M metagenome (GOLD analysis project Ga0310811, IMG submission 207642) | Soil microbial communities from experimental microcosm in Duke University, North Carolina, United States - YC | ecosystem: Engineered > Artificial ecosystem > Soil microcosm > Unclassified ...
GGTTTATATTCTCATCACTCCTTCTAGCAAAGAAAGTGCAAATCGAATTGAAGGCTTGCATCGGTGCACCATCACAAGCGTCATCTCTCGAATTGATCCAGAAATCACAAATTTCAGCGGAAAACAGCATACAAGCTCTAGACAAGCGCATAGATGCGATTCAAACGGTACTTCATGTTTTTGCTACTAAGGCCGCTTTGTCTCTAGTAAACTTAGCTGACAAGTCGTGATTGCACAGCTCATTCAATCCCAGAATCATGCTATGCAAGCCATACAGGACCAGCAACTTTCAATACTAACCGCGGTACTTCCACTTCTTCCACTTGTACAAGCCCTCCCCTTGCACGTGGATCAGGTCAAAACTTCCATAGCCGATAATATCTTATCCAGTGTCTCAAGTCTGAGCTGCGACATTAACAGCATGAAGTCCACTTTATCCGCTCCTCCTAACAGTATACGAAGTAATTCAAAATCAATTACAGCAGTCCCGCCCTCTCTTGCTGAGAATCGTCCTACTCGCAAGCGCACCAATTCTTGTTTAAATCAAGACGACACACATTCGGGGCACTCACAATCCGATCGGCCTCACTCTGTCGCCCTGGCGACAGGTAGCCCTCGTATGGATCATCATAAGAAGCCGCGATTGGATAGCGTATTACCCACTGTCTCACCTCAGCTTGTGAGACTTTATACGGCGAATACTCCGGCAAAACACTCCCCGGATTTGCGTGAATCCCTAATTGCCGACGGGTTGGCTTCTCCTGCGTGTGGTTCTGTCACCAGCAGAGGCTACATTGCAGCTCCAAGGCCCAAACGCACCACGAGGACGCCCCTCACTGACATATTGCCTCCTCTAGTCAATAACGCCACTATACAATTTCGGAAGCCCGCTGCCGAGTCTTCTTCTGGTCCCGGAGCTAATTTTCCAACGAATGTTCAAAGGATGTATACTTCCCCTCAGTCGGGCAGACATTCACTTCCATCAGCTTGCGCGCACCAAGCGATTCCCCCAGTATCAACTGTTACACCAATCATGTCGAATGTCTCTACTACGGCTCCGCAGCCTGACAACTTTGTCCCGCCAACTGCCAACCGAGATAGGAAGAAGACGCTGGAATCAACACCTGCAGCTCCACCCATTTCTCCGCAATCGATCTCGAAGGCTATCAAGTTGGAAGAAGTTCTTCGCTCGCCCCTGAGATGTTATATCTCCATTCCGCCGTCACCACTATCGTCTTTGTCTCCATCTCCGACCCCGGTCCCAGCTCAGTCCGTTTTGAAAACTCAGGTTCAGTATACTGCAGGTGGAATGGCACGGCGCCAAGTCACATTCGCTGCGTCGAATCAGGCATTCACCTCTTCCACCTGTCCCGGTCCTTCAGTACCGTCGTTACCTACGCTTGATTCCATGTCCGCATCAATGAGTTTGCGTGATCGACGCGCGCAGATGTCTATGGTGAGTGCCATTGCATGTTCATGGATGATTGACTTAACATCTACTTCCAAGCTCGGACGTACTGCTTCCAGTGCGAAGCGCTTCATCCCTCTGAGTTCCTCTTCCGATGAAGAAGGCTGACAACCGCATACATTTGCTCTTTCCTTATTGCTCCTTGATCCTCGTTTCACCAGTTGTAGATAAAGGCAGTGCGCAAAGTCGGGATGATGTCTATTGATAGTATGAAACTCAAAATTGTAACATGCCCAACAGAGCTTATCTTTGGATCACACATCTTTGACTTGCTCCTCCAGCCAATCCCACAGCGCCTTGCCAAGTCGAGGATCTTGGGTGTCCTGCCTAGGTGACCTGATGCGAGCCCACGGCACAAGATACTAGATACCTTTTCAGCACCCAACAGCATACATGTTCAATCCCGAGATTCACCTCGCCATTTAAGCTAGCTGCTTCCGGGGACGTGGCAGCATATAACTGTGTAAGGGCGCCTTGCGACACTTCATACAGTAGCACCTTGATCTGGCAGCCCCATCAGCGCTAAAAAAAATCACCTCGAGGATTCGATGAATTACTAGAATCTGCTTGACAATACTTGGAAGTTGAGCCATAGCGTGACGTGGCAGGTCCGAATTGATATTGCCAGGATTCAATGCCGTCGATATAATACCCTGGTCTCCATATCGATTTGCCAATTCACGAGCAAACACGACATTTCCCTGCACCATAATCAGCTTTATTCCACAACACTAACGCAAGTGCTTTACAAATTTGCTTTGGTTGTAAAGGCTGCCCCTTGAGCATTTCTTTCGAGCCGGGCCATCTTTGAAGGTGTTAAAATCGAGACCTCCAAATAAATGGGCGCAGGAAGCGACGTTCACAACGCGGACTTTTCCTTCGGGAATAGCTTTAGCCGTCGAGGTCAAAATGGGGAGCAGGAGCTTTGTGAAGTAATAGTGGCCTGAAACGTATCAGCTCTAGCTAGTTATCTTGACGTGATTGCCAAGTTTCTCACCAAGGACGTTCGTTCCAAATTGGAGGTCATAACCATCTGCAGTCACTAGCTCGATCGGCGGTGCCATAACACCACTCGTGATGTTCAGTACCATGGATCTCATCGAGTTACCAAAAAAATTATCTCACGCGTTATTTAGAAGGATATGGAGCTGTGTCTCTTTGCTGTCGAATAGCTCATTTTGAAGCTGGTAAATCCTTGAATAGCGCACCTCTCACCTCAGGAACTCTTCAGCAGACGCCTTGATTGCCTTCAGGTCACTAAGGTCAAGTTTCAAGAATATTGCCTCGTTTCCGGTCTCCTGTTTTAGTTGACGAATAGCTTCCTCTGAAGCAGCCTGGTTGCGAGCCGCAATGTAAACATTCGCGCCATGTGCAAGTAGAACCTTTGTGCCCATGTTAACACAAACTCTCGGCTTCGTTCATGAAAAGCAATTCACCCTCGCAGTTTCCTTTCCGATACCTGTGTTGGCACCAGTCACAATAATCACTTTTCCTGTCAGGTCTGGAATTTGGTCGACGGAAAAAGTGGCCTTTGGAGGGGCTGCGTCAATGACCCAAGATATAAAATTGCCCATTCTTCGATCGAGCTACCTCTGGGAAGAAATCTCGTGGAATGGGTGCCCCACCAATAGCGACAGCTGCCGCGCTATTTAAACCATCCAGGACCCTAACCCCAGTGTGGGGTTCCTGCGTGTGCAATAAAGACGGTAACTAATGCAGGACGTGTTATGTACAATTACCTGTGGTGATTAGACAAGCCCGCTTAGCTCAGTGGTAGAGCGCGTCACTTGTAACGGATCATCAGATCCGAGAGATGATGAGGTCGGTTGTTCAATCCAGCCAGTGGGCAATTGTGTTTTTTGCTCATTTCATTGTCCTTCGAATACCCGACTTGCCCAAATTTTGCCACAAGTGTAAGAATGTTCGACGACTGTCATGTTTTAGTAATCAAGTATACTGGGTCTGGAGACTAGTAAATTGGAAAACATCTATGATCTAATTACGGATCTGCAAACCACTAGTACTGGTATGCAACAAATTTCAAGAATACTCTAGAACAAATTTTTGGAAAAGTACATGCCCACACAATGCCCACAAGAACTTTAACACTTGCAAGTATATCAAGCTGCTGCTGAGCGTGCATCGCCACGGTCTCCAGTTCCAGCCACAGGAGGCATGGTTGTCAACCTGCACATTCCCGAAACCAATAACACTCGAAACATTAATTGTGTCAAGCAGCTGTATTATTAATGAGAGGTGTTAGCGCGGATGACCAATCGCTGACTGGGTGGAATGGCATGCTCTGCTGGCACCTCCACACCGCCTGCTAGAATACCCACACGCATCATCCCAAGGAGCTACATGACGTAACATGCAAGAGTATGTTGACAGCGGGCAACGGAGGATCAGAGTCGGTCATTAGCATCATTGGATAAGCAAACAGTGCCATAGCACGCACGTTATGCGCTGCGTGAGAGTGAGCATAGACACCGCCAAAAAAAGATGCCGTCATGTCTTTCCCAGAGTTTTGTGTGAGTAAAACGGGTCCTCCCGGATGGCTATCAAGGAACATTGACACGTCGTGGATAAAACCCGAGATGAGGAGAAGGGTCCGAGACTGGGACTCTTCCTGGACTATTTGTAAGGCGCGATGCAGATTGATTAGCAACAATTGAACGTATGCCAATATGGAGTCACTCACAGGTTTTCCACGAAACCACAGGAAGTTCTTGCGGAGGTACAGGCCATTCAATTGAGTCCTGGACATCCTTGAGAGCTTTGATCTTCATCGTGAGTGCACCCTTTTCAATTTCGTTGCTAGGGAAAACGCGGAGATGAGAGGCAAGACCGATATGGTGACAGACACTGATGAACCACTTGGTAGGGTCATACTGATACCATCGGAATGCATTCCTGGTGAAAATGCCACGAGTTGTGTAAATGACGTTGAGAACGGCACAATGGATGTCAACTACTACCTGTAGTCCATGGGAAATTGATGGTGGAAATTATGGTACCCTTCTCCCATAGTAAGAATAGCGGACAAAAGATGGTCGCGGGGAGTATGCTTGTCATCGTACGGCGTGGTTCCGAGATAGTGAGCAATGGAGTTGATGCAAAAAGTGCACTGAACTCAGGTCAAGTTTTTGTCTCAGATAGTGAAAAACACAGAACTCACGTGATGACACGCAGTCATACGAAATGCGCCAACGAAAAAGAAACCGCCTTGCCAGTCTCCCCACAACAAGCCGGGAATGACCATTGGAAGCAAGTACCCGAAAATAGTCAAGATGACAAAGTACCATCGGTGTTGCCATTGTACGAGAGGGTCCTTGCTCAAGTCAGAGATATCAGCTGGCCCAGGTTTCAAGTCTGACTCAAAAATAATCCATCCAATATGCGTCCAGAGGAGGCCTCGTTCTGAGTTATACGGGTCGAGGTCTGTGTCGGTATGCCTGTGATGGGAACGGTGCCGGCGTGCCCACCAATAACACGAGCCTTGCACTGCGCTCGCCCCTGCAAGTATGAGGAACACCTGCAAGGGAAACGAAGCGTTGTATGACCTGTGTGACCAAAGCCGGTGGTACCCTGGAACGGCATGTTCTAATGATATGCCATGAAGGTTATTGCCACTACTCACCAGCAGTTATACCTAGTGGAGAAAATTCAGCAGTTGGAAGAAGCAGACTATTGCAGAACACCTACCAAGCATAGAATAAATGTAATAGAGGGTAGTGCAAACGATAGTCTTCCAAAGAATGGGAACATAAAGCAAGCCGTACAGCGAAAGAGCTGGCGTAATAACAAGGACAGAAAGGTTGAACCATCGTATGCCAGTGATGGTAGGAAAGCTCTCCGTCACATTCTTAATGAACATATTGAACTGCCTCATCACCACCAGCAACGCCAGCAGAAGAAGGTGCGACCAAGAAGGACCTCGTTACCAGGAGAGATTTTCTCCTGCAGATTATGTACCATTGAGGCATGGCATTATGAAGGCCCGGTGTGACTGATTTGATCGGGCAGCGAAGATCAGGGGATGACATGTTGTCGTGTGTAAAAGTGTAACTCAGACTCGTGGAAGACAAAGCTACTTGTGAAACTCGAATTTCTTGAAACGACCAGCCTGTCAATTAGTATTACTGACATTTGATCCGAAACAATGAACAACAGCCTTGGGCACTCACGCACAGGTTTCTACCTGACAGTGTAGTATACATTGTGCATCGAATCCGGGTTGCCTCGAGACTCTTCATGTTTGATTCACAGTGGTCTCAGTGAAAACAATATCCTATCAAAGTGAAAGAATAACTGGGAAATAGATAGTTGACGCGGCTTACACTGATTGGACGGTCCAACATTCGTCTGTCAACTTGGCAAAGAACAAAAGAATGACATGAATTAATTCCACTTCGGAACTATAAGTACTTAATTAACTGGCAGGTACTACCTCGTGCGGTGCATTCACTAGATCCGATACATGCCGACCAAGTACCGACATTACTTTCTGGTTCAGACTCCTCCTTTGTCTTGTTCAAAAAGATATTAGCCTGACAAGCTCAAGTCGAGACCGACGCTAGACTGCACTCTGCGACAAAGGTTATTGGTGAATTTCGGCGGCCGCCAAAAGTGGAAGTCTCAGCGACTGCGCCAAGTGGTTGTTGTAACCGATCAGTCATCATCGTCCAGATTATCGGCTTTTGAATGAAGTACGTGAGTTGCACAACCCGTGCGATGACAGGTAGTACGTATGCTCATAGTACGTGCAGACATTTCTTTGAACCAAATTCAAGGCGAAACAGGACTACTAGTAGTGTGCACGGCCAGAATGATACGGTACGTACGAGACAGGCGAACCAAGGAATTAACTAGATGCGCTGGACCATATCATGACAATATTGGCAACGCGTCCTCTCACCAAAGAATTCTCGGAACCACTGGCAGACGTGAAAAGGGCCATTCTCCTGCACGCGCTCGTCAGCGCCGAGTTCAAGCAACCTTTACACCCAGAATATCAATATTATGGGTCATGCACCTATCCATCATTTGTAGCTCTATCATTGCTGACTCCTGAGGATCATGGCGGTCTTTCGAATGAACAAACACTTGACATAAGGGCCAAGAGACCAGTCGACAGCTTGTTTGCAGTAACCGCGCCGTTAGAAGGGTATAATATCCAAGTCGGCTATTAGAAAGTCCTTCAAGGTTCAAGTTGACAGATACGGCCGCTCATTAATCATTGACCACCTGGAAAGTCATACTCCATGCCAAGGAGAATGGCTCGAATCTGCTATTGGCGTTATATCGTTCCGCTCGCTGTTATTTTCCAAGACATTGAAACAGGTGTTGACCAGGAAGTGGACCCGGACATGCGACTGCTGCTCCTGAGTCCTTCAAGCTTCAATGTCGGCCTGACTGCCCTCAGGTTCACTGCCACCAAGAAAGTTTTGTCTCACGTAATTTTTTTTGGTTTGTACAAATTGTACCTGTAGGGTTGTGAGACCCTGGCCACCGGTGTCAATATTAATGATGTGACAAGTGGTCGGTCGGTCGGTCGGTCGGTCGGCTGGTAAGGTTGAATGAAGTCCTTATCACGTTTAGATTGACTAGTACTAAGTCGTATGAAGCTAGGATGGAAATTAATGAGGTTAGGAGTAAGTAGTACTACCAGCTATAGGACTTAGCTTGATGTCCTATTAATAACCATTTCTTTCATAAAATGGCGGACCAACTATCCTGATCAATCGAATCTGTTATCTTGACACCCGACTTCTACATCGTACAATCTCTATCTTACTATTCTTCTATCGCAACGATGACACAGCTGAACGAATCCGAGCTCAATAAGCCAGGTGGTGTTGAGGGTTCCGGCCAAGTAGGGATGCAAGGAATGGAAATGTTGGATGGCATGATTGCCGAGGCTCTCAAAGAGACTGTAGAGCGGTCCAATCCTCAACATCCTGATAATCACAACGATGTCACTCAGGGAATTCATGGCCATTTACATCACTTTGCGTCCAATGGTCACCACTTGTGGCTGAACAAATTCGTGCCTCAGCTGCAATCCCTCGCAGCCAAGTATCACGTCGGCAACTACGTCGCAATTAGAGGCACCAATGAACGAATTTTTGAAAGCATGCCGATCTATGCACGTTTGGGCATGCATATATTATTTTATGGGAGGGAGCAAGTCAAGCTCTTGGAAGGAAACAAGCGCATCGAGACACTCCTGATGGAGCAAAGCAAGCGTGAGGGGCAGATCTATGACTCGCCCGAGTCTAGAAGTCACATCCCGTCATTCATACACACCTACAACATTGACACAAGCGAGCTGCTGTATCCGCCCGAAAGCCCGGCATACAAGAATTTCAACGACTTCTTCTACCGGAAACTCAAGCCTGGAGCCCGCCCTGTGCAGAACCCTGATCATGAATTCTGCAGCGTCGCGGACTGCCGGCTCGTCGTATACCCTGCTGTGCATGATGCGCAGACTTTTTGGATCAAGGGGGACGAGTTCACAGTTCCTGCCCTCCTAGGACTACACAAATCCGACCCACTCTGCAAGGCGCTTGAAGGTGGCTCTCTCGCATCATTCCGCCTTGCGCCGTCAGATTATCACCGCTTCCACTCGCTTGCGGATGCCACTGTCGTTGGTAAACCAAGGGATATTCCTGGACAGTATTTCACAGGTAAGGGGCGCCTTCGGCAGCACTTAGCGAATGGCAATTTACCTTCTGCAGTCAACCCGCAGGCAGTCAATGAGAAAGATCTTGACGTGCTGTCTTCCAACAAGAGATCAGTTCTCCTTCTAAACCATGACGTGACGAATAAAAAAATTGCATTCGTTGCGGTCGGTGCATTACTCGTTGGAAGCATCCAGTGGACTGTCTCGGCAAGTTCCCGGAATATGTTCGTCTAACATGCCAAACTCACTTCTATTAGGCGGGTTCCAAGGTTCGGCGCGGAGATGAACTTGGATTTTTCGCGTACGGAGGCAGCACTGTTGTTGCTATCCTTGAGCCGGGGATAGTCGAGTGGGATTCCGATCTTGTGGCCAACTCTTCGCCCCCGAAGCGGGGTCAACTTGGAATCGAGACTATGATGAAAGTTGGTTGGTCTATTGGGAAGGTGCCAAAGAACAACAAGTGAACAGAATCTGCTTATGGGAGATCAGGATCAGTATTTCTTAAATGTGAGCGCATTCTATTTGCCCAATCATGTATCACCATGGCTCCTAAACTATTCAAATACGTGCATAAGTAAGTAAGTCTGTTATTCACGCAAGCCCATCTCACCGCGGGCCAAACCAAAGAGGGAGGCAAGCTAGAATTGGGTTAAAATGTGCCTTGAGTTGATGTGCGAACTTGGTATTTTTCAAAATGGCCTCCAGATATCGACACTGATATGCATGGCAAAATGTGAGTTTCAGCGCCATGAGGTAGCCAGTCGGTTGAACATCTCTCAGCTAAGTACAAAACCTGCTGTTATTCTGACTGCACCCTATATCTTCGCTCGTCGCCTGCATTATGGAACAGGTAACTTGTTCTTTCGACTCCGAGATCTGAAGAATCCAATATACTTTACACCCGGTACGTAACAAAGTGTTTCATCGCTAATATCTCCAGACCCCTCATTTACATTACAATGATTTCGCTACACTGCTATGTTGCTACACCACAACCTCCTCCGTCACAGCGGTCACCAATCACAACAGTGGTACTGTTTTTTTTTTTCCTTTTGAAGCGACACCGTTGGACAAGATCCCCGGAGCAATATGTTCCGCACGCCACCCAGGTGGATAACAAGGTGTTGGTAGTGGGCATGGCTCGCGCACCAAGGTGACTAATAGCTGTTTGTGCCAGGAAGACTATCAGTGTCATAAGTTGGATCCACAGCTTGGTGAGTTGACTCTTACTGCGAACTCAAGTACAGGTGTCTGTTTTTTGTTCTGTTATTGGTCAGCTCCGGGCTCACGCACTTTATAGCTGCTGCTCATCAAATTATTAATCTCTGAGTTCAAACTCGGGATTCACGCCAGCATCATAAGCACGCATGCACAGCATCTAGCAAAACTGGCTGAGGCACACGGATCATTCAGTTAACCATCAGGAAAACGTAATTTGCTACAGAGTGTTACAGAGCGCTGGTGACCCCTCCATTTACGATCAACGATCGCATCGGAATTGATTCAGACCCTTCAAGACTTTTTTTTGCTGCTGGCATCATTGCTTGTCCTCATCATATCAGACAATGGGGGAGCAGTTTTCCATTCTGTCTCGATCAATATTGTACCTCACCATATACTACTATTATACATATATGACGCGCCATTTGGATCAACGTCAGGTTCCTTGACATGATGAGAGACGATTTATTATGCTGCACGGTTTCTTACTCTCCATGCGCCGCCTCCGCTCCGAGTTCAATATCGTCTACTGGTTCCGATTTTCCCGCGTCTTTCTCATGCATATTCAACGGAACATGCACATGCTTGAACCATTTTCTCCATTGCAATCATGATCCGTTCAATTCAAAGCAGCCTGTCACTTTCCCAAGATACCTCGTGGATCCTGTTTTTACGGACAATGATCAAGAGCGTACAACTTTGTATATAGAAATGGTTGGCAGTGGAAAAATCCTGTTTTACAAGACACGGCAATAATTCATAGGTATATATAAAAAGCTTCAGGTATGCAAGCCAGGCAAATGGATACTTCGATGATCGCATCAAGCTCTATCGTTTTGAGATCCGCCGGACTCCTTCAGTGCCTCCCTTCCTGCAGTCCGAAAGGCTACAAGGGCATCCCATGCACGTCCAGACGTTATGCTATCCATCGCTAGCGCAACTCCTTCTTTGAAGTCCGAAGTTAAACCTGCAACAACTAGAAGCGCCGATGCGTTCAGCAATACAAAGTGCAAAACGGGTATCAGCGACTCCGGTATGTCATTACCCGAGTTGAGCAGTTCCTTGAATATCCCTGCATTCTCTGCCGGTGTCCCGCCAGCAACGGATGAGATTGGATGGACGCTCAGTCCGAAAAGGTCTGGGTGTAATTTGGTTTCCGTAATTTTGCCATCTTCTAATTGCCACGCGTACGTATCGCCGGCACAGCTGATCTCATCTAGTCCCTCGGCTCCACATACTACGAGGGCGCGCTCAACCCCGCTTTCACGGAGGGACTGAGCAAACGTAGGACCGAGTTCGCGGTCAGCCACACCCAA
>Ga0310811_10013373_pt1 | contig 10689 bp, 12 predicted proteins | sample YCmetagenome_FD_207642 | JGI IMG/M metagenome (GOLD analysis project Ga0310811, IMG submission 207642) | Soil microbial communities from experimental microcosm in Duke University, North Carolina, United States - YC | ecosystem: Engineered > Artificial ecosystem > Soil microcosm > Unclassified ...
CCCTATTCCTCCACCGCAAACACAAACATCGACAGTCCGGCGACCACCGACACGTACTGTTTGTTGCCAATGCGATACGTGATCGGTCCGCTCGTGATCGCGGCGCCAAGGTTCGTCTTCCACAGAAGCGTACCGTTCCGCGCATCGAGCGCCTGGAAGAAGCCCTCACGTCCGCCGGTGAACACGAGGTCGGATCCGGTCGTCAGGATGCCGCTGTCCGTCACGTCGGTCATGTCGAACTTCCACTTCCGCTCGCCGGTGACCGGATCGACCGCGATCACTGCGCCATGACCGGCCGCCTCGGTCCAGGTGTTGATCGGACTGCGGCCGATGCCGGGTGCGCCTGGTACTGCGCTGAAGTTGCTGGGCCCACCTCCGACAAAGACGGTGCCCTGTTTGAATGTCGATGGGGCAGGCGCGTAAATGCTGGCGTAGTCCTCCCATGCGGAAATGTAAAACAGACGCGTCCGCGGGCTGTATGACGGTGAGTACCAGTTGGTCCCGCCCTGGTTGCCTGGATATGTCGGCTGTCCCGCCGGCTGCGGCGTTTGAATCGGCCGCCCGCGCTCATCGAAGTCGCTCATCCAGTTCACCTTGACGAACGGCTTCCCCAGGAGGAACCGTCCTGTCGCGCGATCCAGCACGTAGAAGTTGCCGTTGCGGTTGGCCCACGCCATCACGTTGGTCCGCGTGTTGGCCCAGTTGTCGATGAGGACCGGCACCTGGACAGAGTCGTAGTCGTAGACGTCGTGTGGCGTGAACTGGTAGTGCCACTTCAGCGCGCCGGTATCGGCATCGAGCGCGACCACCGAGTCGGTGTAGAGGTTGTCGCCTGGCCGTTGCGCACCGTTGTAGTCGGGACCGACGTTGCCGACGCCCCAGTACGTGAGGTTCAGCTGCGGATCGTAGGAACCGGTCACCCAGATCGATCCGCCGCCGTGCTTCCACGCTTCCGGATCGCAGAACGCATTTGCCGGCTGGTCCGGCTGGGGCCGGACACTACGCGCGTCGGGACACGTTTCCCACGTCTCATGCCCCTTCTCGCCTGGGCCGGGAATGGTGTAAAAGCGCCAGGCCTCCTTGCCGGTCGCGGCGTCATAGGCCGCAACGAATCCGCGAATGCCGTACTCGCCGCCGCCGACTCCGACAATCACCTTGTCCTTCACGACGAGCGGTGCCAGCGTGATCGAGTAGCCCTCCCTGGTCTTCGCCAGTTCCGTCTTCCAGACCTGGCGCCCGGTCCTGGCGTCGATGGCGATCAGGTTCGCGTCGAGCGTGCCCATGAAGAGCGTGTCGCCGAGGATGGCAAGGCCGCGATTGTTCGCACCGCAGCAGACGATGCGTTCGGCAGCGGGAGTGTAGCGATAGATCCAGAACGCCCGTCCGGTCGTCGCGTCCAGCGCCACCACGTCATTGAGACGCTGCGTCAGGTACATGATGCCGTCGACAACGAGCGGCGATGTCTGCCAGCCGCCGGCAACGGGCGCCTGGTACACCCACTGCAGCTTCAGGTTCTTGACGTTCTGCGGCGTGATGCGGTCGAGCGGGCTATAGCGCGTTCCCGAGTAGCTGCCGGAATAGGTGAGCCAGTTCTGCGGTTCATTCGCCGCGGATGCGATCCGCTGCGGCGTAATCTGTGCCTGCAGCGAGAGCGACAACGCGCCAAACAGCGCGACCACCGCCACCCAGTGTTTGCATTTTGAATTTTGCATTTTGCATTTCTCAGTGGCCGCCATGTCATTGGCCTTTCAGCGTCAGGAGATACGCAACGACGTCCGCGGTTTCCGCGGACGAAAATGTGTTCGCGAACGAGGGCATCGGCGACGACTTGCTGATTGTGAATTCCTTCAGGTCGGCTTTCAGCAGCGAATGAAGACGTTCACGGTCGTCGATGATCTGGACGCTGTAGGTGTCTTCGTTGAGCCGGCGGCCGGTCACCACCGTGCCGTCCTTCTTCACCGCACGGACCGGCCTGTTGATGGGCATCATCTGGCTGCTGGGATCGATCAGCGATCGTTGAATGGACGCGGGCGAGCGCTGCGAACCGATGTCGGTCAGGTTGGGACCAACACGGGAGCCGGCCGCGCCGACGCGATGACAGCTCGTGCAGCCGCCCTTGCCATCGAACAGCGCGTGCCCGCGTGCCGCGTCGCCGGTCTGTACCGTCGCGCTGTCGACCGCATTCATGTTGCGCAGGTAGGCGATGACCCCGGTCATCTCGGAGTTGTCGAGTGCCATCGGCGGCATGCCTGCTGGCGAACCAGCGCGGATGAATTGCGCGAGTTCTCGATCCGTAGTGGCGTTCCGGAACTTTCCCGAGCGGAGATTCACGCCGCCCGCCCCGTCACCCTGCGGGCCGTGACACACGACGCACTTCGCGGTGTAGAGGCTGAGGCCGTAGGCGATGTCGGCCTGCGGGTACTGCTCGTCGTGAAGTGGTGCCTGGCCTTGCGCCACGACGAGCACGGTGCCGATCATCCATCCAGCGAGCGCGACCACGGCGCAGATTCTGTTCATGACGGTGACCCCTGGCGAAATGGCTTGCGTGCGATGAGCTGATGCATGCGGCAGTGCGCGACAACCGTCTCGCGCGAACTGTCAGCCTGCGTCATTCCGTCGACGAGCGTCTGCCAGTGCGCCTCGGTCATCGTTCCTTCGTCGACCAGCCTTCGGCAGGCGTTCCGCAACGTCCAGTTCCAGAAGCCCTTATGCCGGCCCTCGAGATAGTGCGGATGGTACGCGTCGACGTGAACGATCTCGAAACCGGCGTCCCGCGCCCATGTGTGCGCCCAGCGCCCGCCGGAGTAGTTCACCCCGCGCGCCACGCCCGCTTTGAGCGCGATCTCGCGCATCTCATCGTAGGCGGCTGACGGCGGCTCGGCATAGACGGCGCTCACGTCGGCTTCTTCGCAGACCATCACGCCGCCGGGCTTCAAGACGTTGTGGATCGCGCGCATGGCATCCACTGGCCGGTTCAGGTGCACCATCAGCCAGCGGCTGTATGACACGTCGAGTGTCCCGGGTTCGAAATCCGGTTCGTACACACTCCCTGTCTTGAAGTGCGCCTTGCTCAATCCCGCTTCACGCGCAAGCTGCCGACACGCCTGCACCTGTTCCTCATTCACGTCGATTCCGGTGGCCTGTGCGCCCCCGGCGGCCGCCCATCGTGTGACGTAACCAAGTCCACAGCCGAATTCGACAAAACTGCACCCGCGAGCGAAGCCGGCTCGCTTCAACAGCTCCTGTGTGGGGCCGTCGTGAATCTCGCTAATCGTCCGCAGCCGGTCATGATCGTCTTTGCCCGGCAGAATGTATTTATCGCCGACGCTGGTCATAGCGGGGCATACCTTACCAGATGGACAGTTTGATCGGTGATCGGGGCCGACGTAGTATGCGCGCCAGCCCTTCTCCTGACGGAGGATTCATGCGCGCGCTGGTGATGATTGCCGCCCTTGTCGTGCTCGACTGCAGTATTGCGGCGGCTCAACAGACGTGGAGGCCGCCGGCAGACAATCAGCGGTGTCCCTCGAAGTGGGGAGCCGGCGATCAACGTGGTTCCGGCAACCATATGAAGCCGGCAAGCGTGTTGAAGGCCGCGCGTCTCATTCAGACGGGCGAAGTGTTCGAGCTTGGCCGCGTGCTCTCCGAGACGATGCCGATGCCTGCCGGCCGCCGGTTCGAGGTGCTCACCAAGCGCACGCGCAACGATCCGGGCGCCAATCGTCGCGGCTCGAACGAGGAGCTCATCGTCGGCGAGATGGGTCAGGTCGGGACGCAGTTCGATACCTTCAGCCATCAGATGATCGGCTCCAGCATGTACAACTGCTTCACGCTGGAGGAGACCGCCACGCGCACGGGGTTCTCCAAGCTGGGCGTCGAGCAGGTCGGCGCGCTGATGACGCGCGGTGTCCTTCTCGACATCGCGGCGCTCAAGGGTGTGCCGGTGCTGGCGGAGAACTACGAGATCACGCCGGCAGATCTTCAGGCCGCGCTGTCACGGCAGAAGCTGACGCTCGCGCCTGGCGATGCGATCCTCATTCACACCGGATGGGGAACGCTGTGGGGAAAGGACAACGCACGCTACCAGCGGGTGAGTCCCGGCGTCGGCACCGCGGCCGCCGAATGGCTGGCGAAGCAGGACCCGATGCTGGTGGGGGCGGACAACAGCGCGGTCGAGATCTCGCCGAATCCCGATCCGCAGCTCGCCGGTCCGGGCCACCAGATCCTGATCGTCATCAATGGCATTCACCTGCTGGAGAATCTCCGGCTCGACGAATTGGCGGCGCGTCGCGTTTATGAGTTCGCCCTGATTGTGGAGCCCCTCAAGATCCAGGGCGGGACCGGTTCGACCGTGGCGCCAATCGCGATCCATTGATAGCGTAGTGTCCGGCTTTAGCCGGACCTGTTGACGGGCCGCGGAGACGCGGGGACGCGGAGTGATTCATGTACACACCAGTCACGACCATCGGCCTTGCCGTCCTTTCAGCACTCCTGGCCACGACGCTGGTGACGGGGCAATCAAGTTCAGATGTTCCCAAGAGTTCTTCGGCCGTCGGCTATCTGAACCTGCACAAACGGCATCCCGACGGTTACGAAGGGCCCGAAGAGTTCGATCGACACACGACTGCCGACGCGCTGGCGCGACTCGAACAGATCCGCGGCTTCCTGGCGAGTTTTGCCCGGCTCACGGACAAGGTCCGTCCGGGAATGGATCGTGCGGCGCTGAAGGCCATCGGCAATACCGATCGTGAGATGCAGACGCTCGGCTTCTACAACGTTCCGCTCCTGGTCGAGGCGACGCTGCTCAAGCAGAACTATCAGCTGACGCAGAGTCGATACGAGCTCGCGCAGTTGAAATACGAACGCAAGGCTACCAGTGCAGACGAAGTCGCGCGTGCGAGGTCTGCCTATCAAGCGGCGACGGTCGCGCTACAGAAATTCTGGGATACGAAGCGGCCATCGGACTGACGACATGGATCTGATTCAGCGCTTTTCAGTTCCAGGTCAGGACTTCGCGTCGATCGACGTTGCACCATCGGCACATGATGCCGATGGTTCGACAAGCACCGCTGCTCGCGGTTCTCGCGATTGCCTTGTGTGGCACGGCGGCCGCGCAACCGGTCGCGGCGAGCGCTCCAGCGACGCCTGCGTTCCTTGCTGGAGTCGAAACGGCGTCAGGCAGGATCGAGCGTCTGGGTGGCGGCATCGTGGTAATCATGCCGACGGAACGGTGGTCGTGCGAAGACGATGGATTCTGCGGCGGGTCGGGTCGCGAATTTCAGGTGAGCGTGGGCGCCGGAGGCTGGCGGCTGGCCGGGGGTCGCGTCGGGATGGCGTATCCGTTCTGGGTTGACGCGCTCGTCACCCTCACGCGCACACGACCAGGTGTTCCCGGCGATCGGGAATCGACGTATGTCGGCGGCGAAGTCGGCATCGCCATATCCGGCGGGGAATATGGCTCCACTCTCCTCAGCCTCAAGCCAAGTATCGGCCTTGCACGTCGCATTCAAGGGCCCTCGGGGCCCCGGGGGACGTTGGTCACGTGGGGAATCGGCTGTTCCGTCCTCTGGCCGAAGTACCGCTGACCGCGTGATATTCTGCGCCGCGCTGTGACTCGCGGCCTGTTCGTTCTCATCGCTGCCGCTGCCATCCTGCTCGGCGGCGACACTCGCTCCTGGTCCCAAACCGCGGATACCGCTCGATACGCGGTGAGCTACGTCGAGGTGATGCCGGCCGGCGTGTCTCTCGCGACGAAGGCTTTTCAGACATATCGTCAGGCCGCAGCGGTCGAGACCGGTTTCGTCGGATTCGACCTTTTCGAGCAGCTTGGCCGAGCCGGCCACTTCGTGCTCGTCGAAACCTGGCGCGACCAGGCGGCTTTCGACGCCCACCAGACGGCGGCGTCGATATCGACGCTGAAGGACGCACTTCAGGCTATTCGCATCAGCGGCTACGACCAGCGTCCGTACAAGACGCTGACGGTGGCGCCACCGCGCGCCCCGGCAGGGCGCAACGCAGTTGTCGTCGTGAGCCATGTCGACATCGGCGGCGGCCCGCAACTGGACGTGCCGGCGATGCTGCGAAAACTTGCGGATGCGAGTCGCGCCGAGCCGGGAAACATTCGCTTCGACGTTACGCAACACACCATGCGCGCCAATCACTTCACGGTGGTGGAGGTCTGGGCCGATCAGCAGGCGCTGGATCGGCACGCGGCGGCGGCCTGGACGAAGCAGTATCGCGACGAGGTCCAGCCGGGCACAGGGAGTCCGCTCGACGAGCGCGCTTACCGGCGAGTCGAATGACGAGAGTACCCGAGGTGCCTGAGGGGCAGCGCAAGGTGAGCACTTTAGGCACCCCAGGTACCCTAGGCACAACCAATGACTGACGACATCGATCGCCGGACGTTCGGCCAGCGCATCGGCATGGCCGCGGCTGCAGGCGCGCTGCAAGGTCTCAGTGCCGAGGCGGCCGGGCAGGGAAGTGGCGGCGGTCGCGGATCCGGCGGTCGCGACGAGCTGTGCGATCTCTCCGCCACAGAGCTGGCGGCGCGAATCCGGCGCAAGCAGGTGTCGGCGCGCGAGGTGATGGACGCGCATCTCGCCCGGATTGAGCGCGTCAATCCCAACGTCAACGCCATCGTCACGCTGGTGGCCGAGCGCGCGATGGCCGATGCCGCGCGCGCCGACGAGCGCACCGCGAAAGGCGGCACGCTCGGCACGCTGCATGGTCTTCCCGTCGCGCATAAAGACCTGATCGACACCGCCGGCATTCGCACCACGAAGGGGTCCCGGTTCTATCGGGATACGGTGCCGACGACAGACGCCTTACTGGTGACGCGCGCACGGGCCGCGGGAGCCATCACGGTCGGCAAGACCAATACGCCGGAGCTGGGGGCCGGGTCGCAGACCTTCAATGAGGTGTTTGGTCCAACGAAGAATCCGTACGACCTCACAAAGACGTGCGGCGGCAGCAGCGGCGGCGCCGCTGTGGCGCTGGCCTGCGGCATGGTGCCGCTCGCCGACGGTACCGATTTCGGGGGGTCGCTTCGTAACCCCGCCGCGTTCTGCAACGTCGTCGGCCTGCGCCCGTCGCCCGGGCGCGTGCCGACCGAGACGAACGGCTGGTTGCCGTTTTCCGTCTGGGGCCCGATGGCGCGCACGGTGTCTGATGTCGCGCTGTTCCTGAGTGCGATCGCTGGCTACGACGCGCGCAGTCCGATGAGTATCAACGAAGACCCCGCTCGATTTCGGGGAACGCTGGATCGCGCTTTCAAGGGCGTGCGTGTCGCGTGGTGGAAAGGACTCGGTGGAATTCCATTTGAGCCGGAGATCCGTGCGGTGGTCGACGCGAATCGCCGCGTCTTCGAGAGCCTCGGCTGCATCACCGAAGAGGCCGAGCCGGACTTCACCGGTGTCGCTGAATCGTTCCCCGTCCTCCGTTACGCGTCCAGCTATTCGCAGAACGCGCCGCTCGTCCGCCAGCGCGCGGAGTGGGTGAAGGACACGATCAAGTACGAGGTCAGCGAGGCCGAACGATTGACCGCCGCCGACATCGGCCGCGCGCAAGCACGGCAGACGCAGATGTACGACCAGAGCCGGCAGTTCTTCGAGAAGTACGACTACTTCGTGTTGCCGGTCACGCAGGTTGCGCCCTTCGATGTGAACGTGCCGTATCCGACGTCGATCGCTGGCACCGCGATGACGAACTACATCGACTGGATGCGTTCGTGCTGGTACATCACCTTCATGTCGAATCCGGCAATGTCGGTGCCTGCCGGCTTCACGGCGGCAGGTCTGCCCGTCGGGATTCAGATCGTCGGCCGTCATCATGACGAGTGGAGCGTGCTGCAGCTCGCCCACGCCTTCGAGCAGGCCACTCAGCACGGAAGACGGCGGCCCCTGCTCCCGTAGTGTCCGGCTTTAGCCGGACCTGACCCCTTCGTGTTCGGCTTCCGGCGGCCCTTCAATTCAGCGCTTTTCAGCCCCTCATCAGGACTCCACGCCCTCCGCTGACGCACGGTATTCGCGGAGTCCAGCATGGATGAATTGAAACGTCAGAGGCGCGCGATGCGGCGCGCGATCGTTCGCGCCGTGATGATCGTGACGGTGGTCGCGTTTGCCTCGCCATTCGCCGTTTCCGCACAGGCCAAAGCGAAGGGTGCCCCACAGTCGAAGAGGGAGTTCCCGTCCTTCTTCCTGGTGCCGCAGGTTCATTACGGTGCGCCTTTGGAGGCTGCGGCCGGTGCCGCGCTGCTCGTCCCGACCAGGCCATGGCACTGCGAGGACGGGCTTTGCGGCGGACCCGGTCTCGAGCTTCAAGCCATGGCCGGCATCGGTGGCTGGCGTGTGGCCGGCGGGGCGACCACGACGGGGTTCCCCTTCTGGACAGATGCGATTGTGACTCTGACCCGCACGGGGTCGACACCTCGTCGCGCCTCGCCTGAGTCGACGTATCTGGGAGCGGAAGGAGGGTTTGCGTTTCCAGTGTCCGTCATCGGCCAATCGTTCGTGACCATCCGCCCCAGTGTCGGCTTTGCTCGACGGCTCGACGGAGAGGGTCCAGGGTCGGAACGCACGACGTTCACGTGGAATGTTGGCGTCGGTCTGATGTTGCCGAAGTTCTGAGGTGCATTCGGCGGATACAATGCATCGCTCCTGACCACAGTCGCGTCTGCCATCGTCCTCGGAATTGCCGTGCTGTTCGGAGGCAACCTGCCGTGGGGTTTCCTCCTGGCGCCGGCGAATCTGCGTGTCGGCGTCGCGGTGCCGTGGGCGATCGTGCCGATGGCGGTGTATCTCTGGGCCTACTGGAGATTCATTCGAGGCGATTGGGGATTCATTGAGACCGCCCCATCACGCCGCGCGCGTCTTCGCGCCAATCCGCTGTCCGCCGACGTTTGGACTGCCTCGCTGTTTGCAGGGTTGCTCGGCTTCGCGGCGCTCTTTGCGTTTGTGTCGGTAATGGCGCGACTTGTGACGCTACCGGCCTCAGCACCGGTGACCCCGCCAGCAGGAATGCCGACGGCCACCGCGTTTCTGCTGCTGTCGATGTCGTCCATCGTCGCCGGCGTGACCGAGGAGTCCTCATTCCGCGGCTACATGCAGACGCCGATCGAACGCCGCTACGGCGTGCTGCCGGCCATCCTCATCAACGGCGTCATGTTCGGCCTGTTGCACTTCCCGAATCATCCGGCCGATGTGCTGACGATGCTGCCGTATTACATGGCCGTGTCGGCGGTGTACGGCGGGCTCACATGGGCGGCGAACTCGATCCTGCCTGCTCTCGTCCTGCATTCTGCAGGTGATGTCTGGTCGCTCGGGCGCTTGTGGATGACCGGCCGGGCCGAGTATCAGCTCTCGTCGACCGCGCCTGCGCTTGTCCGCGACAGCGGCATCGATACCGGCTTCGTGGTCGCGGTGATGGCCTGTGTCGGGCTCACGGCTCTGACGATATGGGCGTACACTTCGGTTCGAACGCTGACCCGAACATGAACACGAACCGGGAACCGAGAACCCGGAAGTGAGAACAGTGAGAGATGGGTTACATAGAAGCCAACCTGCTGCCGGGTGAAACCGTTGTTCAGCGCGCACGGCTGCACTGGATCGTGTTTCTCAAGGCGGCCGCCGTTCTGCTCCTTGGCCTCGGCCTGCTGTACTTCGACCCGAAGCTGATTGGCCTGATCGTCATGGCCGTCGGCGTGGTGATGGCGCTGCCGCCCTGGATCTCGCGGGTCAGCTCGGAGTTCGGCGTCACGAGCAAGCGGGTGATCATCAAGGTCGGCGTCATCCAGCGGCGCACGCTGGAGTTGCTGATCCGCCAGGTCGAAGCGATCTCCGTTGACCAGAGCCTCACCGGCCGCATGCTCAATTACGGGACGATCACGCTCACCGGCACCGGCGGCGTCAAGGAGACGTTCCACAACATCTCGCACCCGCTGGAGTTCCGCCGCAGCATTCAGAGTCTGTCCACCGAGTGACATCAGCCGCGACGGATGACGTGCGCGGCTATCTCGGCGCTCTGCCGCCGCGCGCGCGCAGGCACATGAACGAGATCCGTCGGATTGTGCGTTCAGTGGCGCCAGATGCCGCCGAGTCCTTCTCGTATCGGATTCCTGGCTTCAGGTTGGACAACCGCGTGTTCCTCTATTACGCGGCGTTCACGGCGCACTGCAGTCTGTATCCGATGGGCGCGGCGATCAGGCGCGCGCATGCCGCGGCGCTGAAGGGCTATAAGACATCGACGGGGACGATTCAGTTTCCGCTCGACACGCCGCTGCCGTCGGCGCTGGTGAAGAGGCTGGTGCGGGCGCGCATGGCCGAAGTCAGGCGCGCCCGTCAGTCCGGCTGAAGCCGGACACTACGGCTATTCGACCTTCACGCTCGTGACCGCGCGCGCACCGGAGCTCATTCCGAGCTTGCCGAGGTCGCCCTTCTTGCCGCTGGGGCGCTGCGCTGTGATGCGGAACTGCCTGGTGCTGCCGGTCATCTGCTTGGCCACTTCGGCGCCCAGCTCCGGCATCAACGTGACGAAGCGGTTCATGCTGTTGATGAATTCGTAGCGTCCGCCAGACATCTTTGCGGCCCGTTGGCCGATTTCGATTTGCGTGTCGCCGCCCGTTGCGGATCGCTCGCCACCATACATCAGCACATGGACGATGACCGGTTTGCCACGAAGGCCCTCGAGCACTTC
>Ga0310811_10013374_pt1 | contig 10689 bp, 11 predicted proteins | sample YCmetagenome_FD_207642 | JGI IMG/M metagenome (GOLD analysis project Ga0310811, IMG submission 207642) | Soil microbial communities from experimental microcosm in Duke University, North Carolina, United States - YC | ecosystem: Engineered > Artificial ecosystem > Soil microcosm > Unclassified ...
GGCAGCGACGTGATCGCGAACCGCACGAGCGCCGCGAAGCCGGCCTGCGCGTCGTCGGACAGCGGCTGATCGATCCGCTCCTCGGGCTCGACGCCGAGGAACGACATCGTGTCGATCAGTCGCACGCCGGCGCCGGCGATCGCGCGCCGCGTGCGGCCGTCGTAGTCGAGCTTCGTCGAGTACCGATCGATCCCGCGCGGCGTGACGAGCAGGAGCGTGTGCCCGGGCAGCGCGCCCGCCAGCGACGCGACCAGCGGCGCGTCGGCGGCGCCGTTCTGCGCGAACTCGATCACGACGACGCGCCGCAGCTGCCCGAGCCCGTGCAGCCGCACGACCTCCTTCGTCGCCGACACCAGATCGCGATTCGGACGCACGTCGATCGTCGCGCCCGGTAAGGCGCGCGCGATCGCGTCGCGCGCGCGCAGCGTATCGTTGGCGCCGAAGATCGCGACGTCGTCGAACGTGCTCGGCTTCGGCGGCGGCGGTTTCACGTCATCGGCCGCGGCCAGCTTCGCCTCGAGCTCGCTCGCGTGGTGAGGCGCGAGCGCGGTCGCGACCAGCGACGCCGCGGCGAGCGCGGGCACGAGCAGGATCGTCGCGAACACGACGCGCGAGATCGCGCGCCGCTGGCGCACGAGCCGTTGCACCGCGCGCGTCCGGAACGGCGCCTCGATCCCGCGATACGACGCCTCCGCGAGCACGATCGTCAGCGCCACGCGCAAGAGCATCGACGCCGTCGGGGAGACGTCGAGCTCCGGCCGCGTCACCGCGAAGACCGGCCAGTGCCAGAGATAGAGCGAGTACGAGCGGCGCCCGATCGCGGCGAGCGGCGCGGCGCCGAGCGCGCGGCCGAGCAGGTTCGCGGGCCCGGTCGCCGCCAGCAGCGCGAGGATCGTCGCGAGATCGACGAGCCGCAGGCGCCAGAACAGATCGATCGGCCGCGACTCGTCGGAGAGCCCGCACGCGACGACCGCGTAGACGATCGTCGCGAGCGCCACCAGCATGAGCGGCGCGCCCCACCGCGCGCGCGACGGAGCCGAGCGCCACGGCGCCCACCACAGCGCGAGCAGCACGCCGCCGAGGATCCCGATCATCCGCGCGTCGGTGCCGAGGTAGCTGCGATCGAGCGAGCCGCCGCCGAGCACGACGAGCGCGACGAGCGTGAACAGCGCCACCAGCGCGATCGAAGCGACGCGCACGCCGCGCATCCCGTAGCGCCGCGTCGTCCACCAGAACACCAGCGGGAACACCAGGTAGAACTGCTCCTCGACCGCGAGCGACCACAGATGCCGCAAGACCGGCGGCCGCGACCACTCGTCGAAGTAGCTCGCCGACGCCGCGATCTGCTGCCAGTTCGCGACGTATCCCGCCGCGCTCGCGACCTGCCCGGGCAGCTTGTCCGAATCCTCCGGCCACACCCGCGGCACGACGATCGCGACCACCACCAGCAAGAACACGACCGCGGGCAGCAAGCGTCGCGCGCGCCGCAGCCAGAACTGCCCCATCTCGAACCGGCCGGTCGTCGCGTGCTCGTCGACCATGAGCGCGACGACCAGGAACCCGGAGATGACGAAGAAGACTTCGACGCCGAGATATCCACCCGCCGCCCAGCCGAAGCCCGCGTGGTACGCGATCACCGCGAGCACGGAGATCGCGCGCAGGCCGTCGATCGCCGGGTTATAGGACAGCTTCATCTCCCCGACCGCCGACGGTAGCATACTCGCCGCGATGTCCCGCAAACGCGTCTTGTGCTTCGGCGACTCCAACACCTGGGGCTACGATCCGCGCAGCCTCGGTCGCTATCCGGAGGACGTCCGCTGGACCGGACGCATGGCGACCGCGCTCGGCCCCGCGTATCAGGTGATCGAGGAGGGCGTGAACGGACGTACGACGATCTACGACTACAAGGATCGCTTCGGGAAGAACGGCCGCGAGTACCTGCGCCCGTGCATGGACTCGCACTTCCCGCTCGACGTGATGTTCCTCTGGCTCGGCACCAACGACACCAAGGTCGAGTTCGCGCAGTCCGCCGAGCAGATCGCCGCGGGCATGGAGGACTGCGTCGCGATCGCGCTCGGCAAGCAGATCGATCGTCCGTCGCCGAACCTGAAGCTCGTCGTGGTCGCGCCGCCGATCGTCGACGAGCGCCACCTCGGCAGCTACGACAAGCTGGTCGGCGCGGAGCCGAAGACGCGCGCGCTGCCCGCCCTCTTCCGCGCGATCGCCGATCGCCACCACAGCCGGTTCTTCGATCTCACCACGCTGGTCGCGCCCAGCGCCGTCGACGGCTGCCACCTCGATCCCGACGCGCACGCCGCGATCGCCGTGGCCTTCACCGCGATCGTCAGGGAGCTGGCACCTGGATGAGGCACGTGCTCGCGTGCTTGCGCCCGTCGGTGCACGGCTCGACCGTGTAGACCATCCCGCCGATCGTCACCCAGAAGTGGCCGTGCTTCGCGACCAGGTCGTGCACGATCTCGGTGCGCGCGGCGTCGGCGTGATCGATCGTGGTCGGGACGTTCGCGGCGTCGACGATGCGCAGCTTGCGCACGCCCTTCACCGACGCGACGAAGCGCACGCCGGTCAGGATCTTCATCACCTCGGCGCGCTTCGGGTGGCCCGACATCGGCGCCGCGCGCTCGGCGACGTATTGATCCGCGAGCGCCTCCGGCGGCGGTTGCTTCATCAGGTAGTCGTACTTGGAGCAGGGATCACAGCAGGGGCAGGCGTCGGCGCGGCGCGCGATCGCCAGGATCGAGACGAAGGCCAGGAGGAACAAGAGCGGGCGCATGCGGTTCGAACGCCCGGCGCGCGGCCGAGGTCTGTCGACCCTCGCGAGGGTGGCCACCGTGGTTGCTCGCCCCCTGCCCGCCGCGCCGCGGCTCCTTGCGATCAAGGGTTTGCGAGCGGTACGCGTTGTGCTCTTACCCGAGTCGATGATGGAACGCCGCCGGCATCGACGGTTTCCGTTCGCCCGACATCTGCGCATCACGGGGGATCCTCCATTGGGGGAGTTGCTCGTCGACGCGCGCGACGTCAGCGAACGCGGGCTCTCGTTCGTGAGCGACGTGCCGATGCAGATCGGCGAGCTGCTCATCCTCGGGCTCCGAAAAGACGAGGGCTTCAAGGTGCAGATCAAGGTGCGCAACGTCCGCGCCGAGGGCGCGCGGTACGTCGTGGGGGCCGAGCGGACGAGCTGGTAGCCGCCGAATCGCGGGAGCGTTTACAGACAGTCTTGACTGTTTGTTTTATGACGCGGTAAGACAAGGGCCATGCCTCAGGCCGCGAGGGTGGTACGCGCGCCGCGCACGCAAGAGCAGCGGCGCGAAGGCACGCGCCGCACGATCCTCGACGCCGCCGTCGAGTCGCTGATCGCGTCGGGCGTCGCGGGCACGACCACGCTCGAGGTGCAGAAGCGCGCGAAGGTCTCGCGCGGCGCGCTGCTCCATCACTTCCCGTCGAAGGCGGAGCTGATGGCGGCGACCATCGTGCACCTCGCCGAGATGCGCGGGCGCGAGCTCAAGGCGTCGTCGCCGCACCTGCCCGCCCGCGGGCGCGCGCGCATCAGCGCCGTGTTCGATCTCGCGTGGCAGAGCTTCACCGGTCCCTTGTTCTACGTCGCGATGGATCTGCGCGCGGCCGCGCGCACCGATCACGAGCTGCGCCGCGCGCTCGGCGAGACCGAGCGCGTCGTGCACGAGCGCCTCATCGCGCAATACAAGGAGCTGCTCGGCCCCGAGATCGCGGACCACCCGCGGTTCGCGACGGCGTTCGAGATGACGCTCCAATTCATGATCGGCGCCGCGATGACGGCGCTGCTCCACGGCAAGGCCGCCAAGGTCGAGCCGCTGATCAATCTCTGGAAGTCGGCGTTCCCCGTTCTCCTCTCGGCAGGTGATCCATGACCCTCAGGTTCGACGGAAAAGTTGTGCTCGTCACCGGCGCGGGCGGCGGCCTCGGCCGCAGCCACGCGCTCCTCTTCGCCTCGCGCGGCGCCAAGGTCGTCGTCAACGATCTCGGCGGCAGCTTCACCGGCGACGGCAAGTCGTCGTCGGCGGCCGACAAGGTCGTCGACGAGATCAAGGCCGCCGGCGGCACCGCGGTCGCCAACTACGACTCGGTCGAGGACGGCGACAAGATCGTCAAGACCGCGATCGATGCGTTCGGACGCATCGACATCGTGATCAACAACGCCGGCATCCTCCGCGACGTCTCGTTCCCGAAGATGAGCCAGCAGGACTGGGACCTCATCTACAAGGTGCACGTGCTCGGCGCGTTCAAGGTCACGCAGGCGGCGTGGCCGCACATGCGCGACCAGGGCTACGGCCGCGTCGTCATGACCGCGAGCGCCGCCGGCATCTACGGCAACTTCGGCCAGGCGAACTACTCGATGGCGAAGCTCGGCATCCACGGCTTCGCGCAGACGCTCGCGATCGAAGGGCGCAAGCGCAACGTGCTCGTCAACACGATCGCGCCGATCGCCGGCTCGCGCATGACCGAGACGGTCCTGCCGCCCGCGCTGATCGAGGCGCTCAAGCCCGAGTTCGTCTCGCCGCTGGTCGCGCGCCTGTGCCACGAGTCGAACGAGGACACCGGCGGGCTCTACGAGGTCGGCGGCGGCTTCTTCGCGAAGCTGCGCTGGGAGCGGAGCTCGGGCAAGACGTTCCGCGTCGGCCGCGCGATCTCCGTCGAGGACGTCGACGCCGCGTGGAAGGACATCAACCAGTTCGACAAGGTCACGCACCCCGACAGCGTCGCGGCCTCGATGGGTCCGATCATGCAGAACCTCGAGGCCGGCCCGTCGAAGGGCGGCAACGAGCTGATCGACGTCGACGCCGCGCTCGGCTATCAGTTCGAGGAGCTGACGTCGTCGTACGACGAGCGCGACCTCGCGCTGTACGCGCTCGGCGTCGGCGCCGCGCAGAACCCCGGCGACGAGAAGGATCTGCAGCTCGTGTACGAGCTGCACGGCAAGGGCATGAAGGCGCTGCCGACCTACGGCGTGATCCCCGCGGTCAACGCGGTGCTCACGCTCGGCAAGCAGGGCAAGCAAGCGCCGGGGCTCAAGTACGGGCTCGATCGCGTGCTGCACGGCGAGCAGTACACCGAGCTGCGCCGCCCGCTGCCGACGCGCGCGAACCTCACGCACAAGGCGAAGATCAAGGACATCTTCGACAAGGGCAAGAACGCGCTCGTGATCACCGAGATCACGACCTACGACGACGACGGCAACGAGCTCGTGAAGAACGAGCTGACCACGTTCGTGAAGGGCGCGGGCGGATGGGGCGGCGATCGCGGGCCGTCGGCGGACGTGAACGTCCCGCCCGATCGCGCGCCCGACAAGGTGATCGAGGAGAAGACGTCGTCGAACCAGGCGCTGCTCTATCGCTTGAGCGGCGATTGGAACCCGCTGCACGCGGATCCCGGCTTCGCGAAGGCGTTCGGCTTCGATCGTCCGATCCTCCACGGCCTGTGCTTCTTCGGGTACGCGGGGCGTCACGTGATCTCGGCGTTCGCGCCCGAGGGCAACCCCGACTACTTCAAGAGCATCCGCGTGCGCTTCGCGAAGAGCGTGCTGCCCGGTGACACGCTCGTCACCGAGATGTGGCGCGAATCTCCGACGAAGATCGTGTTCCGCACCAAGGTGAAGGAGCGCGACGAGGTCTGCATCTCGAACGCGGCGGTCGAGCTCTTCACCGAGATCCCGAAGCCGAAAGCGAAGGCGGCGCCCGCGAAGGCGGCTGCGGCTTCGTCAGCGCAGCCGACCAGCGCGCACATCTTCCGCGCGATCGGCACGTTCGTCTCGAAGAACCCCGACACCGTCGAGAAGGCCAAGACCGTCTTCCAGTTCAAGCTGTCGTCTCCCGACAGCGTGTGGACCGTGAACTTGAAGGACGCGCCCGGCAGCGTCACCGAGGGCGCCGGCGCCGCGCCGCAGTGCACGCTCGAGATGTCGAACGACGACTTCATGGCGATGGCGACCGGCAAGGCCGACGCGATGAAGCTGTTCGGCACCGGCAAGCTCAAGATCTCGGGCGACGTGATGGCGTCGCAGAAGCTCGGCTTCTTGAAGAAGCTGACGCCCGAGATGGTGATGGCGGAGATGAAGTCGGGCGGCGCGCCCGCCGCCGCGGCTCCTTCGGCGGCGGACGTTCCGAACCCGACCAGCTGGGACGTGTTCGTCGCGATCAAGGATCACGTCGAGCGCAACCCGGATCTCGTCGGCAAGGTCGGCACCGTGTTCCTGTTCAAGATCAAGGATCCGGACGCGGCGTGGACGCTCGATCTCAAGAACGGCAAGGGCACCGTCGCCGAAGGCGCGCCGGCGGCCGCCGACTGCACGCTCGAGATCGCCGAGGCGGACTTCCTCGACATGACCGCGGGCAAGTCGGATCCGATGAAGCTCTTCACGACCGGCAAGCTGAAGATCAGCGGCAACGTGATGGCGTCGCAGAAGCTCAGCTTCCTGCAGAAGATCGATCCCGCGCAGGCGCTCGAGGCGGTGAAGAAGGCGCGCGCGGGGGGCGCGGCCCCGAAGGCCGCGGCGACCTCGTCCGGAGACAAGTCCGCGAAGGCGCCGTCGATCTTCGCGGCGCTCGACAAGCGCCTCGCCGAGAACCCGGGCCTCGCGAAGGAAGTGCAAGCGAAGGTCACGTTCAAGGTCGGCGACGCGTCGAAGACCTTCGACCTCGGCGGATCATCGGCGACGACCTTCACGATCGCCGACGGCGACTTCGCGGAGCTCGCGTCGGGCAAGACGACCGCGCGCGACCTCTATCAACACGGCAAGCTCCGCGTCGATGGCGACGTCACCGTCGCTCACCGACTCGGATTCCTCAAGGGCCTCATCTGACCACCCGCTCGTCCTGAGCGAAGTCGAAGGACACACCAATGCGCAAAGTAAATGTCATCGGCGTCGGCATGGTCCCGTTCGCCAAGCCCGGCAAGTCCGAGGAGTACAACGTGATGGCGTCGAAGGCGGCGAAGACCGCGCTCGGCGACGCCGCGATCCCGTTCGGCGAGGTCGAGCAGGCGTTCGCCGGCTACGTCTTCGGCGACTCGACGTGCGGCCAGCGCGCGGTCTACGAGGTCGGCCTCACCGGCATCCCGGTGTTCAACGTCAACAACAACTGCTCGACCGGTTCGTCGGCGTTGATGCTCGGCGCGCAGGCGATCGCGGGCGGCGCCGCCGAGTGCGTGCTCGTCGTCGGCTTCGAGCAGATGGAGAAGGGCGCGCTCGCGGCCAAGTGGACCGATCGCACCAACCCGATGGACAAGCACGCGAACCTCATGAACGAGGTGCAGGGCTTCAACCAAGCGCCGCCCGCCGCGCAGATGTTCGGCGGCGCCGGCCGCGAGTACCGGTGGAAGTACGGCACCAAGCGCGAGACGTTCGCGAAGATCAGCGAGAAGGCGCGCAAGCACGCGGCGAAGAACCCGTACGCGCTCTTCAAGGAGGTCCTCTCCGTCGAGGAGATCATGGCGTCGGAGGAGGTCTTCGATCCGCTCACGCGCTACCAGTGCTGCCCGCCGACCTGCGGCGCGGCCGCGGCGGTGCTCGCTTCGGACGACTTCGCGCGCAAGCACGACATCTCGAAGCCCGTGTACATCGCGGCCCAGGCGATGACGACCGACTTCCCATCGACGTTCGAAGAGAAGTCGATGATCAAGATGATCGGCTACGACATGGCGAAGGCGGCGGCGAAGAAGGTCTACGAGAAGGCCGGCCTCGGCCCCGATGACGTCGACGTCGTCGAGCTGCACGACTGCTTCACCGCGAACGAGCTGCTCACGTACGAGGCGCTCGGCCTCTGCAACGAAGGCGAAGCCGAGAAGTTCATCTGGGACGGCGACAACACCTACGGCGGTGACTTCGTCACCAACCCGTCGGGCGGCCTGCTCTCGAAGGGTCACCCGCTCGGCGCGACCGGCCTCGCGCAGTGCACCGAGCTCGTCTGGCAGCTGCGCGGCACCGCCGGCGAGCGCCAGGTCGAAGGCGCCAAGGTCGCGCTCCAGCACAACCTCGGCCTCGGCGGCGCCTGCGTGATCACGATGTACCGCCGCGACTGAGCGGGATGCGCTACGATCGGCGCATGCCTCCCAACCTCGCCGATCCATCGGTCGAGCCGACCGACGAGGAGCTGCAGGGCCTCTCGCGCGACGCGTTCGCGAATGTGAAAGCGGAGAACGCGGCCGCGCGCCAGCGCGTCCGTGCACGGATCGTCGAGCTGCGCGCCGAATCGTTGCGACAGGCGCGCGCGTCGAGAGGCCGGTGAAGCCGGCGTTGTTGATCATCGCCGGCCCGAACGGCGCCGGGAAGACGACGATCACGGTCCGGCTGCGCGCCGATCATTGGAGCGACGGAGTCGAGTACCTCAACCCGGACGAGATCGCGCAACAGCGTTTCGGCGACTGGAACTCCGACACTGCAGTGCGGCGGGCCGCCCAGTGGGCGGCAGATCGTCGCGAAGAGCTGCTCGCCGCACGCGCCGGCATCGCGTTCGAGACCGTCTTCTCGGCGCAGGACAAGGTCGATTTTCTGATCCGCGCGAAGGCAGCCGGCTACTTCGTCCGCGTCTTCTTTGTGAGCACCAGCGACGCGACCATCAACGCCAAGCGAGTTGCCGCGCGCGTCTTGAAGGGCGGGCACACGGTACCGATCGAGAAGATCGTCACTCGCTACGAGCGATCGATGGCGAACCTCGCACCGGCGATCGAGCTCGCTGACCGCGTGTACATCTACGACAACTCCATCGAAGACGTCGAAGCGCGGCTTTGCGCGCGGACCCACGAAGGCATGCTGCGGAAGGTCTACGGTGTCCTGCCGGAGTGGATCGCCACTGAGCTCGACGAGTTGCCCCGGCATGCGAGCTTCGAAGATCTGCGGGCCTAGCCGCTTCACGCGGATCTAACGCGGCGGCCCTGCCCCTCCTCACGCGTATCGGCGCGACACATGCGGTTCGTGATCATCGCGATGGTGTGGGTCGGGTGTGCCGGCGGGGGGCGCGCGCCGGTGATGGTGATGTCGAACCTCGAGGGCGGGCAGATCGTCGTCGACGGGCGAGCCGCGGGGGCGGTGACGCCGGCGACGATCGTCGTGCGCGGCGCGGGTGATCATGTGGTGTCGGTCGTCGCCCCGGATGGGCGGCGCAGCTCCGCGTGCCGCATTCGCGTCGCGCACGGCGGTTGGTTCACCGACGCGTGGCTCAAGGTCGTCGTCGGCGCCGCGATGCTCGGCCCCGAGGACGACGACCTCCAGCGCTGCGAAGCGACCTTCGCGCCGCAGCAGCTGCGTCAGTTCGACGGGCAGGTCACGATGAGCGTCCAAGTCGGCCCGCACTTGTAGACGGTGCACGGGATGTAATAGGTCGGCGCGCACGTGTTCATCACGCGCGTGTCGGCGGCCTGGCCGCCGCCGATGTCCTTCAGGTCGGCGGCGTCGAGGGTGCGGATGGCCTCGCGCGAGAGCGAGAGGGCGCGGCGCTTGGTCGGGGTCTTCATGCGCGGGTCCTAGAGCAGCGCGCATGCCAGCGCGTGCGCGCGTGCGATCGCGCGGTTAGGCGCGCGCCAAGACGCGTGTCCGAGACATATGCTCTGCGCGTGCAGACTCCGCCGGACGCGCTCGTCGTCGATGGTAAGCAGCAGTGGGGACGCTTCGATGCCGCCGTCGGGCGCGCGAACCTGATCGACGCTAAGACCGGGTGGCCGCGCGCGCTGCGCCGCTGGCGCCTGAAGGAATGGCAGGCTTTGCAGATCGCGGGCCCGCGCGTGTTCGTCAACCTCGCGCTGTTCGACGCGAAGCTGATGTCGCTCTTGCAGGCGAAGATCTACGACCGCGATCGCGGCGAGAAGATCGTGCACGAGTGGAAGCTGCGCCCCGGCGCGTTCGAGGTCGCCGATCAGCTGCTCGACTCGACGACGTCGTATCGCGATCGCCGCGGCTCGATGGAGTTCTCGAACCGGGTCGCCAACGGCCGTATCGCGGTGTCGCTCGATCTCGCGGCGCGCGGATCGCTACCGCGCGTGAGCGGCTCGATCGAGGTGCAGGTCGATCGCGGCGCGTCGCAGGTCGTGTCCCTGCCCTTCGACGACGCGCGCGGCATGTACTCGCACAAGGGCATGTTCCCCGTGCGCGGCGATCTCACCGTCGGCGATCGCACGTACGCGTTCGCGCCGACCGACACGCTCGCGCTGCTCGACGATCACAAGGGCTACTACCCGTACGTGATGAAGTGGGACTGGATCACGTCGGCGGGCTTCGTCGCCGGGCGCGCGATGGGCTTCAACCTCACGCGCAATCAGTGCCGCGAGCCCGACACGTACAACGAGAACTGCGCGTGGATCGGCGATCGCATCGGCACGCTCCCTGCGGTGACCTTCACGCGCGAAGCCGCGCGCACCAAGGACGAGCGCTGGATCGTCCGCGATCGCGACGGCAAGGTCGACGTCGTCTTCACGCCGACGGTTCCGGGAGACGTGCGCGTGCAGGCGGTCGTCGTCGAGAGCCGCTACCGCGGGCCGTTCGGCACGTTCACCGGCACGCTCGCGCCCGCCGGCCTGGAGCGCATCGAGCTCCGCGACTGGTTCGGCATGGGCGAGGAGTTCTGGCTGCGATGCTGATCGAGCGGATCGGCTCGAAGCTCGTCGTCGTCAATGACGGCGAGCGCCTGATCGACGAGATCGTCGTCG
>Ga0310811_10013375_pt1 | contig 10689 bp, 9 predicted proteins | sample YCmetagenome_FD_207642 | JGI IMG/M metagenome (GOLD analysis project Ga0310811, IMG submission 207642) | Soil microbial communities from experimental microcosm in Duke University, North Carolina, United States - YC | ecosystem: Engineered > Artificial ecosystem > Soil microcosm > Unclassified ...
TGCGTTCTGATGTGGCCAACCCGGCCACGTCAGAACGCGACGGGGCCCGCGCACGACGAGTCGGCTGAGCCGGGCAGATCGGGCTGACGTCGCTTCAGTCCCGAGGTGCGCCGTGCCCGTAAATTTGAGCCCGTCTCCGACGACGATCATCGTCGCGGTGATCGTGGCGGTCGTCGTTCTCATCTTCCTTACCCGCTGCATCAACATTCTTCGCCAGTACGAGCGGGCGGTCGTCTTTCGGCTGGGAAAGGCCATGAAGGACGAACGAGGTCCCGGGCTCGTCTTCATCTTCTGGCCGATCGACACGATCGTGAAGGTGTCGCTTCGCGTGGTGACGTGGGACGTGCCGACGCAGGAAGTCATCACCCGCGACAACGTCTCGCTCAGAGTGAACGCGGTCGTCTACTATCAGGTCACGGACGCGAGCAAGGCCATCATCGCGGTCGAGGATTATCGATACGCCGTTGAACAGGCCGGACAGACTGGTCTCCGTTCAGTGCTCGGCGAAGTGGAGCTCGACGATCTCCTCGCGGAGCGAGCCAAGCTGAATGCCCGGCTGCAAGGGATTCTCGACGAGCAAACGGAGACCTGGGGAGTCAAGGTGGCGCAGGTCCAGGTCAAGCAGGTCGAGCTGCCGCAGGAAATGCAGCGCGCGATCGCGGCGCAAGCCGAAGCGGAACGCACGCGCCGAGCGAAGATCATCGCCGCGCAGGGCGAGTTCCAGGCGGCAACGAAACTGTCCGAGGCCGCCGCCGTCCTCAACAAAGAGCCGATCTCGGTGACGTTGCGCTATCTACAAACGCTCATCGAGATCGGATCGGAACAGAACACCACCATCGTGTTCCCGCTCCCGCTGGACTTGCTCGGCCCAAACGGGCAGAAAGCCTTCGCCGAAGGCGGACGCTCCTCCGCCAATGCCCCCACCGGAATCAAAATGAACCGATGGGGCGACGGTGATGGCGGAGGCGGCAAAGACTCGCGGTGAGCGCGCTCGACGGCGCGCCGGCTACGTCAGGACGCGCGTGCGCTCTCGACGGAGGGCGCCGGGCGGCGAACGCCGAGCGCGACCCCGAGGACGATGCCGGCGACCACCACGCTGAGCGCGATCGGCACGCTGACCGGCTTCGTCACCATGTCGAAGGCGACGCCGAGCGCGATGCCGGTGTTGATGAACGGCATCGCCGCGATGAATGGAGGCGGCACGAGCTTGGGCGCTGGTTGGTTCTCGCCGTTCTTGGCCATTCCCTCGAGGACCTGCTTGAGCGCTTTGCCTTTGGTGCCGAGGAACACACCGCTCACCAGCAGCAACAGGACGCCAAGGAGTCCAGCGACTACAAAGCCGGTCGACCATGCGAGATGCGTAACGCTCAGCATGTAGGACCCGGTCAGCACGAACGCGACGAGGCACACCGGAAACAGCTTCGAGCCCGCCATCAAGACGTTGTGCCAATCCAACGCTTCGCCGACGGTCCGCGCCTGCGAGCGGCGCCCGACAGCAAGCTTCACGACGGCCGTTGCCCCAGCGGCAACGAGCAGCGTGACGATGTGGAGGTACAGCACGATGTGGTAGAGATCCATTTCTCTTCCCCGGTTGAATGCTAGCTCGCCGTAACTTCGGGTCGGGACGCCATCAACTTCGCTCGCGGCGGGGCTTGGCGTTAGTTCCATCCTTTTAGGCGCCGGATTCGTGCGGTCGGACGGGTGAAACTGAGAAGAGACGAAGCTCAATCCTTGTACGGATCGAACTCGTTCGCGCCCGCCATGACGACGATCAGCGGCTTGAGCGTGTGCAGCACCTCCACCGTTCCCTCCTGCGCCGACAGCACATCGGGCAGACGACGATAGACGTGCGGACTCTCGTCGAGACCGCCGCCACGCAGAATAACACCCTTCTCCTTCACCCAGGCCTCCATCATCTCCGGCGACACACGGCCCGGTGAGATGACTCGTCCCGTTCGGCGATTCCGCTTGCCGGCCGCTTGCGTGCGCGACATCACACGTCCGGCGCCGTGCACAGTGCTGTACAACGAGTCCTCCTGCGCAGCGTGAACGGCCGGCGTCGCATCTTCCGGCGGAGTGCCGCGGACGATCACCGCATCATCGCCCATCGACCCGCCGATGAACCCCTTCTGACCGGGAAACGCCGGCGTCGCTCCCTTTCGTACGACGATCACGTCCTCGCCATGGTGCGACTCGCGCCACGCGAAGTTGTGATGATTGTGCACGAGCTCGACCTCGTTGGCGCCGAGAATCGACACGACCTTGCGCGCAACCCATTCACGCCCCGCGTACGCGTACTGCCCGGCGAGGTTCATGAGCTGCCAGTAGTCGTGGCCGACGGGATCATCCAGGTCGAGCAACACTTCGTGCTCCGGCACCTTGTCGCCCCACGACTTGCCCTGACCGATCGCGAGGAACGCCGACGCGACCGTGTGTCCGAATCCGCGCGAACCGAAGTGCACGCCGACCCAGATCGCGCCGGCTTCATCGACGAAAACATCGACGTAGTGATTTCCACTGCCGACCGTGCCAAGCTGCTGGCGCGCCTTGGTCATGAGCGCCTGCCGGTGCTTCGGCGGCACCGCGCTCCATGCGGGATCCATGAACAGCGGATCATCCACTGGTGCGTCGTCAGCCTGGTTCTTCCGTCCCATGCCGAAGCTCACCGTGTTCGCGATGGCATCGGCAATTGTGTCGAGCAGCGCGTGCGACTTGTCCGGATCGCGACCGAGCTCGTTGAAGGTGAGATCGGTGCGGATCGCGGCGTTGCCGCAGGCGATGTCGAACCCGACGCCCACGACGGACACCTGGTTGTGGTACGCCGCGACACCGCCGATCGGCATGACGTAACCCACGTGGCCGTCGGCCATGAGGGCGGCGTCGACCGCGTGGTCACGGACGTGCTGGAACTGCGCGATGGTCTGTTCGTCGTGCTGGCCAAAGATCTTCATGACGAGCTCACGTACTGTTGTTTGTCTGTCGCCGTGAGACGACGATCAATCGTCGTCGTCCCACGGAGAACGGTCATCCTTGTCTTCGCGCTCCCTTTCGCGGTCGAACTCACGCGCCGCCGCACGCTGCGCGGCGGTGCTCTCGGAGATTCGATCGATGCGCTTTGCCTGAAGGCGGTGGCGCGCCCCCATCAAATCCCGGAAGACGATCCATCGCGGTGGTGACGCCTGCATCAGCTGTCGTTCGATGGCCATCGCGGTCTGACGCGACACCACGAACCAGCTGTATCGAGCAACGACTCTGTAGAAGTCTTCCTTGCGTTCAGGTTGCGCTTGATTGTCGAGGACCAGCTCAAGTCGGTTCATTGTTCGTTTCGTGCATCGAGCGCGCCCCCGGAGCGAGGTGTGTGGAGACACCGCGAGCACTCCGGAGACAGGCATCGCCATTTTCGTTGGTTGAGTCGATCAGCATCCCATCCCACCGCGAGATGAAAAACGCCCCACCTCGCGCTTGGCGCAGGCGGGGCGTTCGACCTCCCCAAACCGAGTGACAACCGCGCTCTACGGCACGCGCGTTCGCCTCACGATTCCTGCGCCGCTTGCTTCGCTTGTTCTGCTTCGCGCGCTACCGCAACGTCCTCGACCGCTGTCGCGCAGTGGCGCGAACATGCTCCCGCCAACGCGGAGCATGGCGGTCGGTCGAATGGCGTTGCGATGCGATCGAAGATCGGGCATTTCCAGCATCGGTGGATCGTATGAAAAGAAAAATCGCGTCGCCGATGATCGACCGACGCCACCTGCGCATCGGGTGAGCCGGCGACACGCCACAGCGTGCAGCGACTCGTGAACATCGGGACGCGACTCCCAAGGGCGGCAAGTCTATGACGTGACCATCCGAACTGTCAAGAGTTTTTTTCAGAACACTGAATGGCACAATCGCGGCAATCCGCGGAGAATCGTGTCATCGTCGCGTGGCCACGTTCGAGCGAAGGGCAGTACGAGAACGTACCGACCGTCGGGCGATCTTCTGGCTCGGCGAGCAGGATGAAGGAGCGCACGGGTGAGGTCTCGCTTCAGCTGCTGTTCTCGCGCGACTCGTGGTGAACGATCGATGTGCGATCGTGTCTTCGAGTCGCCCGCCTGACATCAATCGCGATCGCAGAAGAGACGGCGGTGATTTTTTCTCTCGCGATCGCATGTGCGCAGATAGATGCAGTGATGCGTTTGCGATCGGAGAACTAGCACTGGCCCGCGCAGTGACAGCGTCGCGCGATCCATACACATCGGTGTGACACCTGTCACTGACAGCACGTTCAGACACGGACACTGTGCCGCGCGAGTGACTCGCCCGCCATCCGCTTCCCCACGCGATGGCGACACGCGCCCTCGAACGTGTCAGTCGCTGCCCGCTCGGCGTTGACGCTCAGCGCAGTCGTGCCCTCCCTCGACGCAGGAGATCCCCTATGCGTCGCCCTACCGTTTTCAGTGCCTTCGGGCTCACGCTCGCTGTCGTCACGGCGTGTAGTGAGCCAATCCAATCACCCAAACCCGTTGCTCCACCGGCTCCAAACGACACCAGCAGTAGCAGCTTGATCGCACTCAATCCCGATCCGCGCTCGGGAGGTGCAACCACCGTGTTCGATGCCGGACCTGGCGCGTTCGGACATCCGGCGCCGAACCTCGACGCGGCGGCGCTCGCGAGACACAACGCGGGAGACGATGCGTTCGGCAACGTCTTCGTCGCGAGCACCGGTCTCGGACCGCTGTTCAACAACACCGCGTGCGAGGCGTGTCACGTCGGTGATGGACGCGGACAACCGCCGGCCGACGGAGTCTCGTTCCTGACGATGTTGTTCCGCGCGAGCGTCCCGGGGACGGATGCGCACGGCGGGCCAAATCCGGCGCCGTTGTTCGGTGGCCAACTCCAACTGCTCGCGATCCCGGGGTTCACAGCTGAGGCCAAGGCACAGGTGACGTACACGGACTCCGTCGATCATTTTGGCGACGGCTCGTCGTACACGCTTCGAGTGCCGCACTATGCCTTCCAGGGAATCATCGCTCCGCTGCCAGGCAACCTGTTGACGTCACCACGCGTCGCGCCGGTGAACTTCGGCCTCGGACTACTCGAAGCCGTGCCGGAAGCCACCATCCGCGCCCACGCCGACCCCAACGACGCCGATCACGACGGCATCTCGGGGCGTGTCAACGTCGTGTACGACGCGACGGTTCAGAATTACATCGTCGGACGTTTCGGCTGGAAGGCGAACGTCGGTACCCTGTTGCATCAGTCAGCCGGAGCGTTCAACGGCGACATGGGCATCACGACGTCGTTCTTCTCGGAAGAGAACTGCAAAGGTGAGTTCCCGAGTTGCGCGGATCACTCGCCGGAGATCACCGATCAGACGGCGGCGGATGTCGCGTTCTACACGGAGACGTTGGGCGTTCCGGCACGACGGAACATCAGCGATCCCGTCAACCTCCTCGGCGAAGTGCTCTTCCGCGGCATCGGCTGCGGGAGCTGCCACCTTCCGACGCTGAGAACTGGCGTGCTTGCCGGTGTCCCCTCGGTGTCGAACCAGACAATTCACGCATATACAGACCTGCTCTTGCACGACATGGGTGCCGCGCTCGCGGACAACCGTCCTGACTTCCTTGCGTCGGGGCGCGACTTCCGGACGCCGCCGCTCTGGGGCATTGGTCTCGTGCAGACCGTGAACGGCCACACGTTCTTCCTGCACGATGGACGCGCGCGCGATCTACAGGAGGCTGTGCTCTGGCACGGCGGTGAAGCACGCAATGCACGCGAGCGTTTCAAGGCGCTTCCGGCGTTCAGTCGAAACGCGTTGATCGCGTTTTTGAATTCGCTGTGAACGACGGAAGTGCAGATCCCTCGCTTCGCTCGGGATGACCGAGAGGAAAGCTCGGGATGATATCTAGGACTCCGGCACAGTCGCTCACCGGCTGTGCCGGTACATGAGATCGACGAGCTCGTCGTACATCGCTTCGGCGTTCTCGCCCTCCGCGCGAATCGCGGATGATGCGCAATACTTGAGATGGTTGCGCATCAGCTCACGGCCCACGGCGCGGAGGGCCTCATGCACCGACGCGATCTGCGTCATGATGTCGGCGCAGTAGCGATCGTCGTCGACCATCTTCTGAAGGCCGCGCACCTGTCCTTCGATCCGCCGCAATCGTTTCTGGTTGCGGTCCTTCGCTTCCGGATCGACACCGACGGCTTTGCGGTCCGTGCTGTCGTGCGCGCCGCACCCACATGCCGCGGCCTGCACCTCCGATTCCACAGCGCGAGTCTGCGCTTTCTTCGTCGTCGCCATCGCTCACTCTCCCAGGATTCGTTCGCCGATCACTTCGGTCGAAAGCCGCGCAACCGAAGGCTGTTCGACACGACGCTCACCGAGCTGAACGCCATCGCGGCGCTCGCGAGCACGGGACTCAGCAAGATGCCGAACGCCGGATAGAGAACACCCGCGGCGATCGGAATCCCGATCACGTTGTAGATGAAGGCCCAGAACAGATTCTCTTTCATCGTGCGTGTCGTGCGGCGCGAGAGCTGGATCGCGTCCGCGACGCCGGCGAGGTCGCCACGCATGAGTGCCACGTCCGCGGCTTCTACGGCGACATCAGTGCCGGTGCCGATTGCGATCCCGACGTCCGCCTGCGCCAGCGCCGGGGCATCGTTGATCCCGTCACCGACCATCGCAACCACCTTCGCTTCGTCCTGCAGGCGGCGAACCTCGGCCACCTTGCCGTCGGGCATCACGCCGGCGATGACGTGATCCACTCCAGCCGCGCGCGCGATGGCATTCGCCGTGTGCGGGTGATCGCCACTCAACATCACGACGTTTAGCCCCATCGCGCGGAGCCGAGCGATCGCTTCACGCGACGTCGGTTTGATCGGATCCGCGATCGCGATGAGCGCCGCGAGTCGATCGTCGATCGCTGCGTACACCGGCGTGTTTCCTGAGTCGGCGACACGCACCGAGTCCGCGCGCATTGCATCGACAGGGACTCCGTGGCTCACCATGAACGACTCGTTGCCGACGATCACCGAGTGACCGCCGACGCTGCCGCGTACACCGCCTCCTGGTGACGATTCGAACTGCTCCGCCTCGTGAAGTGGCAGTCCACGATCGGCCGCGTAGCGCACGATCGCGTCGGCGAGTGCGTGCTCGCTCGATCGCTCGAGGGACGCTGCGGCCGCGATGATCGCATCACCGTCGCTCCCAGACGTGAAGGAGACATCGGTGACTGACGGTCGCCCTTCGGTGATCGTTCCCGTCTTGTCGAGCACCACGGTATCGACGTCGCCGGCGCGTTGCAGCGCTCGGCCGCCCTTGATCAGCACGCCGAGCTCCGCGCCTTTGCCCGTCGACACCATGACCGCCGTGGGCACCGCGAGTCCCATCGCGCACGGACAGGCGATGATCAGCACCGCGACGCCGGTAGCGAATGCGCGAACCGTCGCAGCGCCGGCGCTCGCACCCGCAACATGTGCGCTGACGAACCAGGCGACGAACGTCGCGATCGCCAGCGAGATGACGACCGGAACGAAGACGCCGCTCACCTGATCAGCGAGCTGCTGCATCGGCGCGCGCGATGCCTGCGCGTCGCGCATGAGCTGCACGATGCGCGCGAGCACGCTGTCGGCGCCGAGCGTGGTGGCGCGATAGCGAAACGCGCCCGCGGTGTTGAGCGTGCCGCCGATGACGCGGTCACCGGGTCCGCGCTCGACCGGAAGCGATTCGCCGGTGACCATCGACTCGTCGATCGCGCTTCGTCCGGCGATGATGTCGCCGTCGACGGGAATGCGCTCGCCAGGACGGACGAGCACGACGTCGCTTGTCCGGACATCGTCGATCGGAACGTCGACGTCGGCGCCACCGCGGCTGAGCCGCGCGGTCTTGGGTTGCAGCTTGGCGAGCGCGCGAAGCGCTGACGACGTGCGGCGCTTCGCACGTGCCTCGAAGAGCCGCCCGGTGAGCACGAGCGCGATGATGATGATGACCGCCTCGTAGTACACGTCGGGCGCGACGCCGCGAGTCGTGAAGAGTCCAGGCGCCACCGTCGCGATGACCGAGTAGAGAAACGCCGCACCCGTTCCGACGGCGACGAGCGTGTTCATGTCCGCCGCATGATGTCGGAAGGCCGCCCACGCGCGTACGTAAAACGCACGTCCGGCCCACGCCATGACGCCGGTCGTCGCGACGAGAAAGACGTAGTTCAGCGCCGTGCTGCCCATCAGCCACATCGACGCGATCATCGCAAGCACGCCGACCACTCCGCTGACCGCCGCTTTTCGCCGGAGCTCGAGGAACTCGGCCTCCTGCGTCTCGTCGAGCGCCTCCTGCTCGTCGATCGCCGAACGCTCGGCGACGGGAAGCTCGGCGCCATATCCCGTGTCGCGAACGGCATCGACGAGTTGTTCGACGTTCGTCGCGTCGGGATCGAACGACACCGCGGCGTTGCCGAGCAGAAGGTTCACCGACGCGTCGGTGACGCCGGGAACGCGCGCGAGCGTTCGCTGTACCCGGCTCTGGCACGCCGCGCACGTCATCCCCGTGACCGGAATGACGACGCGCTCGAGCGACGTCGACGCCGGAGAGCGCGTGTCAGTCATGTGACGACACCCCCTCGCGATGCGCGCCGCGCTCGGCGAACAGGAAGTACCAGTTCACCCACGCGATGGCCGCGATTCCGGCGCCGATGATCATCCAATCCAGTGCCATCATCGTGATACCCTCCATGGGTATATAAGCTATATACCCCCACCCCCTATGTCAAAGGCGGCACGAGGCGTTCAGACGGACGCGGCCGCTAGACAACCCTGAGGCGCGGCCCAAGTTACGAGGAACGCACGATTTGGCCCCCTCCTCCCGAGCCCCAACCATGACGGACCTGTCGCGTCGGCATTTCCTCGCGATTGCCGGTACGGGCGTCGCATCAGTCTGGCTCACCGCGAGCGTGCACGACCTGATCGCCGCCGGGCGTCACGCTCAGACTGCGCAGAAGTTCGAGTTTCTCACGCCTGCGGACGCGGCCGACATCGAAGCATTCGCCGCGCAGATCGTTCCGACCGACGAAACGCCGGGCGCGCGTGAGGCGCGGGTCGTCTATTTCGTCGACAAAGGGCTCGCGACGTTCGCCAAAGACAATCGCGATGGCGTCGCGAAAGGCGTAAAGGAGCTTCGCGATCGCGCCGCCAAGATGCAGCCAGGAGCGAAGTCGTTCGCCGCGCTCACCAGCGACAAGCAGATCGCGATCATGAAAGCGATGGAGAAGGACCACAAGTCCTTCTTCGAGAACGGCCGACAAATGACGCTCGCCGGCATGCTCTCATTCCCCGAGCACGGCGGCAACTACAACCAGATCGGCTGGAAGTGGATCGGATTCGACGACCGCTTCTCATGGTCCGCCCCCTTCGGCTGGTACGACCGCGATGCCTGATCACATCCATCCGCGCCTCGCGCCACTACAACAGTCGACGGTCAAGTATCGCCCGGACGACGAAGTCGACTTCGTCGTCGTTGGATCAGGTGCCGCTGGCGGCGTCGTCGCGAAAGAGCTCTCGACGGCAGGCTTCCGTATCGTCGTGCTCGAGCAAGGTCCGTGGCGCACGGAGGCTGATTTCACGCACGACGACATCAGAATCTTCGGAGACATGCGTCTGACGAACGATTGGGCAGTCTCACCCAACTCGTTCAGAAAGGCCGAGAAGGACAAAGCAAAACCGCAGCCATGCGTGATGTACGGCCGTGGTGTCGGCGGCACGAGCGTCCACTTCTCGGCGAACTTCTGGCGGTTCAAGGAAATCGATTTCAAGGAAGCGAGCGTGAAAGGCACGCTCGCCGGCACTGGCTTCACCGATTGGCCAATCACGTATCAGGACCTCGAGCCCTACTACACGAAGGTCGACTGGGAAATCGGCGTCGCTGGCGCACCGGGTCCATACGACCCACCGCGATCGCGTCCATATCCGATGCCGCCGCATCCACCGAAGTCCATGGGCGTGTTGATGGAAGTGGGCGCGAAGAAGATGGGATGGAAGGCGTTCCCCGCGCCGATGGCGATCGCGTCGCAGCCATATCAGGGCCGCTCGGCGTGCGTGCAATGCGGCTTCTGCATCGGCTTCGGATGTGAGGTGCGCGGGAAATCGAGCTCGCTCGTCACCGTGATTCCCGTCGCGGTGGCGACGAAGAAGTGCGAGATCCGCCCGAACTCCTACGTTCGAAAGATCGAGACGAACGACAAGGGTCGCGTGACCGGCGTGAAGTATTTCGACGCGGAGAAGAAAGAGATCTTCCAGCGCGCGAAGGCGGTGGTCGTGTGCGCGAACGGCGCCGAGACGCCGCGCTTACTACTCAACTCGAAGTCGAATCTGTTTCCGCAAGGGCTCGCGAACTCGAGCGGGTTCGTCGGAACACATCTCATGTTCAACGGCGCGGGCAACAGCGTCGGCGTCTTCGAGCACGAGGTGAATGGCTACAAGGGCATCGTCGCGACGCGCATCGTGTGGGACTTGTACGAGCTCGACAAAAAGCTGGGCCTCGTGGGCGGCGGCGGTTTCGATTATCGCCTCGATCAGACCCCGATGGGGTTTTCGGGATACCTGCCTCCCAAGTCGCCCACGTGGGGTCGCGACTTCAAGAAGCTGATGGCGCACAACTACAATCGCACGGTCGTCTGTTACGGGCACACGTCGTCACTTCCCCTGCCGACGAAC
>Ga0310811_10013376_pt1 | contig 10689 bp, 12 predicted proteins | sample YCmetagenome_FD_207642 | JGI IMG/M metagenome (GOLD analysis project Ga0310811, IMG submission 207642) | Soil microbial communities from experimental microcosm in Duke University, North Carolina, United States - YC | ecosystem: Engineered > Artificial ecosystem > Soil microcosm > Unclassified ...
GCATCGCGCTGCCTACACCTCGGTGATGTCGCACCGTTCGGGCGAGACCGAGGATTCGACCATTTCCGACCTCGCCGTTGCCTGCAATTGCGGGCAGATCAAGACCGGCTCGCTCTCTCGCTCCGATCGCCTCGCCAAGTACAACCAGCTGATCCGCATCGAGGAACAGCTTGGCGCCGCGGCGACCTATGCCGGCAAAAGCGTGATCCGCGGGCTGTAAGCGCAGCTGGAAAATCAAGCCAACGGAGCCCCTTGGCTACCTCTCACCCTGGTCCTCCCCCCAAAGGGGCGAGGGGACGATGGAGTCGCGAGGGGACGGAGTGAATATGAACCCTCGCCCCTCTGGGGAGAGGGGGGCCCGGCAGGCCGGTGAGGGGTAGCCACGGGCGATGCCCCTCCAACAACCCTGCGTTAAGCCTTTGTCAGCTATATTGGCCCTCGTTCCGTCGAAAGAGCGCCATGTCCACATCCACCCGCCTCAAGCGCCCCGCCATCTGGCGGTCGCTGCTGATTACCGTGCTGCTGCTGGCCTTCCAGGGCTATCTCGGATTCAACGTGATCGGCGGGCAGTTCGGCATCACCAGCCAGAAGCAGATGCGCGTGGACATCGAGAGTCTCAAGGCACAGGCGGCGACGCTGCAGGCCGAAATCGACTCCTACCAGCACAAGGCGAGTTTGTTCGCGTCCTCGAATCTGGATCCCGATATCCTCACCGAGCGGGCGCGCGCGCTGCTGCAAATGGCGCAGCCGGACGATCTCATCATCATGACAGACCCCAAGACCGGTTTACCGATTTCAGGTTCAGCGTCCGCATTAACCCCAAACCAGTCAAGCCCAACTATCGCTGTTGGCATAGACTGATAGTCCCGTTTCCTCATGTAGGAAGTGAGTTGGTGTACGCCTGAGGCTTGCATTATATTCCGCCCCGTGGCCTCATTGGCTATCAATCGGCGTAATTCCTGCTGGAGCATTGCTGATGGCGCGCAAGGCGGCGGCTCAGGCCACCCTTCCCAACATCCCCGAATTCACCAAGGACGAGGAGCTTAGCGCGTATCGCGATATGCTGCTCATCCGTCGCTTCGAGGAAAAGGCCGGCCAGATGTATGGCATGGGCCTGATCCACGGCTTCTGTCACCTTTATATCGGCCAGGAAGCCGTGGTGACCGGCATCACGATGGCGAGCCGCAAGGGCGAGGACGCCCAGATCACCGGCTATCGCGATCACGGCCATATGCTGGCCATGGGGCTCGATCCCAAGGGCGTGATGGCCGAACTCACCGGACGCAAGGGCGGTTTGTCGAAAGGCAAGGGCGGCTCGATGCACATGTTCTCCAACGAGCACCGCTTCTATGGCGGCAACGGCATCGTCGGGGCACAGGCATCGCTCGGCACGGGCCTTGCCTTCGCCGCCAAGTACAAGGGCGAAGACACCGTCAGCCTCACCTATTTCGGCGACGGCGCGGCCAACCAGGGCCAGGTCTACGAGAGCTTCAATATGGCGAAGCTCTGGAAGCTGCCCGTCGTCTACATCATCGAGAACAACCGCTACGGCATGGGCACCTCGATCGAGCGCCATGCCTCGCAGCCCAACTTGGCGCGGCGCGGCGAAGGATTCGATATCCCAGGTGAGCAGGTCGACGGCATGGATGTGCGCATGACCCGCGATGCCGCCCGGCGCGCCATCGAATATGCCCGCTCGGGCGAGGGGCCGTACATCCTCGAGATGATGACCTACCGCTATCGCGGCCACTCCATGTCTGACCCTGCAAAATACCGCAGCAAGGACGAGGTAGCGACCATGCGCTCCGAGCACGATCCCATCGAGCAGGTGAAGGCGCGCATTCTCGAAAAGAGCTATGGCACCGAGCAAAGCCTCAAGGCCATCGAAACCGAGATTCGTGCAATCGTCACGGAAGCGGTCGATTTTGCCACCAATGACGCCGAGCCGGATGCATCCGAGCTCTGGACCGATATTTACGCCGACGCCTGAGCGCGCTCATAGCGCCGTCCTGTTGAGCCCGTTTGGAGCCGAGCAATGCCCAACATTCTGATGCCCGCCCTTTCGCCCACCATGGAGGAGGGGAAACTCTCCAAATGGCTGGTCAAGGAGGGCGATACCGTCAACCCCGGCGACGTACTGGCCGAAATCGAAACCGACAAGGCGACGATGGAAGTCGAGTCGGTCGATAGCGGCAAGGTGACGGCGCTGCTGATCCCCGAGGGTACCGAGGGCGTGAAGGTCAATACACCGATCGCGCTGGTCCTCGGCGATGGCGAGTTGCCCGGCGAGGCGGCCCCCGTGCCGCCGTCGGCGCCCAAGGCGGAGCCATCCATGGTTCAGGCGGAAGCGCCCGTCGAGGCTCCCGCGGCCAAGGCTCCGGCTGCGGCGGCTGCGCCGAAGTTCGAAGCCGCCAGCGACCCCGACCTGCCGGCCGGCGTCGAGATGGTGGAAATGACCGTCCGTCAGGCGCTCAACGAGGCCATGGCCGAGGAAATGCGCCGCGACGGGGACATCTTCCTCATGGGCGAGGAAGTTGCCGAGTATCAGGGCGCCTACAAGGTCAGCCAAAACCTGCTCGAAGAGTTCGGCGCCCGCCGCGTGGTGGATACCCCGATCACCGAGCACGCCTTTGCCGGCATCGGCATCGGCGCAGCCTTCGCAGGCCTGCGGCCGATCATTGAGTTCATGACCTTCAACTTCGCCATGCAGGCGATCGACCAGGTCATCAATTCGGCGGCCAAGCAGCTCTATATGTCGGGCGGCCAGGTGCATGCCCCCATCGTGTTCCGCGGGCCGAACGGCGTCGCGTCGCGCGTCGGTGCGCAGCACAGCCAGGATTATTCGGCCTGGTATTCGCACGTCCCGGGCCTCTACGTGGTTGCCCCCTACAGCGCGGCCGACGCCAAGGGCCTGCTCAAGGCGGCGATCCGCTCGAACAACCCGGTGGTTTTCCTCGAGAACGAACTTCTCTACGGCGCGACCGGATTGGTTCCCAAGCTCGACGATTACGTGTTGCCGATCGGCAAGGCACGCATCGTGCGGCCGGGCAAGGACGTGACCATCGTTTCGTTCTCGATGGGCATGCGCTATGCCACGCAGGCGACGGAAAAGCTCGTGGCGCAGGGCGTCGATGTCGAACTCATCGATCTTCGCACCCTCCGTCCCATGGACAGCGCCACCGTCATCGAGTCGGTGAAGAAGACCGGCCGGCTGGTGACCGTGGAAGAGGGCTGGCCGCAGGGCGGCATTGGCTCTGAACTCTCCGCCCGGGTCATGGAGCAGGCGTTCGACTATCTCGATGCCCCGGTCATCCGCATCACCGGCAAGGACGTGCCGATGCCGTATGCGGCCAATCTCGAGAAGCTGGCACTGCCGAGCGTTGATGAGGTTATCGCGGCGGTCAATGCCGTGACCTATCGGAGCTGAGCCGATGAACAACAATGCTACGCAGGAAGAACTCGACGAGCACTTCCTGGCCGTTGCCTACGAGGAGGCCCAAAAGGGCCTTCGCGAGGGCGGCATTCCGATCGGCTCGGTGCTGGTTCGGAACGGCGAGATCATCGGGCGTGGCCATAACCGGCGCGTGCAGAACGGCGATCCGATCCTGCATGGCGAGATGGACGCGATCCAGAACGCCGGCCGGCAGAAGACGTACAAGGACGTGACCTGCTACACCACGCTATCGCCCTGCATGATGTGCACCGGCACCATCATCCAGTTCGGCATTTCCCGCGTGGTCGTGGGTGAATCGAAAAATTTCAAAGGTTTTCAGGACGTGTTGTCGCTGGCCGGCGTCGACGTGAAGGATGTTCACGACGACGCTTGCGAGCACATGATGGCGGACTTCATTGCGAAGAACCCATCGCTCTGGAACGAAGATATCGGCGAGTGAGACGGCCATGAGCATCAACATCACCATGCCAGCACTTTCTCCCACCATGGAGGAAGGAAAGCTCGCCAAGTGGCACGTCAAGGAAGGCGACAGCGTCTCCTCCGGCGACGTGATCGCTGAGATCGAGACCGACAAGGCGACCATGGAGGTCGAGGCGGTCGACGAGGGCAAGATCGGCAAGATCGTCGTGCCCGAGGGCACCGAGAACGTAAAGGTCAATGCGGTTATCGCCGTGCTGCTGCAGGACGGAGAGAGCGCGGCCGACGTGAAGGCGGCACCCGCTGCCAGTGCACCGTCGCCCCAGCCTGCCGGCCAGAAGACAGAAGGTGCCAGCGCTGCTGCCGTGCCTCCGGCCTCTGCGCCTGCCAAGACCGGCGGGCAGGCCAGCATCATCCCTCCCGTGCCGCCGTCCGAATCCCGCAACATTCCCGCCGTCGAGGCTGCCGGAAAGCTCAACGGCGCCAACGGCCGCGTTTTCGCCTCGCCGCTGGCTCGCCGCATCGCCAAGGAAGCGGGCATTGATGTTGCCGCCATCCCCGGCACCGGTCCGCATGGGCGAGTGGTCAAGAACGACGTCGAGGCGGTGAAATCCGGCAAGGCGCAACTCAAGGCTCCGGCGCCTGCCGCCGCTCCGAGCGCGGGCGTCGTGGCGCCTGCGGCCGGCATGACCAAGCAGCAGGTGATGGCACTTTACGACCAGGGCAGCTACGACGTCGTGCCGAACGACGGCATGCGCAAGGTTGTGGCGGCGCGCCTGACGGAAGCCAAGCAGACCATCCCGCACTTCTATCTCAGCCTCGATTGCAAGATCGATGCGTTGCTGGCCGCGCGCGAGCAGATCAATTCTGCCGCGCCCCTCAAGGACGGCAAGCCGATCTATCGTCTCTCGGTCAATGATTTCGTCATCAAGGCCTGGGCGGCGGCGCTGCAGAAGGTGCCGACGGCCAACGCCACGTGGGCGGTCGATTCGATCCTCTACCACAAGCACTCGGACGTCGCCGTGGCGGTTGCCATCCCCGGCGGGCTCTTCACGCCGGTAGTGAAGGCGGCCGAGACCAAATCGCTGCGGCAGATTTCGGAAGAAGTGAAGGATCTGGCCGGCCGCGCGCGCTCCAAAAAGCTCGCGCCGCAGGAATACCAGGGCGGCTCCACCTCGGTTTCCAATCTCGGCATGTTCGGCATTCGCGAATTCGCGGCGGTGATCAATCCGCCGCACGGCACCATCCTTGCGGTCGGCGCGGGCGAGGAGCGGGTCTATGTCGAGAAGGGCCAGATCAAGACCGGCAACTTCATGACGGTGACGCTCTCCTGCGATCACCGGGCCGTGGATGGCGCGCTGGGGGCGGAACTGCTCGCCGCGTTCAGGGGCCTGATCGAAACCCCTGTGATGATGCTGGCTTGAGATCCGAAAAATGACGCAGAAAGTAATCCTCGCCTATGGCGACAGCCTGACCTTTGGCCACTATGCCGAAAAGGAAAAGCGCCACGCTTATGAGGACCGTTGGCCGACGGTGCTCGAGGCGGGGCTGGGTGGGGCTGCTCGCGTCATCGCGGAGGGGTTGGGCGGTCGTACCACCGCCTTCGACGACTTTGCCGCGTCGGCCGACCGGAATGGCGCGACCCTGCTGCCGTCAATCCTGTCGACGCACACGCCGCTGGATTTGGTGATCCTGTTCCTGGGCAGCAACGACATGAAGTCGTTCATCAACGGCAGCGCTCTGGGTGCGGCGCATGGCATCAAGCGGCTGGTCGAGATCATCAAGACGCATCCCTATTCCTTCGCTTCGCCTGCGCCGAAGGTCATGGTCGTCTCGCCCCCGCATCTGGTTCCGACCAATCACCCCGATCTCGGGCCGATGTTCGCCGACCGGATTCAGGCCTCGCATGAATTGGCGGGCCACTATGAGCGCGTTGCCAAGCAGGCGGGCGTCGGCTTTTTCGATGCGGCCAAGGTTGCTGTCGCCTCGCCGTTCGACGGCATTCATCTCGACATCGAGAACACCCGGGCCATCGGGGCAGCCCTGGTTCCGGTGGTCAAAGAGGTCCTCGGCCTGTGACTGCAGACGTATCCATTCGCCCGGCGCGCAAGTCCGACGCGAGCGATATTGCGCTGTTGGTGAATATCGCCACACATGGCGGCATCGCACAGGGTTGGGCGAACCGCGAAGAGGCGGCCGGCACATATGATCCGATCGAGGTCGGCCGGCAACAAGTCCTCGCCGATGATGAGACGATCAATTGGCGCAATGCCACAATGGCCGAAATCGATGGGGAGGTCGCCGGCATGCTGCTCGGCTATCCGGAGCCCGAAGACGGACGCTCCCTGCCAGACGACATCCCCGCCTTTCTGCTGCCGCTCTATGAGCTCGAGGCGGAGGCGGCAGGACATTGGTTCATCAGCATGCTTGGCGTCTATGTTCCGTGGCGGAGCCACGGCGTCGGTTCAAAACTGCTCGAAATTGCCGAGGGCAAGCGGCTCGATACCGGGAGGCGCGGTCTCGCGCTGATCAGCGATGACACGAACGAGGCCGCGCGACGCCTCTACGAGCGGCGCGGCTTCAAGGTCACCAGCACGCGCCCCAAAGTAAAATTTCCCCAGGGCGGCCCGCAGGGCAAGGACTGGCTCTTAATGGTGAAGGAATAAGCCGATGGCCGACTCTTACGATCTTATCGTCATCGGCGCGGGTCCGGGCGGCTACGTGGCCGCTATCCGGGCGGCGCAGCTTGGGCTGAAGACGGCGATCGTCGAACGCGAGCACATGGCCGGCATCTGCTCCAACTGGGGTTGCATTCCGACCAAGGCGCTGCTGCGCACGGCCGAAATCTATTCCCATATGGGGCACGCCTCGACCTATGGTCTCAAGGCGACCGCCTTTGATTACGACCTCCCCGCCATCGTCAAGCGCTCGCGCGATATCGCGGGGCAAATGAACAACGGCGTCCAGTTCCTGATGAAGAAGAACAAGATCGACATCATCTGGGGCGAGGCGACGATCACCAAGCCGGGTGAAGTCCGGGTCGAAAAGACCAAGAAGCCGGCGGTGCAGCCGCAATGGCCCGGGCCGAAGAATGCGCTCGGCGAGGGCACGTACAAGGCCAAGAACATCATCATCGCCACCGGCGCGCGGCCGCGCGTGCTGCCCGGCATCGAGCCCGATGGCGATCGGATCTGGACTTATTTCGAGGCGATGAAGCCGGCCAGCATGCCCAAATCGCTGGTGGTCATGGGCTCGGGCGCCATCGGCATCGAGTTCGCCTCCTTCTATCGTGCGATGGGCGCCGAGGTGACCGTCATCGAACTGCTGCCGCAGATCCTGCCGGTCGAAGACGCCGAGATCGCCGCCCATGCCCGCAAGCGCCTGGATAAGCGCGGCATCCGCATGCTGACGGACGCCAAGGTCAACAAGGTCGAAAAGACCAATGACGGCATCAAGGCTTTCGTCGAGCTCAAGGACGGCAAAACCGAAACCATCAACGGCGACTATCTGATCTCCGCCGTTGGCGTCGTCTGCAACACCGAGGGCCTGGGGCTGGAACAGGTTGGCGTAAAGCTCAATCGCGGGGCGGTCGCCATCGACGAAGTCGGTCGCACCAACGTTGCGGGCATCTGGGCGATCGGCGACGTGGCCGGCCCGCCGATGCTGGCCCACAAGGCCGAGCACGAGGCGGTCATCACCGTGGAGACCATCGCCGGCCTTCACCCGCACCCGCTCGACAGGCTGAAGGTGCCCGGCTGCACCTATTGCGAGCCGCAGATCGCCAGCGTCGGCCTCACCGAGGCGAAGGCGCGCGAAGCGGGCCGCGACATCAAGGTCGGCCGCTTCCCCTTTGTCGGCAACGGCAAGGCCATTGCGCTCAGCGAGCCGGATGGGTTGGTGAAGACAATTTTCGACGCCAAGACCGGGGAATTGCTCGGGGCGCACATGGTTGGCGCCGAGGTGACCGAGCTTATCCAGGGTTTTGTGGTGGCCATGAACCTCGAGACGACCGAGGAAGACCTGATGCACACCATCTTCCCGCATCCGACCCTCAGCGAGACTATGAAAGAAAGCGTGCTTGACGCTTACGGGCGGGCGCTCAATATCTAGGCCGTAAGGGCAGGGGCCCGGTTTGGGAGGCTGTAATGGAAGGACTTGGCTGGCTGGGTACGATCATCGTCGGCGGACTTGCCGGCTGGATCGCCTCTTCCATCATGAAGATCAATACTGGCCTTGTGCTGAATATCGTGCTCGGCATATTGGGAGCGGTCGTCCTCAACGCGTTGCTGCTCGCCGTCTTTCACGCGACGTGGGGCGGCATCATCGGCCAGCTGATCGTGGGCCTGATCGGCGCCTGCATCCTGATTGCCCTGCTGCGGGCAGTGCAAGGGTCCAGGCGGTAGCGGTGCACGGGCCAAGACGCCGGATGACCCGAGTAGTCGGGCATTAAAGACTTCACCGGGGGGAGTTGGCGGCCCTGCTTTCAGGGCCGCAGAAGGATCAGACGTGGTTACATTGATCGACCAGACGCGTCCGCGTCACCCCGAAAAGGCGCATCGCCCCGACTCGGAAATCTTGCGCAAGCCGGATTGGATCCGGGTACGTGCGCCCGGATCGCCCGTATATCGCGAGACTCAGCAGATCGTGCGCGAGAACAATCTCGTCACGGTGTGCGAAGAGGCCGGGTGCCCCAACATCGGCGAGTGCTGGAGCAAGAAGCACGCGACCATGATGATCATGGGCGAGATTTGCACCCGCGCCTGCGCCTTCTGCAATGTGGCAACCGGCCTGCCGACGGCGCTCGATCCGCTGGAGCCGGAGCACGTGGCGACGGCCGTCGAGAAGCTGGGGCTCAACCACGTGGTCATTACCTCGGTTGACCGCGACGACCTGCCGGATGGCGGTGCAAATCACTTTGCCGCGGTGATCCGGGCGATCCGCGCCGCAACGCCTTCGACCACCATCGAGGTGCTGACGCCCGACTTCCTGCGCAAGGAAGGCGCGCTGGAAATCGTGGTCGCCGCCAAGCCCGACGTCTTCAACCACAATCTCGAAACCGTCCCCAGCAAGTACCTCAAGGTGCGGCCGGGCGCGCGCTACTTCCATTCCATCCGCCTGTTGCAGCGGGTGAAGGAACTCGATCCTACCATGTTCACCAAGTCCGGCATCATGGTCGGCCTGGGCGAGGAGCGGAACGAAGTGCTGCAGCTGATGGATGATCTCCGCAGCGCCGATGTCGATTTCCTCACCATCGGGCAGTATCTCCAGCCCTCGCGCAAGCACCACCCGGTGATCCGGTTCGTGGAACCGGCGGAGTTCAAGTCCTTCGAGACAGTCGGCCACGCCAAGGGCTTCCTGCTGGTGTCCTCGAGCCCGCTGACACGCTCGTCGCATCACGCCGGCGAGGATTTTGCCAAGCTCAGGGCCGCCCGGATGGCCAAACACGCAGTCTGATGCCCAAACTCGATTTCGACCGGCACGTACCTTATTCGCCGGAGCAGATGCTGGCGCTTGTGAGCGACACGGAGAGCTATCCGCGCTTCGTCCCCAACTGCAGCGCCATGGACGTGCGGGCGGACCGTGGATCGAATGGCGACGTGAAGTTTGCGCGGATGACGCTGAGCTTCGGGCCGATCACGCAGGCCTATACCAGCCGGGTCACCACCGACCGGGAGAAGGGGACGATCGACGCCAAGGCGACCGACGGGCCGTTTTCGCATCTCGTCAGCCAATGGCGGTTCGAGCCCGAGGCATCGGGGACGCGCGTGCATTTCGATATCGATTTCAAGATATCGAACCCGTTGATCGCGGCGGTCGCCGAACCGGCGTTTGCAGCCAAACAGCACCAGATCATGGACGCCTTCATAGCCGAGGCGGATCGGCGCTACGGGGCGGCCTAGGCTCAGGAGCGCGGTCCCGCCGAGGTTCAAACATCAATGAGACGAGGGTGTTAGCTCGCCACCCTCGCCGCATCGTCATCCCCGGGCTTGACCCGGGGACCCATGCTGCCTTGCCAGTAGCTTGGGTGGAACTGGCGAGGCATCATGGGTGGCCGGGTCAAGCCCGGCCATGACGAGGAAGTGCTGTGGATCCAGCATCGCGCCCAAGCTCTCGCGGCTGCATTTCAACCGGATCACGTTCTCGGGACGGACGGCTCCGGCAGGGGCGTCCCCACGCCAGTGGTGACCACGTCGACCACCAGCTCCAGAGCCGTGAGCACCGAGGCCTCGCGTACGCCGTCGCGACCGAGGTTGCCGAAGCGTTTCTCGACGACTCGGGTGCCTTCCGCCGTGGCGCAGGCAAAATAGACCAGTCCGACCGGTTTTTGCGGGCTGCCGCCGTTCGGCCCGGCAATGCCCGTCACGGAGAGGGCGATGCCGACCCGCGCCGTGTTGCGGGCGCCATCAGCCATGGCGCGTGCTACCTGGGGCGAGACGGCGCCGAAATCCTCGATCACCCGAGGGGGAACGCCGATCATGGCGATCTTGGCGGCGTTGTCGTAGGTGATGAAGCCGCCATAGACCACTTCGGACGAGCCGGAAACCGAGGTCAGCGCGCCGCCGATCAATCCGCCCGTACAGCTCTCGGCTGTCGCGATGGTGAGCCCGGCCGCCTTGAGGGCAACGATGGCATCCTTGGCCTTTGCGGCTATTTCGTCCGGCATTTTCATGCTCAATCCTCCCGGGGCACCTCAACACTCGCCGTCGCGAGGGCGACGATACCCTCTTTGCGCCCGGTGAACCCAAGCCTTTCGCTGGTTGTCGCCTTGACCGCCACACGCGACGGCGAAAGCGCGCAGATCGCGCCGATGCGCTCGC
>Ga0310811_10013377_pt1 | contig 10687 bp, 6 predicted proteins | sample YCmetagenome_FD_207642 | JGI IMG/M metagenome (GOLD analysis project Ga0310811, IMG submission 207642) | Soil microbial communities from experimental microcosm in Duke University, North Carolina, United States - YC | ecosystem: Engineered > Artificial ecosystem > Soil microcosm > Unclassified ...
CCGTATAGTTCATGCCTTTTGAAGAAAATGATCTGCGTCGCGACTGAGCCGAGGCTGCTTCTCTTCCAATTCCATTATCCCTGACTTCGCAAAGCAACTGACGATCATTCGATGAAAAGGAAATGTCCAATTTTCTCTCCCCTGTCTTGGGCAACAACCCATGGCGTATGGCATTCTCAACATACGGCTGCACAATCAACGGTGGGATTTTTAAACCTGATGCTCCTGTATTTTTTATTTCATACGAAAAAGCCCCGTCAAATCGAAGGCCCTCCAAATCAAGATATAGCTTCAATAGGTTGATTTCGTCTTCCAAGGGAATCCAGCTTTTTTCGGAGTTGTCCATCACTTGGCGCAGCAAAGAGCCAAACTTCGAGAGATAATCGATCGACCGTTTGGTTTGCTCCTCCATGATAAGGCATTGAATAGAGTTCAGTGCATTGAAAATAAAATGAGGGTTCATCTGCGCACGCAGGGCCTGATTGCGCAACTCATTGTTGACAGACTCGATTATTTCATTCTGTCTTTTGAGTTGCTGGCTGAGTCGCGACTTCATTCGGAAACCATAGAACATCACGGAGATACACACGACAAGCGCACCTACGATGATCAAGAGGTTATTCGTGAATATCCGCTGCTCTTTCATTTCTACGGCTTTTATCTGGGCATCCTTTTCCATCAACTTCAATTCCCCTTCTTTTTTGTGAAGCTCGTAGGAATTTTGGAGATCGTTTATCCTTTTGTTGATGTCACTGTTTTTCAACGAATCGTTTAACAAAAAAGCCATCGCCATAAAGTCATATCCTTTTCTGTAATCGCCCTTGCGTTTATATATCTCGCTCAGGTTCCTGTAGCACTGCAAGATCTGAGTTCTGCTGTTTGCTTTCTTCGACATTTCGATGCCTTCGAGCGTGTAGGTCAATGCTTGATCGACCTCGTCCTTCGCTAACTTCATGTCGACGAGATTGACAAGTGTATTAATAATGACGTCGGTCGATCCGGTTTCTCGAGCGAGCTTTAGGCCTTGATATGAATACTCTTCGGCCTTCTTAAAATTATTCAGTTTGAAATAACAATAACCAATATTCCCCAGGCAGGTGGAGATGAAAATTTTATTCTTAAGTTCGGTATTGATTCTTAGGGATATCTGCAGATAGTCCAGCGCTTTTAAATAATCATGTTTCTCCATGTAGGCAGAACCCAGGTTATTGGAAATATTAGCTCGCTGCACGCGGGCATCTTTCAATTTATTTGTGAGATCAAGCGCCTTGTTGCTGTAGGCGATGGCGTTGTCGATATCCCCTTGTTTCTTGAAAAGGATTGCTGTATTGGCCAGCACCTTTACGATCCCTTGATAATTCTTTGCATCTTCCTCGATCTTTAATGCGCTCAAATAATTTTCCAGTGCCGAGATATAATTCCCTTGATACTGGTAAGCCAGGGCGAGGCTATTGTGTGCGTTCGCCTTCTGTGGCTGAAGGTGATGCAGTTCTGAAAAATCGAGCGCTTGTTTCTGATATTTCAGAGCTTCGGGGTATTCACCTTTGTAAAAACAACCGATGCCAATGAAATTCAATGAAGTAGATATCCCTGGCACGTCCGAAATCTTCACCGCCAATTCATACGCCTGTTTTGAAAAATAGATTGTTGAATCGGGAAACGTTAAGCGATAGGTTTTGCTCAAGTCGTTTAAAGCGCGAACCCGCAACGTGTCGGGCACCTGATTTTGTTTGACGGTGGAGAGCAAGCTGTCCTTGAGAGGTCTCTTCTGCGCGATAGTAGCACAAATAACAAATTGAGCAAGGGCTATAAACAAACTTCTACGCATCCCGTGACTTTGAATTGTTAAGATTTCATGTATGGCCAAATCTAAACAATTAATTCAACCGGTGATTTTATGGGGGGTGCTTTGTTATTGCTACAGAAGCATCGCAAAACAAATTAAGTATCCATCAATCAATTGTTTAAAAATGAGTAGATAAGTTTCACCCGCTTTCCATGGGAGTTTCGGGGAGCCGTCTCTTGTTGCCGCTTCATCCAATGGCGACAAGCAGAATTATTCCGTCTTGCCGTCGCGATTTTCAAACAGTTACAGTCACGCGCAAATAGGTGGCCGGTATGGTAGTGGTCGGCAATCCTTTACTTTGATTCTGACTGGTGAATAGGGTCTCCAGTTCCTGCTGAAGAGCTTGTGCGCTCCCATTTATTTCAGCGGCCTCAAATGCCCCCATGGTTGGGCCATAATATTGACGGAATGTATTCACAAGTTCTACGGGTGTTCCCGGAAAGTTGAAAACATAAGTATCACGAACAAACTCTATTTTGTCCTGCGGAATACCAACCTTGCCGAAACGCTCAATCACATTCTCGTTGATTCCCCAAAGCATTGGGCTTACAAAACCTTCCGGTGGTGGAGGCATGTAAGACGAACTGATCTTCAAAATTTGCGCCACTAGAGTTGGGTCGCCAGGAATCCAGTTTCCCATCACAATCCTGCCACCGGGTTTTGTCACCCGCACCATTTCCTTGGCCACATCAAATGGCCTTGGAGCAAACATGGCTCCAAAAATGCTGACGACAAGATCAAATGATTGACCTTGTACATCTATTAGATGAGAGGCGTCGCCCACTTGAAAAGTACAGTTGTTCAGGCCGTGAGCTTTCGCACGAATATTCCCTGCTTCAACCAAATTGCTGGCGATATCGACACCTATAACATGGGCTCCAAGTTTGGCCGCCGGTATTGCCGTGGTGCCATCTCCGCAACCAAGATCCAATACTTTCATACCCTTCGTGATGCCTATCCTGGCTACAAGATGATCACCACTTTCGCGCATGCTCTCAGCGATTCGGGTAAAATCACCTTTTTCCCACAATGCTTTGTTCAAGTTGATTGTCATATAATTGTTTTTATTATTAATGGATTAAACTATTAAAATCTGCTGTTTAAAATCGATCAAAAACATTCTCATTTACAGGTTGGCGATTAAAAAATGATGCGTGTCGCAGAACGGCTAGTTCATTTGATTACGTCTTTTTTCGCTATGCTCGCTACGCATCATTCTAAAGTAAACGAGTGGCACTACTAGCAACGTAAGAAAGGTTGAAGTAATGGTTCCTCCCATAAGTGATATTGCAAGACCCTGGAATATCGGATCAAACAAAATGATGATTGCACCTACCGCCACGGCTCCAGCCGTCAGCAAAATCGGAGTCATGCGAACGGCACCGGCTTCTATTATTGCCTGCTTTAGTGGAATACCTTCCGCCAAGCGCCCGTTAACAAAATCAATGAGTAAAACCGAATTGCGAACCATCACGCCGGCAAGTGCTATGAAACCTATCATGGAGGTAGCTGTGAAGTAGGCACCAAGCAACCAATGTCCAAGCACAATTCCGATCATAGATAACGGAATGGCTGCAAGCATAACTAACGGCACCCTGAAGTCTTGGAACCATCCAACAATCAGCAAATAAATGATCACGAGAACTACAACAAAGGCGATACCTAAATCCCGAAACATTATGTATGTAATTTGCCACTCGCCGTCCCATAACAAGGTGTAGTTGTCTTCAAATTCAGGCTGCCCCGCGTATGACTCTTTTAAGCTATAGTCTTTTGGCAACTTAATATTTTTGAGTTTTTCTGAAATGTCCATCATTGCATAGGAGGGACCTTCTAATCTTCCCGCCAGATCAGCTAATACGAAAACCACCCGCTTTTGATTTTTCCGGTATATGGGCTTGTCTTTAACAAGGTTCTTTACATGCACGAGGTCTCCCACATAGATTGAATTTCCTGCGTTGTTCAACACTTCCAAATTCTTGATATTATCGATATTTCCCTTGTCCAAATCATCTAATCTCAAAACGATATTAACTGGGTCAAAGGAATTCGGATCATGAAGCAAGCCGACTGCCATATTCGATAAAGCCGAATTTATCACCATCGTGACTTGACTAGGGGCAACGCCAAGTCGCATGGCTTTATCTTTGTCAACCTCAAATGAATATTTTGATTGGTCTGCTTCTACCATCCAGTCTACGTCGACCACACCTTCTGTTTTTGCAATTATTTCCTTGAGTTGACCGGCAATTTTTATCTGCTCTTCGTAATCGGGCCCGTAGATTTCTGCAACAATGGATGAAAGCACAGGCGTTCCTGGCGGAATCTCCACCATCTTAATGTTGGCATTATATTTTTTTGCAATTGACTGCAAAGGGGAACGTATCTGCTTTACGATTTCATGGCTTTGCGCATTTCGTTCTTTTTTATGCACAAGGTTCACCTGAATATCTGCCAGGTGTTCTCCTTTCCTCAAATCGTAGTGCCGCATCAGACCATTAAAGCTTATGGGGCTTGCCGTTCCTACATATCCCTGATAATTTTTTACCAGTTCATGCTTGGACAAGTACTGGGCAATTTCTTGCGTTACTACATAGGTTCTTTCCAGTGTTGTTCCTTCGGGCATATCAATTACCACTTGAAATTCACTTTTGTTATCAAAGGGCAACATCTTTACAGTCACCCATTTTGCATAAAAAAAATAGAACGAGCCAAGCAAAGCGATCATCGTGCCTCCCACGAATGCCCAGCGTTTCCAACGTGTCTCCAACATAGGACTAATAAAGGCGTTGTACACTTTGTGCATTTTAGATTGCTCCAGTTGGGGAGCTTGCTTTTCTTCATCATGTTCTTTCCCCTTCAGAAAAATGTAGCCAAGGTAAGGCGTCAATGTAAGTGCCACGATCAACGAAAGCATCATAGCGATTGACGCGCCGATGGGCATAGGGCTGAGATAAGGACCAGACATTCCGGAAACGAATGCCATTGGCAATACCGCTGCAATGACTGTGAACGTCGCCAATATTGTAGGATCACCGACTTCGTTGATTGCAAATATCGCTGCGTCTAAAAATGGCAACTGGTTCTTTTTAAAATACCGATGCATATTTTCTGCGATGACGATAGAGTCATCTACTACGATGCCGGTAATAAATACAAGTGCGAAAAGTGTAATTCGGTTAAGTGTGTAGTCCAATAAATAGTAGCTGAACAATGTTAAAGCGAAGGTGACAGGCACCGATAGAAAAACCACGAGGCCACCACGCCATCCCATCGCCAAAGTAACGAAACCTGTAACGGCGATGATGGCGATCAGAAGATGGAACAGAAGTTCAGAGACTTTTTCGGAGGCTGTTTCTCCATAATTCCTTGTTACCGTGACTTGAACTTCTGATGGAGTTAATTCCTTCTTAAGGTGTTCGACCTTTTCCAAAATGCGTTTGGAAAGGCCCATCGCATCAGCACCTTTCTTTTTGGCAATTGATAAGGTAATTGCAGGGTACTGAGATCTATACTCTTTACCCGACTCATGAAGAAGGCCATTGCCATAAAAAACATATTGGGAATTGCTCTCAGGACCATCTTCAATAGTAGCCACCTGCTTTAGGTAAACAGGATGACTCTGATTTGCTCCAACAATTAAATTCCCAACTTCGTCACTGCCAGTTATAAAACTTCCGGCCTCTACATAAATGGCTTCATCGAAACGAACCATATCACCGGCTGGCAATTGCGCATTGCTCGCTTGGATTTGCTTAGCGATCGATAAGATGTCAACATGGTTCAGCGCCATTTTTTCTTTGTCCAATGTGATGCTTAGCTGCCGACTTCTCCCACCAATAATTGAGACCGTAGCCACATCGGATACTTTTTTGATTTCGTGCGACACTACTTGCCCAATTTGCTTCAATTCGTAATCACTATACTTCTCGCTCCACAAGGTTAATCCAAGCACGGGCACGTCATCGATTGTTCTTGTCTTAACTAAAGGCATGGAAATACCAGGGGGTACTTTATCCATGTTTTTCATCAGCTCGTTGTACAGTTTTACCAATGATCGTTCGTTGTCCTCGCCAACATAAAACTGAACGATGATAAGGGCTCCGTTAGGAACAGAGGTAGTATATACATTTTCAACCCCGGGAATACCTGCTAAGATTTTCTCAAGAGGTTGTGAAACTCGCGCCTCGACTTCTTTTGGCGATGCCCCTGGATAGCCAACAAAAATGTCTGCCATCGGTACTTTGATTTGTGGCTCTTCTTCACGCGGTATGAACATGGCACTATAGCCACCTATCAAAAGAAACGCAACCATCAACAATGGTGTGAGTTTGGAATGAATGAACGCCTTCGCGATATTTCCGGATAATCCCTCTTTCATTTCTTTAAAAATTATGATCGTGTATTACTTTATCAACACGGAAGCGCCATTGTACAACCTGCCTTCGCTCTGTGTAATGAATTTTTCCTGAGGGCCCAAGCCGGAAAGAACTTCTACAACATCGCCGTTCTTTTTTCCAATCCTGAGCCAGCGCAGTTGCGCCGTTTTTTCTATCTCGTTAACGGTGAATATTCCCGACAATTGATCTTTGTGGATTATCGCTGAAGAAGGAACAGACAAGTTGTGAATCCTTGAGTCATCTTTTAATGGGATGTTAACGTGAACATGCATTCCGGAAAATAGCTCGACATTTTCAGGCACGAGCAATGCAATTTTTATTTGGAATTTTCCTCCCGTAAATTGAGAAGATGGGCTGATCTCCGAAATTTCTCCCGTCATTTTGTCTCCCGAAGATTTTATCTGGATATCAGCTGCCATCCCGTTTTTCAGCTTACTTACGTCACTTTCTAAAACGAACGCATTTACGTTGAAGCTTTGTGGGTGTTCTAATGTAATGAGTGGCATGCCCGGATTCGCCATGCTTCCTTCATCAACATTTTTTTGAGTGACCACGCCGGAAAAGGGAGCCACAATATTGGTGTAGGCGAGCATTGCGTCAGTCTCATTTTTCATTTGCCGGGCAGCTTCTGCTTTTGCTTTTATCGAGTTGTAGTGTAACGTTGCATTTTCGAATTCCTTTGATGAGGCACTCTGTCTTTTGTACAACTCCTCAAATCGTTCGTAGTCTTTTTGTGCATCTGTCAATGCTGCAGCAACTTCTGAAATCACTGCCTCAGCTTGCGCATGTTTTGCGAGAATGTCTCCGTTGTCAATCGAAATGAGTAATTGACCTTTCTGAACTCTGTCGCCAAGCTTTACTTTGATGCTTGAAACGAACCCCATCACGCGGGTACTGATGATGGCAGTTTCCTTCGATTGGATTTGCCCGCTTATGGAGATTTCTTCACCGTGATGTTGAATTGGCCTGGCAACTTCAACGGAAATGGGAATGTCTTTACTTACTTCCTTATCTTTTTTATTATAGGAACAAGAAAAAACAAGGGCGCTGATTATTAAGATCAGCGTGGCACGTTGACTCAACTGGATATTCATAATGGTATCATTCTAATTTTTCGGATGTCGATGTAAGAAACCTCATATAGGCAAGGGTTGTATTGTATTTAAATATTGCCTCACTGAGCATAAGTCTTTGTTCGGATAAAATAGATTGCGACTGGAGCAGGTCATTGGTGGAAACCAATCCTTGCAGCAAACGATCTTGGCGAATCTTCAGGGCTTCAGCTGCCTGCATTACCGCGGTTTCATGTTGGTGGAGGGAAAACTGACTATCGTTGAGCTGGCGAAGCGTTTTGTCAAGCTCCAATTGACCTTGGTCTTTTTGATAGATTAGTTGTTGTTCCATTTTTGAAAAGGCTATTTTTCGTTCTGTGATGAGATGACTGGAAGCCGTTCCATTAAATAAATTCCACGAGAATTGCGCACCGACCAGGTACGAATTGGATCCGAAGCCAAATGCCGTTTTGTCATTGATTATATAGTTCGCAAATGCATTTAGTTTGGGTAGGATGGACATTTTTCCTGCATTCACCATGATATCTTGAGCGCTTATTGCCGTTTTAATAGATTCTAAGTCGGCTCTATTTTCAGGCAACTGAGTTTCTAGTTTCTCGGTGTCATTACTTTTCTCAAGTCGTTCCACTAAGTAGATTGTTCCGATTTTGATCCCCATCAACAGGCTTAGATAGTCCGAAGAATTACGCACGTTGCTTTTTGCTTCCGCCAGTTTACTTTCCACAGACGCTACTTGAACCTGAATAGAAAGCAGATCTGATTTTTGTAAGTAGCCTTTTTCAAAATAATTCCGGGAGGCTTCAAAAATTGAGTTAATTGTCCTTTGCGACTCTTCGAGGACATTAAACGCTTGATGTGACAACTGCAGTTGAGCATAAGCTCTCTGAACCTCAAACGTCAGGTATTCTTTTGTCCTTTCCTTTTTATAGCGATAGAAGTCCACGTCGAGTTTAGCGGCTCTGCGTTGGTAGAGCATGTCTAGATTTAGGAGCGGCTGAGTCCACTCGGCCTTTGCCATATAGTTTTGAGAAAAAGAAGGGTTGTTCAATACCTGTGGGCTGAAGTCCGCTGGAGAAACAGATTGTTGTTGAAGTTTAAATCCGAAAGCGTTTAATGGATTGTTGGAAATTGCAGCCGCGTAACTCAGAGTGATGTGAGGAAGAAATACAGCATTGGTCTGATTAAACCTGGCCACTGCACCTTCTTGATCCAGCATTGCTATCGCAACTTCTTTATTATTTTTTAACGTTGTATACAGTGCATCTTGCAATTTTAATGATACTGTATCCTGCGTAATTCCTCCCTTTGCTATGAGAATAAAACTTGTTAACCACAGGAGCTTTCTCTTTATTTGATTTTTCATAAAAATCTTTCAGATAACATTCACGAATAATAAAGAGAGGCAGTAAACGGTGGCTAATAGGAAAATAACTACTGAAACGATTGCTGCGATCTCACTCTTCCCGATAAAGCGATCTAGAATTTTTTTTGTGTTAACCTTCATGTTGTGATATTGATTATACAAATTCATAAAAATCGATGTCGCGCCCTTTCATCCTCACTGAAGAACTTACCTAACAGTCGAATGATGTTGCGAACCTGATTACAAAATTAGGCGCGGTCTTGCCAACGGAATTTGCAGATTAGCTCAAAGGTTTGATACTTCAGTTCAAACTACGTTGCCTGAACTTTGAGGGAGAGGTTTTGTATTTCTTGGTAAACATCCGGGTAAAGTGAGCTTGACTTTCAAAGCCGCTTTCGTAGGCGATTTCTTGAATCGTTTTGTCTTCCTTTTTCAGGTGCAGGGCGGCAAAGGATAACCTGGCGTTTATGATATATTTTCCTGGGGAGCTTCCAAAGACGTTTTGAAAAAAGCGTTTAAAAGTAGATACACTCATGCCCGCCAATTTCGCATACTCTTCAATTCCCAAGTTGAATTGCAGGTTATTTTCGATTAATTGTCGAAACTTTCTTTTCGGAGAAGAAGTAGCGGAGCCAAAAAAATGAAATAATGTAGCGTTGCTTTGAAAATTGATAAGTTGTAAAAGCAACTCTTTGAATTTGATATCAAGCAACTGCTTAGAGGGCGTTTGCTTTTGCGAAAAAAAGGAAGCCATCGATTGAAAGTAAATCCCAAGTGACTCGTTTACATCTACAGGTATTAACTTTGGTGTTTGTTCGGATGACTTTAGCTGGCGGAAATTTGCATACTGAAGCACGTCTTCAATGAAGTAATCTGGAAAAAAGAAAATCAATAGACAAAATTCCTTGTCAAGAACTTGTTCAATATGGTGAGCTCCTTTAGCCACAAAAATGGCATCTCCTTTTTTTAACTCATAAGACGCATTTTCTGACGACCAGGTTTTTCTGCCACTTAAAACGTAAGCCAAGTAATTGGCATCTGACCAAATGGGCAGTTTGTGTTCCTTGATTGGGCATTTGTATTCAGCAAACAGGAGCTCATCATAAGCCAGTTTGTCGAACGACGAGTTTGTCCGTATGTATTCGAGAAAATTAGTCATCGATTAAATCACCACCCGAAGATAGGTGGCCTTTAGAAACAAAGCTATTCTTGGCAAAGTTTCGTGGATTTATTCTATTCGGTTTCTGACTGGCAACCGGTAAGGCAGGTCTGTAGGAAGATAACACTGTCGAGATTGTATAGAAGGTTCCAACAACTAGGAGTCAAAATTTCCTGTGACTCCGCCCATTTCTACAATGCTTCGTCAGAATTTGTGGCAACCATTTACTGTACCCCGTAACCCAGCCTCTCAATTCCATTTAAGCTCACCCTATCCTGGCATTTCCGTCTTTTGAAAACCTCCAGATGAAACCATCAAGAACGTAGTGTGTAAGTTGCGGCAAGACAAGCAATGGGACCACAAACGAAAGAATCCAAGAGTTAGTTAGTGGATGGGCAAGGGTGAAAAAAGGAAAAATAGTCGGATGGTCTTTCCACACTAATATGTCCCAGAGTGATTCCTCGAAGTAGGCAAACAAAAGCAGCGTAGACACAAAGATGGCAACACCACTCCAGCCAAAAGAAAACCCCGATGAGTCCTTCTTGGTTCCGTAAAGCCAAACCAGACCCATATAAGGAATACCGTGAGCTACCACATTCATCAATGTAAACACCAGGTCGCCATGGAATAATACAATCCCTGCATACCAAGAAAGATAGGTTCCGAGCATGACTCCATTCTTAGGAACATTTACGTCCGAGTGGATGTGAAATAATGTAAAATCAGATTTCGTTTCGCTCACATTTATTTCACAATGCCCCAGACAATAAATGCATCAGCAATCGGGAGAAGACCAAAGAGTAGTTTTTGCGTTTATTATCCTGCCAAGGAAAACCCAGCGCTTCA